>Ga0081540_1000506_pt1 | contig 38278 bp, 39 predicted proteins | sample TabmetS2T1R1_FD_71024 | JGI IMG/M metagenome (GOLD analysis project Ga0081540, IMG submission 71024) | Tabebuia heterophylla rhizosphere microbial communities from the University of Puerto Rico - S2T1R1 | ecosystem: Host-associated > Plants > Roots > Rhizosphere ...
GTCTTTCGCCTCCGCCCACAGCGACATTGGCGCAAGCCGGCATCGTTGCTCGCACCCTTGGCGGAAGAAATCGCAAAGTTCATCGCTTCGGCAGATTTCAAACACATCAAGGCCTGCGAGGGTGAAAAGTGCACGCTGCTTTTCCTCGATCAGAGCAATCAACTTGCCCGCAGGTGGTGCAGCATGGCTGTCTGCGGGAACCGGGCCAAAGTCGCAGCCTTCGCAGCGCGATCTACGAGCGCCAGAAACAAAGGCATGTAGAAACCCGATAGCAGCAGCCACTTGAGCGGCATGCTTTTTTCGCGAGTCCATCTGAAGGAAAGGAATATAACTGAACAATGGAAAATCGACTTGGCTGCTGACGGTGACATGACACAGGTATAACTCCAAAATAACAACGGAATTGCCGCCTTGACCTCAGATCTCTCGAAACGGGTGGAGCAATCCATGAGGTCGGCGCTCCACTGTCCGGCCTGGATCCTCACTTCGTCCGTAGACTTCGGTGAGAGCGGCGTTAACTTGATAGTCAACCAAGAGACAAACGATGAACACCGTCCAAATCGAACAAAAGAGCTATGAGATGCCCCCGAAGGAGGGGATCAGTATCGCGCATTTTCTCACCGTGGCCGATATCGACCGCTCGCTTCGTTACTACGAGAAGGTGTTCGGCGCTCGCATCCTGAGCAGAGGTGACGGCAATGCGCCGGGGTACCTTCAGCTCGCGAACATCTGGATGATTGTGAACGTCGGGGGCGGGCCGACTCCCGATAAGCCGACGGTTACGCTCAGTGTCCCCGACCCGAATCACATCAACAGTTTTATGAACTTCCGGGTGGCGGATATTCAGGCGTGCTATGAGCTATGGAAGAGTCGCGGAGCCGAGTTCATCACAGAGCCATTGGATAAGTACGGCGAGTGGCGCTGCTATATCCGCGACCCTGACGGGTACATTATCGAGGTCGGACAGAGCAAGCCGGAGTTCAAGTACGGTTAGGACTTGGCCGGATGCGGCGCGGATTGAACGCTTACCAAAACAAAATCGGAATTGAAGGAAGGAGGAAGAATCAACACGAGTTACTTCGAATCTATCCTGCAACACAATAAGGACCTTGCCGGGCAGCAGTCTGCTGCAGGTACACTGATGCCTTCGCTTCCGCGGGCGTTGCCGAATGTAAAGGCGATCATTATCGGTTGCGCTGATATGCGTGTGGATCCGGCCCATGTACTTGGAATTAAATCGGGTGAGGCCGTCGTGATGCGTAATATCGGCGGTCGGGTCACACCGGGGTTACTGGAACAGTTGGGTCTACTCGGACGCATCGGTGAAGTTGCTCGAGAAATTCCTGGAGGCGGTGGTGAGTTTCACATCATCGTGCTTCAACACACCGATTGCGGTATGACTCGCCTTGCCGGCGACACCGATAAGCTGGCCCGCTATTTTCAAGTCCGGGAAGGCGAACTCAAGACAAAAGCGCTCACCGATCCTCGCGCGGCGGTTGGGGTCGACGTTGCTTTGCTGCGGACGATTCCCGGATTGCCGGGCGAATGGCTTGTCTCCGGTCTCGTTTACGACGTGGCGAGCGGACTTGTTGAGGTCGTCGTGCCTCCAGCACGGATTCATCCGTAAATTGGACCGCGAAGTTTCGCGCGACTCGCTGCACTTGCTCGGGCGGCTCGGTTATCTCAGGCGGCTTGGGAATCGTTCTCTCGCTCTGGGTTAGCCTTTTAAATGCGTTCAACACGTAACATCGTGCGACGCGTGATTAGCTCATTCGGGAGAAATACAGGCTCTTTATTTGTTCACGCTCGAAAGTAGGGGTAGTATTCTGCTTAGGCTGACCGACAGCACAACAAAAAGTAACATCAGGACACCGACCTAATTGCACCGCCGCAGCTTGAACCGGCGCCCGCAGTGCAACCAAAGCAGTGATCACCGGTCATGATGTCGCGACCTTCGAGCGAATCCGGATCGATATCCCAAAGAAAGAGCCGCTTGCTCTCGCCGTTGCTGAACCATTGCATTGCGAGCTGCTGATTGAAATCGCAGTCGTAAACTTCGCCACGCCAGCCGACGCTGATGGTATCACGGCACATTAACCCGCTGATCGTTGCTGGATTAAATCCCTGAATGAGCAGTTGCATATATTCTTCCAGTCTACCGCTACGCCGCAAATAACTTGCAAAACGCCCGATGGGAAGATTCGAGAGGGCATATAGCTTATTAAACACAATTCCAAACTGCTTCTTGAGTTCGCGCTTGTAATCGGCCTCCAGTTCCTCCTGCGATGGCGGCAGAAACGCGCCGACTGGATTGTAAATCAGATGCAGCGGCAACTCTGGATCAGTTCCGTAGCCTAATGAGTTAAGAAGTTGTAGTGCAGCAATGCTGGCTTCAAAAACACCTTCGCCACGCTGAGCGTTTACGTTTTCAGCCGAATAACACGGCATCGAGGCAATAATTTCGATCTTGTTGATCGCCAGAAATTCGCCCAGATCTTCGTAGCCGGGCTCAAGCAAAATCGTGAGATTGCAGCGGTCAATTACGTGTCGCGGTAGCCGGAGCGCCCCGATCTGCATGATGAAATAACGAAAATCGGGAATCATCTCGGGCGCACCGCCGGTGAAATCGACGATCGGAATATCGGTCTTGGCCAACCAATTAATAATCCGATCAATAGTATCGCGTGTCATTATTTCCTTGCGTTTCGGTCCCGCGTTCACGTGACAATGCATGCAAGTGAGATTGCAAAGCTTGCCCACATTCACCTGAACGATCTCAGGACGCGCGCGACGCAGAGAGAGCGAATGCGCACCCAGTTTCTCAACGAAACGATTCATCGGTTGTATTGCCGGCCAAAACCCTGTGTTTTTTTAAGGGCCGATCATCCTGACTGGAAATGTAGCAAACTGCTTCTTCCTGAAAAGACTGTGGAGTCCAAAATCACTCAGCCAGCCGATCTGCAGGCTGGATTGCACGGTCCGGAAGGTCGCCGTTCGGCAATTGCCACGGACGTTGTTCATGAAACGGCAGCGCCAGGAGTTTTCCAATTGTGAGCTCATGTTCGTCACGATACGCAGCCACCCCGATTGTTATGGCATCTTGCGACACATCGCGGCGCATGGTGCGATGAAGTTGGTCCCACCAGCAAAAAATTGTGCCCCAGTTCGAATTGGTCTCGCGCTGCACGATTGAATGATGAATCCCGTGCATGCGAGGCGTGACCACGATCAGGTTCAAAATCCGTTCGAACTTAATCGGAAGACGCCAGTTCGAATGATGAAAAAGTGTCGCGGCCTCAAAAGCAATAAAGAAAGAGACCAGCATAACCGGGGAGATGCCGAACGCAGTCACTGCGAGCGAGAGAAATCCAATGGAAAAAATCATCTCGCCAAAGTGGAATCGCGCCGCAGTGCTTACATCGAGATCGAGATCAGTGTGATGCACGTTATGAAATCGCCAGAAGAACGGAATCGTGTGGTTCGCCCAATGCCACCACCAATAGGCGTAATCCATCAACAGAAACGTAGCGATACCAGCAATCCAAAACGGCAAACCAAGCCAGTGTAACAAGCCAACATGTTCCTCCTGTGCCCACACCGCGACAGCAATTGGGATTGGCAACATGGCCAGACGCACGACGGCAAAGCCGGGAATCGAGAGCACAAAATTGCGGACGAGCCGCTGCAACACGCTGAAATGCTGGCGACGCAGCGGAAAACGCCACTGCAGGCAGAGCAGCGCGAGGAATAAGCAAGCTAGCAATGACCTGCCAGCATAATCCATTAACGGAATCTTTGGCATTGGTGTTGTATTGACACGACCCCGCTGATTTTATCATCTCCTCGTATACACAGGCAATGCACAGTGTCTTGCTGGATGTGATCAAAAATCGTAATCCAGAAGAATTGACCGTCAGGCTCGCGCAGCCGTCCTATTTCCCGGATTAGATAAGCCTGGATTTAGTGGAAATTATTCGGATGTCGGTTTCGATCATTGTTCCTGTCCTTAACGAAGCGCCACTGCTGCGGCCGTTTCTCGCACAACTGCGTCAGCGGGCAGCCGGCGCAGAGATTGTTGTTGCCGACGGTGGAAGCGCCGACGGCACGAAGGATCTCGCGCAAGGCTTTTGCGATCAGCTTGTGGTAAGCGAGGCCAGTCGAGCGATACAAATGAACGCCGGTGCTGGCGTCGCGCGTGGCGACATTCTCTGGTTCGTCCACGTCGATGCCAAAGTTCCATGGGGATGTTTGGAGGAGATCGAGCGCATAATGGATGATCCAAATGTCGCAGGCGGTTTCTTTCGAATTCAGCTCCCGCGAGGCCACATTTATCGATTGACGGACAGTTTCGCGCATTATGCCGGGATTCTGCTACGAATGCGATGTGGCGATCATGGAATATTCTGTCGACGTGCCGCTTTTCTGGACATAAACGGCTTTCCAGAAGTGCCTCTGATGGAGGATGTAGAATTTTTTCGGCGGCTCAGGCGCCATGGGCGGGTGAGATTCAGTCGCAAACGAATCCTGGCGAGCCCAAGGCGCTATGAAACAATCGGACCGCTTCGTCTAACTCTGGCTTATGGATTGATCGCAGCACTTTATGTTTTCGGCGTCCCGCTTAAAAAACTCGCATTGATTCACAAACGTACATGCTAACGCGATGTGGCACGGACTTCTCGGGATGACGTCGCCGCGCTGACGCAGGACAATGCACGCGCCAGGCTCGCTGCATCCGTTTTCTTTGTACAGGGACAACAAATAAAAAGGAGGCAGTGATGAAAATATCGATCCTTACTATTAGCCTGGTGGCGGCCGCAGCTCTAGCCGCCTTGGGCCAGGAAGGCGTAGTACAAGATGTAAAGCACGGAGCAAAAAAAGCGGGGCAAACAATTAAAGACGGAGTTGAAACTGCGGGCACGAAGACCAAGGAAGTTGCTGAAACAGTCGGAGAAAAGACAAAGGAGACTGCCAAGACCGTCGGCAGGAAAACCAAGGAAACCGCTCAAACTGTAGGCGAGAAAACTAAAGAAACCGCCAAAACAGTTGGCCAAAAGACCAAGGACACTGCGGAAACTGTAGGCGAGAAAACCAAAGAGAGCGGCCAAAAAGTTCACCGCAAGGCCCAAACAACCTCAGAGAAGGCGAACCCAGAAACTAGCGGGCAACAATCGACAAATCACGCGCCTAATACGCCAGCCCCGACTGATCGCTAAAATCGAGACTCTTAGCGTAACTGGAAATAGAGTTTTCCGTACTGCCACCGCATTGTAGCCGAGGTCGCTGATCTCGGCCGCATCAGAGTTGCCACGTGTCGGACACAACGCGGTCAACCCCAGCGGTTACAACCGCGACCACATCGGATGTAACGGGGACTTTGGACGAAGCCGATCATATTAATTAAAATTCCGCGTTTTTCCCACTTGCTCAGACTGATCGACTGAGTCCTATTTGGCGCGATCAATTCGCGAAATTTTCTGAGTCAATGAGCGGCTTGCGCCTGGGAGTCAACGTCGATCACGTAGCAACGCTACGGCAGGCCCGCTATGCCACGATGCCGGAATCGAAGAACGCGGAGCCAGACCTCATCGTTGCGGCGCGAATGTGCGAACGCGCGGGCGCGCAGGGAATCGTCGCCCATTTGCGCAATGATCGCCGGCATATCCAGGACCGGGACATCGAACGGCTGCGTGAAAACATCATGACAAAATTGAATCTGGAAATGGGCAACACGCCGGAAATTCTCGATGTTGCGCTACGCATTATGCCGGATGAAGTCTGCTTGGTTCCGGAGAAACGGGAGGAAGTCACGACCGAAGGCGGCCTGGATGTCATCGCAAATCGCAAGACATTGGAACCGACAATCAAACGGCTACACACGTCCGGCATTCGAATCAGCTTGTTCATTGATCCCACTTTGGAACAAGTTGACGCCGCAGCAGAGCTGGGCGTCGAAATGGTTGAGCTGCATACGGGCAGTCTGGCCAACGCGTTTACAGAAAAGATCCAAAAAGAAGAGCTTGAGCAATTGCGAGCGGCCGCCCGCGCCGCATCGGAATCAAATCTCCAGGTCAACGCTGGCCACGGCATCAATTACAAAAATATCGCGTTTATCAACCACATTCCATGTTTGACCGAACTTAATATCGGTCACGCCATCGTATCGCGCGCTGTTTGGGTTGGGCTTGATACTGCTGTGAAAGAAATACTCGCAGCCATGGCAAAATATCCTGGATGATCGTTAAAGGTGGATCGCGTTGTGCTCAACGCGATGACAATTTCAGATGAGTGTGATTGGTACCGGTGTCGATCTTGTCGAGTGCGACCGCATTCAGCGGTCTATCGATCGATTTGGCGATCGTTTTCTTCATCGCGTTTTTACCGATGGCGAGATTGAATATTCGATGTCGATGAAATTTCCGGCGCGTCATCTGGCCGCGCGTTTTGCGGCAAAAGAGGCTGTGTCAAAAGCATTCGGCACTGGAATCGGCAAATCGATGGGTTGGCGCGACATCGACGTCCGAAAAAAACCGAGTGGTGAACCATTCCTTGTTTTGTCCGGGCCGGCCGAGGAGCTTGCTGCAAAGCGGGGCGTTACCTCCGCACTGATCACTCTTAGTCATACCGAGCATCACGCGATGGCGGCAGTGGTCTTGGAAGGAACGGTCGTTCGGCCCGGATTGCCCGGGAGTTCAAATTGATTAGATGCGAAGCATACAAGGTACCTTCGTGAGACGACATGCCATCCGCATTGTGTTTGCCATCGTCGCTGTCGCAGCGGCGGCAGTTGCGATTGGCGATGTCGCGCGCCGGTCCGCGGCACGCAAGCTCCGTGAGGCGATCCTTACGGAACTCCAACCGGTCGTCTTGAAGAATTGCACGTTTAAGCGCTTCGGCAGCGCAAACGATGGCGGATACCTGATGTGTGAGAATCTGATTGAGCCAATAGATGCAGCGTACTCGTACGGCGTTGGCAGGAATGATGATTGGGGATGCGAGGTGTCGCGCCGGTACCACGTGCCGGTGCATCAGTACGATTGCTTTGATCCCGCGCGGCCAACCTGCAACGGCGGCACGTTCGTGTTTCACAGCGAATGTGTCGGCGATCGGCCCGGTGATAGGGGTTCGCATTTCTTCGATACCTTGGAAAATCAAATCAGGAAAAACGGCGACACGGGTCAGCGTCTGATCATCAAGATGGACATCGAGGGCGCGGAATGGGATTCGCTGCTCGCAGCCCCCGATCAGCTGCTGGCGTCGATTCCCCAAATTGCGATGGAGATGCACGGGTTCGATAACCCAAAGATTGTGGAGGTGCTCCAGAAATTGAAACGGCACTTCTATCTCGTGAATCTCCACTTCAACAACTGGTCGTGCACACCAAAGGCAGCGCCGCTTCCCGCATGGGCGTACCAAGCACACTGGGTAAATAAGCGCATCGGGGTGCCCGATCCCGCGGCGCCCATTCCCGCACCGATGAGTCCTTTGAACGCGCCCGACTCGCCGACGTGGCCTGATTGTCAGTTGTACAGCCCGTCGCCGCAGCGCTGAGTACCAACGCGTTATATCCTGGCTCGCTGTAGCCCGGCGAAGGCGGCTCAATGAGTTGCCGAGAAACAACGTTGAAAATCAGCGCACTTTTCGGCTATGAACGAGGCAATGGAAAGCTTTCGGCACATCATGGAGGTGGTCGGCACCAGCGTGGACGGAGTAGGCGTATTCATTGTTGCGGGTGGTATGCTGGTCGCCACGGCGCGACTTGCGGTTCATCGCGCACATCAGACCGGCAATTATTATTCGCTTTACCGTCAGGACGTGGGGCGCGCGATCCTGCTTGGCCTCGAGTTTCTCATTGCCGGTGACATCATTCGGACCGTCGTTGTCGCGCCCACCCTGCAGAACGTGATCGTCCTGGGAGTGATCGTTCTCATCCGAACGTTCCTGAGTCTGTCACTTCAATTGGAAATCGAAGGGAGATTGCCCTGGCGGCGTCAGGTGGAACGCAGTCAGCAATAACCAAACGGCCGAGTGGTCACGATCGGAATTGCAACCCCATGGTGCGACGCGACGTTTTACGTGAGCAATGCCTGAAATCAGAGCCAGTCCGAGCGATCGCGCGGGATTCCAAACATCGAAAACACGCCGCGTTGTGTTCTTCGAGATATCGATCCCGAGTTCGTGAAGCGCCTCTACGACCAACGGATTGATAGTGCCCGGTTCTAATCCTGCGATTTCTCCTTCAAAGAATTCACCGCACGTCTCATTCAATTATGCCGCCGCTATTTGGCCGCGGGCGCTGTTATGAACGCAAATAAACAGAACTTTTTGTTTTCCTTTCGTTCACGCCGCGTCTGAAAAAGCTGCGCGGTTTCCAACAGCTCTTCGCAAGTTTGGAAAGCCTTTCTGCATCGCGCTTGAATACCTCATCTGTTTGTACGCAGTCCTGCAGACATTTTAGATTTCGTTCCAATTCGTCCGCCCGTCGTTCGGGCAGGGAATAGATGACCCAGTTCTGGTCCCTCTTCGTGGCCACCATGCCTCTGCTACGCAAGTAAGCGAGGTGTTTGGAAATCTTGACCTGCGGCTCACCAAGAATGTCTTGGAAATGGCAGACACAGAGTGGCGATCTTGCGAGGAGATTGAGGATGCGCAGGCGAGTGCGATCGCAAAAGCACTGGTAGATCTGGATCAAGTCCATAGTGCCTAACAACAAGCCGTGGACGTGGCGCAACAGTCAACTGCTGTTTCGAGCCGACGACGCTCCTGCGCCCGGCATTGCGTCCGGCCGCGCTGCAAGATCAAGTCGAGATACTGGCCTCTTGGCTTGGCTCCTGCGATCGGATACTGCGCCACAACGCAGCAGTCGTATTCGACGTCGACATCCAGACGTGCACTTGGAATCACGCGGCTTCCAAGCCCCAGGATTTTCGCAAAACGGTCCGAGCGAAGCCGATGATCGGTGTCATCGCCGACATGTGTTTGCAGCACAACCTTTTCTTCTTTTCCAGTCAGTCCGCCACAGTCGATGAAGGTTCTGACCTCACGAGCAACTTCAGTGACACGGGCGTGTGCGGGGATGTAATCGCCATTGGGCAATACAAATCGCGGAAATCGCTTCGGATTCGCCTTGAGCGCATCCTGTAAATCATGCAGCGTCATGCGAATCTATATACCTATTTAGGCATATGGACAACCGACCATTATTGCTGCGAATAAGCTTGAGGAGATCGAACCATTTCGGCCGCTGGCGACGCTATTCCTCCAAAAGAGGCCGGGGCACAGCCAATGGCTCCTCGTTTAACGAAATAAGTAAAAAGGAGGCGTTAAAATGAAGGAGCTACTCCGTTCAACCTTTGGAACGCTGGTGGTGGCAGCTTTTTTGGCAGTGGCGCCACCAATGTATGCTCGTGGCGGACATGGTGGCGGTCATGGGGGTCACCGCGGTGGTCATGGTGGACACGGCGTGAAACATGTCGGTGCCGGTCATGTTAAGGGCGGACACGGCGCCGTTCGTGTTAGGGGTGGGCGTGGCCACCAATTTGTCGGGCCTGCGCGCGTCGGCGCGCGTTATGCAGGACGCGGATATTACCGAACTCGCGGCGATCGCTGGGGAGGTTACTACGGATATCCCTACTATGGATATTCCCGCTATAGTCTGGGCTATTACGGCTTGGGCTACGGCTATCCGTATTACGGGTATTACGGATACTACCCCTGGGGATATTATCCTTACCGCTACGGATACTGGCCGTCCGTGAACTTCAGCTTCGGGTTCTATGGCTATTGACCTACGTCACCACTGACGTAAGGCGAGCTGTAGAGTATGGCCTGCTTCTGTTTCCAAGCAGTGCGCAATACGACTTACTCTGGACGCGCTGGATTCGGTCAGGATATGTGCAACGAAAACCCTCGCCGGATTTCTCCGACGAGGGTCTCATTAATTCTAGCTTAAGCAGCTACTTTTTACAGCATTTGCCAGGGCAACATTTCGCGTTGCCCTTGCAGCAATCAGCTGCTTGCGACGTCGCCGTCGCCGTGCCGATGCATGCCGCCAAAGTAGCAATCAAAAGAAGATATTTCATCAGATTCCTCCTTTTCAGTTTTGATGAGGAACTCGGCCACGAATTTCAAACGTGCCGAGCCGACGCTTAGGAAAACTCACCACGCGGCGGTGGAACCGGCGGACGCTCAGCACGCGCCGTTACGCTTTGTTCACTAACGCCAACTGTTCCGAGTAAAAGCATACTCGTAGTGAATCCTGTCGCTCTCGCAAAATAAAGTGTGCAACATGCCGATTGGGTCGCGCAGCACGAACCCCCATTTGTTGAACTTGTATCGCCAATCGGCATCGGGCAACTGTGACATTGGCCTGTGTTCATCGTCACGCAGCAATCAGAGGTATGCGAATCTGCCAGAGACATTTGAGGCAACACAATGGGTGTGAAAGCCCCAATGCTTAATGTGAGCACGGTCAGGAACAATCGTGCTGGCGGTTTCATTGCCTGTAGCTTATCACCTGTTAGATCTTTCCAAAGAAGATTCTCGATCCACAATTGATCGGTGGTATCGACTCTTTGCAAAAATTCTTTTGCAAAGATTGCGAAAAACTAAAAATGTGATCGACATCAACTTCCACCAACTAATTGGGAAAAACCATGAAAGCTGAAGATTTAGCGTCTATAGCGAAAAAGCTCGTTGCCCCGGGGAAGGGGATCCTGGCAGCGGATGAAAGCTCGGGAACAATCGAGAAGCGCCTGAAAAGTATTAACGTCCCTTCGACCGAAGAAAACCGTCGGGCCTATCGTGAGGTCTTGTTTACCACAAAAGGCGCGGGTGAATTCATCAGCGGGGTGATTCTTTTCGACGAAACGATCCGGCAAAAGACTCGGGACGGGCGCACTTTCGTAAAGGCGATGGAAGAGCAGGGGATCATCCCCGGGATCAAGGTCGATGAGGGCGCCAAATCAATGGCGAATTTTCCTGGCGAGAAAATTACTGAGGGTCTCGACGGACTGCGCGAGCGTCTGGCGGAATATCGAAAACTTGGCGCGCGTTTTGCGAAATGGCGCGCCGTGATCGCGATTGGCGACAGCATTCCCACCCAGACATGCATCGACGCGAACGCCGAAGCCTTGGCGCGCTACGCAGCGCTATGCCAGGAAGGGGATTTGGTGCCAATTGTCGAACCAGAAGTGCTTATGGATGGCACACACACGCTTGAGCGTTATTTCGAAGTCACAGAACAAACGCTGGAGAGCGTCTTTCACGCTTTGTACGAGCACCGGGTTGTACCCGAAGGGATGCTGCTGAAACCGAATATGGTTCTCTCAGGAAAGGATTGTCCACAGCAAGCTTCAGTGCAGGAGGTAGCAGAGGCCACTGTGCGCTGCCTGAAACGCGTGGTTCCCCCAGCAGTCCCCGGCATTGTGTTTCTCTCGGGTGGGCAAACTGATCAGCAAGCCACAGAACATCTCAACGCGATGAATCAAATCGGCGATTTGCCCTGGCAATTGAGCTTCTCCTACGGGCGCGCGTTACAAGCCCCGGTGCTTAAGGCCTGGAAAGGCGATCAGGCCAACGTTGCCAAAGCCCAAGAGGCCTTTCACCACCGCGCCTGGTGCAATAGCAAGGCGCGCTTCGGCAAATATACCGAGGAGATGGAAACCGCGAAAGCGGCGTAACGTACAAGGGGTTGTCTAATTAGCTCAAACCGTCGCTGGCGCGGAACGCTTTCGCTTTCGTACCTTCAGATTCAACATTTCAACGAGTAGCGAGAAGCCCATTGCGAAATAGGTATAACCTTTTGGGATGTGGAAACCCACGCCTTCTCCAATCAGGTTGACACCAATCAAGAGCAGGAAACTGAGAGCCAGCATCTTCATCGTAGGATGACGATCAATGAAGCGGCTGATTGGCTCGGCAAAAATCATCATCACCGCGATCGCCAGAATCACGGCTATAACCATGACGCCAATCTCGTCTACCATGCCCACAGCGGTGATAACCGAGTCGAGCGAGAAAACGGCATCGAGCAGAACGATCTGAAGCAGGACCGCCGAGAACGAGACTCGAATCGCTCCGGCGCCGTGTTCGGCGCCGCCCTCGATTCGGTGGTGAATCTCGCGCGTGCTTTTGGCCAGTAGAAAAAGGCCACCGCCAATTAGGATCAGTGCCCGTCCGGAGGCCTCAAAATTCCCGATGGAAAAAAGAGGCTTGGTCAATCCCATGATCCACGAAAGCGAAAGCAGCAGAAGCACTCGCATGATCATCGCTAACGCCAGTCCCACGAAGCGGGCTTTCCTTTGCGATCTAACTGGAAGCCTTCCGGCAACGATCGAAATAAAAACGATGTTGTCGATCCCGAGAACGATTTCGAGTGCTGTCAGCGTAATCAACGCGATCCACATTTGTGGGTCTAAGATCCATTCCATCTTTTTCTCCTTCGATTTAAATAGCGCAGAAACTCATGAATGCGTGAATCCTATCGAAACAACTAAACTCCGGTCTTGGCGAGCGAATTGCAGACGCCTAAGTCAGGGTATAGAGCATTCTGGAAAACCGGCTCAGGAGAATTTTCATGGCACAACGTTTGTTTGTTTGTGTTGATTAGCTTTAACCAAATCGCAATGCGCCGTACGCGTACGCCACGAAACACTCCATGATCTACACGTGCCCAATGCATCCCGAGATCGAGCAGGATTATCCGGGAGCATGCCCGAAATGCGGGATGACGCTGGAGCCGAGAACTATTGAGGCGGAGGAACACGAGCACGGAGAAACGCAATCGCTATCACGAAAATTCTGGATCGCTTTGGTTCTTACGATTCCGGTGTTGTTCCTTGCAATGGGTCATGCCATTCCTCGGTTGGGGATTGATTCGATCGTCCCAAAGCCAATCGAAAAATGGATTGAGTTCGCGCTAACAACACCGGTCGTTCTCTGGGCTGGTGGCTTTTTTTTCACGCGCGCATGGCAATCGATTGTTAATCGCAGCCTCAATATGTTCACGCTCATCGCTGTGGGTGTGGGCGCCGCATACTTCTACAGCGCGGTTGCGGTAATTGCGCCCGGAATCTTTCCCGTTTCTTTCCAGCGGCACGGAGAACTCGATCTTTATTTTGAAGCAGCGGCGGTGATTACCACCCTGATCCTGTTGGGTCAACTGATCGAGGCCAAAGCGCGGAGCCGCACCGGGCATGCAATAAAAGGACTGCTGAACCTGGCGGCAAAAACTGCGCACCGGGTTCGAGATGACCAGGAACAGGAAATCCCCGTGGACGAAATTCAGAAAGGCGACCTGCTGCGAGTACGGCCAGGTGAAAAGGTGCCCATCGACGGTGTGATTATCGATGGCAGAAGTAACATCGACGAATCGATGATCACGGGTGAGCCAACGCCGGTGGCCAAAGAGGCGGGCGAGAAAGTGATTGGCGCAACCGTGAATCAAACCGGCTCGTTTTTGATGCGCACAGAGCGCGTCGGTTCAGAGACCGTACTGGCGCAAATCGTGCAGATGGTGGCCGACGCGCAGCGCAGCCGAGCCCCGATTCAAAAACTCGTCGACACGGTATCCGGTTACTTTGTTCCAGCGGTAATCGGCGTTGCGATCATTACCTTTGTTGTTTGGTCGATCGTCGGACCTGAGCCCGCGATTGCATATGCACTCGTAAACGCAGTCTCAGTGTTGATCATTGCTTGTCCGTGCGCGCTCGGCCTGGCGACACCGATGTCCATCATGGTCGGCGTCGGACGCGCCGCACAAGCCGGCATCCTGGTAAAAAACGCGCAGGCAATCGAGGTGACTGAAAAAGTCACGCACTTGGTCACAGACAAGACAGGCACATTGACAGCCGGTAAACCGGAAGTAGTCAGCCGGATCGTCGCGAACAACGTAAGCGAACGCGATCTGTTGCAGATTGCCGCGTCTGGGGAATCCCAGAGCGAGCATCCGCTTGCGCGGGCAATCGTAGAAAGCGCGAAACAGGAAAAAATTGAATTGCGCAAGATAACCGATTTTCAGTCCATCACTGGGGGCGGGGTTTTTGGCAACCTTGACGGTAAAACAATCCTCATCGGGAAAGAAAAATTTCTCGCCGATTCGAATGTCAGATTCTCTGAGGAACTAACGAAAGAGGCTCGTCGCTTGCAGGAAAAAGCACAAACCACAGTCTGGCTCGCAGTAAACGGAGATGCCGCTGGCGTTCTGGGTATCGCGGATCCAATTAAGCCGACAACCAAGGAGGCCGTCCATGAGCTTCATGCAATGGATCTGAAGATTATCATGTGCACAGGCGACAATCTGCGGACAGCTGAATCTGTTGCGCGCGAACTGGGCATCGATCAGTTCAAGGCCGAGGTAATGCCGGATGAGAAGATCGGAATCGTTAAACATCTTAAATCCAAAGGCGCGATTGTTGCCATGGCTGGGGACGGGATCAACGACGCGCCAGCACTTGCAGCGGCGGATGTTGGAATTGCGATGGGGACGGGGACCGACGTTGCGATCGAGAGCGCCGGCATCACACTTGTGAAAGGCGACTTAATGGGAATCGTCAAAGCGATCCATGTCAGTCGCGCCGTGATGCGAAATATCCGGCAAAACTTATTCTTCGCGTTTATCTACAACGCGCTCGGCGTGCCCATTGCCGCTGGATTACTGTATCCGTTCTTTGGACTTCTGCTGAGTCCGATGATTGCCGGCGCCGCGATGAGCTTCAGCTCGGTTTCGGTGATAGCAAACGCATTGCGACTTCGCAAAACCAAACTGTGAACTGCGTTACAGTAATTTGACACTTGCCATCGCGTCGAAGCGCAGGCGCAAAAACGAAGACTCATTTCAGTCCGGCTTCGGGGCAACGGTTCTCGCCAAACCAGCGCAATTCGCCGCTAAAAAAAAGCAAGCGGACGGGAGCAGATAATCTCTGGGCTGTGTATTCTGACTGGATGAAATTCAAACCTGCTTGTGCGACCGGCCCAACGATTCGTCGATATGCCGCGATCGCATTTTTGTCGACCGTATTCATGCAAGTCGGATCCTTCGCTCAGCAACCAACATCAGGAGGAATGACTAATTCCGCCACGAGCGATGAAGTCATCGTCACGGGTGCAGATGGGGCCGACACGGTCCGACAGGATACGCCAGTAGGGCCCTACAATCAGCCCGTTTGGACGACGGAACGGTTCTTTCCAAACACCCGCGTGTATGTGAGACCACCAGGGACGGCCGAGTTCAATCAATTCTGGACGCCAGAGTTCGGTAAAAATGGCGAAGTGGAGCACGCTTTCCGCGAGGAGATCGAGGTTGGGTTGCCCTACCGCTTCCAGCTCGATTTTTATCAGAACTGGAACATCGATGAGGAACACAACACGTTTTACAAAGGGTCTAGCATCGAACTGCGCTACGCTCTGGCTGATTGGGGTAAGATCCCGCTAAACCCCACACTCTACGGCGAATGGAACTTCAACGATAGGGAACCAGACGTGTGGGAGGTGAAACTTCTACTCGGTGACACCTTCGCTAAGCGTTGGAACTGGGGCGCCAACTTCAATTACGAACAGCAGACCGGCGAGGGGCGCGAAACTGAGATTGCCATTAGCCACGCGCTCACCTACGCAGTGATCGATCGCAGGCTCAATGTCGGCATCGAAATGCTATTCGAGCACAAGACTGAAGCCGGCGCGCGCGGTGATCCTGGGGTCGAATTCCTGATCGGACCGGCGATCAACGTGAAGCCAACTCGTAACAGTTTCATTGGCGTCTCGCCACTCTTCGGCACTACCAGCGACTCCCCGACCGCGGAAATATTCGTTGTTGCCGGCTTCCAGTTCTGGGGAGCCTCTGGGGGTGAATTAGAAGGTGTTCGTTCGCCCGTTTCGTCTCAGGGAAGATGAATCAGTCGTGTGACGTGCGGAACCTTAGGCAAACGGTTGTTATCGGCGGAATTATCAGCTCCACATTTCTCACGCTCGTTCTCTTGCCTGCTTTGTATGAATGGGCAGAAGGGAAGAGCAGGTCCGCCGCCGGAGAAGCAACGACCGTAACCGCAGTCGCAGATTGTCTGACACGTCGCAACGTGGCTAGCAGGTGCAACTCTTACCGCAATTGCAGGCCTTGTTGTCGTTCATGGGGCAATTCTTACCCGTCTTCGCACAACTCGGCTGATCTGCCGCGAAGCCGACTGTGCAAATCGCGGCAACCAGAACCGAAAGCAGAATTCTGAGATAATCCTTCATTAACCAATCTTGCTTCCAAGCATTGTCAAAAGCCAGTGAAAAAAAGGACACAGCAAACCGTCGCATGGCCTCGTTTGCGACAGTCACAGGCTGCGCGATCCTGGATGCCCAAAATTGAGATAAGTTGCGCGTGTGGTCTCTGTCCGCCAGTTTGTCGGGCGCATGGCGACCCCTTTTTTTATCACCACAGCGATCGATTACACCAACTCGCCGCCGCATATCGGGCACGCCTACGAGAAAGTGCTGGCCGATGTGATCGCGCGGTATCACCGGCTCAAGGGTGACAATGTCTTTTTCCTGACCGGCGTCGATCAGCATGGCCAAAAGGTCCAGCAGTCCGCTGCTAAGGCAGGTATTCCTCCAGCTGAATTTGTGAAAGAGATCACGCAGAAGTTTGTCGACCTCTGGAAAAAACTGGATGTGAAGTACGACGATTGGGCAGAAACAACCGCGCCGATTCACAAGAAAGTCGTTCACGGAATGTTGCAGCGACTTTTCAATGCGAAGCAAATTTACAAGGACAAACAAGCGGGTTACTACTCAGTTCGTCAGGAACAATTCCTTACCGATAAGGAACGCGGACCTGACGGCGAATTTGCTCCTCAATGGGGACAAATCGAGTTTCGTGAGGAAGAAAATTATTATTTCAAACTCGAGCAACACAAACAATGGCTGCTCGATCTAATCGACAAGCGATCGAAAACGGCGCGACCGTTCGTAGTTCCCGATTTTCGCGAAACGGAATTGCGGAACGCGGTTGAACGACTTAGTGGCGATCTCTGCATCTCTCGCCCGAAATCGCGCCTGGGTTGGGGAATCGAGCTGCCGTTCGATCGCGACTACGTCAACTACGTGTGGTTTGATGCGCTTAGCAATTACATCAGCTTTGCCGGCTATGACCCGAGTATCGATAAATACGAATCACAACCGGAAGAATTTCTGGAAAAATGGCCAGCGCTTCAAATTATCGGAAAAGATATTCTTGTTCCCGCCCACGGGATTTATTGGCCGATCATACTCCACGCGCTCGGTTTTCCCGATGAGGCTATGCCGCAATTGTTAGTCCACGGCTGGTGGAATCTTGGCGGCGCAAAGATGAGTAAGAGCGCGGGGAACGTTGTCGATCCCTCCGCGCTTATCGAAAAATACGGCGGTGATGCCCTTCGCCTTTATCTGACCGGTGCGATTGCCACCGGCTGGGATGCGGATTTTTCCGAAGAACGACTTCTGACGGACTACAACAGCGCGCTCGCGAACGGTCTCGGGAACTTGGTCAGTCGGACACTAAACATGATTCATCGATTTCTTGGCGGACGCCTGAGGAAAACTGGCAACGTACCGGGCCCGGAAACCAGGTTGTCATCGCTTAACGACGTCGAGCTCTGGGTCGTGGCTCATACTGTGTCGTACCCGGGTTATTTCGATGAAGATGAAGACCAAACACGGGATAGCAAAGTGTTTCCGCTGCCGAAGTTCCAAGTTCAAAACGCGATTAGCTTAGTCATGGACACGATCGCAAAGTGCGATCGCACGATAGAGGAGCGTGCACCTTGGAAGCTTGCAAAGGACCCGAGCAAGGCCGATGAATTGGCGCGAGTTCTCTATGATCTGACGGAAGCGATTCGCATTCTCGCTATTTGGATTTCACCCGTGATGCCAAAAGCGGTTCACGGAGTTTTCGACCAACTGAACTGGAAGATGGAACCTGAGTTGAGCGGAAAAGAAGAGCGTTTTTTGCTCGAAGACGCGGAGTGGGGAAAATTGCCGGACGGGCATGTCGTCGGCAAACCGGTGCCATTATTCCCACGGATCGACGTCGCAGAAGGCGTTTGACACAAACGCCCTACAACCTGGTGGGACAGACCTATTGCGCGCACTCTTCAAAAGCAGCGGGCCCACCGCGCAGCTGCGCGAGGACTTCGCCGGCGAAATGAAGTGAACCCGTGATCAGGATCAGATTCGGTTTCGCGCCTGCCAGCGTTAGTGCCTCATCCACAGATGAAGTGATGGAACAGGAGAGTTGTGGAGCAATGTTGGCCAAGACTTTTGCTAATTCTTCTGGTGCAGCAGCGCGTTCGCTTCGAATTGTCGGAAGGAGAACTGAGCTCGCTATCGGTGCGAGCGCTTCACAAATACCGCCCAAGTCTTTGTCAGAAAGAATGGCCAGCACGAGCGTGGCGCGCTCGTCGCCGAACACTTCGCGCCAAGTTTCTGCGAGCGTACGCACGGCTGCAAGGTTGTGCGCGCCATCGATAATTGTCCGTTCGTCCCATCTTTGGAAACGTGCTGGCCATTCGATAGTGCTAAGGCCTTCCGCGATTGCTGCGCTGTCGATATCGATCTTCGCTGCGCGAAGTGCGGCAATTGCAAGAGCTGCATTCTCCTTTTGATACGATCCGCCAAGTGCGATTGGCGTCTCGCCATACAGCTCGGCCACGAATTGTGTCGGCGCCCTGCACTTCGCTGCACGTGCGCGAATCACTTCTTCGGCCTCCAGTCGCTGTGAGGCAGAAACAACCGGAACGCCTGTCTTGATAATGCCAGCCTTTTCAGCCGCGATTTCCGGAATTGTTTTGCCCAGCCAATTTTCGTGATCGAAATCGATTGGCGTGATGACTGAAACATCTGATTGGATCGCGTTTGTGGCATCGAGCCGACCACCGAGACCTGTTTCCAGAATGACGATCTCGACCTTCGTGTCCAAGAAGTGCTTGAAAGCAAGCGCAGTAACCACCTCGAAAAATGTCGGATGCGGATCCCAGTTTGCGACAAGGTTGCGGATAGTTGTCAGGCCATGGGCGACGGCGTCTTCAGAAATCATGTCGCCGTTCACGCGAATGCGTTCGCGAAACGTGACCAGGTGAGGGGACGTGAACAGACCGGTGCGATATCCTTGGGCCCGGCAGATCGAATCGATCATCGCGCAAACGGAGCCTTTGCCGTTTGTACCCGCGACGTGAATGACCTTGAATATAGAGGCTCCCGCCGCGGCGAGCGCCCGGCGTTTGACACAAACGCCGCTACAACATTGGTCAAGCAACCGCTGGATGTTTTCCAGGCCGAGCTTAATTCCGAAGCGCTGAAGGCTGTAAAGCCAGGCGAGCGCTTCCCGGTAATTAATCGACGTGCCTCTCGACGCGCCGTCCCTCACGGGCTTGCCCGTCCTTCTCGCTCGGCTCCCGCCGGCTCGATTCACGGCGCGACAGTGAAATAGTTGAGCAAACGGCTGATCTGCTCGCGCATCTTTTTGCGGTGCACAATCATGTCGATCAAACCGTGCTCCTCGAGAAACTCGGCGGTCTGAAATCGCTCGGGCAAATCCTGATGCGTCGTTTCCCGTATAACGCGCGGACCGGCGAAGCCGATCATGCTTTTGGGTTCGGCGATGATTACATCGCCCAGTGACGCAAAGCTTGCCATGACGCCGGCTGTAGTCGGATTTGTCAGGACGGAAATGTAAGGAAGTCTGGCTTCCGCGTGGCGAGCGAGCGCGCCGCTTGTTTTGGCCATTTGCATCAAGCTCAACATTCCTTCATACATGCGGGCTCCGCCGGAAGCGGCAACGATGATCACCCCGCAGCGTTCGGCGGTTCCATACTCAATTGTGCGGGTGATTCTCTCGCCAACTACTGAGCCCATGGTAGCGGCCAGAAAGCCAAAGTCCATTACCGCGACTGCAACTTTGTGGCCGTCAAGAATTCCATGTCCGCTGATGACAGCATCAAGAAGACCGGTGCGTTCCTGGTAGTTCTTGAGCCGATCTTTGTAGCTGGTCATTCCCTGAAAACTCAGGACGTCCACTGATTTCAAGCCGGCGTCCATTTCCACGAAAGAATCCGCGTCAAGCAGGTTCTGAATTCGCTCCTTGGCCGGTTGCGCAAAATGATAATCGCACCGTGGACAGACTCGCTGGTTCTGCGCGAGCTCGATCTCCGGTACGACCTCCGAGCAGCCGGGACATTTTTGAAAAAGGCCGCGCGGAATCTCCTTTTTCTTTCCGCCTTCTGCTTTAATCGCCGGCTTTTTGAAAATGGCCATGGATTATGCCCGGGCCGCGGTGGCGGCGTGAACAGAGATAGCACCGGCGCGCTTCAAGACACGTGCGCATTCACTTAACGTGGAACCCGTTGTCAGAACATCATCGATTAACAGCACCTGTAAGCCTCGCACGTTCGCCTTCTTTCGTAAACGAAACGCGTTATGCAAATTTTCCATCCGCTCGGCGCGATCAAGCTCGGTCTGCGTAGTTGTATATCGAATGCGCTTTAGCACTCGCTCGCACGGAACTGATATCCGCGGGCTTAGCAATTCAGCAAGCAAGCTCGCCTGATTAAATCCGCGTTCCCGCTGGCGAGTCGGATGCAATGGGACGGGCACGATTATGTCAAATTGCCGTCCGCGAAGACGTTCATCGTCAAACGCTGCGCAGAGCCAACGTGCCACGAGATGTCGCAAGTGAACGTGACGCCCGTACTTAAAATCGTGAATGATCTGGCGAACGATACCGCGGCCGCGGTACGCAGCCACCGCTGCGTCAAAGTAAATTTTGCGATGGGCGCAGTTGGCGCACGTGAACGCTGATGCGATAGCGCCTTCGAAGGGCTCGGAGCATTGCTGGCAAAATGGCGCAACGATACGCATGGTCTTTGTTTCGCATTGTTCGCAGAGATATTCGCCAGCAAGAGTTTTGCCGCCGCAGACAGCGCACACCGGAGGATAGAGAAGCGACGTGGCGGCTTCGAACAATTCAAACTTTCGAAGCGCGATCATATTTCAGCCAGACGCGCATTATGATCCATGTGAGGACAGCTATGCCAAGCGGGATAATTCCAACCAGCATGTTCTTTCCTATCCAGGGAAAAGCGAGCGTTTGCTGACGCGCCAGCCGGCTAAAAGCGCCGCTACCAAAGATCCAGCCGGCATGCAGGCCAATTGACAGCCATAATGAGCGAGTAAGCACACGCGCGTCAGCGAGAATCCAACCGATGAAAAATAATGTCGCCAGCGCTGAGGCAAGCATTATCGGGTCCCCAAGTCCGTCAAATGCGTGGGCAATCGAACTGAAGCCGGAGGTCCATGTGACTGTCTCGGACGTCCGTTCCGGAGCCTTCAAAAAATGGACGACTGCAAAGATCGCTGAGACGGCAAAGATCGTTATGTACTTCCGGCCGGTTTTGAGTAAAACGCCTAAGACGATCCCGCGAAAAAAAGCCTCTTCAATGAACGGAACCGCTATCGACGCCAGAAGCATCTTGCCAAAACGCGGCCAGGCAACGCTGTGCCGGAAGGTATAAACATGAAGCGCGATGAGTAAAACCCCGCAAAGGAGCAGGGGAACCACTGAGATAGCAACGCCGGCGAAAAGATCGCGGCCCCAGCGCAAATTAGGTGCAAGGCCGAGGTCAGCCATGCTTCGCAGGTGGCTTAATCGTAGTAACGGCCAGAACAAAAGTACGGCGGCAATCAGTAGGGCTCGATGAAAGAATGTCTCGAAATCGTACCTTGTCAGAAAAGAAAATACACCGTGCGCTGCAAGCGACTGAGCGAACCAAAAAAGAATTGGCGCAAGAATCGCCCCGATGACAATCGTCGCAATAAAGTATGCAGCCAATTTAATTACGTCTTTCAAGGCCGCTAATGTAAGGTTTCACTGCGATGCCGAGTCAACACATATGGACCGACAGAAATCAAGATGGCAGAAAACGCGAAGTGCGCGCGACGAAGTTCGGCGGTGCGTGGCGGTTCCAAGCTAAAATAACCGGCGATCTTGACTGGACCTACTACGATCGGCCGTTGCCGGAGGACTTGCTGACGTTAAAAGAAATCCTGGTGCGAAAATATCAGCGGCGGCGCGCTTCAATCGAGGACGTTGCCTCAATCGACAAGCTAATCCAGGAACAAAACGCCTATGAATGACGTTTGCAGGAGAGATGCTGGATGCTCGATCACTGGTCATGAATGAGTGGAACACTGAGGGATTGATCGCGGGCGACAAGCAGTTCGTCTGGCATCCATTTACTGACATGCCTGAGTGGTGTGCCCCGGAGCACGAGCCGCTCGTTCTGGTCGAAGGGCACGGAGCAGTGCTGTGTGACAGCAAAGGTCGCGAATACATCGATGGGAATTCTTCCATCTGGACGAACATTCACGGGCACAATCACTCACATATTAATGCGGCTATCCGTCGCCAACTCGATCGCGTCGCGCACACTTCATTCCTCGGCTTCACAAACCCGGCGGCCGTCGAACTCGCGCAGGCGATCGTCGGACTCTTTCCGGATAACTCCTTAAGCAGAGTTTTTTTCTCTGATGACGGCTCGACGGGAATCGAGGTCGCTTTGAGGATCGCGGATCAGTATTGGCGGATGCGGCATTCGAGAAGGCATCAGTTTATTGCATTCCAGAATGGCTATCACGGCGACACAGCCGGCGCGGCAAGCTTGGGTGCGGCGGCGATGTTTCAAATCGGGTCGTCGCGCTGGAACTTTCCGGCCATGCAGATTCCAAACATCAGGGCGTTGGAAGCTCTTGCTCCCGCCGAAACAGCGAAGATTGCTGCCGTCATAATTGAACCGCTTATCCAGGGAGCCGCAGGGATGCGTCTGTGGCCTGAGGGCACGTTGAGATCAGTTCGCGAATGGTGCACCCGGGCCGATACCTTGTTGATTATTGATGAAGTAATGACGGGATTTGGCAGAACCGGCCGAATGTTTGCGTCGGACCACGAAGGAGTAATTCCAGATATGATGATACTGGCTAAGGGATTGACCGGCGGATATCTTCCGTTAGCTATTACTTTGATATCTGAAAAACTATTTTCGGCGTTTGATGGTTCCATAGCGGGGGGAAAAGCACTCGCTTACGGGCACAGCTATACGGGAAACGCGCTCGCTTGCGTGGCGGCCAAGGCGAGCCTTGAGGTCTTCGAGGACGAACACGTCCTGGAAGCTTTGCAGCCGAAAATCGGGCGCCTGAGCACGGCGCTGGCTGATCTGCAAAAACTGCCGGGTGTGAAAGAAGTTCGACAGTGCGGATTTATTGCGGGCATCGAGCTTGAAGAGTTGGCGAACGGCCTGCAGCCCAGTTTAGCCGCGGCTGTCTGCGTCGAGGCCCGTCGCCATGGTCTTCTGACCAGGCCGCTGGGGAATGTAGTCGTTCTCATGCCGCCGTTATGCATCACCGTCGCTCAGTTAATTAAAGCTGTGGAGGCTCTTCGTGTGTCGATTGCTGAGGTGTGGCATCGGTTTGTTATTGCCGCAGGGAAAGATGCCGAAGAAATTACGGCTTGATCAGCTTCTGGTCGGTAAGGGGTTATTTCCAAGCCGCGAACAGGCGCGGCGCGCCGTGATGGCTGGCAATGTAAAAGTCGGGACCAGAGTTGCCGTGAAGCCATCTGAGCTCCTCGAAGAAGAAGCACCGATAGCAATCAAGCCGACGGCCAAATATGTCGGGCGTGGCGCGCTGAAGCTGGAAAGCGCTCTCGACTACTTTAAAATCGACGTGCGCGGGAAAAAAGCGCTGGATATCGGCGCTTCCACAGGTGGCTTCACCGATTGCATGTTACAACGCGGCGCTGTGAAGATTTATGCGGTTGACGTCGGCCATGGTCAATTGAATTGGAAACTGCGCAACGATCCTCGGGTGATTGTTCTCGAAAAGGTCAATGCACGATCTCTCTCGCGCAAACAGGTTCCGGAGCTAGTAGATCTTTGCGTGATTGATGTTTCCTTTATCTCGCTGACCTTAATTCTGCCAAAGACATTCGACTTGATAACTCCAACCGGCGTGATTCTTGCATTGATCAAACCGCAGTTCGAACTGCAACGCACGGACGTAGGCAGGGGCGGAATCGTTCGTGAGCCGGACCTGCACCGTAAAGCGCAGGAGAAGATCGCCGCGTTCGTCACAGATTCAGGCCATGTGGTGCCCGGCATTGTTCCATCTGCTATTAAAGGCACGGACGGGAACCAGGAATTTTTCGCATGCATCCGAAAACAATCGGCATAATCGCGCACACAGGAAAACCGGGCGTTGGAGACTTGGTGAACGCAATCGCTCAGGAGTTCAGTGATTTTTCGATTACACCTTTGCTGGAAAAAGAAACAGCGCGCATTGCCGGAAAGAAATCTCAGTATTCCATCGCAGAACTTGGCGCCGCGGCCGATCTTCTTGTTGTAGCCGGAGGCGACGGCACGATATTGCGCGTAGTTGGCCAGCTGGGCGAAGCCATAAAGCCGATTTTTGGAATCAACGTAGGTTCCCTCGGCTTCCTGACCACCGCAAGTTCTGCGACTTATCGAGAGGCAGTGGAATGTCTGGCCAAAGACCGCATCAATTTTAGTGAGCGCGCTCTCCTGGAGGCCCGGGTAAGACTTGGCGAAAAACAAACCGCGAAGATGCTCGCGCTAAACGATGCCGTGTTAAGCCGCGGCGAACTTTCGAGGCTGGTGCTGTTGCGCACGCGAGTCAACGGCGAACCGCTTACTGAGTTCAACGCGGACGGGTTGGTTGTTGCAACGCCGACAGGTTCGACAGCTTACTCGTTATCGGCCGGTGGCCCGATCCTCGATCCGGAGTCGGGAGTTTTCGTGATCACGCCGATTTGCCCACATGTGCTCACGAATCGATCGATTATTGTGGCCGAGAGATCAATAATTGAGATCGAAGCGAGCGATCCCGACTATCCGGTGTTCCTGACGCTGGACGGCCGCAAGCCGATACATGTTGAGCGTGGATCAGTAGTCACTATTCGAAAAGCAAAGAAGACGCTACCACTGGCGTCACTCCCTGATGTCTCGTTTTTCAGCGTGGTCAGGCAGAAATTGAAGTGGAGCGGGAGCAACCTTTAAAGGGAAGTTTCACCCGTAGGCGACCGGCACCAAAAGAGGCGCTCGCAGGACTATGCTGAAAATTGCGACTGGCTAGTAGCCGGCAGGCCCCTTCGGAGGAGGCTCAGGTGGCGGTGCCGGTGTAGGTGCTTCTTTTCTTTGTGCCATTCCAAATCCTTAAGCGGACGGGGCAGCATAGTCTAGGGAAAATTTCGAAAGAGGAAGCGGCAGCCGGCTGCATTGATTTCATATGCCATATAGTTTTTTATCGAACGTTTGGGGCAGGAGATTGTGGCGCCCCAGGAACCGCGGTTGCCGCTCTCGCAGTGTTTTCAGGCAGACTGCCTCTAGAGGCAAAAATAGAACGCACGATGCAGACTAATTCTCGTTAGGCTCGTGTCGCGAGCGCAACGCTTAGCTCGGTTCTATTCTTGATGATACGGTACGCGCTATGGAACGCATCCTGAACCCTATATTGATCGCTGTCTGCTTAATTGGATCGATTGCTGGCGCGAGTATGTCGCTCGAATCGCCAGCGGCATCTCCCGGCCAAAACTTGTACGACGAAGTGAAGCGTTTGGACGCTGTGTTGTCTGAGGCCTTCAACAAGCACGATGTGAATAAACTAAAATCGTTGTTTGCTGACGACCTTGAGTTTTATCAGGATAACGAAGGATTGGTAAGATACGAGCAGACGGTGAGGGATTTCGAGAGCATGTTTGCACAGGGGAACAACATGACAAGGGAACTTGTCGGAAACACCCTCGAGGTTTATCCGGTCAAGGATTACGGTGCAATCGAAATAGGCGCACACCGGTTTTGCCACGTGGAGAACGGTAAAAATGAATGCGGGACGTTCAGATTTGTGCACATCTGGCAAAAAAAAGATGGCGAATGGAAAATATCCCGGGCCATTAGTTACTCCCATTAACGTGCGGGCGTGAATGAGATTCGTTTCACTTGCAGGTGAATTCTTACCGGAAACCATACGCCAGCGCCCAATGCGTGCGGGCCGCTGGCGATTCCTCCACGCTAACGATGATAAAGTAACTGGCTGTGGTTTTCGGAATGATGTGTGCAGCCGCAAGGTGGTCTTTCGCCCAACTGTCTGGTTGTTCCGCGAGTTCTCCGTCCGAATTATAAATATGAACGGACACCTTTGCATGATCGACTTCTGTTCCCAACCAGAACCAATATTCATTCCCTTTAAACAATTGTTGCCGCACCGCTTTCCTTTCACCCGAGGCGAGATCGCCTGCCCAGTAATCCTCGCGCAGGTGAAATCCTTTTTTTACATAGGGTTCCGCAGCCAGAAGAGCAAATGCCCGCGCGTACACCGTGGTGGGGTCCACCTGGGCGAAAATTGCAGGCGGTAGCCCAACGATGGCCGCCAACAGGAGGGTCGTGGAGAGAAGGATCTTTGCGAAAGGGTTCACCCGAAATTTCTCAGTCTTTCTTGATGATGTGGTTGCCGAGCCGCGTAGTGATTTCGTTAACCTTCTTTAAAATGATTCGGCAGAAATGCGAGCATTGCCGATATTGATTAGTAACCGAAAGAACCGCTGCCCTACACAAATTGCTGCCCCACACAAATCCTTTACCTCTTTCTTGTCGTGTAGCAAGCAGTGGAGGGGTCACGGTGTAATCTTCTATAGCAACTGAGATCTTATCGGACATGATTCTTGCCTGAATTGTGTTGCTATCCCGCGCTTAGCGGACCGCTTAAGTCATCATTGACTTTTGTTCATCCGCACTTTGGCTTTTCGCATGAACACCGTCAGCGAGAATGGCAAGTCCACAGTCCTGTCGAGGATGGAGAATACAATCAATGCCCACGACATCGAAGCGTTCGTGGATTGCTTCGCGCAGGACTTTGTCGGAGAACAGCCGGTCCACCCAGAGCGAGTAGTCACGGGCTCAGAGAATGTCCGTCAGAACTGGACTGCCCTCTTCGCGAACGTTCCAGATTTGCGCGCCAAACTGTTGGCGACGGCGGTAGGAGGCGACACCGTTTGGGCCGAATGGCAGTGGCAAGGCAGACAAACCTCCGGTAATGACCTAGACATGCGTGGTGTGACCCTCCTTGGTGTCCGGGAGGGCAAAATCAATTGGGCGCGTTTGTATATGGAGCCTGTGCAGCACGCTCTGGCTAACCCGGCAGGTTGAACGCGGCTCATCATTAGCGGGAACCAGCGCGCCAGCGAAAGGTAGTTTTTGGGCGTTTCAGAAGCATCGTCATTCAGAAACCCTCCTGAATGTTTTTCGCGTGGGGCAGCGCCCCAATCGACACCAACATTCTTGAATTTTATATGACATATATTGTCTGATGTTGATTCAAGGTTTTCTGACGGCGATTAAGTGCGCCCTTTTTTAGACAACCGAGTTGGTTTCCGCCGCCCGCTGCTTTGGTGCGAGCGTTTTTGAAGCATGATAATTCGCGAGCGTGGTCACAAGCCTTGACGTTCCGCCTTTGGCTGGTAGCGTCCGCGAACCTCAAGTTTTTTACGATACGATGAAGACTTCCCGCAGCGTTTTTCGCTACTCGGCGCTTGGCCTTTGCCTGATTTTCGTTTCTGTCGCGCCGGTTCGTGCAGCACGCGAAGAAACATCGACTAGCATCGAGCAGGCAATGACATCGGCTGAATTCAAAGCCGCCGGTTTGAACAAGCTTTCGGCCGAGGAACTACAGAAGCTGAACGCCTGGCTGCAGGGCTACCGGGAAGTGGCCGAAAAGAAAGCTACGGCGCGCGCCGCGAAGGTGGAACACACCAAGATGGATCTACTCGTCAGCCGTGTGGACGGGCAGTTTAACGGATTGACTGGCCGGACCGTGATCCGTTTGGAAGATGGGACTGTATGGAAACAGGCAAATTCTGAGGACCGGTATCGACCGAGGGTCACTGATCACCCGGGTGCTGTCGTTATTCACGGCATTTTCGGGTATAAAATGCAAGTTGAGGGAACCCAGGAGTTTTACGTCGACCCGGTCCGAAATCCTTAACGCGACCGGGTTCCGTGGGTACAGGCCGCGGTCTAGGCTTAGTTGCATTCATTCGTATCGTCAGAATCGGAGTTCCATTAGTTGCAAAATTCAATATTCTAGGATTTTAACTACATTATTTCTTAGTATTGATGAAAAGTATTCCCGGCCGATTTTATCTTGCCAAGGCCCGTTCTGCTCGCGATTCAGGGGTCTATCCCCCTATTCCAGCGGTAGTTCGATGTGCTCTTCGGGTTCTCGCGGAACAAGACCGTTCCGCGTAATGATTCGTGAGCAAGTATTCCACCGCAGAATCGGGTCATCATACCCGGGCGGTCGAATCGATTCGGCTTTTTCGAACCAAGTCATCGCCTCGCGCAAAAGATCATAAGCCTGGAACCGGCAATCTGGCGTATTTTGACGCAGCTTCGCCTTCGCGCGACGTTCCGCCACGATTCCGGAATAATACGCGTGATCGTACGCTGATTTCATCCGCGACAACAACTCCTTGGTTTGCGTATCGCTGACGCCGTAACCTTTCTCGAAACGGTCTGTCAACGCGAGGAGGAGCGTAATCAGTGCCTGCTGATTTTCGGGATCAACATGGAGAATATCGAGACAGATGCTCTCCGCTTCGCCCGGTTCGTTGAGTAAACGGTAGCGTTCGGCTTTTTCGAGCGCCGCAGGAATTGCGTCTTTATGGAGAGATTTCAGTTCGGCCATGGATTTCGCAAAAGTTAAAAGCGTTAAAAGGTTGAAAGGTTACATGGTTAAAAACGGTTTCGATCGGCACTCTTCACCTTGTAACTTTATAACTTTTCAACTTTTTAACTTCTTCTTCAACCATCTCCAGAACCAACCGAACGGATCATAAAAGTCGTCCACTACGCGCTCCTTCAGCGGAATTATCCCGTTATCGGTGATTTGAATGCTTTCAGGGCAAACCTTTGTGCAGCATTTGGTGATGTTGCAATAGCCGATCCCCTGCTCGTTCCGCAATTCCTGGGTACGATCCTCGGTATCGAGCGGATGCATCTCCAGCGCAGCGACGTGGATCAAAAACCGCGGCCCTATGAATCTCTGGTGCATCTGGTGATCGCGCAGCACGTGGCAGACATCCTGGCAAAGAAAGCATTCGATGCATTTCCGGAATTCCTGAACACGATCGATGTCTTCCTGCTGCATCCGCCATGTACCATCGGGCGCATCGGGATCTCGCGGCTTAAACGGTTTGATTCTTTTCTTTACGCGAAAGTTCCAGGAGACGTCTGTGACCAAGTCTTTCAAAACTGGAAAAGCTTTCATCGGCTCGACTGTTACCGGTTTATCCAGTGGGACCTCGCTGAGTCGCGTCATGCACATCAGTTTTGGCATTCCATTGACTTCCGCAGAGCAGGAGCCGCATTTGCCGGCTTTACAATTCCAGCGGCACGCCAGATCCGGCGCCTGTGTTCGCTGAATATCATGAATCGCATCGAGCACGACCATGCCCTCGGCAACTTCCGTGGTGTAATCACGAAATTGGCCGCCTTTCGTGTCACCGCGCCAGATTTTGAACGTGGCTGTTGTCATCAAGTTGAGAGGTTAAAAAGGTTAAACCGTTAAGAAGTATCGCCGAGCTCATCATCATCCGATTCCCGAACGGTAGGCGAAACCCCCGACTTACGGCTACGCAGAAAACGAATGTAACCGTTTATCAGGCGCTGCACCTCTTTTGCCTGTTCCTTCAGCTCGACTATTTCAGCTACGGAGAGGTAATCCTCATCCTGACACACATTCAGATCGTCTATCAGTTCTGCGAGAGATCCGCGTGACTGAAGCTGGAACTTGATTTCGTCTAGATAGTGATAGCGTCCGTGACCTTCAGCAATGTTGTTAGTCAACGAAACAGATGCCCGCCGGATTTGGCGCCCAAGTTCATACTTTTCAAAATCCGGGAGTTTCCGAGCAGCTGTGTACATTCGTTTTCGAAATTCTCGAGCCTTTTTGTAAACATCGAGGTCCTCCAATGTTCGAAATTTGGTGTCCTGATGTTCTGGCACCTTTTTCAACTTTTTAACCTTTGAACTCTTTTAACTCTTCGCCAGCTTTCAACGATTCTCTTCGATTACCTGCTTCAAATAATCCGGTATTTCCGGCAGGGGCTCCAAACGAATTTGCATTGAGCCGTCCTCGGCTTTCGAAATGATTGTGTTCACTTTGGCAAACTGGTCATCCTTCTCGGGATAATCATCCCGGAACTGTGCGCCGCGACTTTCTTTTCTTTCCAGCGCCGCGCGCGTGATCGCTTCCGAAACTGCGAGCAGATTCTTCAAATCAAGTGCGGTGTGCCAACCCGGGTTGTATTCCCGATTACCGCTGACGGCTGTGTTTTCAGCCCGCTCTTTGAAATCATCGATCTTCCCCAGGGCCTCGCGCATTTCGCTTTCGTTGCGAACGATGCCAACCAAATCTTGCATGGTGTCCTGCAAGTCCTTTTGCACCTGATAAGGACTTTCGCCGCTGCTTCGCTCGAATGGAGCGAGCGCCTCACGCGCGGCGCTTTCGATTTGTTCCGCCTGGGGTGAATCGATTTTGCCTAACGAATTCTCTTTTGCGAATTTTGCAGCGAATTCGCCGGCGCGTTTGCCGAAAACCAAAAGATCGGAGAGCGAATTGCCACCCAGGCGATTGGCGCCGTTAATTCCAGCGGCGCATTCGCCTGCGGCGAACAAGCCGGGCACACGCGACATTTGCGTGTCGGGATCAACCTGCACACCGCCCATGATGTAATGCGTTGTTGGGCCCACCTCCATGGGTTCTGCGGTAATATCGATGTCCGCCAGTTGTTTGAATTGATGATACATGCTGGGCAGTTTGCGTTTAATATGTTCGGCCGCATTCGGCAGCTTTTGTTTGATCCAGGAAATGTCGAGATAAACGCCGCCATGCGGGCTTCCCCTGCCCTCCTTAATCTCCCGCACGATGCAACGCGAGACATGATCGCGAGTCAGGAGCTCCGGCGGACGTCGCGCGTCTTTGGCGCCCTGACAATAACGCCAGCCTTCTTCTTCGTTGTCCGCGGTTTGCGTGCGATAATTTTCTGGGATCGCGTCGAACATAAAACGGCGACCTTCTTTATTCGTCAGGATCCCGCCTTCTCCGCGTACGCCTTCGGTCACCAAAATTCCCATCACACTCGGCGGCCACACCATGCCGGTGGGATGAAATTGTATGAACTCCATGTCGATCAGATCTGCGCCCGCGTCATAAGCGAGTGTGTGACCGTCGCCAGTGTATTCCCAACTGTTGCTGGTTATTTTATAGGCGCGCCCAATTCCGCCAGTGGCCAGCACCACTGCTTTGGAGCGGAAAATTTTGAAGCGTCCACGTTCGCGTTCGTAACCAAACGCCCCAATAACGCGGGCGCCGTCTTTAAGAAGCGAAAGAATCGTGTGCTCCATGTAAACATCGATGCCCCGATGCACGCCGTGATCCTGCAGAGTGCGAATCATTTCCAAGCCTGTGCGATCCCCCACGTGTGCGAGGCGTGGATATTTATGCCCGCCAAAGTGTCTCTGTAGAATGCGTCCGTCTTTCGTGCGGTCGAATACGGCGCCCCACGCTTCGAGCTCACGCACGCGATCGGGCGCTTCCTTTGCGTGCAACTCCGCCATTCGCCACTGATTCACGTATTGCCCGCCGCGCATGGTGTCGGCAAAATGCACTTTCCAGTTGTCCCGCTCATCAACGTTCGCCAGCGCAGCGGCAATCCCGCCTTCCGCCATAACGGTATGGGCTTTGCCCAACAAAGATTTGCACACCAGTCCCACGCGCACTCCGGCGGCGGAAGCTTCAATCGCCGCGCGCAGACCCGCGCCTCCAGCTCCGATCACCAGGACATCATGTTCGAACGTTTCGTAATCGGGCATGGCAAAGGTTAAAAGAGTTAAAAGGGTTACACGTTAAGAAGGCAGACCGTTTTAACTTTTTAACATTTTTACGAATCACTTGCGGCTATAAGAACCGCCAATCATGCCAGACTCCCATCGCGCAAAGGCGCACGTAAAGATCGGCAAAGCCCACCCAAAACAGACTGAACCACGCCCAGAGCATGTGACGGCGATTAAAACAGTTCACGCATGTGTAAGCGCGGTAGCACGCCGGTGACTTGGAAAATTGATCCAAAAGGCCGCCAGCCAGATGCCGCAGCGAATGACAACCGATAGTGTAACCGCCGAGCAACACGACGTTGATTGCGAGCACGATTGTCCCCACGCCAATCCCAAATCCGTCTTCAAACCAGAGTGCTTTCCACACGTCGTAGGCCAAAACGAGTAGAAACAACAGCGCAAGATAAAGAAAGTAGCGATGAACGTTTTGCATGATGAGCGGAAACGAACGCTCGCCCCAATAACTCTTGCGTGGCTCGCCGACGGTGCATGCAAGCGGATCGGCCCAGAATGCTTTGTAGTACGCGCCGCGATAATAGTAACATGTGAGCCGGAATCCACCCGGAGCCCAAAGAACGAGCAGCGCAGGTGAAAAGATTAACCACGCGGGCCACCAGTTCGGCTTCGGCCCGAACCAACTGTGCGGCGAGTTTCCGAGAATTTCAGGCGAATAAAATGGCGAGATGTAATTGCCAAAAAAATAGTTCTGCCCCTGAAAAGCGGCCCACGTGGAATAGCCGATGAAAATCGACAACCCGATAAATACAAGCAGTGGATGGGTCCACCAGATGTCGGCTCGCATTGTCTCGCCGAACGACCGGCGTGGCAGTGTTGCTGTTCCATTCATTTGCTGTCCGCTCCTTCGACTGGCAGCTTCGCCTTTTTCCATGCTTCCCAGCTACCGGGGACATTCCAGAGATCGGTGAATCCTAGTGGCTTGAGAATGCTGGTGGCGATGCTTGCGCGGTAGCCACTGCCGCAGTAAACCGCCGTCGGTTTGTTGCAGTTGAGTTCGGCCATTCGTTTGGCGAGTTCCGGCAAAAAAATGTGCTGAGCGCCGGGAACATGTCCCTTCTTCCATTCGCCGGGCGAACGCACATCGAGAATCTGTAGCGACGCCTTCCGGTCATTCAACTCGTGCACGCTCATCTGTCCGATTCTTTCCAGCGAAAATCCCGCCGCGTCCCATGCTTTCATCCCGCCGATCAGGTATCCGGCAAATTTTGTGTAACCGGTGCGCACAAAAAGCCGCACGATTCGTTCGAGATCATCGTCGTTCTCCATGACGAGAAGAATTGGTTTTTCCGGATCGAGCATCCAGCCTGCCCATATGGAGAGGATTGGCGCGCCGCCGATGTTGAGCGCACCGGAAATGTGACCGCCACCAAATGCAAGCATCGTGCGTACGTCTACGAGGACACCTGCTTTCTTATCGATTGCTTCCTTGAATGCCTTGGGTGGAAGACCTGGAACGTGTGGTAGGTTTCCAAGCACTTTTGGTCCCTCCGCGTTTACTCTTTTCATGAGCGGATAATAATGCGGGACCGGTGGCGCACTTTGGATGGCGTAATCGGTGAAACTTTTTGCGTCGGTGAATTGTAAAAATTTATTAAATTTTCGCTCGTAACCGATCGTGCTGGTCAATCTCGCTCCGATGTCGGCGCCGCAGGGCGAACCCGCGCCGTGATTGGGATAGATCATTACGTGATCGGGCAGCTTCAAATAAAAGTCGTGCAAAGTATGGAATTGTTGTTCCGCGAGCTCCTTCGTGTGTTTCTCGCCTAACAAGTCAGGGCGACCAGCCGATGAAACGAAAAGCGAATCGCCGGTGAGCACCGCCCACGGCTCGTCCGGGTGGTCCGTTTCGGCCAGCAAATAGGACATGTGCTCCGGCGTATGCCCCGGAGTATGCCGCGCTGTGACGAGCACTTCGCCAAACGTGAAACGATCGCCGTCTTTTATTTTCTCGGGCGCAAAGCCGTACTCGGCGCCGCCTTCTCCGCTGGAATAAATCTTCGCCGATTCAAGACGCGCGCAAAGCTCGCGGGAACCGCTGACTAAATCGGCATGGATATGCGTCTCGAAAATATGCGTGATAGCGAGTCCTGCTTCGCGTGCCATCTCAACATAAATCTCGACGTCGGCTCTCGGATCGAAAATCGCTCCGACTCCTTCGTCGTCGTCACCAAGCAAGTACGAGAGTTCGGCGATGCCTTCGGTCTGGATGGTCTTAAAAATGAGCGACATCGCCGAGATTTAACGCGAAGGCCCGGCGAAACTCAACAAGATCAACATGGGCCTCTTTTGATCACGCAAACATCTCATTGATATCAGAGTATTTCACCGCGTCTTCTGCGAAAGCAAACGTACCGTGTGTCTGCATTTCGCGCGCCGCTCGAAGGAACGCACCGAGGGCCGCCCGCGACAGCGCACTGCCGACGCTGATGCGTTTGACTCCGATTTCTGAAAGGTCAGCGAGACTCAACTGCACACCTTGTAATCCCATGACGACGTTTACTGGCCGATCTACAGATCGAATCACCGTGATGATGTCTTCTTTGCTTTTCAACCCCGGCGCGAAGAGGACATCGGCGCCAGCCTCTTGAAACGCCTGAAGACGGGCAATCGTATCGTGAAGATCAGGACGCCCGATCACATAATTTTCGGCTCGCGCTGTCAACATGAACGGAAACGCTAATGAATGCGCCACTTCTGCTGCCGCGCGAATGCGCTCGGCGGCGAGCGAAAGTTCGTACGGCGCTTGCTGGCGGCGCGCGGCGACATCTTCGATTGAACAACCCGCAAGGCCAGCGCCCGCAGCCAGCTGGACAGTCTCAGCCACGTGGGCCGGATCATCTCCGTACCCATTCTCAAGATCCGCACTTACTGGCAGTTCGGTTGCCGCGGCCATGTCAGCTGCATGTGTAAGCATGGTTTCACGATCGACAGCGCCGTCGGGCTTTCCAATTGAGAACGCAAATCCTGCACTTGTTGTCGCCAGCGCTTCGAACCCCAGCGATTGCAACAATCGCGCAGTGCCAACGTCCCAAGGATTTGGAATGATGAATGCCTCTTCGCGTTGATGCAGTGCGCGAAATGCCTTCGCCTTGTCGGCTTGGTTAGCCATTAAGAAACCTCACTGAACCAGGATCGAAATCGGCAAAAGATGATTAATCATATATGTGCCGCGATCGCGATCCCGTTCCACCGGTTGCGTTCGGCCAAGTGAATCGGTCGCCCGCGCGATCAGATCCGCTTGTCCAGACTTGGACGGGGTGCGCCAATCAAATTCCCAAAGCCGCCACGCATTCTGTTTAGATGTGCCAACCAAGCTTGCTTCGCTCCATGTTGCTCCACCATCCGTGCTGAGTTCGACTTTTGTAATTTCACCGTCGCCTGTCCAGGCGGCGCCGCGAACGCGAACGTTAGAATTTGTCGAAACTGCCTCGCCCTGAGCCGGCCTCGCGATTTCCGCCTTGATTTGCATCGTGGAAAGCGGAGTAAGTTCGCCGATGTCCCCTCGCCTTTTCCAATACGCGTAATCCAAGGTTTGATAGTAACCGCCGAATGCCTGTCCTGTAACGATAATGCGCTGAAGCCATTTGACGGACGCCATCGCGTACCAGCCTGGCACAATCGCGCGCACTGGAAATCCGTGCTCTGGCGGGATGTCCTGGCCATTCATTCTGTATGCGAGCAACACGTCACGCTTCGCCTTTTCAAGCGGAACACTGCGGGAAAACGTCAACTCACCGGGAGGGCTTTTCGGGTCGTCGAGCATACCGTGGTCGGCTCCTTCGAGGATGACCTCACGCGCGCTTGACCTGATAACCGCTCGATCGAGTAAGAACGATAATGGCACGCCAGTCCACTCGGCAGTGCCGACAGCACCCAATCCCCATTGAACTCCCTTGACCTTCGGTTCGAGAAAATTCCGATTGTTCCCGGCGCACTCCAGCGTCACCGGGATCGTGACTGACTCTGATTCGACAAGCTCCTCATAATTGATGTCGAAAGACTTTTCGACTTCGCCTTCCACACGGAGCCACCACGCATCGCGGTCGATCTTCGGAATCGGGAAATGTGTTCGGACATAGAATGACTTGGTCGGCGTGATGAAGTTCTCAGCCGTTTCAAACGGCATCTCCAGGTTAAGCGGTTCTTCGCTTCGAACGATTTTTCCGTCGCGCAATTTGATGTCGTTTTCCGGCATGGAGTCTTAAAACTGCAGCCTTAGTCACGCCGTTGTGGCTGCATCGGAATCTCGATATCATGCGCCGCGGCGAACTCGATGGCTTTGGAGTAACCCGCGTCGACATGGCGAAGAACACCCATGCCCGGGTCGCTGGTGAGAACGCGCTCAAGGCGGCGTTTCGAATTATCAGTCCCGTCCGCGACGACCACCATTCCGGCGTGCTGCGAGAAGCCGATGCCAACGCCTCCGCCGTTGTGGATCGAGACCCACGATGCGCCCGCGGCAGTGTTAATCAGCGCATTAAGCAGCGGCCAATCTGCGATCGCGTCGCTGCCGTCGAGCATTCCTTCGGTTTCGCGATTGGGTGATGCAACCGAGCCCGAGTCGAGATGATCGCGCCCGATGACAATGGGCGCTTTGATTTCGCCGCGTTTCACCAGATCGTTCATGGCTACGCCGAACTCGGCGCGTTCGCCGTACCCGAGCCAGCAGATACGGGACGGCAATCCTTGAAACTGAATTCGCTCACGGGCGAGCTTCATCCAGCGAGCAAGCGTTTGGTCTTTCGGAAATAATTCCAGCGCGAGTTTGTCGGTGCGGGCAATATCGTTGGAATCACCGGTCAAGGCGACCCAGCGAAACGGGCCGCGTCCTTCGCAAAACAGAGGTCGAATGTATTCGAGAACAAATCCGGGGATGTCGAACGCGTTCCTGACTCCGGCTTTTTTTGCCTGCGCGCGAATATTATTTCCGTAGTCGAACGTCACAGCGCCTTTCTTTTGGAGAGCGAGCATGGCCTCGACATGCACCGCCATCGACTGCATTGCACGTTCGATATATTCGTCGGGATTTTTCTTGCGTAAGGTGAGCGCGTCTTCGAGCGACATTCCGTTAGGTACATAGCCGTTCAACGCGTCATGCGCGCTGGTTTGATCGGTCAGAACATCGGGAACAATTCCGCGCCGGACTAATTCCGGCAAAACATCGGCACAATTACCGACAAGGCCGATCGAAAGCGATTTCCGATCCTGGCGCGCTTGCTCGATCAACTTGAGCGCGTCATCGAGTGATTGCGCGATTTTATCGCAGTATCCGCTTTTCAATCTTTTCTCGATCCGGGCGCGATCCACTTCCACTCCGAGAAAAACGGCGCCGTTCATGGTCGCAGCCAGCGGCTGTGCACCGCCCATCCCGCCGAGCCCGCCGGTCACGACGAATCTTCCGTCAAGCGAACCGCCAAAATGTTTGCGTCCGGCAGCGGCGAAAGTTTCGAACGTGCCCTGCACGATTCCCTGACTGCCGATGTAGATCCAGGACCCTGCAGTCATTTGGCCGTACATCGTCAGGCCAAGACGCTCGAGGCGATTGAACTCTGTATAATTGTTCCATTGACCGACGAGATTTGAATTGGCGATGAGAACCCGGGGCGCTTGGTCATGCGTCTTGAACTTGCCTACTGGTTTTCCAGATTGCACGAGGAGCGTCTCGTCGTTTTCGAGCTGACGCAGCGACCGAACAATTGCGTCGAAAGCTTCCCAGCTTCTGGCGGCGCGCCCCGTTCCACCATAAACCACGAGGCGGTCGGGATCCTCGGCGACGTCGGGATCGAGATTGTTCATCAGCATTCGCATAGCGGCTTCCTGATGCCATCCCTTGCAACTTCGTTCGCTTCCCCGCGGAGCGTGGATAATTCTTTTTCCACTCATAGGTCTTCGTTTGCGCTATCAAAATCGCCGTTACGAATCGCTTCGGCAACACGCGCGATGTCATTCGCGAGCGGCCGGTCCTGGGTTAGTGGCGCTGCGAAGGTGCGAACGGTGGCAAAAGCGCGTTCTACACCGGCACCGCTTTTCAAGGGGCGTCGATGTTCCAGGCCTTCCGCGGCAGCGAGCAGTTCGATAGCCAGTAAATTTTCGGCAAGATCTGCGATTGATCGCAGCTTCAACGCACTCGTCATCCCCATGGAAACGTGGTCTTCTTTTCCTCCTGATGTCGTGATGTTGTCAACGCTGGCCGGATGAGCGAGCACGCGCGCTTCGTTGACCAGTGAAGCGGCCGCGACGTGCGCAGTCATGAAGCCGGATTCGAGACCAGGCTGCCGGGCAAGAAATGC
>Ga0081540_1000507_pt1 | contig 38259 bp, 37 predicted proteins | sample TabmetS2T1R1_FD_71024 | JGI IMG/M metagenome (GOLD analysis project Ga0081540, IMG submission 71024) | Tabebuia heterophylla rhizosphere microbial communities from the University of Puerto Rico - S2T1R1 | ecosystem: Host-associated > Plants > Roots > Rhizosphere ...
GCAACTTCGACTTGAATGGCGAGGCCAGGACGGCCAAAGCGAAGCAGAACAGCCCGATCATCCTGCCAGCTTAGGCGATTCCATCACGGCATCACACTCGGATGAGGTTTTCGGTACACACACGTAGCGGTGGAACGCTACCAACCCACACTACAACAACCTTTCGTTCTTAGTTGGACCAGGAGCTGCGTGAATATTCACGCTGACGGGGTGACGCTTTCCATCTGCGACTGCTCGCAAAACACTCGCTCGTCTCCGTGCCCTTCGGAAATTTTGGTCGTGCACATGCCCGAAAAGGGAGCGCCCTGCCCCACTCCAAGACGCCTGCTCGTACTGCCTGTGATGAAATTTTTTGGATGTCTCGGTGCACACGCCGTCCACAGGCCGCGATCTAGCAAATTGAAAACCCTGATCTCTCGGTCCAATCCATCACGGGACAAATCGCAAGTTTGCGGAGTACAGCCCGAGGCTGTTCATGTCCTCGTAGCGGAGCGAGAGCGCCAAGGTCATTGTGACAGGTCCGCATGGGAGGACTTCTGTGACGTCTTTCGTGGGTGCGCGTCGGCGCTGTTGACTTCACTCAGGCTTCATCGCCGAATCTCGCTCTCCACGATAGCGATGCGAGGCAGTTTCTCTACCGAGACGCTTGGTTCAATTGGCCGTGGTCGCAGCGGTCAGGGATTCTGCGATGGGTAGGCCCGCATCGAACGTTCGATGGGCGCCGACAACGTCTTGCAGGCCTGTCTCGACCGTAGCCTCAACCGAGAGGCCGACGCGAAGGAGCCGCGCGAGTGGCTGATTCGCAGACAGCTTGATATGGACCGGCAAGCGTTGGACGATCTTCGTGAAATTGCCGGTGGCGTTGTCGGACTTGATCGCCGCGAAAGTCGTCCCAGTGGCCGCAGGCACGCCGAGCACCGTACCATCGAGATCGATGTTATAGGCATCGACGTGGATGCGGGCATGCTGTCCCGGCTGGACGTGTTTCAGCTGGACTTCGCGGTAGTTCGCTTCGACATAGACGTCGGAGAGCGGCACGACCGCCATTAGTCCGGCGCCTGGACTGACGTAGTTTCCGACCTGTACGGCGCGCTGGCCGACCATGCCGTCGACCGGTGCGCGAATCTCCGTGTAGGAAAGATTGAGTTGCGCCTGCGTCAGCCGGGCTTCGTCGGCCTTAACCGTGGCCTTGGCCGCATCTTCTTCTGCGTTGGCGATCGTGAGCTGCACGCGCGCGGCCTCCAGCGCGGCCTTGGCGCCGTTGGCTAACGCTTCGCCCGTCAATAGGGAAGTGTCAGCCTGCTGTTGCATCTTCACAGTACCAGCGCCCGTGGAAGCGAGCTGATTATAGCGGCTGGCATCCTTCTCTGCGAAGCTGAGCTGCGCACGTGCCATTGCAAGCTGCGCTTCGGCCTGGGCGATCAATGCCGTTTGACGGCTGATATTGGCGGCGGCATTCGCAGCTGCGGCGCGGTCGCGCGCTAGCGTTGCCCGAGCAGTGTCCAGCGCGGCACGAAAATCGCGGTCGTCAAGTTGAACGAGGAGATCGCCGGCCTTGACCATTTGATTGTTATCGACGGCCACCGAGGTGATCTGACCAGCGACGCGCGGCGCGATTGTCGCATAATGTACACGTACATAGGCATCATTTGTCCAAACATTGGCCGTCGGCATGTAGATGCGCCAAAGCACAGTGGCGGCGCTCGCCGCGATGGCGGCACCTGCCAAAAGCCAAGGCCAGCGGATTCGCCGTTCCTTCACGGGAGGCTCTTCCACCTTGTTCGGCGGGATAGGAGCGCCTGTCGGCGTGGACTCAACGGGTCGGACAGTGTCGGAAGGGAGGAGCAACATCATAGCCTCCTTATTTCTTGGCAAACAGAATACGCGGCGAATAAGTGCGCTCGGGGAGAATCACCACCACCGTCATAAAGGCGACGATGAGGGCGGCCATGACGAGATAGACGTCGGCTGTCGTGAGCACGTGCACCTGCTGCGTCACTGCCTCGGCGAATCGTTCAAGGCTTCCCGTGGCATTTGAGGGTGCCGGATTTTGCGATAGGAGCCCATGGGCCTCCATGGTCCGGAAACGATTGAGACCGATCTGATCGACAAGCCGCTCAGAATGTAGGGCGCCACGCCACCGCTCGATGAGTTCGACAAGCCAGATTGCCACCGGCACGGCCAGGGCACGGGTCGTGTTGATCAATGCCGAAGCGAGCGGGCCCTCGTCGTGGGAACGCACCGTATTCGTCGCCATCATGAGCAAAGGCATGACGACCATCGGCTGGCCAATCATCTGGAGCGCCTGCCAGACATAGAACTGATCGCGATGCCATGTGGCGTCGACGGATGAGGCGCCAAGACAGGCGATCAACATCAGCGCAAGGCCGAGAAGGGTAACTGCTCGCGCATCCACGTTCCGGTGGTCTAACAAGAACGCCATTGCCGGCAGCATCAAAAACTGACCGAGCGCAACGACAAGCGTGACCAGATGGGCCTGGACCGGTCTGTAGTCTTGCACACTTATCAGGAACGTCGTTGGGATCACTGTCGAAGAAGCGCTGAGCACTACGAAGGCAAAAAGGGCAATCGCTGCATATGCGAAATTGGGCCGCAGCAGCATCTGCAGCCTCAGCAGCGGCAGTGGATGGAACCACTCGTTGGCGAGGAGCAACGGGATGGCAATGCTACTGACTAGTGCGAGGACACAGATGAGCGGAGAGTTGAACCAGTCCAGCCGATTGCCCTGCATCAACATTGTGGTGAAAGCGCCAAAGCTCAGGATGATCAGCAGCGCGCCACGCCAATCGAAGAGCTTGAGCCGGTCGTATTCGGGTTCGCCGGGATCCATGCCGTACCAGACCAGCACAGCTGCTAGAGCGCCCAAAGGGAGTGCCGCCAGGAAGACGAATTGCCAGTCGCCGATGACATCCGTCCAGAGCGCGGCGAGCGAGGCACTGAAAGGCGATGTGAACGTCGCTGTCAGCCCGTAGACGGCCAAGCCATAGAGACGGATTGGTGGCGGCAGGACCATCAGCGCCGTTGTCATGAGAAGCGGGATTGTGAGGCCGCCGGCGAAACCCTGGATCACGCGCAAAATCAGGATCGCCTGCAGGTTGTGCGCCGATGGGATCAGAATGGTCGATGCCGCGACGACAGCGACGACGTAGAGCGTGAACCTACGAAGCGTGAACGTCACCGCGCACCAAGGAGCGAAAGCCATCCCAATGGCAAGTCCTGCGCTGTAGAGGCTTTCGATCCAAGTGCCGGCATCGTAGTCGATTCCAAGAGAGCCTCGAATATCGACGAGCGCGGTTGACGTAACCGTATCGTTGAACTCGCTGCTCATTGCAGCGATCAGCACGCCGAGTAAGCCCAAGAGTGGCCTCATACTCATGATAACTCCCGCACCTTTTTAGCTGTTCCGGCGGCCATGACGGCCATGGCTGTCGCCGCCGTTGCGTTGAATCACTTGACTACTTTCCGTTTGATCGCCGAAACCTGTAGAATCCGGCATGCGGATGAACTCGCAATTCACCACCGGTCTGTGAGCGCGAGAGGCTCCGGCACCCTCGCATCGGTCCTTCGTCGTTGATGGCTCGAGATCGCTGGATGCGCTTGAGCTTCTCGGGCGGTAGCTGTCGTGCACGTCCACAACCAGGTTTCATCCGTCCCTTCCAACGAATTGGCCGACAAGAACGCTGCAAGCGGTCAGCTTCGATGTGGACACCGTGATGATCTGGCCGTGCTGCTGGACATCGCGGCGCGGCGTGGCAGAGGAGCGTGCGTCTTTCTTCGTTGCGACATTCATGGCGTCGTCTCCTTGTTACCGTTCCTGAGGTGCAGGCGACCGATCGCCAGGCTTGGCGCGAAGCCTGTTGACGGCTTCCTCGGTTGTCCAAAGGCCGTTCGCTATGCAGCGGTAATTGATGAGCGCGGCAAGGTAACCATCTCCTTCAGGAAGCTTGGGGCCGGCGACGGCATCGCGAACGACGGCAACTTCGAAGCCCTGTTCAAGGAATTCTCGCAAATGCGATTCGACGCAGAGATTTGCGATCATCCCAGCAAGGATGATCTGGTCTACACGCTGTTTGCGCAACTGCAGGGTCAGATCGTTAGCCTGGGGACCATACAATTTGTGCGGCGAGCAGATGATCGTCTTGCCGTCTTCGATGTATGGCTTCAGTTCCGGCAGGAAGTCGGAGCCAGACCCTCTGAATCCATCGAGGTTCAGCGGACCGCGCCGATCGAACACGCCAAGCTTGTGTTGAAAGATCTCAAGCGGACCACCAAATTTCCAGGTGTGGTCATGAGGGTAGTAGTAGTGCGGGGAGATCGCGACAGTGATCCCTGCGCGCTTTGATGCTTCGAACAACCGGGCGAGATTCGAGACGACGTTTTGCTCGGTCACACTCGCGCCGAGGACCGGCCAGGCTGCTCCCTTCTGACTCAGGAAATCGATCTGAGGATCGATCACGACCAGCGCGGTGCGTTCTAGGTCGAGCTTCATTCCTGGATTAGGAAGTATGGGGTTTTTCGGATCCGCGTACGGGTTGTCCGCAGCTTTGGCTTTGCCGACGCCGGCTGCTGCTATTGCTGCCGCTCCCGTCGCGCTCGCGAGTCCAGTAAGCAGAGAACGTCGTCCGATTGGCTTGCAGTCTTCGCACATGTTACGGCTCCGAAAATTTATCACGCGAAATGAGGTGGGGGCCGGGCGAGCTTCGATCGCCGGCGACCTCATCGACCTTCCCGCTTTGTTTCGCTGTGTTGACGCCAACATAGGCATGGCCTTTTATGGCTCAAAGGACGTTCATCCCAAGAATTCGGCCATGGCTCGCCACGTCGCGCTTTTCGTTTATAGGGGCTTCGCGCTGCTCGATCTCAGTGGCCCGCTGGAAGCTTTCGCGCGAGCCGAGGAAATGGCGCCGGGTAGCTACCGTCTGAGCGTGATGTCGCTTGATGGCGGCGCGGTCGAGAGTTCGACTGGCCTTAAGGTGATGACACAAAAGGCGGTGGCCGATGCCATCGATACATTCATAGTTGTGGGTGATTTCGGCCTGCCGGATCGCACGGTGTCTCAGCAAATGATCGATGTGGTCCGTGCCGCTTCGGCTGGCGCGCGGCGCACCGCCAGCGTTTGCATGGGGGCTTTCCTGCTTGCCGCCAGCGGCCTACTCGACGGTCGGCGGGCAACCACGCACTGGCGCTTTGCGCCGAAGTTGCAGGCTATGCATCCGGGCGTGCGCGTCGATGGCGACCGAATATTCCTCAATGAGGCTGGGGTTTGGACCTCGGCCGGCATGACCGCGGGAATTGACATGGTGCTGGCATTGATCGAGGAGGATCTCGGCAGAGAAATATCCCGCGCGGTGGCACGGATGCTTGTCGTGTATTACCGGCGTCCCGGTGGCCAATTGCAGTACTCATCGCTGCTCGACCTCGATCCAGGATCGGACCGCATCCGAAATGCGCTCAGTTTCGCGCGGGAACACCTTTCCGAGCCGCTACAGGTCGAACGACTGGCGGAGGCGGCCCACCTCAGTGTGCGGCAATTCAGCCGGGCCTTTATGACTGCAACGGGAATGACACCCGCCCGAGCGATCGAACGTCTGCGAGCGGAAGCGGCGCGTCCGAGGGTGGAAGATGGTCGGGAGACGCTTGAGACGATCGCACGGGCGGTCGGCTTCGCGGACCCTGAGCGGATGCGCCAAAGCTTTGTCCGGATCTTCGGACAATCACCGCAAGCAATGCGTCGCCTGGCGCGAACCAATGAAGCCAAAGGGTAGTTGACGGCAAGCGATTTTGCGACGTCGGACCGTATAGACCGGATTAGGGATTGACCGCGCGACGACTCGCTCAGACCGGTCACGGCCCGACAGATTGACCAAGCCATTACGATCGCTTGGCCTCCCAGAACAAGGTCGGCTTGGCTCGCCAGGGCATTAGATCGCGCCCAATCAGTCGCCATGAACACGAGGCGTGCGGCTTGGAACGATCGTGATCACCGGTATCGAAGCTAATGATGCTTTAGAGGAACCTGTCTTCAATCCGGCCAATCTCGCCGGCGGGATCGATCATCCGCCGGATGAGATGTTTGCGGCCCGACCAGCAGCCTACACCATATCGCAGAGCCGGCGCCCGTAGTTGGCCAATCACGTTCTGACGTCTAGAGGTATCTCGCTCACATAGGTGGCGCCGACCCCATGAACGGGTCGGTCAAGAAGGCGGCCTTACCGCATTCTACCCTCAAGGCGGCGTTCCAGGGTCGCGCTAAACCGAGCGATGGCCGACGGTGGCCGCTGCGGCGTCCGGCGTGAGCGCGTACGAGTTTTCGTCGAGCTGCTGCGCGACCTTAAGCAGTTTTTCTCTTAACCATTTGTGCCCCGGATCGGTCGTATGACGCGGATGCCAGTACATGGCCTCGTGGATGTCCGGAACGGGTATCGGAGACTCAAGCAGCTTGATATCTACCGTGCCAATCAGTCTCCTGGCTGCCCGTTCCAGCACGAGACTGACGAGCCGCGTTCCCTTGATGAGAAAAGGACTCAGCAGAAAGCTTTCGACCGTCACCTCGATACGGCGTTGAACGCCGGCATCGGCAAGATGCTGGTCAGCAAGGTTGAGTTGCCGATCGTCTCCGATGCCGTAAACGAGATGCGGAAGTTCGAGAAATTGCTTCTCGGTCAACGTATCGTCCTTGACGTCGGGGTGGTTTGCATCGACGGCGCAAAGCCAGCGATCGCCCAGCAGCGAGGCTGCCGGATAGTCGTTCGGTCCGAAGAGTTCGATCGGCTCGATGACAATGTCCGCCTGGTTCGTCTGCAGCACACGTACGGCGTCGCGAGCGCGAGGCAGCAGATGAATGGTCACGTTCGGAGCTTCGCTGGCGATAATCCTGACGAGCGGTGTTAGCAGGACCAACCCCGCATAATCGGACGCGCTGATTGAGAACGTGCGCACATCCGTCGTAGGATCGAACCCCGGACGGCGCAGCAAAATCTGTTCGACCTTGCCAAGCGATTCCTTCAGCGGGACGATGAGATCCTCAGCATTTCGTGTGAGAGCCAGATCGCGACCGACGCGCACCAGCAACGGGTCGTGGAAGACTTCGCGCAGTCGCGCCAGAGCCGCACTCATCGCCGATTGGCTGAGCCCGATGCGCTGGCCGGCCCGGCTCACATTGCGTTCCGTGAGAAGCGCGTCGAGTATCACGAGCAGGTTGAGGTCGATACTTCGTAGGTTCACCGCGAGTCTCCCCGATGGACACGACTTCGAACCGTAACAATTTGCACCATCATGTACTATCGGAATGAGCTTTTTTGGCGCGCTCAGACCCGCCGTGCCACCCATATTGCGATTGCGAGATGTTGCCACCCAATGCGCTACGCTCTCGACCTTTTTTCCTGTTTTTCAAGCGCCGTCCTGGCGTGCGAAAGGCGGACGGATCGATGCGGCGGATAGCTGGAATATCCATTATCGATTAGACGTCGGGCACGCTCGCCACTTAGCCTCTGTGACACGGATAAGTCGCAACGAGGCGCGCCATGAAGAACAACTCGGGAATTGGAAGCGGCCTCGGAGCTTCGTGTTCGCATACGATTGTGGATGCGACGGCGTTCCGGGCAGCGATGCGGCACTTCGTTGGAAGTGTTAGCGTCGTAACAACGTGGCATGGCGACAGACCGTGGGGGATGACGATCAACTCGTTCACCTCGGTCTGCACCGAACCGCCAACAATACTGGTCTGTTTGAACAGCAAGACCGTGACTGCTACCCACGTACAGGAGGGCGGGCTCTTCGCGGTGAATCTCCTTACTCAGCATCAGCTTCACTTGTCGGAGCTATGCTCGCGTCCCAGCGTCGACAAGTTCATTGACGAGTACGTCCTGCTGCCGGACGACGTTTCCGATGGAAACGGCGCTCCGCGTCTGCGTGAGGCATCCGTCGTGTTCGAATGTCGCGCAGTCGAACAACTCGTGGTCCAAAGCCATCGCATCGCCATCGCCGAGATCGAAAGCATTCATGTGCCGGCCGCCGGTCCGCCTCTGCTCTATGGACAGGGGCGCTACATGCATGGCGTCGATCTGGAGGCGCGCGCATGATGTTCGCACCGACCCCGACGGAAGTCGTCAGTGCGCTCTACGATGCCTACGGCAGGCACGATCACCGAGCGATTCTTGCGCTCTATAGCGACGATGCGACGCACGACGAAGTCTCCCAACTCAAGACGAAACAGGGCGCCACGGAGATCGCGGTGGGCATGCAGAAACTGTTCAGCTGGCTCCCGGACGTCCGGTGGGAAGTGCAGTCCATGATTGTAGGAGGCGATGGAGTGGTCGCTGTCGCTTACGTCATGCGCGCGACTGCTCCGCATAAAAGCGGCGCGACGGAAGCCAAGACCATTTCGTTGCGCGGCGTCCAACTGATCCAAGTCGCAGACGGCAGGATACGACACAGTGAAGACTACTGGGACGCAGCGACGTTTCAGCGGCAAGTTTCCTAAGAACCTGAGAAAGGAGTGAACTATGAGAACCGGTGCTGAGTACCTTCAATCTCTGCGAGACGGCCGCCGCGTCTACGTCGGGGGTGAGCTGATCGAGGACGTGACCACGCATCCGACGACCAAAGGGTATGCGAATGCGATCGCCGAGTACTACGATCTTCACCTCGACCCGAAAAATCAAGACATCGCAACCTTCATCGACGAGAGCGGCAAGCGCCAGTCGATGCACTGGTCCCTTCCGCGGTCGAAGGAAGACGTGGTCAAGCGCCGCCGGTACTGCGACTTCCTCTGCCGTCACTTCAAGGGCGGCATCTTCACGCGGCCGCCCGCCGGCATGAACGTTGTTATGTTCACCCAGGTGGACGACCAGAAACCTTGGTCGGATAATTCGCGCTTCACCGGCAAGAAGCGCGATCTCTCCGGCAATATTCAACGTCAGTGGGAAGAGGTCACGTCTAAGGATCTGGCGATCTCGCCGATGTTCCTCGACGTCCAGTTCGATCGTGGCCGTGACAATGCGATGGCCGAAACGCCGATGCTGAAGATCATCGAAGAGCGCGACGACGGCATCCTCGTCCGCGGCTGGAAGGCGATCGGCACGTCCGTTCCCTTCGTCAATCATCTTCTTATTGGAAACCTGTGGCGTCCCGGCCAGACTGCAGAGCAGACCGTCTACGCGCTGGTGCCGATCGCTACCAAGGGTATTTCGGTGGTGGCCCGCAAGTCGAATGCGCAGCCGGACGCAGATCCGTACGACCGTCCGCTGGCAACGATCGGTGACGAACTCGACGCGATGGTCTACTTCGATGACGTCCTCATTCCGTGGGACCGTGTGCAGCACGTTGGCAATCCGGACCACGCCAAATGGTACCCCCAACGTCAATTCGACTGGGTGCATCTCGAGACCCAGATCCGTCACTGCGTCCACGCCGAACTGATGGTCGGTCTCGCTCTACTCTTGACTCAGTCACTAGGCACCAGCACCAACCCGGTCGTCGCGGCGCAGCTCGCCGAGCTCGTTCGCTTCCGCGAGACCTGCCGGGCATTCATGATCGCCGCCGAAGAGACGGGATTTGCGACGCCCGGGGGCCTATTCAAGCCGAACAATATCTACATCGACTTCGGCCGCGCCTACTATCTCGAGAACCAGGCCAAGATGGTGAACACCCTGATCGATTTCTGCGGCCGCGGCGTCGTTATCCAGCCGTCAAAACGCGAGATGGAAGATCCGTACATTGGTCCGAAGCTCGCCGAGGCCCTCCGCGGCCCGGAGATCAGCGCCTACGACCGAATAAAGATCTTCCGCCAGATCAGTGAGCGATTCCTGAGCGAGTGGGGCAACCGCCACGAGATGTTCGAGAAGTTTAACGGCACACCTCTCTATCTCATCAACTTGCTGACGATGCAGCGCACCGAATATCAAGTCGATGGTCCGCTGACCGAATTGGCGCGGCAGGTTCTCGGCTTCGGCGACACGGCGGAACTCGGCAAACGCGCGCAGGAGGCCGAGCAGAAGTCCCACTATGCTAGTGTCCGCTTCCAGCCCGATTACGCAAAAGCCCAGGACGTTAAGAAGTCATACATGAACGACGCCGCCGAGTAACCGAAGCGTCAGACAAGACCGCGGAAGCTCCCCGAGAGCTTTCGCGGTCTCCCAATAATTTTGAAGGTCGATGATGCCACGCTTCACGTTTTCTGGCGTGCTGACACGCGTCCTGTTTGGTTCGCGGACCGTTGAGTCGATAGGCAGCGAGGTCGAGCGGCTGGACCGAAGGCGAGCGTTCGTCGTTTGCAGCACACCCCAGCAGCGCGAGGGCGAACTCCTGCGCGACATTCTGGGTAATTCCTGCATCGATGTCTATTCGGGAGCCGTCCTGCACACTCCGACGAGGGTGACGAAGGATGCGTTGCACGCCCTGAGCGGCGCGGCCGCCGATTGCATTGTATCGATCGGAGGAGGCTCGGCGATCGGTCTTGGCAAGGCGCTCGCTCTACGCGCGGAGATGCCGCAGATTTGCGTGCCTACGACTTATGCGGGCTCGGAGATGACGCCTATTCTTGGTCAGACGGAGGACGGTGAGAAGATCACGCTGACCGCCCCTGCAATCCTCCCGAAGGTGGTCGTCTACGACGTAGAGCTCACGAAGTCGTTGCCGACAAGGCTCTCCGCAGCGTCGGGTCTGAACGCGATTGCCCATGCCGCTGAAGCACTCTACGCGCAGAACGGCAATCCAATCATCAGCTTGTTTGCTCAGGAAGGCATCGCAGCGTTGGTCCGATCGTTGCCGCGGATAATGTTGGATCCGACGGATGATCAGAGCCGGTCCGATGCCTTGTATGGCGCTTGGCTTTGTGGCGTCTGCCTGGGTTCGGTCGGGATGGCCCTTCACCATAAACTTTGTCACGTTGTGGGCGGCTCCTTCGATTTGTCGCACGCGGAGACGCATGCCATTTTGCTTCCACATGCGCTCGCGTACAACCTAGAAGCAACGCCGTCGGCCCTGGAGGCGCTGCGCACGGCCACTGGTTCGAACGATCCTGTCAGAAAGGTGTACGACCTTTCGCGAGCCTTGGATTTGCCGGCATCGCTGGGCGAACTCGGCTTCGGCGAAGAGAGTATTGAGCGAGCCACAAAGCTCGCAATGAAGAACTCGTATTGGAATCCCCGTCCTTTCGACCACTCGTCGATCCGGGAGATACTGCGTGCGGCGTGTGACGGCCGCCCGCCGAACTCGATCCAGGTAGGTAACTACCGGATTTAGGGGATCTCACTAAAGAAGAAGAGGACAGGGATCAATGCGCAACCTCGACGAAATCACGATCACCGATGCGGTCATCTACCGTCTCTCAGGCGCGAGCGACGAGCGAGCGGCGAAGATCAGCGACGGAATTCCCGGCTCCATGCCGGTCAGGCCGGGGCCGTGGCAGCTGCCGCAGGCCGGGATCTGCCGGGCGGGATCGCCACGAGTCGCCAGTGCCTGGCCCTGCTGCAGGATTTGCTGGCTGCCGACAGCGTGACCGAGAAGGCCTGCGGCGCGAGCGCCGGATGCGCGTAGTCGTAGTAGGCCATGCGCCTGGGCATGCCGAGGATGCCGACCCAGTGCCACGGGAAGGTCGTCACGATCATGCCGATGAACCACAGCCAGAGCTGGGTCCATCGCAACCAACCGACTTTTGCAACAAAATCGGCCAGAAGTAGACGCCGAACCGCCGAGCCTTAAGACGTTGGCTGGAAGAGTGTCTACCGCTGATCGAATAAGGTGCCCTTTTGCTGCGAGTGCTCACAGCCGCTTTTGCCCAGAGCCGACGTAGCTGCCTGAGCCGCCGATGTCCGCTTCCGGCGGGATTGTGTTGCAAAACTCCCGTTGAGGCGACTCACGATCCGTAATTCCGTTGGTGGAGAGGCATCGGCGGGAGCAGCGCATGATGGGGCGACGGGAGGATGGGCAAGGACAGTTTTTCTATTCTTTTGATCTCGACAAGGTAGTTCCTCCCGATCATCTAGTCCGGCAGATCGACGGTTTGCTCGATCTGAGTTGGGTGCACAAGGAGTTGGCGCCTTATTACTCGCACACGGGACGGCCCTCGATTGACCCGGTGCTGATGATCCGGATGCTCCTCGTCGGCTATGTGTTTGCTATCCGCTCCGAGCGACGGATTTGCGCCGAGGTTCAGGTCAACCTTGCCTATCGCTGGCTCTGCAAGCTCGGTATCGAAGACAAGATTCCTGATCACTCTGTATTCTGCCGTGCGCGGCGCGAACGCTTCCGAGAGAGCGATGCCTTGCGCCGGGTGTTCGAGGGTGTGGTGGCGATGAGCATCGCGGCCGGGCTGGTTGGGGGCGAGGCATTCTCGATCGATGCGAGCCTGATCAAGGCGGATGTAGACAGGCAGAAGCGGATCCCCGGCGATCAGCCGTTTGCATGGCCGAAGGCAGACGAGGCATCCCATGCGGTTCGCGAGTACCTTGCGGCCCTCGATGCCGCCGGATCGAGCGAAGGCGGCGATCGACGCAAGCCTCCCAAAGAGGTCTCACTTACCGATCCGCAAGCGACATGGGTCGCGAGACCCGGCCTGGACCCCTTCTTTGCCTATGACGCGAACTACCTGATCGACAACAAGGTCGGAATCATCCTCGATGCGGCAGGCACTCGCGCGAACCGCACCGTGGAGATTGCTGTCACGCAGGCCATGGTGGATCGTGTTGAGCGCCGCTTCGATCTGCGGCCCCGGAGGCTCGCGGGCGACACGGTTTATGGCGCAGTACGACTCCTCAAATGGCTGGTGGATCGCAACATCACACCGCACGTACCGGTGTGGGACAAGTCGGCACGCGCCGATGGCACCTTTAGCCGTGCCGACTTCGTCTTCGATCCGGAACGCAACATCTATGTCTGCCCGGGCGGTGCGGAGCTGACCAGCACCGGCAATATCGATCAAGGCCACATCGTTTACTACAGGTCCAGCAAGAGCGACTGCTCACAGTGTTCACTGAAGCCGAAGTGCACAACGGCGGTGGTGCGCAAAATCACCCGCGACCTCAACGAGGATGTGCGCGATCGTATCCGTGCACTGAACAATACAGAGGCCTTCCGGCAGTCGCGTCGTGAGTGGAAGAAGGTCGAGATGCGATTTGCGCATATGAAACGGTTTCTCAGGCTCGACCGAGTTCGCCTGCGGGGCTTGAGTGGCGTCAGGGACGAGGTGCTGCTTACAGCCACCGCGCAGAATCTGAGGCGGCTCGCCAAGCTTCTCTTCCGCGCCCCGCCACCCCGGGCAGCGACTTGCCCAACATAGGCGCCCACGAATGGACAGCGACACCAACACAAGCAGAACGCAAATAAGCGGCCGCTCAAACTCACAATTGAGACCTGCAACCGGGGCCAGCCGAGTTTTGCAACACAATCGGCGGTAGAGCGGACGGGGAGCGGGGCAGGTTCGATTTTCCGCTTGTGACCCTGTTCCCTTCCGGCCTTTATTCGGGAAGGGTCCGGGACGGCAGGCTTTAAAGCTGGGGTCGCGGTCGTAGACGGGCGCGGCAACTCTACCGATCGGGATCCGTATCTCGCGCAATTGGCGAACGCCTCGACAAAACGCTCAGGCCTGTCCAGAAGCAGCCTTTGGATAACGGCAAAGACCATCGCGGTCGAAACGCCGAACATAAGCGCTCCGTTCGCTGCCTCCAACGGTCCCAACAACCGCCACGACGGTGTCAGAAGCAGATCACCGTAACCCAGCGTCGTGTAGTTGACCGCTGAATGGTAGAAGGCGTTTCCGAACTCTTGAAATTCTCTACAGATGACGAGCAACACTGCCCATAGAGCGATCTCAATCAGGTGCGCCACGAACGCGAATGATATCGCCAGCGCGACGATTGCAAGATCGATCAAGGCGCCTGCGCCTGCTCGCCCGAGTCTCCTCTCATAGCGAACGAAGTTTACCGTCGCGGCCAAAGCGAACGCATGGACGAAAATCGTACATGCGACTCCGCCTATGCCAACCACCAATGGATACAGGATCGCGAATTGATGATTTTGCGTCATCTTTCCACACCCGCATCCCGTCCCATCACGGATCACGATGCTTGGATTTAGGACGAATAGCGTTCGGACCGCCATCACCAGGGCAGCCCTAAGGCCGGTTCAAGCCGTAGCAGAATATACAAGACAATCGAATCGTGTCGCGTGTTTCCAGGGTCGAATTGGTGGATGGAACATTTTTACGCTGTGGCCTTCGGGCCCTCCTTCATCTCAGCACATCAACCGTGGTGCGTTGGAGCGCCGGTCAGCGACAGTTGGAACCGGACCGGCGATGCTCGTGACACACGACCCAACTCGGACATGAGCCATCCGGGTGCGTCCCACAAATAGATCAGTATGGCTGACCAGTCGACGCTGGCTAAGAAAGCGGCGCGGGATGTTATCCTGCTGTTGAGTGCGAACGGGCGACCGGATAATTTCTTCTCATTAGTATTCGACCCACTTTTCGACCCCCATTCCATTTAAGGCGCGCCGGTCATCAAAAAGAATCTCCAGTCATCGACGAGGGAGGGTCAACATGGCCAAGAGCACGATCTCGGAGAGCATGCCGACGATAGCCCTGCGCGATCAGGGCGTGCCCGACAAGCCGCTCGCGGAAAGACCGCTCGTCCCGAAACTGCGCGCAGCGGGCAAGGCCCGGAACCTGCGCGCGGGGCTCCCTTTCAATCGCGTCGTGTTGCTGCTGCAGGGGGGCGGCGCACTCGGCGCCTACCAGGCGGGCGTTTATCAGGCCTTGGCCGAGACTGGACTGCATCCGGACTGGGTCGTCGGCATTTCGATCGGCGCCATCAACGCCGCCATCATCGCCGGCAATGCGCCCGAGAAACGCGTCGACAGACTGCGCGAATTCTGGGAGGAAATCACCGCCACTACCATGGGCTTCGACGCCGACGTCGTCAGCCTCTTTGAACGAGGCGAGGCTGCGCGCGCGCTCGCCAATCAGGTGAGCGCGTTCACGGTTGCCTGCGCCGGAACGCCGGGCTTCTTCAGGCCGCGACTCCCCAATCCGTGGCTTCATCCGCCCGGTACGATCGAGGCGACGAGCTACTACGACACGCGGCCGCTGAGAGCCACGCTCGAGCGCTTCGTCGACTTCGACCGCATAAACTCCGACAAATGTGAAACGCGTCTCAGCCTCGGCGCGGTGAATGTGCGCAGCGGCAACCTGGTCTATTTCGACCCCGGGACGCAGGTGATCGGACCCGAGCATGTGATGGCCAGCGGCGCGCTGCCGCCCGGCTTCCCAGCCATCGAGATCGAGGGCGAGCACTATTGGGATGGCGGCCTCGTCTCGAACACGCCGCTCCAATGGCTTGTGACGAACACGCGTGTGACGGGGCAGCGGATGCCTGACGCGCTCGTGTTTCAGGTCGATCTCTGGAGCGCACGCGGCGAGTTCCCGCGCAACCTCCCGGAGGTCGCGACCCGTCAGAAGGAGATCCAATACTCGAGCCGCACCCGCGCCTTCACGGATTTCATCAAGCTGCTGCACAAGGTGGAATACTCCGTCGCCACGCTCCTGGACCAGCTGCCGGACGAGTTCAAGCAAAGCGAGGAAGCCAAGTTCCTGGCCTCGCGCGCGCAACGCCACGCCTACAACCTCGTGCACCTCATCTATCGACCGAGAGGCTACGAAGGCGACTCGAAAGACTATGAATTCTCCCGGGTATCCATGGCGGAGCATTGGCGCTCCGGCTACCACGACACCATTCGCTCGCTGCGCCATCCCGAGGTGCTCGAGCGCGCCGGCAATGGCAAGGAACTCACCATCTTCGACTTTGCCGATGATCGCGATTGAGCCGCGGGCCGCGAGACGCGGCTCCCCTTCGGCACTACGCCCAGTTATTGCAAGAGGGGCCCCGCCGTTCATGGGACGAGCGCGTCATTTCTTTCTTCAAGGGCACGATTGACGACGTCCAGGGGTTGAGCGAACGGTCCCGCAAGGTGATCTTTGGCCACTTGACCAAGACCAATGTTTTGGACGGCCCTCATTCCGCAGCTATCGCGCGGCGGCCGATCGGAAGCGGGATGGCGGAACGGAAGATGTTCTCGGGATCGTAAAGCTGCTTGACCCTGGCTAGTCGTTCGACATTCGGACCAAAGCTTTCCGCGGCTCGGTCAGCGTCGTTTGGCCCGAGCAAATTCGGATATCCGCCTGGAAGCGCGATCGTGTCGAAAGCCCGCCGCGTGTCGCGAACCCACTGTTGATGCCGGCGCTCTTCCGATCTGTTCGGCCGATCGGGACACGAAGCGATAAATTCGACCATCACATGGTCACGACGAAGGCCGAACGCCGTCGCCTCCGCCGGCACACGCGAAGCCGCGCCTCTGAACTCGTGACTCACGATCGCGCATCCGGACGAGACGGCGCTTGTCATGGCCTCGACAACAAGGTCGACACTGGCTCCGTCGAGCGCCGGCAACGAGCACGTTTCCATGAAAACCCGCTGCCCGCTCACGATATGCGGGTCGAACACCGACAATGACGTCCCGTAGCGAACCGCATCCACGGTGTTGACGAGTAGCGTTCCGAGCTCAAGCAGTGGTGCAATATGCTCATCGCCCTGGCCCTGCCTGCAACTCCACGTTGGCACCAACAAGATTACTGGCACGCCGTCAGGGCCGGCGACGGCGCCGACCTGAACAGTCAACTCGTCGGGCATGGTAGAGACGGTTTCAGCTAAGCGCCGCAAGACCGTTCTGGCCTCCGAGAACGGGTAGATCAGCATGCCGGACACGACGTTGGGCAGTTCGTGCAGACGAATGCGCATCGCCGTCGCGACGCCGAAATTTCCACCGCCGCCGCGCAATGCCCAGAACAGATCTTCCTCACGTCCCTGTTCGGCAGTAACGATGCGCCCATCCGCCAGGACAATTTCGGCGGCCAGCAGATTGTCGAGCGCCAGCCCAAATCGGCCGATCAGCGGGCCGTAACCGCCGCCCAGAGTGAGCCCCGCCATGCCGACAGAACTGCACGAGCCCGTCACGGCCGCAAGGCCGAGCGGATCCGTTACCGTGAGAACGTCCGAAGCACATGCGCCTCCCGCAACCCGAGCTGTACGCTCGACGGAGTCAACGGTCGCGCCGTTCATGCCGCTCATGTCAATAACGAGCCCCTCGCATAACGCGCGTCCGGCCCAATCATGACCTCCGCCGCGGACTGACAACGGCAGCTCGCAATCGCGCGCGGTCTGGATTGCCGCCCGTACATCTTCCGGTGTCCGGCAGTGAGCCACCGCGCGTGGTATGGGGCCGACCGGTTTTGCCCAGATCGCCGTTGCTGCGGCGTACGGCTGTTGGCCGAGCCTCGACAATCCGCCTGACAAGTTTCCGGCCAGACGATGAAGTTTCCTTTCGATCAGATCCGTCATTGCTCTTTCTCCTCGTGGCGGCGCGAACGCATGTGCGTCGTGCGCGGTGATTTGGAGAGAGCGGAGCAAATCGTCTTGAAGGAATCTGCTCTTCGAGGGCGCCAGCTGCATACGAAAGCGCGTGCACGCGCTGGACCCAACGGATGCAATGATCCGATCGGCGAAATGCCTACTGCCTCGGCCAGATGGCTGTCGAATTGCCTGAAGATTCGTTGCCTACGCTTTGGGATTGGCGCGGAGGTGCTCCGTCGCCCGTACCATGACATCGTGCAACCAGCCTTGCGAGGCGTCGCCTTCGTGGCGCTCGTGCCAGAGCAAGCAAACTTCTAGACGGGTGGTGGGGTAGGGAAGCTCATGGATCGCAATCGGGATGTTGCGGGCGAAAGCATCGGCGAGCGGACGCGGAATGATCGCCGATATCCCTGGACCGTCCAGAAAGCCCGGAAGCGCGAGAAAGTGGGGCAGAGAGATAGCGATCCTCGAGGCCCGTTTCGAAGCGGACATTGCACGCTCGAACGAGGTCCGGTCGTACATTTCGGATCGTCGGGCTAGGCCGCGTTCGGAGATGAAACCCTCGACTGTGCCCTCTTGTTCATCTGCGAATGAAACGACGATGATCGGGATCCCGGAAAGTATCTCTGTTGTGACCGCGCCGAGCCGGTGCGACGCATGTGTGATGAGAACGTCGTCGTATTCGAACAGGAGATCGGATTTGAATCGAGATGGTACTGCCTGGAAGGTGCCGATGGCAGCATCGATTCTGCCGAGATCGATCTGCTCCGCGAGGTCGATCCGGGTGACGGGCTTGATTGCGAGATCGACGAAAGGAGCTTCCTTTCTCAGCACATGCAGTAGCCGCGACGCGAAGACCATAGTGGTAAAATCATTTGCCGCGATCGTGAATCTCCTGCTGGAGGTCGCGGGTTCGAACTTCGGCAATTCGATCGCGGCTTCTAGGGATTTGAGCGCATTCCTGACTATGCCCGCCATGGCCAAGGCTCGTGCGGTGGGCTGCATTCCCATAGTAGTTCGAACGAACAATTCGTCGTCGAGCATCTCTCTTAGGCGCGCCAGCGAGTGACTGACCGCCGATTGGCTGAGGTTAATCTTTTGGCTGGCTCGGAGGACACTACGCTCCTCCATGACTGCGTCAAAGACGCGCAGCAGGTTGAGATCGAGCGTGTTGAACGAAGCGGTCATCCTGGATCTGGCTCTAGCGGCATAGATTGAGCGCCGATCTCCAACAGGAACGGTTCCTGATGGTCGATTTGCTTCGACATATTAGAGATCTAGAGCAAAATATCGATCCCTCGGCTGGGCGTTTTTGGCCGGTATTGCCGGGGCCGGAGCGGGCTAGTGGGCCAATCGATCTGAACGGCGCGCATTTCCATCCTGAAATAGTTTCACTTCCGCGGCGCCTCATTCCCATGAATATCGCGCCGCCGGCACCGGACGGAGCGAATGATGTTTGACGGCCTCCGCCGAACATACGCGCCGGGCTCGGTCCGCGCTCCGGTGGGCCGCTGTTTTTGCCGCCGATTGCCTACTCATCCGAAGGTTACCAGCCATGATTGCAGATATTGGAGAAGTGATTTCCGCGCAGAAAGACGGCTCCCTGCCGACGATATTGGCAACCGGTTGCGCGCCCGGCGATAGCGGTGTCTCCATCGTGAGCTTGCGCTACAGGGGCAGCGCGCATTTCAGCGCCCATCTGCGGCAGCACCTGATCGCCTTTGTTTCGAAGACCCGGATCAAGTGCCGCCTGGCGGGTCGCGCGCTGTACCATAACGCGCACGAAGGATCACTCGCGATCTGTCCTGCCGGACTTGATACCAGCGCTGACGCAGACCAGGACTTGATCGTCCTACTTGTGGCGGTTCGACCGGACAAATTTGCGCTCGCCGCCGCCGAAGAAGGAACGCTGGAAGCGGAGTTGAACAGCCGCCTCTGCGGCCACGACCAGGTGCTTCTTGATCTGGCCGGGGTGCTATCGCGGGAAGCCAAGGAAGATTATCCGGGCGGGACGTTGTTCTGGAACGAGACCGCCGCCCAATTCGTCGACACCCTTGCGACACGTTACGCGATCGGGACCCCGGCGAAGCGGAACGCTCCGCTGACCGCTGACGTCCTGAAGCGGCTGAAGGAGTTCGTCTTCGAGCATCTGAATGATCCGCTTGATGTCGCGACGCTTGCGAGAATGGCGCACCGCAGCCAATTCCATTTTTCCCGCGCCTTCACCCGGTCCGTCGGCGTCAGCCCGCATCGCTACGTCGTTCATCTGCGACTGCGACGGGCGGTCGAAATGATTCGAGACGGGAAATTCGGGCTTGCCGAGATTGCCGCAAAAACTGGTTTTGCGGATCAAAGCCATTTGACGCGCTGGATCCGACGCGTCCATGGCGTGTCACCCACGCAGATCATTTTTCGGCCCTGAACCGGATCGCAGGAATTTTCAAGATCGGCCCCGACTATCATCCCAGATAGAGGCCACGCCGACCATCGGCAATCATAACCCTGCGCCGGTTCGGCACCTGACGTCACGCCCCAACAGGGTCCTTTCGGCCTCGAAGTAGACCAGGGAGAGCTTCAATGGAAATGCATTCGCGACAATCGCTAACCGAAATCCATAGCATCAGCGCTCCGCCGCGGCGCCAGCCTCGATGGGGCTCGCTCATGCGCCTCAGCATCGCAGGAGTCCTTGCGGTCTTGAAAAGAATAAAAGAGGCGATCGACGCCGAATTGGCGGTTCGTCACGCCATCGTTGAACTCGCCAGCATGGATGATCGCATGTTGCGCGACCTCGGAATAACCCGAGGCGAAATTGGAAACTTGATACGCCGGCCGCGAGGAAATGTCAGAGCGGATGATGGGCCGGTCCTCGCAAGCGATGCCAGCTACCACCAACCGGCTTTGCCGTCGATCAACTCCCCTGACCTTTCTCCCGAAGGGCGGCCCGCAGCAATCTGCGGGGACTGTGCTCGTCGTGATCAGCTGGAACCTGAGCCTCGTCGGCAAAGATTGGCCCGCAAAGGCCCGGTAGCTTGCCTGAACCCACACGAAGTCGTGTTCGAAATGCCCCCGAAATGGAGAGATCAATACCATGGCATCCAGTGAAGAGAGTTTCGCCGCGTGCGTTCGCGCGAACCAGTGCGCCCTGACCTCCGAAGTCGGCGCGCAGTTCGACTATATCGTCTGCGGTGCTGGTACCTCCGGTTCGGTCGTCGCCGCAAGGCTCGCAGCAAATCCGAACGTACGCGTGCTTCTGCTGGAAGCCGGCGGCAGCGACGAGGCGGACGCAATTGCCGATCCGAACCGCTGGCCGATGACGCTTGGCAGCGAACTGGATTGGGGGTTTGTCGCCGAACCGAATCCGCGTTTGAACGGCCGCGCGATCCCTTACTCGATGGGTAAGGTCCTGGGTGGCGGTTCCAGTATCAATGTCTCGACATGGTCGCGCGGACATCAGGCCGATTGGGATTTCTACGCCGCCGAATCGGGCGAAGCTTCGTGGCGCTATGAAGCAGTTCTCGACCTGTATCGCCATCGAATCGAGGCGTGGACCGGAAGCGCCGACCCGGATTATCGCGGCAAGGATGGAGCGGTGCACGTACAGCCCGCGGCCACGCCTCATGCGTTTTCGTTCGCGTTGCTCGAAGGCGCCGGGGCAGCAGGCCTGCCGCGCTTTCCGAATGCGAACGGTCGAATGATGGAGGCGCCGGGTGGGTGCGCGTTTGTCGACGAGACGGTTTGCGAGGGAAGAAGGCGGTCGATCTTTCGCTCCTATCTGTATCCCCGAATGGCTGAACGGAACGTCACGGTTGTGACGGGTGCGTTGGTGGCGCGCATTCTGTTCGAGCGTCGCCGCGCGACCGGCGTCGAGTTCCGCTGCCAGGGAAGAGTCTTGCATGCCACGGCCGGCTGTGAAGTCATTCTCTGCCTTGGCGCGATCCAGACGCCGAAGCTGCTGATGCAGTCCGGCATTGGCGATGAGGACGAGCTGGGCCGCGCCGGAGTCCCGCTGCTGCAAAAGCTGCCGGCGGTCGGCCGCAATCTTCATGACCACGTCGCGTTCGGATGTGTCTGGGAGAGTACGGATCTCGGGCTTCCCCGCGTGCCTAGAAGTCAGACGGCTTGTTTCTGGAAGACGAATGCAGCGCTCGACGCGCCCAATTTCTACGCCTATGCGCGTCGCGGGCCAGACATCACGCCCGAGAATGCCGCGTTGCTCAAGTTGCCGGCTGACTCCTGGTCCTTGGTTGTCGGAATGCGTCCCAGAAGCCGTGGCGCTATCCATCTGACTGGGCCGGGTGCCGACGATCCCGTCAGAGTTGATGCGAATTACCTCGGCGATGCCAAAGATCTGAAGGATCTCGTGGACGGCTTGGATGTCGCGCGCCAGATCGGAAACTCCGCCGCGCTGCGACCTTTTGCGGTTCGGGAGATCACACCGGCTGCTCGCAATCACGATAAGCTCGAACGCTTCTTTCGCAACGGGCTTGGCACCTTCTGGCATCAATGCGGTACCGCGAGAATGGGCCGCGATGCAAACTCAGTGGTAGATGGCCGATTGAAAGTTCACGGCATTGACGGACTGCGGGTCGCGGATGCGTCCGTTCTGCCGCGCGTGACGACGGGAAATACCATGGCGCCGTGCGTCGTCATCGGCGAACAGGCGGCGGCCTTCGCGCAGGTAACGAGTTCGTAACCGGGCCGCCGAACGCCCCGAACGGCAGGAATTTTCAAGATTGGAGTTTGCGAAATTCCCAGATCGGGCCTGCGGCGCCAAGGGGCGCGACGTTCGAAACCAAAGATGGATAAGGAAAATGGGTAAGTCGGAATCTTCAAGTTGTCTCCCGGATCGCAATAAGCCGGCCGAATGGTTGCAAACGAGACCTGGCGAACGTTGCCTGATACGCTTGCCGGCGGCCGATACAAACGGCGCATACTCGGTCGTCGAGATTGTTTCGGACCCCGGCGACGGCACGCCGCTGCATGTCCATCAGAATGAAGACGAATATCTCTTTGTACTGGAAGGAACAGCGCGCTTCGCGCTCGGCGACAGGGTGTTCGATGCGGAAGCTGGAACGATGGTCACGCTTCCCAGGAACATTCCGCATGCCTGGGGCAACCGCTCGGATTTGAGGCTGCGGATCGCCGCGGTTTGTTATCCCGGCGGTGTCGAGGAAGCCCTGCGCGTCATCGCAGGTGGCGGTTTGATCGACATTCCCGCGCTGGCCGCGAGGTTCGGTGTTATCGCCCTCGGCCCCACGCCATTCTGAAATGGCGACGCCGCCGTCACGACATCATTCAAGAAAACTCGTCATGATTGTAGTCAATATCAACCAGCTGGTCGCGAATTGGATCAGATCCACCACTGAGCGACTGATTGCGGCCTACGCGGCTCGAATCGTTGGGCTTCACCGCAAATCCATCGTCAGGCCGTGGCGCTCAAGGCCGGATCTGCCGGGTTCGCATCGTCCCGCGCTCTGCTCCGGCAGTCTGCGGCTCGATCCGCCGTTGGACCGATGTGGCAGCACGCGTTTCTGATGGCGAAAGCCACTTTCCGCTCACCGACAAATCCGGAGATATCGAGATGTTACTCTTCATCATTCCTGCTTTGTTGGTCATTCTGACCAAATCACTGATTCCGCTGGCCGCGACTGATGTCGACGTCACGTTTGAGGCGGCGGTCGCTATTGCCGGGCTGCTCAGCTACATCGGGCTCTTTGGCTACATTTTTTGGCCGCAGAAAACGAGCGGCAAGAGCCTCGATCATTCTCGGCGAAGTGCTTCGGTCGCTGAGGGGCATTTCGAAACGACCGATCATTTGCGGCAAGACATCGCAATACGCCCCGCAGGACGCGCAATTGCAGGATCGGGTCTGGTACGGAGGCTCGTTCGGGCGAAAGACGACCCGGCGAAGCAGCGTATCCGGGCGCAGCTCAGTCAGATAGACGATGAGCGGCTCTTTGGCCTTGGCCTCACATCCGAAGATATTACTGCATTGCGTGGCACGGTGAGCCCGCAGGTCGAGGCGACTATCGCCCAAGGGGTCGATGCGCCGTCAGAAGACAGTTGCGCTTACCAGATCCCGCGACCGTTTGCGGGTATCTTGGATGCAATGCGCGATATGTGGCGCCATGAGAACACCACGCCGCGACGCGAACAGATTTCCCGCATGCTGAATGGTTAATCTCCGTTGCCACCCAAACTCTGGATTCAATTGGCGATCCCAGAAATAACTCACGTTCCGAGGTGTCAAATCATGACCGATCTACATGAACTATCCACTTCGCACGGTTTGATTGTGGTGGAGGAAGTTGGTGAGGGCGACCTGCCGGTTCTGCTGATCCATGGAAATTCGCTTTCTCGCGAGGTCTTTCGCAAGCAACTCGGCGGCGCCCTCTCCAGGAAGTATCGACTTGTGGCCTTCGATCTGCCCGGTCACGGGGAATCCGGCGACGCACTGGATGCATCCCGCACCTATACCCGTCCGGGTCTGGCGAGTGCGGTGATAGAGATGCTCGGTCTGCTTGGAATCAGCGAGGTCGCCGTAGTTGGCTGGTCGCTCGGTGGTCACATCGCATTGGAGATGGCGTCGAAATATTTCGGCATCAAGGGATTGTTCATCAGCGGGGCTCCGCCTGTAAGCCGGTACAACATGGCCGAAGGGTTCATCCCGACATCGCACATGAGGCTGGCTGGACAACTGCATCTTGAACCGTCGGATATCTATACGTTCGGCGAGGCGATCTTTGGTGCGCCGGTCCCCGCCGAATTTCGGCACGCAATAGTGCGCGCCGACGGTCGCGCCCGGCAGACGATCTTTGAAGCGGCACGTTCGGGCGTCGGGATCGATCAACGCCTGCTGGTCGAAAATCTTGCCGTCCCGCTGGCCGTGGTGAACGGCTGTCAGGATCCATTCGTTAATCTCGATTATTTCGAGGTTCCGAAATATGCGAATCTATGGGAAGGGCGGTGCCATCGGCTGCCGGGCCTGAAGCACGCGCCGTTCTGGGAAGCGCCGGACGTTTTTGACGAGCTTCTCGGAAGATTCATCGACGATATCGCTCCGCGATGACTTGAGGCGGTCATCGACCGATCGCAGCCGGCATTCGCACGGCTTCAGCAACAACAGCAACACATCGCGGCGACGGCGGCCGATGCTGTCCGCGGTGCCGAGAGACCAATCTTCGATACCAAACCGCATGTCGTTTGATCGGACGGTACACCATTTCACCTGGAGAGGTCACAGATGCGAAGGATTGTTCAGTTTGTCGCGGCACTGGCTCTAACCATGTCCGGCGTAGCCGCTGTTGCTGCCGATAATGGAGTGGCGCGCGGCGAATATCTTGTGCGATTTGGCGGCTGCAATGATTGTCATACGCCAGGTTATTTTCTCGGCAAGCCCGATTCGTCGCGCTTTCTGGGCGGCTCCGACGTCGGCTTCGTCTTGCCCGGCATGGGCACGTTTGTCGGCCCTAACCTCACGCCTGACGACGAGACGGGGCTGGGGAAGTGGAACAGGGATCAGATCATCACGGCCATCCAGACCGGCGTTCGGCCGGATGGGCGAATCCTCGCTCCGATCATGCCGTGGCGCGCATTCGCAGGATTGACGAAATCCGACGCCGGCGCCATTGCCGATTATCTCAAGAGCCTGCCGCCGGTCAGCCACAACGTACAGGGGCCGTTTGGACCGGGCGACAAGCCGCCAGTGCCCCGAATGATGGTGGTCTTTCCGGCCGGCAATGACCAGCGCAATCACTGATACTCCTGAAAGGATTTGGTACGATGAGCAATTCAAAATGTCTCGCTGCGGTTAGCTGCATGTGGCTGTTGTCCAGCCTGTCCGGATACGGCGCGTCGGCCGTCGCCGAGCCGGCACCGTCGCAGTACACTGATGTCGTCAACGCTCTGCAAACTACAAGGCCGGTCAGGCTGCTGACCGATTTTGGCCAATGCGCAAACGAGAGTGCGGGGAAGCCAAGCCCCTCCCTGCAGGGCGGACTATCCATCAACGCGTTTGTCGTGTCGCGTGGCCGTGGTCTGTTCTTTTCGGACGTGCATCAGACGCTTGACGAAGACGATCAGCCCGTCACCGAATACATTCGCTACAATTTGACGACTGATGACCGGTTGAGAGTATCGATGACGCGCATCGTGAATTCGGCGGTGGCGAAGCAGGACAGCTTTGTCTGCCGGATTCCGCTCGGTGCCCGGTTCGTTTGGTAGCCCCTCGAACTCGGCGCCAGCCAACTCGAGAAAGTCGCCCCCAACAAAGTGGCGGTCGATTTCTCGCCTGAGCGCAATATGTTGAAGAACGTCCCCGTCCCTGTTCGCAAGGAGGCATAAAATGACAGGCATTCATCACGTGACGGCGATTGCCGGCGATTCGGCAAGGAACCTGAACTTCTACAAGCGCGATCTTGGCCTGCGCTTCGTCAAGAAGACGGTCAACTTCGACGATCCTTCAACCTATCACTTCTACTATGGTGATGCGACCGGCAGTCCGGGGACCATCCTGACCTTCTTTGTTTGGCCGGGAGCAAAAGCAGGGTCGCCGGGCGGCGGAGAAGTCCATCAGACGGCCTTCCGCGTGCCGTTGTCCTCGCTGGACTACTGGACGAAGCGGCTCACCGAACGGGGAATCCCGTGCCAAGCCATGGAGACCCGCTTCGGCGAGCAGGTCCTGCCGTTCTCTGACCCGGACGGGATGCGTCTTATGCTCACCGGCGTGGCCGGCACCGAAAGCGAACCCGCCTGGAGCTATGGCGATATCCCCAAGGAATATGCGATCCGCGGCTTCCATGGTGCGACGCTTGTGCTTGATAGCGCGGAAGAGACCGGCGCAATTTTGACCGATGTGCTTGGCTTCCGCGAGGTCGACCGCGAAGGAGCGCTGATCCGGTTCGCAGCATCCGGTGGAGCGAATGGCTGTCTGATTGATATCCATGAGAAAAAAGGACTAACAAGAGGTCATCAGGGACGCGGTTCGGTGCATCACATCGCTTTTCGCGCAGCGGATGACACGCAGCAGGCCATGATTGCGGACAAACTGATATCGGGACATCAAAGGCACCCCACAGAGCAGAAGGACCGCAACTATTTCCGCTCGATCTACTTCCATGAACCCGGCGGGGTTCTGTTCGAGATCGCAACTGATATTCCAGGATTCGCCGTCGATGAATCGGTCGATTTGTTTGGGCAAAACCTCAAGCTCCCTAGCTTCCTCGAAGCGCGACGTAGAGAAATCGAGAGTGTTCTGCCCGTCCTCGAAGATTAGCGGGATGACGAAAGAGGGCTGGCAGAATGACCGCAACCGGCGCAAAAGCGGAAGTCCGGCGAAAGCTCGAGGTCGTCTGACGGCCAACTGACGAACATTTAAGAGCTGAACCGGGCGCGGTAGTCGTTCGGCGTGGCGGCCAGCATGCGCAGGAAGCTGCGACGCATGGTTTCTTCCGAGCCGAAGCCGCAACGCTGGGAGATGCGCTTCACCGGCAGGCGTGACTCCGACAACAGTCGCCGCGCCGCCTCCACCCTCAGACGTTCGATGGCGCGCGCCGGCGTTATTCCCGTGGCCTCTGCATAGTGCGCCATATCGAATTGTTCGACGAGGAGCCATTGCCGGTGACGGTCGCCGACCTCGTGCATCGTCGTCTGTTGGACTTGTTGGCGACCCGGAGGCAGCGGATCGGCGTTCAGCGGATCGAATGACGCGACACGATTGATGTCTGCAAGGCGCCGATCCGAGTTCGCTGCCAGATCGAGACGGAACCGGGGGCGGTCTCACCAAGACTGCGAAGCGCGAAGGCGACACCTGGCTTCTCAATGGCCAGAAGAAGTGGATCGGCAACGCGCCCTGGTGCGACGTGTCGATCATCTGGGCTCGCGACGTCGCGGACAATCAGGTCAAGGGTTTCATCGTCGAGAACAAGGCGACGCCCGGCTTCACCGTCGAGAAGATCCAGAACAAGATGGCCCTCAAGGTGGTCCAGAACGGCTTGATCACAATGACGGATCTCTTCGGCCGACTGGTCCGACGGGCAACGCGGGTGCTATTTCGGGTCATTTCGGGCTAGATCGGCGCGAGCGAGGAAACCATGGCGCCATCATCGGACCTGGATGAAACGGCTTCCAGATTCCTGGGGGCTGAGCGAGGCGATCGGCGATGACCCACAGAGCAGGCGCGTGGAAGCCAAGGCCAATATGGGTGGTTTTGACCTCGACGTTCTCCCGCTCGCCGCCTTCTTGCTCCAGGCACGCGCCCCAGGCGACCACCCCGTCGGCGCGCGTGTAGATCGACGTCGACGGGACTGGAATGGGTTGGGCCAGCCGGCTCAGCCGTTCGGGAGTCGGCGGTTCATATTTCTGCCCCGTGAGCAACTTCCAAATGGCGCGGACATTGTTCGCGCCTGGTGCCGCGAACGGACTTCCGAGCGTGATGACCATGCGGACGTTATTCGGAACTTGACGCGCGACCTCACGCGCGATGATGCCGCCACGGCTCCAGCCGATAAGGCTAACCTTCAAGCCGGAGTCCTCACGGAGCTTCGCAACCTGCGCGGCCACCGCTGAAACATCAGCGTCGGGTGCGCGAACATTGCGGCCACGGCCCCAACCATAAACCTGATACCCGAGCCTCTCGAGAAAGCCACGGATCGCGATTGTCGAACGATCGTCGGCCCCCAAACCCGGCAATACCAACACCGGGTGCGGCTCCCCACGGGGAGCGGCGGCTAGAAATGGTGCCGCTGCGAACAGGGCAGGAATATCCAGCAGTCCACGCCCTTCAGTAGCGAGCAAGGCGAATGAGGGCGGCTTTACGGTCTTATCGTCACGACCCATCGTAAAAATCCTATTCTGCAGCCGGCGAGCTTCAACGCATCTGCCGCAAGGCACGACCCGCAAGCGCCTCGGCAATATTGGGATGAGTCCTTCACCAAATCATGTCCCATGCAGAAAGATCTTTGATACTAGCAATATGCCTAGCGCTGTCCTTGCCGGCTACCAGGGGCAGCAACGGATCGTCAGGCCTCAGACATCGCGGCCTTTGCCAAGAACGTTGCCAAACGCCCGCCTCAGCCAGCTCGGTTGATATTTGATCCACTGGACCGAAAGCTCGTTCACGATTCCCGCGACATGGACCGGCTTTCCCGCCAAGCAGGCCCGATATCCCTCTTGAGCCACCGTCTTTGCATCCATAATCATGATGCCGGGCAGGCTCCCAAGGCTTGTGCCATCAACCATTCCGGTATCGGTTATACCGGGACACAATGTCGTCACGGCAACCTTCGTGCCACTCAATTCCTGGGATAGCGCATCGCCGAACGACAAGACATAGGCCTTCGAGGCGGCGTATACCGCAAGGTTCGGGACGGGCATAAAAGCCGCGACCGACGCAACGTTCAAAATCCCGCCGCGTTCGCGCTCGAGCATCGGCCCGAGAAACAGACGGGTAAGCGCTGTTAGAGCAACGATGTTGACCTGCAATAACCGCAACTGTTCATCGAGGCCGATCGTCTCGAAGCGGCCTTCGAACAAGAGGCCCGCGTTGTTCACCAAAAGATCAATCTGCACGCCCGCGTCATTGAGCGAGTCGAACACGGCTTGCGCCGCACCGGGCTCGCCGAGATCGGCGGGAAGAATCGTGATCGTGGTGCCGTGTTGGGCTCGCAGCTCGCGCGCCACGTCCTCCAGTTTATCCCGGCTGCGCGCAAGCAGCACAAGGCTGAACCCATTGGCAGCCAATACGCGCGCAAGTTCAAGGCCGATGCCTCCCGACGCGCCGGTGATCAGCGCAGTCTGGCGGTCATTTCCGTTGGTCGTCATCCATCATCCTTTCCTTGTTGTGAACCCCCGCATCATCCGGTGGGAAAAGCGGGCAAGGGTCTCGTAGCGGCGATCTGGCCCCGGGCATTCCATCGAATGGCAATCTCGTAAGGCGCCTCGGTTTGTATGGCCGCGACAAGTTTCCTCTTTGTGGAAGTCTTGCCAGGTTCGTTCGGCACCAACTCCGTAGCCGCCGCGTTGCTGTGATGCGCGTTGAACGCCTCGTGAAAATCGCCTTGCTGACCTCCAGGTAGCTCGAGCAGCATCAGGCTGCCGACATGCATCGGTGTTTCCGGCGTTTCGAGGTGCAGGAATGAGGCATCAATGCTGCTGAGATGGTCCATCCTCTTGTCTCCCCCACGCCCTGTGTGACTGCTCAGGAGCCATCAATGAGCCTGAGCAGATCAGTTCCACTATTCCACCGAATGCGGCCCGCGAGCGCCGCACAAGAACGGTGCTGATCCTTCACCTCGGAACTCTGACTATGCCTGCGCCGTCTTTCGTTCTTCCTCGTCGTACAGATCCTTTTTCGAGATCTTGGCGACCGAAGTCTTCGGCAATGAATCCCTGACCTCGAGTGCCTGCACCATTTCGTGCTTGCCGAGCTTGTCCTTCAAAAATTCCTGAAGCTCCTTCAGCGTAAAGGGTGCGGCGCCTGTCTTCAGCTTGACAAAGGCCTTCGGCGATTGTCCGCGGTATTCATCCTTGATACCGATCACCGCAACTTCCTCGACGGAAGGATGCTTGTAGATCGCCTCCTCAAGTACGCGCGGATAGACATTGAAGCCGCCGCACAGCAGCATGTCCTTGGTGCGATCGACGATGTAGACGTAGCCGTCCTCGTCCATGTAGCCGACGTCGCCGGTCCGCATGAAGCCGTCGGGGGTCATGATCTCGGCCGTGGCACCCGGATTCTTCCAGTAGCCCTTCATGATGTTCGGGCCCCGGATGCACAGTTCACCTGATTTCCCCAGCGGCACGTAGGTCGTATTGTCGCCCAGATCGAGAAATTTGATGGTGATCCCGGGGCTCGGCACACCGCACGAACCAGCGCGTGGCTCGTTGGTGACAGGTGTAAAGGTGCCGGTCGGCGACGTTTCTGTCATTCCCCAGCCCTCGGCCAGCCTGCAGCCCGTGAGCTTCTCGAAACTCTGCTGGACTTCGAGCGGCAACGGCGCACCTCCGGAGTTGCACCATTTGAGCGAACTCAGATCAGCGTTCGCCGCTCCGGGGTGGTTGAGGACCGCTACGAACATCGTTGGGACGCCAGGGAATGCGGTGATCCTCTTTTCCGACAAATCCTTCACGACTGCATCGACGTCAAACCGCGTATGCAGAACGAGTTCTGCGCCGATGCGGATTCCCAGCAGCATGTTGACGGTAAGTGCGTAGATATGGAACGGCGGAAGCACAGCGAGCACGCGCTCCTTGCCCTCATCAAGCGTCGGCGGATCGGTGCGCGTGGTTTCGATGCATTGACTGGTCGCCGCCGTCAGATTGGCATGGGTCAACATCGCGCCCTTCGGCAAACCCGTCGTGCCGCCGGTATATTGGAGAACCGCAATGGCATCCGTCAGATCTGCGATCGGATAGCTGCAATAGATACCGTCGTTATCGAGCAGCGCCTGAAAAGTGATATGCCTGTCGTCATGGGGAATGCTGGAAAGCTGCTTGGCGGCCTGCATCTGCGCGTTGACGGCATCCGGTTGTGCTGACATTTCGCCGAGATTGCCGACGATCAGCTTCTTCAACCTGGTCTTGCCCAGCAGTGCAGCCATCTGCGGATAGAGCGATGCCATATCCAGCGTGATGAGGAAGTCGGTGAGGCTGTCCTCGATCTTGTGCTCCAGAACCTTAGCGGCGTCGAGCGGCGAATAGTTGACGACAGTGCCGCCGGCCTTGAGAACTCCGAACAGGCTGACCAGGTAGTGAGGCGTGTTGGGCAGATAGAGACCAACATGAACCCCAGGCTTAACCCCGAGCTTCTGGAGACCGTTGGCCGCGCGGTTCGCGAGAACGTCGAGTTCGCTGTAAGAGAGCTTCCTGCCCATGAAATCGATCGCTGGATTGTTCGGCCATTTCGACGAGGATTCCTCGAGAATCTGCTGTACGGGCGTCAGTGGGATTTTGGCATCCCACCTGACTCCTGGCGGATAAGATTTGATCCAGAGTTTGTCGTTCATGAGGTCTCCCTCCCTTCTCGCTTTCTAGGACTTTAGATCGCGGTGACCCCACCGTCGACGGCAAGAGTTTGGCCGGTTATGAACGCGCAGGCATCCGAGGCGAACAGCGCCGTCGCGCCCTTTAGATCTTCGGGTCCGCCACCGCGTTTCATCGGCGCCATCTCGGAAGTCGCATCGGTGTCGAGCCGCGCAGTCATCTTGGTCGGGAAGTAGCCTGGCGCGATCGCATTTACATTGACGCCGAACGGCGCCCATTCGTTGGCAAGGGTACGCGTCATGTTCACGACCGCACCCTTGCTGGCGTTGTAGGCGAGCGTCGGAACGCCGTCCGGGTAGCAGCCGGTCAAGCCCTGGATCGATGCAATGTTGATTACCTTGCCGCTCCGGCGCGGCAACATGGAGCGGCGGCCGACCTCCTGCGACGCAACGAAGATCGCCGTCACGTTCAAGTTGATCACCTTGTTCCAGCCGTCCAGCGTGTGCTCGATTGTCGGCGCTCCCCACGACGTGCCCGCATTGTTCACGAGGATGTCGATCGGTCCGAGCGAGCCGATGACCTGCTCGACCATCGACGGAATCGCGGCCAGATCTCCCATATCGCAGGCCAGCGGCAAGGCCTCGATGCCGAGTGATTTCAGATGCCCAGCCGCCGCTTCCAGTTCGTCGCGCTTTCGCGCTGTAATCGCGACCTTCGCACCGAGTTCACCCAGCACTTCCGCCATCTGGAGACCGAGACCCCTCGATCCGCCTGTAACCAGCGCTACTCTTCCGGTCAGGTCCTGCAGTTTGGCCAAACTCATCAGCTTCTCCCGCCTTGTCGGTTCCATTGATCCAGGCGGACGCTATCGAGCGAAGCGGAATCCCGAAAGGTGCGATTGGCCCGCGCGTCTGGTTAGTTTGGGACAACATCGAACCCGACCGGTTCACGAGGAGCGCTCTTGGCCGCATGCCAGGCGAAATGACATCCGTCGCAGGCTCGAGAAAGACGGTTACGAGACCCCTGGCACGCCGGGCGATTTGAGATCGGAACGCGAAAGCTGGCATTCATGCGATCTAGATATGAGTGCGGACGGCCAGCTCCTCTTGGCTATAGGCGCGCCCCGCCGCGGAATGCGGACGGACTCTTGCCGGTCCAGCGCAAGAAGGCATGCCGAAAATTCGCTGCCTCGCTGTAACCGAGGCGGGTAGCGATCTCTTCGTTGGTCATTTCCGTTTTACGCAGGTACTCGATGGCGAGCCGCATGCGCACCTCGGCAAGAAGATCACGGTACGACGTCCCTTCTGCCTCGAGCTTGCGCCTCAACGCGCGGGGATACATCTGCAATTTCTCGGCGATCGTCTCGATGCTCGGATATCGGCCGGGATGTTCGATGAGGATCTGCCTGATGTCAGCGGCAACGCCACCCGCCCGATTGACGTCCTCCAGTAGCTGCTCACAGATCTCGCGCGCCATCGCGTGCGTCCGAGCGTCCGCGAGCGCGGATGGCCCTTCCTCGCGGACGTGCTCGTATCCGCAGCGGTCCTGCTCGAAGAGGATCTGACATTTGAACAGGCTTTCATAATCCGGGGCGTGGGGTGGTGCCGGATAGTCGAGCAATACCCGAGAAAAGCCGAAGCCGTCGCCGACCCGATCCCGAATCGTCGTCAAATGTGCAGACAATGCAAACTCAACTGCAAAGCGATGGATGTCCTCCGTCGGGTTCGGCCAGTGCAGCGGCTCAAAAGTGACGTTGACCCTTTCACCATCATAAGCCACCAGAAAATCGCAGAACGGACCAACGACTCGAACATAGCGAGCGGCAAAATCACGGGCTTCCGCGTGTGTCGCACTGCTCATTAGCGCGTATCCGTACATTCCGTAGGTGGTGATGTGCATTCGCAGACCGGCGCGCAGTGCAATGGCAGGGTCGTTTGACACGCGCAATACGTTGCGAATGACGACGTCGAGCTGCCGGTAGGATATCCTTGTGGTCTGGACGTCTAGCTGCGCGTTGGTAAGTCCAGCGCCTTCGAGCGCCACGGTTGCATTGACGCCTTCCTTGGCAAGCTCGGCCACGATCGCCGCAATCGAATGCGGCGCATATATGCGTTGCTCGTAGCTGGGTGGTGATCGTCGCGCCGGCTCGCTTCCCTGTTGGCCATGTCTACCCAACCCGCCCATAGGGATCCTCCATCGACTTGTTCCGCCACCTCGCCTTTGATCCTTCACGCGGCAAGCCTCATTGCCCGAAGGCAATGTGCTGCAATGAACATGCGATGGCGGCGCGAAAACCAGCTTCCGTCGACTTTGTCCGCAAGTAACCCGGTTCACGGTCCAATCGCACCTTTTTCGCCGACGCAGGTCCGGTAGGTTCGCCTTGCAAGCACAACCGACAACAAAGCCGAGAGCCGGTCAAGGGAGATCGCGATGAAACGCGAAGAAGTATTGAAACAACTGACGACGCCGATCGGCGCCCCGGCCTATCCGCGTGGACCGTTTCGCTTCAATAACCGCGAGTACCTGAACATTCTGTATCGCACCGACATGGACGCGTTGCGAGCCGTCGTGCCCGAGCCGCTGGAGATCGACGAACCGCTGGTGCGCTGGGAGATCATGCGCATGCCTGACACGGCGGGCCTGGGGGACTACACGGAGTGCGGGCAGGTCATTCAGGTACGCCTCGGTCAGGAAAAGGGCGAGTACCTGCATTCGATGTACCTCGACAATCTACCTGCGCTCGTGTCGGGTCGGGAAATCAGTGCCTACCCGAAGGTGTTCGGCAAGCCGCGGCTGTACGTCGATTCCGACACACTGGTCGGCACGTTGGACTATGGCACCCTGCGTGTGGCCACGGCCACCATGGGCTACAAGCACCGCCCGATGGATCTCGAGAAAGCGAAGGCTGAAATCTGCGTCCCGACCTTCATGCTGAAGATCCTCTGGACCTACGACAGCCCGAATCCGAGGGGAGAGCCTCGCATCTGCGAGCTGCTTCGCACAGAGATCACCGATATCACCGTCAAGGGCGCGTGGACGGGGCCGGCGCGGCTGGAACTGTTCGCGCATGCGCTGGCACCCCAGGCGGATTTCCCGGTGCGGGAGATCATCGGATGCAGCCACATCCTGACCGACCTCACGCTGGCACGTGCCAAGCGCTGCTATGACTACCTCGACAACGCCCGCGCAGCGTAGACGGAGGGGCAAGCCATGAAGTTGCAAGCAGAACATGCCGCTACGCTGCGCCGTTATCCCAACGTCTGCATAATCGGTGCAGGTGTTATCGGTGCATCGTGGACGGCGTTGTTCCTCGCTCACGGACTGAATGTCGTCATTAACGACCCGCAGCCCGGTATCGAGGCAACTGTGAAAGCGGCACTCTCGAGAATCGCGCCAACCCTGCACGAGCTTGGGCTGCCCCACGAATCGCTAGATAGGAACGTGCGCTTCGAACCCGACCTCGAGCGCGCCGTTGCCGGCGCCGATCTCGTCCAGGAGAATGGCCCGGAGCGGCCGGAATGGAAGCAGCAGCTTTGGGCGCGCATCGAGAACGCGGTACCGAAACACGCGCTGCTGTTGTCATCGAGTTCGGCGCGCCCGGCGACGGAGCAAGGCCGTGAGATGAAGGACGCGAGCCGTCTGCTCGTGGGCCACCCGTTTAATCCGCCGCATCTGATCCCGCTGGTCGAGGTCGTCCCCGGCGAGCGCACCGACCCGAAGGCGGTAGAAGAGGCTGTGGCGTTCTACGAGGCGCTGGGCAAGGTGCCGCGCGTGTTGAAGAAGGAAATTCAGGGTTTCGTCGCCAACCGGCTGCAGCGCGCTATCATGCGCGAGGCCTGCTATCTGGTGCAGGAGGGCGTGGTCAGCATCGATGAACTCGATGACATCGTCACCAGTTCGATCGGCTTGCGTTGGGCCGTAAACGGCCCATTCAGCTCGTTCCACATGGGCGGCGGACCGAAGGGGTTGGAATCATTCTTCCAGCACCTGGGCAAGAACATGGCCGCTTCGTTCAAGGTGATCCCGTCGGTCGAACTCGACGAGACGCTGCAGCAGCGCATCATCGCGCAGGCCGCAACGTCGCTCGGCAGGACATCGATCGCGGAGATGGAGCGCAAGCGAGACGATGCCCAGGTCGCGTTGCTGCGCGCACTGGCGTCGCAAAACGAAAAGAATCCCTCTTGAACGGCCCGCTCAAGACCAAGTGAGACTGGGCTGACGACTTAAACCGCAACGGACGGAGGAAACGGTGACCAATATTTTCGAAGGACTGAAGGTTATCGACTGCGGCAGTTTCATCGCTGCGCCAGCGGCGGCGACGCTGTTGTCCGATTTCGGCGCCGATGTGATCAAGATCGAGCCGCCGGGCGCTGGCGACACTTTTCGACAGGTGCCAAAGCTGCCGGGCATGCCGCAGTCGCAGCACGCCTATGGATGGCTGCTCGACAACCGCAACAAGCGCGGGCTCGCGCTCGACCTTGTCAAGAGCGAAGGACAAGCGGCGCTCCATCGGCTGATTGCCGACGCTGACGTCTTCATCACCAACTATCCGTTAGCGGTTCGCAAAAAACTCGCGATAGATCACCCGCTGCTCGCGAAGCTGAATGAGCGGCTAATCTATGCATCTTTCACCGGGTACGGCGAAGGGGGTGCCGAAGCGAGCAAGCCAGGCTTTGACGTCACCGCCTATTGGGCGCGCTCTGGGTTGATGGACATGCTGCGTAGCGACGCGAGCACGCCGCCGGCGCGCGCACTTGCCGGAATGGGCGACCATCCGTCGGGGGTCTCGCTGTTCGCCGCGATCGCCGTGGCGCTCTACCAACGTGAGCGCACCGGCCGCGGCACCATGGTCGGGTCGTCGCTGCTGGCCAACGGCATCTGGTCGAACGGCATCATGGCGCAGGCCGCGCTGTGCGGTGCGACTTTTACTCCGCGGCCGCCGCGCGAGAAGAGCTTCAATGCACTTGGCTGTTACTACCGCTGTCGTGACGGGCGCTGGCTGCTGCTCTCGATTGTCAACGAGCAGCGCGATTGGCCGGTCGTCGCGAAATGCCTCGGCCTTGACACCTTGATCGATGACTCGCGCTTCGCGAAACAGGTCGACCGCTTCGCGCGCTCGGCGGAGCTGATCGCGATGTTCGACGCGGCTTTCGCCAAGCGCGACCGTGACGAATGGCGCGTTCTGCTCGACGAAGCTGGCATCGTTTTCGAGTGCGTTGCCGAGATGGGCGACCTCCCAACCGATCGACAGATGCTAGACACGGGGGTGCTCGTTCCGTTCGAGAACGACGGGATGTTAACGATCGACAGCCCGTTCTTTGTCGACGGCGCGGACAAAGTGAGGCCTCGTAGGGCGCCCGCAGTCGGAGAGCACAGCGAGCAGATTTTGCGCGAAATCGGCTACGACGAGACAGTGATCGCCAAATTACGCGAGAACAGGATCGTGGCGTAAACCACTCACCACGTGAACTCACAAAACTAATGGAGGATGAAATGGGACTCGCGCCACTGGTCGGGGACTTCTATAATTTTCAAAACCTGTTGACTGCCGAGGAGCAGGAGATCGTCGCTCGGGTCAGACGGTTCTTCGAACAAAAGATCGCTCCCCGGGCAAACGATGCATGGGCAGCTGCCGAATTTCCGTTCGACCTGATACCTGGTTTTGCCGAGCTGGACATCGTCAAACTCGCTCATGAGGGCGCACGAAGCCTGCTGACCGGATGGATCAGCATGGAGATGAGCCGCGTCGATCCATCTCACTCGACATTCTTCGGCGTGCATTCCGGACTCGCGACAGGCACCATTCGCAGCTTCGGCGCGGAAGAGATGGTCGAACGATTTTTGCCGTCCATGATGCGAATGGAGAAGATCGGCGCGTTTGCGCTGACAGAGCCGGAGGGCGGGTCGGACGTGTCGGGCGGCATGCGTACCGTCGCTCGCCGCGATGGCGACACGTGGATTCTGAATGGAGCGAAGCGCTGGATCGGCAACGCGACCTTCGCTGATCTCGTCATCGTGTGGGCCCGTGACGAGGCCGACAACAAGGTCAAAGGGTTTGTGGTCGAAAAGGGAACACCCGGCTTTACCGCGACGAAGATCGAACGCAAAGTGGCGCTGAGAACCGTACAGAACGCCGACATTGTTCTCGCCGATTGCCGTGTTCCGGAAACCAACCGTCTGCAGAAGGCCAAAGGATTCCGCGATACGGCCGAAGTGCTCCGCCGCACGCGCGCAGGCGTGGCCTGGCAATCCGTGGGCATCATGATGGGAGCCTATGAGAGCGCCCTCCAATACGCAAAGGCCAGGAAGCAGTTCGGAAAGCCCATTGCTGGATTCCAGCTCGTCCAGGATCTGCTAGTGCGGATGCTGGGCAACCTCACCAGCTCGCTCGGACTGGTCGTCCGACTGGCGCAGGCGCAGGATGAAGGCGTTTACCGTGATGAACATTCGGCATTGGCGAAAGCGGTCTGCACCTATCGAATGCGCGAGGCCGTAGGCTGGGCACGTGAACTTCTCGGCGGCAACGGCATTGTGCTCGACTACAACGTTGGGCGGTTTGTTGCCGATGCCGAGGCAATCTATTCGTACGAAGGCACCCGCGAGATGAATTCACTGGTGACAGGGCGAGCCATAACCGGCTTAAGCGCATTCGTATGAAAGCGCCCGCAATCCATGCGGCCTCTCGCGATGTAGGCAATCGATGCGCGACTAGAAGCGCGGGTCAAGCCGCGATCCTCCCTTACATTGATCCGCTCCTACCAAGAGGACCTCAACGTTGAACCAACGCACCGTTGGAATGCCCGAATTTAATGAACTGATAGATATGGCGCGGTTGTTAGTGAACTTATGGGAA
>Ga0081540_1000508_pt1 | contig 38223 bp, 34 predicted proteins | sample TabmetS2T1R1_FD_71024 | JGI IMG/M metagenome (GOLD analysis project Ga0081540, IMG submission 71024) | Tabebuia heterophylla rhizosphere microbial communities from the University of Puerto Rico - S2T1R1 | ecosystem: Host-associated > Plants > Roots > Rhizosphere ...
CGAGGTAGGCGATGGCGTCCCTGATCTCCTGGCGCTCGTAAAAGCGTGGACCCCCGATCACCCGATAGGGCAGCCCGAGGGTGACAAAGCGATCCTCGAAGGCGCGCATCTGAAAAGAGGCGCGCACCAGGATGGCGATCTCGCTCAACCGCCGTCCGGCCTTGCCTTGCGTCTCGATCTCCTCGCCGATGGCGCGCGCCTCCTCCTCGTCATCCCAGACCCCGGCGAGGGTTACCGGACGTCCCAGATCCCGGTCCGTGAACAGCGTCTTGCCGAGCCGCGCCTTGTTGTGGGCGATGAGATGGGATGCCGCCGCAAGGATATGACCGTTGGAGCGATAGTTGCGCTCAAGTCGGATGACCTTGGCGCCGGGAAAGTCCTGCTCGAAGCGCAAAATGTTGTCGACCTCGGCCCCGCGCCAGCCGTAGATCGACTGGTCGTCATCGCCGACGCAGCAGATGTTGGGCGCCCCGCCGCCGGCCAGCAGCCGCAGCCAAAGGTATTGGGCAACGTTGGTGTCTTGGTATTCGTCGACCAGAATGTAGCGAAAGCGCCGTCGGTAACCGGCAAGCAGGTCGGCATTGTCGGCCAACAGCCGCAATACCTCGAGCAGCAGGTCGCCAAAATCGGCGGCGTTGAGTTCCTTCAAGCGCTGCTGATAGGCGGCGTAAAGTTCCGCGCCCTTGCCCTCCGCGAAGCCGAAGGCCTCCCCGCGCGGCACCTTGGCCGGCGTCAGGCCGCGGTTCTTCCAGCTGTCGATCAGCCCCGCCAACTGCCGCGCCGGCCAGCGATCCTTGTCGAGGCCGGCGCCCTCGATCACCTGCCGCATCAGCCGGAGCTGATCGTCGGTATCGAGGATGGTAAAGCCGCTTTTCAGGCCGACGAGCTCAGCGTGCCGGCGCAGGATCTTGACGCCGATGGCATGAAAGGTGCCGAGCCACGGCATGGCTTCCACCGCCCCGCCGATCAGGCCGCCGATGCGCTCCTTCATCTCGTGCGCGGCCTTGTTGGTGAAGGTCACCGCCAGGATCTCAGAACCCCGTGCCCGGCCCGTGCACAGGATATGGGCAATGCGCGTCGTCAGCACGCGCGTCTTGCCCGTTCCAGCGCCCGCCAATACCAGAACCGGACCATCCAGCGCCTCCACGGCGGCGCGTTGTTCGGGATTGAGATCGGCCATATAGGGGGCGGCCAGGCGGCCCAAAGCGCGAGCGGAAACGGAGCCTTGCGGGCTCGCGGGCGGCGGCGGGGGCGCACAATTCGGGGCCAATTTGCGATTCGACGGCATTGCGGTTGACTATAGCACTGCAGCGGCGCCGGCAAATCGGCCGTCCACTCTGCCCACAAGCCCGCAATCGGTCGCCGTGGCACCAAATTCGCGGTCCATATTGGCGGCCATCCCGTGTATAGTTGACCGCAAAATAAAAGCGAGAGATGCGAGCGGGCAAATCCGTCGGCATGCTTAGGCGAAGCGGCGAACAGACGCGCAATTTGGGCAATGCGGCGCAACGGTGCGGGCGCGCAGCCCTTGCGGCTGCCTGTCAGGCGCGCGCGGCCGGAGGCGGCCGATGAGCAATTTCTTCGTCGGCCTTGCCGTCTTTTTGATCACCGTGATCTCCTCCCTGTTCGCGATTCCCTACTTTGTGGATTGGAACTCCTATCGCGGCGTGTTCGAGGACGAGGCCACGCGCTTTCTGGGGCGTGAGGTTCGGGTCAGCGGTGCGGTCAACCTGCACCTGCTCCCCACACCCAGCTTTCGCTTGGAGCGGGTCAGAATCGCGGAGGCCTCGAGCAATTCGCGCGAGCCCTTCTTTCGCGTGGAAAGTTTGGCCTTCAAGCTCTCGATCGCACCGCTGTTTCGCGGCATCATCGAAGCCAACGAGATTGAATTCCGCCGCCCGGTGCTGAGGCTGGCCCGCGACACGCGCGGCAATTGGAATTGGCAAAGCTTCGGGCAGGTGTTCGCCAATGCGGTCTATCTGCCCTCGAACCTCGCCATAACCTCGCTCAAAATCACCGATGGCACCCTCGCCGTGCATGGTCCGGGTGGTGTGGAGCGCCTGCGGCTTGAGGGCATCGATGGCGAATTGTCGGCGCCCGCCATCGACGGGCCCTACCGGTTTCGCGGCAGCTTCGGCAAGGGCGGCAGCGAGCGGGAGGTCCGACTGGTCACCGCCAAGCCCGATGGCGAGGCGGGCGTGCGCGTGCGCACATCGCTGCGTTTGGCGGAGACCGGCGCCATCTATTTGCTCGACGCCCGCCTCACCGACCTGATGGCCGAACCCAAGCTCGACGGCGAGCTCACCGCACGCTTGCCGACCGCGGGCCTCGCCCAGGCGGCCCCGGCCCGGCCGCCCGCCGGCGCCGAGGAGGACCGCGAGGCTGCCGCCGCCGGCCAAGCTTTCGATCTGAAAGCCGTGCTCAGGGCCGATGCGGCCGGCGGCACGCTGTCCGACTTGACGCTGTCCTTCGAGCAGGGCGGCAGGCCACAGCTCGTCGTCGGCGAGGCGTCGGCGCGCTGGGGCGATCGCTTCGAATTCGAGGTCGATCTTTCGGCGCGCTGGCTCGATCTCGACCGCATCGCCGGTGCCGGGGAAGGCGCGCGGCCGAGCGAAAGCCTGGCGCCCTTTGCCCTGCGCGCCCGCGAGCTGCTGCCGGCCGATGGCCGCTCGCGGCTGACGCTGTCGGTTGACCAGGCGAACCTCGGCGGCGAGGCCGTCAGCGGCGTCCGGCTCGCCGTCGCACGCCTCAAGGACCGGCTCGAGATTGAGCAGCTCCGGGTCGGCATGCCGGGCGGCAGCCGCGCCGAACTCAAGGGCACCCTGACGGGTCCCGCGGCGGCGCCCGAGTTTGTTGGCAGTATCAACCTGCGCGGCTCGAGCCTGCTCAGGGCGCTCGGTTTCCTCACCAAGATCCCGGCGCCAGCGGACGGCAAGGGCGATGGCGCCTTTGGCGTCAGCGCGCAATTGGCGATCGGCTCGGGGCGGGCGCTGGTGCGCAACATCGTCGGCGATGTTTCGGGAACGCCGCTGGCGGGAGAGGCCGACTGGCGCTGGCAAGGGCGCCCGGAACTGGCCCTGCGGCTCGAGGCACCGCAGATCGACGCGCGGGCTTTTCAGCCGGTCGAGGCCGGCATCGGCGAGCTGGTGCAGGCCGTGGCGCAGGGGACCTGGTCGGAGACGCTGGCGGGAGCCGCCGCGCTCGCCAAGCGCGCCGACGGCGCCGAGCCCGACCTGCGCCTGAGCCTCGAGACGGGCCGGCTCATCACCACAACCCACAGCTATCGCGACGTGGCCATGCAGCTGAGGCTCAAGTCGGGCAACCTCGAGCTGCCGCTGCTGCGCCTGGCCGACGAGCGCGGCCTCCTGATCGACCTCAAAGGCGCCCTCGAGAACGTCGCCACGCGCCCCAAGGGCAGCCTGTCGGGCGTGGTGGCGGTGGGCAGCGCCGCCGACCTCGGCGATCTGGCGCGCCTCGTCGGCGTGCCGGACGGCTGGCGGCCCGACGTTCGCCTTGCCGAAAAGCTGGCCCCCCTGCGTCTGGCCGGCAGCCTGGCGTTTGCGGGACGCACCGCCACCTCGCGCGACCTCACCCTTGCCGGCGATGTCAACGGCTCGACCCTCAAAGTCTCCGGCCGGCTCGATGGCGGCCTCGCTGGCTGGCGCTCGGGCCCGGCCGAGGTCGTAGCCACCCTTGATGCTGCCGACGCGCGCAAACTGACGGCGCTTCTCAGCGACGGTGCTGAGGCGCGCGCCGACAAGCTGGCGCCCGGGCAGGCCTTCTTCAAGGCTAAGGGCGTGCCCGCGGATGGGCTTTCCACGGTGCTGACGCTGTCGGCGGGCGATTTGACCCTCGACTTCCAGGGCCTGCTCAACGTGCTCGAGAAAGGCCACAAAGTCGCCGGCGACCTGCGCCTCAAGGCGGCCGATGGCGAGCGGCTCGCCGCCCTGGCCGGGCTTTCGCCCCCCCTCCCCTTGGCGGGCGTCGGCGTCGAAGGCGGCCTGCGGCTGCTGCTCGAGGACGGCGCCGTGACCCTCGAGCAGCTGCTGATGACGGTCGGCGGCAGCGAGGTTCGCGGCCGCATCGCCATTGCCCGGGCCGCCGAGCGACGCCAGGTCGAGGCCCGCCTCGAGTTGAGCGAGCTTAGCGTCCGCTCCCTGCTTGCCCCCCTGCTCGACCTGCGGCTTGCCGCGATCACGGGTGCCGCCGAGGCCGCCCTTGCCGGTCGCCAAAGCCCTTGGCCGGACGAACCCTTCGATGTGAGCACGCTGGCCGGCATCGACGGCCACGTTGCCCTCGGGCTCGGCCGCTTGGCCCTGATCGACGGCATCGGGCTCAAGGACGCCACGGTCGACCTCAGCTTCAAGGGTGGCAAGCTCAGCGTCGGGCGCATCGAAGGTGCCGCGCTCGGCGGCCGCGGCCGCATCCAATTTGGCCTCGAGAGCACGGGTACCGGCGCCGCCGTGAACGGCTCCCTTGAGCTCGCCGACGCCAGGCTCGAAGCCTTGACGGGACTTGGCGTCGGCGCCAAGGCGGGAACGATTGGTGGCGTCAAGGCTGAGGTGTCCTTCAGCGGCCGCGGCGCCAATCCGCGCAACCTGATCGCGGCCCTGCAAGGGCAGGGGCGCCTGCAGAGCGACGGCAAGCTTGCCGGCCTGTGGCCGGGGGCGGTCGGGCTCGCCACCGAACAGGTCCTGAAAAACGAGCCGGAGCGGCTGCGCGCCGTTCTCAAGCAGGCCTTGGCGCAGGGCCTCTCGGTCGGTCGGCTCAATTTGCCCGAGGAAATTGGCTTGGAAATCGGCGATGGTCAGCTGCGCACGCGTCCCATTGTCATCGATACCAACCCCGAGCGCGCCTCCGGCAGCGCCGCCATCAACCTCTCGAACTTCCTGTTCGAAACCGAATGGCGCTTGCAGCAGGTCCCCGGCAAAGACACCGCGCTCGCCGGCAAACCCCTGCTGCCGCCGGTGATCGTCAGCTACCGCGGCCCGCTGGCCGCACTCGACAAAGTCGAGCCCGTCATCAACAGCGAGGCGCTCGAGCGCGAGCTGGCGGTGCGCAAGATGGAATACGACGTGGACGCGCTCGAGCGCTTGCGCCAGCTCGACGAGGCGCGCCGACGCAGCGAGGCCGAGCGCCTGCGCCAGGAAATGCAACCCGCACCGCCGCCGCAACCCCTGCCGGTCGCCCCCGCCAGCCCGGCGCGGCCGGCGACGCCGGGCTAACCGCCGGGCCCCCGCGCGCCGGCGCGATAGTGCGCCAACAGCCACACCCGCACGGCGCTGGAGAGGCCGCTCGAGCCGCGCTCGGCGTCGATGCGGCTGATCAGCCGGCTGACGGGCTCGTTTTCGCTCGCCGCCACGTCCTTCAGCGCATCCCAGAAGGGCTGTTCGAGGGAAATCGACGTGGGGTGCCCGTCAATCTTGAAGGAACGCTTCACAGGCCGGCTCATGGGCGACCCCGACAAATCGTTCCGCACCCGCTTCGACCCGCCCTTTTTAACGTGGGCCTCGGCCGCGGCACCGGCCCGCCGCGGGCTGGGGCGCCGTCACCACCGCGTGGGATCAGTCCTCGCGCTCGGGCGAGCGTTCCTCGCGTCGCATGCCATCGAGGCGCCGTTTGTCCAAGCTGCGCTGCGCCGCATTCTTGCTGTGCTCGAGCTTGGGCAGGCCAAAGAGCATGCGTTTTTCATTGGCACGGCGTTCCCGGGCAGCGCGCTGCTTCTCCTTGCGGTAGCGGTTCAAGTTGACGACGGTGCCCATCACGCCTCCGGTCCGATCATCTTGCTCGGGTCGACGATCGCGTCGAACTCCTCAGCCGAAACATATCCCCCGCCGACAGCCTCTTGCTTCAAGGTCGTCCCGTTTTTGTGCGCCCCCTTGGCGATCTTGGCCGCGTTGTCATAGCCGATCTTGGGAGCGAGCGCGGTGACCAGCATCAGCGACCGCTCGAGCGCAGCCTTGATGTTATCTTCGCGCGGCTCGATCCCGACAATGCAATTGTCGGTGAAGCTGATGACGGCGTCGGCCAATAGCTGCACGGACTGCAGGAAATTATAGGCCATCACCGGATTGAACACGTTGAGCTCGAAGTGGCCCTGACTGCCCGCGAAGGTCACGGCGGCGTGATTCCCGAACACCTGCACACAGACCTGGGTCAGGGCCTCGCACTGCGTCGGGTTGACCTTGCCGGGCATGATCGATGAGCCGGGCTCGTTCTCCGGCAGGGCGAGTTCCCCGAGACCGGAGCGGGGGCCGCTGCCAAGAAAGCGAATGTCGTTGGCGATTTTGAACAGTCCCACCGCGGTCGCATTGATGGCGCCGTGGCTCATCACCATGGCATCGTGGGCGGCCAACGCCTCAAATTTATTGGGGGCGGTCGTGAACGGCAGGCCGGTAATGTCGGCGATGCGCGCGGCCACCCGTTCGGCAAAGCCCTTGGGTGCATTGAGGCCGGTGCCGACCGCGGTCCCGCCCTGCGCCAGCTGCATCAAATCGGGTAAGGTCGATTCGATCCGGCGCATGGCGTTTGCGACCTGGGTGGCGTAGCCGGAGAATTCCTGGCCGAGCGTCAAGGGCGTGGCGTCCTGCGTATGCGTGCGGCCGATCTTGATGATATGCGCCCAGGCCTTGGCCTTGGCGTCGAGCGCGGCGTGAAGATGCTTGAGCGCCGGCAGCAGGCAACGCTGCGTCTCCTCGGCGCAGGCAATATGCATGGCCGTGGGATAGGTGTCGTTTGACGACTGGCTCATGTTGACGTGATCGTTGGGATGCACGGGCTTTTTCGAGCCCTTGCTGCCGCCCAGCATCTCGATGGCCCGATTGGAGATCACTTCGTTGGCATTCATGTTCGACTGAGTGCCCGAGCCGGTCTGCCAAACGACCAGCGGGAAATGCTCGTCGAGCTTGCCGTCGATCACCTCCTGAGCCGCCGCGACGATGGCCTTGCCGATCTTCGGGTCGAGCCGATCGAGCGCCATGTTGGTCTCGGCGGCGGCACGCTTGACGATACCCAGGGCGCGGACGATCGCCTTGGGCTGGCGCTCCCAGCCGATCTTGAAATTGCCGAGGCTGCGCTGCGCTTGCGCACCCCAATACTTGTCGGCGGGCACCTCGATGCTACCGAAGCTGTCGGTTTCCGCGCGCGTCGGCTCGGGATGGATCGTGCTCGTCGCCATAATGATTCGCGCAGCCCGTTTGCGCTGAAAAAGCGCCGCTCCCGTAGCACGATCGATATGACCACTCCAGCTACAACAACTCGAACGCGATCAATTTTTTCGATCCGCACTCGGTCACGACGACCGAAGGCTAGCAAAGCTGGAGCTAGGACGTGAATGAACTCTTAGTAACGTTGGCCGCAGTAACGCTGCCGCGAGGTAACGTTTTTTTTAAGAAGTGGGCATAGGTGAGCCGTCGGGTGGTGGACGAATTTTTTCAAAAGCCCAGGCGCCACGGGCGTGGCGGGGGAGCCTCACCTCGGGCGCCGCTCGGTCCCCTGGATGCGCCCATTGTGGCGGGGCGCAAGAAAAGGGCCGCGGCCTCGGCGGCAGCAACCCTCGAGCCTTCGATTGCGCGCCTTGCCCGCAATTGTCTTCAAATTGAACTAAAGCAACCTCGGCGCCTTGAGGCGTTGGCAGCACCTGGTGCGGCATTGTGAGCCGAGGCGGCTTGGCTGGGATTTTTTGCGGGGACTTGAGCGGTCATGAGCTTGCGCGATGAGCGCTCGCAGGCCGAGCGCGGGACGGAGGGTAAAGGAGGCGGGCCGCCGCGGCGCAGGCGCCTCGCCAGCGATCAGAGGGGTGTGGTGGCGGTGATTTTCGCCGGCGCGTTTTCGGCCATCGTGTTGGCCGTCGCCGTGGTCATCGACTATGCGCGCCCGCCGACCGAGGCCGTTGGCAGACAACCGGCGCTTCCTGCCGCGGTCGAGGCGGCAGCGCCCCGGCTGGCGTTGCCCGAGCCGGATGTCGCGGGACGCCAGGATGCCGATGCGTTTTTTAAGGTGAACACGCTCAACCGCCAGGACGGGGGCGGCCGCCAGAAGACGATGATGGACGCCGACAAGGCCGAGGTCGTTGCCGCGGCCAAGGCCAACATGCTCACAAATCTGCTCAAGGCCGTCGGCATCAAGACCAGTGGCTCCGGCTCCAGCGTGGCCGTCAAGACGGGCCGAGGCACGATCGAGGTGGCGCTGGTGCTCGACAATTCCGGATCGATGGCGGGCCAGCCCATGTCCGATCTCGTGGTGGCAGCCAAAAACCTCACGAGCGTGCTTTACGCCGGCTATGAGGGCACCGACAAAGTCAAGGTCGGCGTCGTGCCCTTCGCGGGTTCCGTCAACGTTGGCGCGAGCAACCAGGGCGCGGCCTGGATCGATAGCGGCGGCCTATCACCGGTGCACTTTGAGAACTTTGCCGAACAGCGCACGCGCTTCCAGCTGTTCGCCGCGCTGGGCGTGAGCTGGGGCGGCTGCGTCGAGGTGCGGCCGAGCCCACACGACGTCACCGACAGCGTGCCGACCCGCAACGTGCCGGCCAGCCTGTTCGTGCCGATGTTCGCCCCCGACGAACCCGACCCGGACAATGCCGAGGGGAACGGCTACTCCAACAACTATCTGTCCGACAGCGGCGGGCGGTGTGTGGCGCCGCCCACTTGCGTGCACATGAGCCGCCGCGGCCGCTGTACATCCTGGTCGACGGCCGCGCTCCCCGCCGCCGAGGCGCAGGCCCGCACCTGCAAATACGATGGCGGTGCCGTCGCTTCCGCGCCCGGTCCCAACGCGCGCTGCGACAGTCGGCCGATCCTGCCGCTGACCGAGCACAAGGGTGCCGTTGCAGCCGTCCTGGCTGAAATGCGCGCCATGGGCAGCAGCAATATCCTTGACGGCCTGATGTGGAGATGGCGCCTGCTATCGCCCGAAGAGCCGTTGACCGAGGGGCGTCCCTACAGCGACCCGGAAAATAGCAAGTATCTAATCTTGATGAGCGACGGGAAGAACGACCTTCAGGCGGCCGCCAACCACAATAAATCGATCTACCATGCCTTCGGCTATGCCGCGAACGCAAGGCTCGGGGCCACGGCCACATTGTCGGCGCTGATCGCCCAGATGAACGCCAAGACGCGCGTCGCCTGCGAGAACGCCAAGGCCGCCGGCATCACCGTCTACACCATCGCCTTCCGGCTCGAGAAAGATGCCGACACGCGCGCCCTGCTGGCGAGCTGCGCCTCCAGTGCGGCGGAGGCCTACGCCGCCGGCGACGGAGCAGCTCTGGTGCAGGCCTTCGAGGCGATCGCCCGCGAAATTGCAAAATTGCAAATCGGCGGTTGAGGCGCGGCAAGGCCGCGGTCGCATCCGGCCCGCTCCCTTTTGTGCACATCTCATTGGGGAGCCGGCAAAGATAACTGGCAAGCCCCGTAAAGCGCGATCGCCCGCCAGGGCTTGGCCGCCGTCCCCTCGGGCTGCCGGCGACGGCCTCGGCGCTTGCGCGGCAAGGACGCACGTCCCTTGCTGGCGAGGCGGCCTGGAGCGCACCGCCAGCCGCTGGCCAAGGGGCGCAAGCTGGGTAGAAGCCGTCGATAGGTTGGGGACAAGCGCTGAACGCGGCTGAGCGCGCTAGAGCTTTAGGCGCGAATGCCGCAAGAGGGGCCCTCGTTCAGCGTGCGACGTCGCGCGCGGGTCCGGCGTCGGCGAGGCCGGGCTGCGGCACTCAGCGGGGTGAGCTGCCATGGTGAGCCCGCAAATGCGCAGCAGCGGGCCCGATCGGGCCGCAGCGGCGCCGTGCCTGCCTGCCAGCATTGCCGCCGGCGGCGCCGCGCGCGCCCGGACGCCGGCGTGCGATCCGCGGCCCCACGATGCCACGCAGCGGTCCCACCGTGGCCTGCCGGCCCTGATCCGCTCCGCGCTGGCAGGCCCGCTCGGCGAGGAGGTGCGCCCGTCGGTCGTCGCCGGGGCGGGCGGCAAAAACATCCCAATCCTCGGCGCCTCGTGCCGCGGCAAGGATTGGCAGCGCCAAGAGAGCGAGCATATGCCGATGACGCCTGCCAAAGTCGCGCACGCCGCCAAGGCGGCCTTTGCCCGCCCGGACCAGCCTTCGCCGTCGAGCGCGCCGCAGGCGCTCTTGCTCGGCCACGGCAGCGGCATCTGCGGGGTGCCCGGCCATGCGCCGCGCGGACGACGCGGGCAAGGACCGCCTCAAGCACGCATGCATTATCGAATATCCGAACACGGAGGCTCTGGAATAAAGGCGAGCGCCCAAGGCGCGCCGGCAACGGCCGGCCGCCGCCGGCCGATCGTCGTGCTCGCGGCATTGCTGCTTGCCGCTTGCGATCACTATCAGGGCTCGGAGCATCGCCGGCTCGACAACGCCACCGCCGTCGGGCTCAGCGATCCGGAATTGCGCCACCCCATGCACGTTGCGCCACGGCGCGAGACGCTCGACATCGAAGTGCCGCCGAACGCCGACGGCCTGAGCCCCAATCAGCACATCGAGGTCGTGCGCTTTCTGGAGCGCCAGCCGCACGAGGCCAAACGCCGGCTGGTGGTGTTCGTACCGCAGGGCGGCGCGCGCCCGGCCTCGATTGCGCGTTTCTTGCAGGACATCCAGCGCCACCTGGCCGATGCCGACACCAATTATCGCATCATCAAGATGACGACGTGGCAGCGGGGGCCCGATGCCGCGCCGAGCATCCGGCTCGCCTACGAGCGCCCGTTCGGCATCGCGCCCACCTGCGGCGATGGGAACGAGGATGCCGCGCGCAACGCGCAACGCCTCGCCGACCGGACCTGGGGCTGCGCCAGCGCGCACAGTTTGGCCGTGCCAATCGACACCACCGGCGACCCACGTTTACCGCAGCCGGAAGATCCCCGCTCCGGCGACCACCGTGCGCAAAGCTGGTCGACCTATCTCGGCAGCGTCGCTCAGGCCGGGGGTGGCGAGGCAGCGCCGGCTGCCTCGCGCAGCAAAGGCGCCGGCATGACCGGGCAATAAGGGGCCGGCGGAGCACGAGCGGGGCACGGGCGCCGGCGAAGGCCGCGCGCTTGTCTTTGATGCCCCCTGTCAGGTACGCTGGCGCGACCCCTTACCCCAGCACACGCAACGGAGTATCGCCGTGACGTTCAAGCTCCCAGAACTCCCTTATGCTTACGACGCCCTCGGTCCCTACATGTCCAAGGAAACGCTCGAGTTTCATCACGACAAGCACCATCAGGCCTACGTCGACAATGGCAACAAGGTGGCTGGGCCCGGCACCAAATATGACGGCAAGAGCCTTGAGGACATCTGCCGGGAGGCCTTCGCGGCGAAAGACGCCCCGGTCATCAACAACCTCGGCCAGCACTACAATCACATCCACTTCTGGCAGTGGATGAAAAAGGGTGGGGGCGGCAAGAAGCTGCCCGGCAAGCTGCAGACCATGGTCGACAAGGACCTCGGCGGTTTCGACAAAATGCGCGGCGATTTTGTGCAGGCGGGTGTCTCGCAGTTCGGTTCGGGTTGGGCCTGGCTCGCCGTCAAGGATGGCAAGCTCGCGGTCACCAAGACGCCCAATGGCGAGAACCCTTTGATGCACGGCGCCGCGCCGATCCTCGGGGTCGATGTGTGGGAGCACAGCTATTACATCGACTACCGCAATGCGCGCCCGAAATACCTAGAGGCCTTTTTCGATCACCTGGTGAACTGGGAGCACGTCGAGGCCATGCTCGAGAAGGCGAAATAGGCCAGGGCCCGCCTTAAGGGCGGCGGACCGCGGCACGCTCGCCCTCAACGCTCAGCGGTAGGCAACGGCGCCCGCGCAGGCTGGTGCCGAGGCAACGCTGAAAACGATCGAGGAAGCGGTTGGCGTCGTTGTAGACGGCCGCGAGGCAGGCGCGATCGGCGCTGCAGTCGTTGCGCTGCTGGCGCCACTCGCCTTGCCACACGCGCAAGCCGACATAGGGCCCGTAGGCCAGCTGGCGTGCCGTTCGCGCCAGCCGTCGGCTCAGCTGGTCGTCGAGGCGCGACAGCTGGGCGTCGGTACAAATTGCAAGGTCCGCCGCCGCCATCCTGGGCGCTCGGCAGTCGACGGCCCCCATCGCAGCCGCCGCCGGCGCCGCGGACAGCAGCAAGAAGACCGGGAGTGCGCCAAGGCGGGTTCGCATCGTCATTGTTGCCGTGCTCGCGGCTGAAACGGCCTTCCCCATCTCTTGCCTGCTCCGGCAGCTTTGGTCCAGTCCCTTCCATAAGGCACCCCGCCCCCGGGGCTGCACCCCCGCGAGGGGCGGCGTTGGTGGTTGCGTTGACGCGCCCGCGCGCCTGCCCCAAGCGTTGGCTCAGCAGCCGGCGATGCAAACAACGCCCCCGGGACCGGCCGTGCCGTCGAGCCGTCCGGCCGCACCTGCGGCCGCCCCGGCCCGCTCGGCGGCGGCCTCCACCACGGCCCGTTCCGCGGCCAAGGCGGCGCGCGCCCGGGCTTGGGCTGCCTCGGCCCGACCCGGCGTCGACACCCCGCCGGCTGCAGCCGCCTCCAAGCGCGTCGGCGTCACGGCGCCGCGGCCGATCGGCCACGCCTCGCCTCGGTCCGACCGGGTGCGGATCTTGATGCGCTTGGCCTCCGCTGCCGCCGGCGCCAAAGCAATGATGCCCTGCGCCACACCGGCAAGCAGCGCCCGCCGGGCGGACCCGTGCAAACTCCCAAACGTCATGTCGTCTCCTCCCGCTTGCCCGCGCCCGCCGCTAGCCGTCGAGCTGCCACCGACCGCCGGCGCTGCGGCAGGCGATGCCCTCAAAGCGTCCCGAGCGCAGACCGGCACTCAAAATTACGACGATGCGGCGACAGACGCGGCCGCCCGGATCCTTGAAGGATTGGGTCGGTTGCACCAACCCGCCCAGCTGGCCATAGCGGCGATGCCAGACATAGGAGGCGCCGTCGCTGACCTCCGTCAGCGCCACCCGAATGGCTTCGAGTGCCGCAATCTCATCGTCCTCATCGAGCATGCTGTCGTGGCCGATGCGTTCGGCCGCGCACGGCCTGAGCTCCTGGGCTGTTGCCGGCGTGGGGTGGGACAGGTCGATCGGCAACAGCACGGCTGCCATTCCAGCCGCCAGCAAGCCGCGATATGCTGAAGAACGCATGACCAACTCACTCGTCGCAGCGCCCACAGTCGGGCCAGCATTGACACCGAGCCAACGCCCCGCCGAACTGTGAACGAGCGTGGTAAAAAACGCGTAAAGGCAAAATGCGAGATCGAGCCGATGGCCGAGGACAAGGCGCACGCCGACGCTAGCCAACCGGCCGGCGATTTCACGCAAAGCCAAGATCCCTTTGCGTTGTTTGAAGCCTGGTTTGGCGAGGCCATGCGGTCCGAGCCCAGCGATGCCAACGCGATGGGGCTCGCAACCGTCGATGCGACCGGCCTGCCGAACCTGCGCATCGTCCTGCTCAAAGGCTTGGATGGTCCGGAACATGCCGCGCGCGGCTTTGTCTTCTATACCAATATGGAAAGCGCCAAGGGGCGCGAGCTGCTGACGGCCAAGGTCGCCGCTCTCAATTTTCATTGGAAGTCGCTGCGCCGGCAGGTGCGGGTGCGCGGCACGGTGACGGTGGTGGATGACGAGGAGGCCGATATCTATTTCGCCACGCGCCCGCGCGGCAGCCGCATCGGCGCCTGGGCCTCGCAACAATCGCGACCGCTGGAAAGCCGCTTCGCCCTGGAGAAGGCGGTGGCGGCCACGACCGCCAAATATCTGATCGGCGATATCCCGCGCCCACCCTACTGGTCGGGCTTTCGCTTAACCCCCCTCGAGATGGAATTTTGGCACGACCGCCCGTTCCGCCTGCACGAGCGCGTCGCCTTCAAGCGCGCGGGCAATACCTGGCGCAAAGCCCTGCTTTATCCCTAATCGCGCCCGCCCTCCTCGGGCGCCCCGCCGGCGGCGTCGGTGCGAAAATAGGGCTCAACCGTACCCGTTAACTTGATCGTCAGCGGCCGGCCGTGGCGGTCCTTGGTGTTGCCCACCGCCAGCCGCACCCAGCCTTCGCTGACGCAGTATTCCTCAACATTGTTTTTCTCCACGCCCTTGAAGCGCACGCCAACGCCGCGCTCGAGCACGGCGGCATTGTAAAAGGGGCTGCTCTCGTTGGCCGAGAGACGATCGGGCGGGCTGTCGCTCATGCACGTTGACCTTTCCAGATAGGCAACACGGGGGGAGGGAGCGCGCGCGCCTCTTTAGCCAGCCAGCCCGGCAATGGCAAATGCCGGGGCCAAAGGGGGTGCCAGGATCACGCCAGGTGGCGTTTTTCGAGCATCACGTGAATGCCCTTGGCCCCATTCACGACCTGCGTCACGCGCACGTCGGCGGCCAGGCTGCACAGGGCATAGGCCTGCTGTCGCGATAACCCGGTCTTACTGGCGACGAGCTCGAGCATCTGGCGCAAGGCAATGACCACGCAGGTGTCGAGGTCGGGGTCGAACGCCATGGTCATGACGTGGGTCGGCGTTTCCGCGCGCGGCCACGTCAAGCTGAGGTCATCGCGGACGATGAGCTCAAAGGTTCCAATCAGACCCGTCTCGATGGCGGTCACGCAGACCTCCCCGTCGCCCTGCGCCCCGTGTCCGTCTCCGACCGAGAACCGCGCCTCCTCGACGTGGATCGGCAGATATAGCGTGGTGCCCGCGACCAACTCCTTGTTGTCGAGATTGCCACCGTTGCGGCGGGGCGGCAGCGTCGAAACGCTTCCCCAAGCGGCAGGGGGCGCCACGGCCATCACGCCGAAGAACGGCCGCAAGGCTAATTCCGCGCCCCAGGGCAGCCGGCCCATCATCCTCTCCCGATCGAGCGCAATGTGCATGAGGTGGCGCTCGGCAAAATCGTCGGGCAGCGCGCCCGTCAAGGGCCCGGAGAAATTGTAGCCCCAGTCGTAGTTGAGGGTGATGTCCTTGATGCGCACCTCGAGCACCTGACCGGGCTTGGCGCCCTTGACGGCCACCGGACCGGTGCAGATGTGGCCCGGAAGCTTGGGTTGGCGCGCGGCGTGAATGGCACTGAGCGCAGGAGGAACGACGAGCGGCGGCGCCGGCATCACCTCACGAGCACCGGACACGGTGGAGATGACGACCGTGTCGCCGCTCTCGATGCGGAGCACGCAGGGAAGTGCGGCGTCGAAATAACCCCAGTGCACGGTCTCGGGGCCGGCGTCCAGACGATGGGTCGTGCTTGGCATTTGGCTTGGCCTCCCGTGGGTTTTCTTCGGCGGGCCAACCTAGCTCGCCTCGAGGTGGCGGCGATATCCGTCTTTGGCGGCGGGTACCCGATGCCACGCCGGCCAGCGGCGCGGCGCACGCCGGCGCCCGGCAGCCTGGCGGGTCACGGTTAACCGCGCCTTAATGCGCCGGCCCTAGGCTGGTGCCGGCCGGGCGTAAGCCGGCACCAGGTGGCGTGAGGGTTGACGGCAGCCATGGGACTGTTGCGTCGGTCTCGATCGGGCACAGCGGCAAAATCGGCGCGCGGGTCCGCCCCGAGTGCGGCGGCGCGCAAGAAGACCCTGTTCAAGCGCCTGCCCTGGGAATTACGCCTCCTCATCGTCGCCGCGATCTACCTGGGCCTGCCGCTCGCCTTCCTCCTCACTTGCGCCTTCGCCTTCTTCAGCGCCGTCATTCCCGATCCGATCCAACTGCGCCGCAAGGAGAGCGCGCCGGTCGTGCGCATTCTGGCGCGTGATGGCAGCTTGCTCAGCGGTCGCGGCGGCGAAGGCTCCTACGTGCCCATCGATTTTCTTCCGACCCATCTGATCGACGCCGTCGTCGCCACCGAAGATCGCCGCTTCTTCGAGCACTGGGGCGTCGATCTGGCTGGAGTGATGCGCGCGCTCTTGACCAATCTGCGCGTCGGCCGCTTGCTGCAGGGCGGCTCGACCATTTCCCAACAGCTCGCCAAAAACCTCTTCCTCGGCCCCGAACGCACGCTCAGCCGCAAGGTCGGCGAGCTGGTGCTGGCGCTATGGCTCGAGTTCCGCCTCGGCAAGCGCGATATTCTGGAGCTCTATCTCAATCGCGTCTATTTCGGTGCCGGCGCCTATGGCGTCGAGGCGGCGGCGCACCGCTTGTTCGATAAATCGGCTCAGGCCCTGAGCCTGGGCGAGTCGGCGGTGCTCGCCGGCCTGCTCAAGGCCCCCTCGCGGTTCTCGCCTGCCACCAATCCGGTATTGGCACGCGCCCGGGCCCGTAGTGTGCTGGCCAAGATGGTGGAAGCGGGACGCCTCGACCCGGTACGCGCCGAGCAGGTGGCGCGCACGGCCTTCCGCTTCACCGCCTTGGCCCGGCAGCGCCAGGCTGGAGCCGACTATGCCGTCGATGCCGCGCTCGAGCGTCTACCGGCGCTGATCGGAGCCGCCGGCGAGGAAGACCTCGTCGTCGAAACCACCATCGACGCCGGCCTGCAGCGCAAGAGCCAAACGCTCGTCAGCGACCTGATGGGCGGGGAGGCGCGCGCGCTGGCGGCAAGCCAGGCCGCCCTCGTCGTACTCGATTTGGACGGCGGCATTCGCACCCTGGTCGGTGGGCGTGACTACCCCGAGAGCCAGTTCAATCGCGCGCTCAAGGCCAAACGGCAACCGGGTTCGGCCTTCAAGATGTTCGTGTACCTGGCCGCGCTCGAGCGCGGGCTGACGCCGGACAGCATCGTGCATGACCTACCCCTGATCGGCACCGGCTGGAGCCCGCGCAACGAAGGGACGGGCTACCGCGGTGCCGTTTCCTTGCGCGCGGCCTTGGCCCACTCCATGAATGCGGCGACGGTGCGCCTGCACCTGGGTCTGGGCGCGTCGCGCACGGTGGCGGTGGCGCGACGCCTCGGCATTCGCTCCGAGCTGCGCCAGGACGCCTCGCTGGCGCTCGGCACCTCCGAGGTGACCTTGCTCGAGTTGACCGGCGCCTACGGCGTCATCGCCCGCGGCGGCCGCGCGCTCGAGCCCTTCCTCATCCGCCGCGTGCGCTCAGCCTCGGGCAAGCTGTTGTTCGAGCGCAAGCCCGACAGTGGCAAGGTGCTGGTTGCGCCCGCCGTCGCCGGCGCCCTGACCGAAATGCTGAGCGGCGTCGTCAGCAACGGCACCGGCCGGCGCGCGGCGCTAAGCGAGCATGCGGCAGCCGGCAAGACCGGCACCTCGCAGGAGTTTCGCGACGCCTGGTTCGTCGGCTACACGGGCCAGCTGGTCGCCGGGGTCTGGGTTGGCAATGACGATGCTCAGCCGATGCGCAAGGTGGCCGGCGGCACCCTCCCGGCGCGGCTGTGGCACGAGGTCATGACGATCGCACACGAGGGCCTGCCGGCGCGTGCCTTGGCTGGCTCGGCGACAAACGAGCGGGCGCACTTCAGCACGCCGCGCGCCGCGCAGGCGGCGGCCGGCCTGCTCGCGAGCCCGCCGGCGCAGCACCTCACGCCCGAGTTTTTCGCTCGTGCGCCTGACGGCGGCGAGCCGCCCGCGGCACCGCCGGCCTTGTCTCAGATTGTCGCGCGCTGAAACTTGAGGGGCGTGCTGGCGGGCATGCTGCGCTCGACGGCGCCGTAGCGGTGCAGGTCGGCACCATCGTGGCGCAGCCAGCGCCGCGCTGCGTCGAGCTCGGGCATCAGGCGCGATACCAGCGACCAGAATTTTGGTCCGTGGTTCATCTCGCGCAAATGCGCGACCTCGTGCGCCGCCACGTACTCAAGCACGTGCGCGGGAGCCAGGATCAGGCGCCAGGAAAACGACAATAGGCCGCTGGTGGAACAGGAGCCCCAGCGCGTGGTCTGATCGCGCAGACAAATGCGGCGCACGCGGACGCCGAGCGCGCGCGCATGCCTGGCAACGCAGGCTTCCAAATCGGCGCGCGCCTGGCCCAGCAGCCAATCGGTCAGGCGCCGGGCGGCGTGCTCGGCACGGCCAGCGACTTCCAAGATCGGCGGCTTGCCGTGAGCGCGCACGACCCGCACCACCGCCCCGCCCGCGCCTGGTCCACGCGGTCCGATGAAGCGCAGGCGATGCATTGCCCCGCGCAGCGGGATCATGGCGCCGTCGACGAACGGCACCGGCTCGGGCACGGAGCCCAAACGCTCGCGCACCCAGTCGAGGTGGGAGCGCAAGAATCGATCGGCCTCCTCCATGCGGCATTGCTCTGGAAGGGTCACCACCACCCAGCGACGGGTATTGCTAACGCGCAATGTCAGTCGGCGTGCGCCCGGGTGGCGCCGCACTTCGACGGGTGCGCTGATGCCCTGCACTCTCAGCGCCACGGACTTTCGCTTGCCTGCCGGCAATGTGTACCCCCCTCTCGCGACAATGGCGTCTACAGCGCCAACACATAACGCGCCCAGCGCACGAACAGGAAATCTTGGCCTAGCAAAATATTGCGAGCAGAACAGTGGCAACAATCGCGTTGCGCGCTGCGCTGTGGCGTCGCTGCGACAGACGCTACGAGACCGGTTGACAGGGCCGCCGAAGCGTGGATCAGCGCGCCGCGAAGCTGAAGGCCAAAGCCTCGAGATCCGCCGTGTTGCGTCGGCGGCGCGGCATTGCCGCCATGTGCTCCAGCTGGGCGATGCTGAGGCCTCCCGCCGAGCAGGGATCGTGCGCACGCATGAACGAGCTGATCCGCGGCGCGATCTGGGATCGGAAGCGCGAACCGTTGAAGATGCCGTAGTGTCCAACCTTCCGGCACTCGAAGTGCAGCTTGTTGACCTGCGCGATGCCCGTGCACAGATCGAGCGCGGCCCGGCACTGCCCGGTCCCGGTGATGTCGTCCTTCTCGCCTTCGACCGTCATCAAGGCCGGCCGGCGGATGGCGGCAAGATCAATCTGCCGGCCGCGATGCCTCATCGCTCCGCGCGGCAGCAGATGCTTGACGAACACCGTATCGACGGTTTGCAGGTAGAATTCGGCAGTCAGATCCATGACGGCCAGATATTCGTCATAAAATTCGCGGTGCTTTTCCGCCGAATCGCCGTCGCCGCGCACCAGGTGGAGGAACATCTCCTTTTGCGCTTCAAGGTGGCGGTCGAGGTTCATGGTCATAAAGCCCGACAGCTGCAGGAAGCCGGGATAGACCAGGCGGCCGTGGCCCGGGCTCGGCCAGGGCACGTTGGTCACCACCGTGCGCCGAAACCAATCGGTGCCGCGGCGCTCGGCCAATTCGTTGACCATGGTTTGATTGATACGCGTGTCGATGGGTCCGCCGGCCAAAATCAGCGACAGGGGCAGGTTCGGATCGGCGTCCTCCTCCATCAGTGCGGTGGCCGCCAGCACGGGCACGGCCGGTTGGCAAACGGCAAACACGTGCACATCGCCTTTGAGCAGGCGAAAGATGTCGATCATGGTATCGATGTAGTCGTCGAGGTCGAAGCATCCCGCCGCCAACGGCACCGTACGCGCATCCTGCCAATCGGTAATGTAAACGTCGTGGTCGGGCAGAAAGGTTTCGACCGTGCCGCGCAAGAGCGTGGCGAAATGACCCGACATGGGTGCCAGCAGCAGCAAGCGCGGGTCGCCCGCTCCCTCACTGGGATCGATGTCGCGCCGAAAGCGCACGAGGCGGCAAAATGGCGTGCGCCACACCTCCTCTTCCTCGACCTTCACCGCCCGACCGCGCACTTGGGTTTGCGCAATGCCAAAGGCGGGCTTGCCGTAGCGCCGCGTGGCGCGCTCGAAGACCTCGCAGGCGGCGACGGCACTGCGTCCGACCGGCGTATGGGTCAGCGGATTGAGCGGATTGAAAAAGAATCGGCAGGAGTCGGCGGCAGCTCGGGCCGGCCGAAACGCAGCCCGGCCGAGCTCATACCAGTGATAGAGCACGAATTAGGTCCCCCGGTTTTGCCGTCCCAGCGCCACGCACGGCTGTGAGCGTTTGTGCGGCTGACGCCGTCTTTAAGCCCGCTTGGCCGGTCGATTCTCGCATGGCGCGCAACGAACAGTGCACTGATTCGATGGTTCCTTAAAGCGTTGTGACCTCAATGCAACAGCTTGGCCAGGCGCTCGGCCATGGCCTCGACGCTGGTTGCATGCGTGAAGTGCGCGAGGTAGGCGCCGTCGGGTCCCATCAGATAGATGATGGCCGAGTGATCGAAGGTGTAACCCGCGCTCGATTTGGGATCGGGCACCTTCTTGACGTAGACGCGGTAGGCCTTGGTGACGGCCTCGATCTCGGCGGTCGTGCCGGTCAAGCCGACCAGGCGGGGATGGAAGCTTTTCAGGTAGCTGGCAAGCTGGGCCGGGGTATCCCGCTCGGGGTCGACGGTGATGAAGAGGGGCGTGATCTTTTGTCCTTCGGGGCCGAGCTTGTCGAGCGCGGCCGCCATCACCTGCAGAGCCGATGGACACACGTCCGGACAGTAGGTGAAACCGAAGAAGACCAGGATATAGCGGCCCTTGAAGTCCTTATCGGTGACGCGTTTGCCGGTCTGATCGGTGAGGCTAAACGGCCCACCGACCAGGGCACGGCCGACGGAGGGGGCGCTCGTGGGCAACAGGCGCTCGCGCGCCTCGGGAAAGATCGCCAGCGCCGCCGCCGCGCCGACCATCAATCCGGCTAGAACGATGAGCGCGAGCCTCAGGCTCGATTTGGTCACAGCTCTGCTACCTCACTCGCCCATCTGCACAAGCGTACCGTGCTTGCGCGCACTCTGCAAAAAGTAGGCAAAGGCGGCAAACCCGAGCGCGAAATAGATGATGTTGAGGCCAAAGGCCTTGAGCATAAAGGCTGCCACGAACTTCCCCTCCAGCACAATCGCGCGCAGACCTTCAAACACGTAGGTCGGCGGCAGCGCCAGCGACACCGGCTGCAGCCACGCCGGCAGGGTGGCGACGGGATAGTAAACGCAGCACAACGGCAAGAACACGAAGACGATGAGCCAGGCGAAGCTCTCCGCACCAAGCCCCCAGCGCAACACCACGCCGGTCGAGACCAGGCCAAGTGCCCAGCTGGTCAGCACCAGATTGGCGAAAAATGCCGCAAACGCCAGGCCGAGGGAGAGCACGTTAAAGCCGAAGAAGAAATAGGCAAGGCAAGCCACCGGCACCATGGCGACCATCAACTTGATAAAGCTGACGGCCATCAAGGCGGCCACCAGCTCGCCCGGACGCAGCGGGCTCATCATCAGGTGTCCGAGGTTGCGCGACCAAATGTCCTCGAGGAAGGCCACGGCAAAGCCCAGCTGGCTGCGCACCAGAATGTCCCACAGCAGCACGGCACCGATGAAGAGGCCCGCGGCCTTGCTGGCAAAGCCCGTTGCGCTCGCCAAATAGCTTTGCAGGAAACCCCACATCAGCATCTGGACCAGCGGCCAATAGATCAGCTCGGCGGTCCGCGGCCAGGAGGAGCGGATCACATACCAATAGCGCAGGATCATTGCCCAAATGCGTCCCGCCGAGGCCCTAAGCGTCGTCTGCTCGCCGAGGCGCCGGGAGGACCGCGCGGTCTCGGCCCCGTTCATACCAGCTTCTCCTCGTCCGCGCGCGGCCGCCGGGCAATGGCGAGAAAGACCTCTTCCAGCGTGCTGCGACCGAAGCGGGCGATCAGATCGGTGGGGGTCTCATCGGCGATGACGCGACCCTTTTCCAACATGATCACGCGATCGGCCAAACGTTCGACCTCGGCCATGTTGTGGGACGCCAAGACCACGGTGGCTTGCCGCGTCCGGCAATAGTGCTCGAGCTTGCCCCGCACCCAATCGGCCGTATCGGGATCGAGCGAGGCGGTCGGCTCGTCGAGCAGCAACAGCTCCGGCTCGTTCAAAAGCGCCTTGGCCAGGCTGACGCGGGTCTTCTGCCCCGCCGACAGCTTGCCGTAGGGACGGTCGAGAAATTCGCTGAGGCGCAAATCATCGGCCGTGGCCGCCACCACACCTTTCAGGTCGCGCACGCCGTAAAGGCGTCCATAGACTTCCAGGTTCTGGCGCACGGTCAGCCGCATCGGCACATCGACGTAGGGGCTTTCGAAATTCATCCGATGCAACACCCGATGGCGCTGGCGGGCCATATCGGCGCCGAACACGCGGGCCTCCCCGGCGGTCGGGATGACCAGGCCCATGAGCATGGAGATGGTCGTGGTCTTGCCCGCCCCGTTGCCGCCGAGCAGCGCCGTGACGGCGCCGGCCGCAAGGCTAAAGTCAATGCCGTCGACGGCGGCAATGTCGCGATAGACCTTGCGCAAGCCGATCACCTCCACGGGAGGTGGGCGGCTGTCGCGAGGGGCTATAATCGGCTTCTGCATGCTGTTTTGGGAGGGGTTTGGCCAAGCTGCAGCCAAGGCTCGGGCCGCCGCAGCTGGTGGACGGCTGGTAACCTTGCCCTATCTGGGGTAGCAAGACCCGCAACGCAAGCGCGACGCAAGGGGCCCACCGGTTCCCAGGCATCGTCGCCCAAACGCACCTTCCCCCATGCTGCGGTGGCGTGAAAGACATTGGGATGAAGCGGCCGGGAGCCGGCTGCGCCTGCAGACCGCCGTTCGGCTGCGCTGGTTTGGCGTGATCGGCCAGCTATTGACCGTTGGCGTCGTCTATCTGGTGCTGGGCTTTGCCCTGCCGCTCGGCATCTGCCTCGCCTTCATTGCGCTATCGGCCTGGCTCAACGTCTTCCTGCGCATTCGCTTTCCCGCCCGCACGCGCCTCAGTACGGGCTTTGCCACCAGCCTGCTTGCCTATGACATCTTGCAGCTCGCCGCCCTTTTGTTTCTGACCGGCGGCGCCGACAATCCGTTCATTTTCCTGTTGGTCGCACCGGTGACGGTGTCGGCCGCCACGCTGCCGCCGCGCAACACCATCGCCCTTGGCCTGCTGGGCGGCGGCACGGCGGTGCTGTTGCTGTTCTACTCCATGCCGCTCCCCTGGTATCCCGGCACGCGCCCCGACCTTCCCATGCTCTACAGCGCCGGCGTGCTCGCCTCGGTGCTCTCGGGCATGGTCTTTCTTGCGCTTTACGCCTGGCGGCTGGCCAAGGAGGCGCGCCAGATGTCGGATGCGCTGGCCGCCACCGAGCTGGTGCTGGCGCGCGAACAGCAGCTGCACGCCCTCGACGGGTTGGCCGCCGCGGCGGCGCACGAGCTCGGCACGCCGCTGTCCACCATCGCCGTCATTGCCAAGGAACTGGCGCGCGAGGCCAAGGGCAACGGCCAGTTTGCCGACGATATCGCCCTGCTGCAGGCGCAAGCGATGCGCTGCCGCGAGATCCTGACCAAGCTGACGCGCAGCCCGAGCGAGCCCGACCCGCTGCACGCGCGCATGAGCGTCACCCAGCTGATCGACGAGGCCGCCGAGCCCTACCGCGCCGCCAGCTCACGCTTGAGCGTCAGCGCCGAGCCCGATCTGGGCGTCGAGGGCGAAGCGGCGCTCGAGCCGGTGGGTGAGCGCAGGCCGGGCGTGATCTATGGGCTCAGTAACCTGATCGAGAATGCCGTCGACTTTGCCCACGCCCGCGTCGAGATCCTCGCCCGCTGGTCGGCCCGCGAGGTATTGCTGACGATCAGCGATGACGGCTCGGGTATTCCCCTCGACGTGCTTGATGCCCTGGGCGAGCCCTACGTCACCACGCGTGGGACCCGCCGCGCCAAACAGATCAAGGACGGTGAACCCACCGGGCTGGGCCTTGGCTATTTCATTGCCAAGACCCTGCTGGAGCGGTCGGGAGCCACGGTAACCTTAGAGAATCGTCCGCGCCCGGACCACGGCGCCATCGTGACCGTCACCTGGCCTCGCCAGGTGTTCGAAAGCAAGCCCCAGGCCGTGCAGGGCTGGGATGCACAGGCGCCGCGGACCTTGGTTGCCGCCCACGAGCGCGGCATCAGTTAATAAGCCTACTTCCTAAACAGCGTTGGCACGGCGCCGAGGCTCGTTATAATGCCGCTTAAGGAGAAGAGCAGTGGTCGACGATCTCGCATTTAAGCCGGACGAGCTGCCCGAGGATCGTTCCTTGGTCCTGGTCGACGACGACCGCTCCTTCGTGCTGCGGCTTGCACGCGCCATGGAAACGCGCGGCTTCGAGGTGCGCACTGCACACTCGGTTGCCGAGGGCCTGGAGCTGATCCGTCAGAAGGCGCCCGCCTTCGCCGTGGTCGATATGCGGCTGGAGGACGGCAATGGCCTCGACGTCATCGCCGCCCTCTCGGAGCTAAGGCCGCAGGCGCGCACCATCGTGCTCACGGGTTACGGCAACATCGCCACGGCGGTGTCCGCCGTTAAGCTGGGAGCCGTCGACTATCTGGCCAAACCCGCCGACGCCGACGACGTGACCGATGCGCTGCTGGCGCCGCACGACGAAAAAGCGCGGCCGCCGGAAAACCCGATGTCGGCCGATCGCGTGCGCTGGGAACATATCCAACGCGTTTACGAGCTGTGCAACCGCAACGTCTCGGAAACGGCACGCCGGCTCAATATGCATCGGCGGACGCTGCAGCGGATCCTCGCCAAGCGCGCGCCGAAGTGACGGGCAAGACGGCTAACCCGGCGGCGCCACCAGGCCCTGCTCGACCAGCGCTTTGAGCATGACGGCAGCGCCGCACTGCCTTGACACCGCGTTGGCGTCCCAGACGTTGTCGGCGACGAATTTGCCCTTGCTGTAGTGGTTGGAGAAGCTCCACAGATAGGGCGTGTTGATGCCCATGGCCCGGCTGCGCCAGCCATTATAGCCTTCCCAATTGTAGAGCGTGCGCGCCAGGCTCCAGTCCTGTTGATCGGCGAAGTGGTCGAAGGCCATGGCGTCGACGGCGCTCGAGACCCAATCGTTCGGCGGGTCCCAAACCGGCGGCCGGCCGCTCGGCACCTGTACCGTTCTGGCCTTCAAGGGGTCGCCGTTGTGCAGGTGGGTGCGAAAATCGAAGCTGGCTTCCATGGCGTGAATAATGCCGACAAAGTACCAGGGCGCGCAGACCTCCTCGGCAACTCGATTGTACTGCTCGCGATTATCGCTATCGCTGAGCTTGCCCACGCACCAGTTGACGTCGGCGATATGCTGCTCGCGGATGCTGCAGCTGCTAAAGAGCTCGATGTAGCCCTGGCGAAGCTCGGTGAAGGCTGGCCGCGCCACGGTGGCGGCGCCGGCGCCCGAGGTCGGATCGCGGTCGGGCGGGCTGCGCTCGGCGCGATTGAGCGCCTGCAGCAGGGCCGAGGCCCGATCCAACAGCGCCTCCACCTCGGCGGCAGTGGCCGTGCTCGTCTTGGCCGAAGCCTGGATATTGTCGAGAAAATCGACAATCGCCGGCATCAGCGTGTCAAATTGCGTGCCCCCCGTGACGGCGGCGGAAATCCTGGGTACCGACAGGCCCAGCCGCTCCGCCTCGGCCGCGATTGCGGCCAGCTCGCGGTAGGGATTGAGGCTTGCGGCCTGGCCCGTTTGTTGCGCCAAACCGACGGACGCGGCGAGACTTAACGCCGCCGGGGCGGCCAACAGCGATCCGGCAGTGGCAACAAATCGGCGGCGATCCAAACCCTGGCGGCTGCCGGTCGTCATCTCACCCCCCCTTGTGCCGTTCGCGCCACGCCAGGCGCCCCCAACGGACCTTGCCCCCCAAGTCTAGTCGAAGGCCGCCCAGCGCGCCACGCCTTCAGCGCCGGTGCGGCGGCCCGGCGGCGCGGGCGACGCCGACCGCCCGCCAACCGCCCCGCGTGCGGCCGCCCGTGTCGCGCCGGCAACACGTTGGCGGGATCCGGGCGATGACGGCGATTGCAGGGGCCGGCAGTAATCAGCAATCGGCTACACTCGCGCGCAGCAAGCTGTGTGACTGGCCGTGAGGACAGGGCCTCTAAGCTCACCATCACGGGGTGGACCACGACGGACGGGACGACGCGATGTTGAAGGGTCAAGTCAAAGCGCTGGTCGGTTTTGCGTGCGCAAGCGCGGCGTTGCTGTTCGCCCCACCGCAGGCTGGCGCCCAAGACCGCGCCGATCCTTTCGCCTTTGCCGGCACGCCCTGGCAGCTCGGCGGCTTCGTTTTCGTCACCCCCAAGTTCGAGGGCGCCAAGTCCTACGAAGCGCTGGGCTTTCCCTTCGTTGCGCCGGCGGGCTTCGGCCAGGGCGCCAGCGCGATCGACATCAGGGGCGCCGACGATATTCGCTTTCGGCTGATCCAAAACAACGGCTTTGAGGCGGGGCCGCTGGCCGGATGGCGCTTCGGGCGCGACCAGGACGACGCCGCCCGCCTGGCCGGCCTCGGCGACATCGACGGCGGGCTGGTTGTCGGTGCCTACGCGGGCTATCGCGTCGGCCCATGGTTTTTGTCGGCCTCCTACCACCATCAGGTGACCGGCGACGACGACACCGGTGGCCTGGTGCGCCTGGCCATCGATCATACCTGGCGGCTCACCCCCACCGCCAAGTTGGTCACCAGCGTCGGCACCGCCTACGCCTCGAGCGACTATATGCAGACCTACTTCGGCGTCACCGCTGCCCAGTCGGCGGCCTCGGTGGCGGGACTGCCGCAATTTGATCCCTCTGCCGGCTTCAAGGACGTCAGCGTCGGCGCCACGGCGACGATCGAGCTCGACCCGCGCTGGACGCTATATTTGACCGGCCGCTATTCGCGGCTGATCGGGGATGCCGCCGACAGCCCCGTGATCGAGACCGAAAATGGCTTCTTCGGCGGCGCCGGACTGTCCTACAAGTTCGACTTGGTCCGCTAGCCCTTTTTGCCTCGCCGCCTCAGGCCGACAGCGCGGTAGCGCCCCGGTTCCAGCCGCGGGCGCCTTCGCCATAGATCTCAAAGCCCGTGTCGGTGACGGCCACCGTATCTTCCAGCTTGATGAAGCCGCGCCGCGGGTGGTGCAGGGTCGTTTCCACGGATATCACCATGCCGGCCTCCAGCGGATGGTCGGCGTCATAAGGATCGTAGGCCATGCTGCCGCGTGGCGCGAGACGGGGCGCTTCGTGACTGACGAGCCCCATGCCGTGAGCGAGGAAATGCAGATGATTGTGGTTCTTGGATTGGCGCACGAGGGGCGTTGCCGCCTCATAGATCACCGAGCCCATGGCCCCGGCCCGGATCGGCGCCATGGCCTTGCGCTGGATCGTCTCTATCTCGCCCAGCAAGTCTTCCAGTTCCGCATCGGGCTCGCCCTGGATCGCCATGCGGCACAGGTCGCCGATGTAGCCGTGATAGTTGCCGCCGGAGTCGAGCGAGATGATGTCGCCCGTCTCCCAACGCTGGTCGGAGGGGGCGCGGTTGAGGCTGGTACCGGCCGTGAGCAGGCAGTATTCGAAGGTCATGCCGCGATTGACCTCCTCGCGGCGCAGCGCCTCGAACAGTTCGCGCTTGCTGGTGCCGGGCCCATGCGCGCCGATAACGGCCAGCATGGCTTCGATCACCAGCTCCGAGGCTCGACGCAGCAAAGCCAGCTCGTCGGGCCGTTTTTTGGCGCGCAGGCGCTCGAGCACGAACACGGCATCCTTGATCTCGCTGTCGGGCAGCCCCGAGCGTAGGCATGCGGCGGCATCGGTGGGAAAAAAGGGCATCTCAACGCCGATGCGCTTGGCCTTGAGGCCGGCCTTGCGCACGTAAGCGATGGCCTTTTCCGTGGCATCGATCGAGCCGGAACTCGAGGTCATGGCCTCGGCCGTCCAAAACGGCGCCACCTCCTTTTGGTGGCTCTCCAGGCGATGCCCGATATAGGCGGCCTGGTCGGGAGCCCCCTTGGGGTAGGCCAGGATCGGCAGGTAGCGGGTGATGCCCGTGGCATCCATATAGTCGAAAAAGATAGAGCGGTGGCCGCCCAACAGGTACTGCACGTTGTGCTTGGAGGTCGCAAGCAACAGGTCGATCCCGGCATCCTCCATCAGGCGATCGAGGCGGCCCGTGTCGAAAGGGATGGCGGGACGGGCGGCCGGTTTGGCGACGTCGAGCATGGCGGTGAGCTCCGTTGGCGGCTTGTCTCAGGGCAAATCATACCTCCCTCGCCGGCACTTCGAAAGCCAGCAAGCGCCGAGCGCCGAGGCTTGGGGGTGGCTCGGGCGCGGCGGCGCCCGACTTGCCGGCGCAAGGGGGAGGTGCATATCCTGCGGCTAAAGGGGGCACGGGCGGGCCAGCGTCCGCCGCCTCTGCAGCCGCCAGGGAGGGTTAAGCGCCGATGATCTATGAGTTTCGCACCTACACGCTCAAGCCGCGCACGCTGCCCGAGTTCTTAAAGCGCTTCGGTGAGGCCTTGCCGCGCCGGCTGGCGCTGTCGCAGCTCGCCGCCTGCTGGTACACGGAAATCGGCCCCCTCAATCAGGTTCTGCACGTGTGGTCCTACGACAACGTGCTCGAGCGCTCGCGCATTCGCGCCGAAGCCGTAAAAATGGGAATCTGGCCGCCGAAAACGCACGAGCTCATCGAAGACATGCGCTCGGAAATCCTCGAACCGCTGCCGTTCTCGCCGCCGCTCGAGCCCTCCAATCACGGGCCCTACTTCGAAATGCGCACCTATCTGCTAAAGCCCGCCAGCATCGGCGTGATGGCCCAACGCTGGGGTGAGTTCCTGCCCAGCCGGCTCGAGCTCTCGCCCCTGATCGGGGTCTTTAGCTCCGACATCGGCGGGCTCAATCAGTGGGTGCACATTTGGGCCTATCGCAGCCTCGATCAGCGCCTCGAGGTGCGCCGCAAGGCCGCGGCCGAGGGCATCTGGCCGCCACCCGGCGACAGCCCGGTCGTACGGCAGGAGACCAAAATCCTGCTCGCTGCGCCATTTTCGCCCATCAAGTAGCCAGGCCGAGAAGTAGCCAGGCCGAGGCCGGCCAAAAAGACGAGGATTAGCGATGCGGTGCGAAGTCATTGCCATCGGCACCGAGCTGCTGCTCGGCATCATTGTGGACAGCAACTCGGCCTGGATCGGCGAGCAGCTCGCGCTCAGCGGCATCGACTCTTACTTTCAGGTCAAGGTCGGCGACAACTTCGGGCGCATCGAAGCCTCGATCCGCCAGGCGCTGGCCCGCAGCGATGCCGTCATCTGCTGCGGCGGGCTCGGGCCGACCCAGGACGACATTACCCGCGACGTGATCGCGGAGGTCATGGGGGTCGGCATGCAGCGGGATGCGGCCATTGCCGACAAGATTCGGCGCATTTTCGAAGCGCGCGGGCGCGTCATGTCGCAAAACAATCTGCGGCAGGCCGATGTTCCGATCGGCGCCCGGCCGATCGCCCAAATGCCCGGCACCGCCCCGGGCCTCGTTTGCCCAGTGGGAGACAAAGTCATCTATGCCGTGCCCGGCGTGCCGAGCGAAATGCGCGAAATGATGCTGGGCACCATCCTCCCCGACCTGCGCGAGCGCGCCGGGCAATCGGCGGTGATCCGCAGCCGGGTGCTGCGCACCTGGGGCATGAGCGAATCGGGGCTGGCGGAGGTGCTGGCCGAGCGCATGGCGCAACTCGATCAGCTCGGCAATCCGACCATTGCCTACCAGGCCAGCGGCATCGATGGCATCAAGGTGCGCCTGGTCGCCAAGTGCAAAGATGAGGCAACTGCGACGCAGGTGCTGGACGTCGAGGAAGCCTTGATCCGCCGCCTGCTCGGCGACGTGATCTTCGGCATCGACGAGGAGTCGATGGAGGTGGCCGTGCTCACCGCGCTCAAGGCCAAGGGCATGACGCTTGCCGTCGCCGAAGAGGTCACCGGCGGCTTGTTGGCGGCGCGCCTGACGGCGGTCGATGCGACGATGGCGACCTTTCGCGGTGCGCGCATCGCGGCGGTGCCCGGCGCGGAGGCGGCCGGGCTCGCAGCGCGCGCGGTGGCGGCGGCGGACGCGGCGCGGCGCGAGTTCGGCAGCACGGTGGGGGCCGCCGCCATTGCCGGCCCCGCGCGGCAGGCCGGCGGCCCGATCACGGCACCCGTCGTGCTGGCGGCGCGCCTCGGCGATCGCCGCCAGCAGGAGGAGATCATTCTGCCCGCCGATCGCGGCCGGCTGCGCGATTTTACCGTAATCAGCCTGCTCAACATGCTGCGCAAGGCGTTGACGGCCTAAAGGGACCGGCGCGACCGCCGGCCTTGATTTGCCTGCGCCCTCGGCCGAAAAATAGGCCGGCATGAACGACGGCAGGGAGAAGGCGCGCCTTGGAGTCCTACGACTACGTGATCATCGGCGCAGGTTCGGCGGGCAGCGTGCTCGCCAATCGGCTGAGCGAGGATGCCACCACCTCGGTGCTGGTGCTCGAGGCGGGACCCAGCGATTGGCATCCCTACATTCATCTGCCCGCCGGCTTCATCAAGACCTTCCACGATGCACGCGTGAACTGGCTCTACAGCATGGAACCCAGCGCCTGGACCGGCGGCCGGCGCATCCTCGCGCCGCGCGGCAAGACACTGGGTGGCTCGAGCTCCATCAACGGCAACGTCTTCAATCGCGGCCAGCCCATGGACTTCGATACCTGGGCCCAGCTCGGCAATCGCGGCTGGGGGTATGCCGACGTGCTGCCCTACTTCAAGCGGCTGGAACGCCGTCTTGGCAACGGCGACGACCGTTACCGGGGGCGCAACGGCAATCTCACCATTACCGACATGGATTGGCGTCACCCCTTGTGCGAGGCCTTTATCGCGGGCGCCGTTACGCTCGGCATCCCGCGCAATGCCGACTACAACGGCGCCATCCAGGAGGGCGTGTCCTATGTGCAGCGCACGATCCATCGCGGCCGACGGGTCAGCGCCGCGACAGCCTTCCTGCATCCCGCCCGCAAGCGGGGCAACCTGCGGGTACTGACGCACGCGCACGTCACCGAGATCGTGCTCGACGGCAAGCGCGCCACCGGCGTGCGCTTCAGCCGCGGCGGCCGCGGGGGCATCGAACGGGCGGTCAAGGCACGTCGTGAGGTGATCTTGTCAGGCGGCTCATACAATTCGCCGATGCTGCTGCAGCTGTCCGGCATCGGCCCGCCGAAACTCCTGCAAGCGTTGGGCATTGCCGTCAAGCACGGGCTCGCGGGCGTCGGGGAAAATCTCAAGGATCACTACGCACCCCGCTTCGTGGCACGGGTGAAGAACTGCGACACCATCAACGAACGCTCGCGGGGCTTGAAACTGGTGCGCGAGGCGTTGCGGTGGGCCACCCATGGCGACGGCATCCTCGCCCTCAACCCGACGCTGGTCTATTGCTTCTGGCGCTCCGAGCCCGACCTCGCCAACTCCGACCTGCAGCTGACCTTCACGCCGGCCAGCTATCGGGAGGGCGTACAGGGTCAGCTCGAAACCGAGCCCGGTATGACGGTCGCTTCGTGGCAGCAGCGGCCCGACAGCAAGGGCTATGTGCGCATTCGCTCGGCCGATGCCTTCGATCCGCCTGTCATTCAGCCCAACTATCTGGCCGAGCCCGGTGACCGGCGCGTGCTGCTCGCTGGCATGAAGCTGGCGCGACGCCTGTTGGCGTCCAAACCGCTCGAGCCCTACTACGAGCGGGAGGACTTTCCGGGTCCCGACGTCAGAAGCGACGAGGAGCTGTTGGCGGCGGCCAAACAGCGGGGCACCACCACCTTCCACCCCTCGGGCACCTGCCGGATGGGACCCGCCACTGACCCCGGCGCGGTGGTCGACGACGAGCTGCGCCTGCACGGCCTTGCCGGCCTGCGCGTGGTCGACGCCTCCATCATGCCGACCATGCTGTCGGCTAACCTCAACGCCGCCACCTTGATGCTGGCCGATAAGGCCTCCGACCTGATCCGCGGCCGCACCGCGCTCGAGCCGATCGTGATCGGCTCGCAACCTTGAGGCTCGCAAACGGCCGGGCGCGATCGTGTAACCTTGGCGGCGGCCGGGCGCGCTACTTCGCCAAACCCTTCATGATTTCCGCGCCGGGGGCCGCATCGGCAAAGCCCTTGAAGCTGCCTTCGGCGGCGATCAGCTTGATCGTGCGCATGATGCCGCCCCAGGCGGCGCGCGCCAGCGCCCCACCGACGCTGATGCGCCGCACGCCGAGGTTGGTGAAATCGGCCACCGTGAGCTCGCCCGGGCCACCCATCAGAAAATTGACGGGTTTGGGCGCGACGGCGTTCACCACGGCGGCAATCTGCTCACGCGTACTGATTCCGGGTGCGTAAAGGCAATCGGCACCCGCATCGGCGTAGGCCTTGAGCCGTCGGATGGTCTCCTCGAGATCTGGCAGGCCGCGGATGAAGCCTTCGCTGCGCCCGGTCAGCAGCACCTCGCCGCCCGCCTTGTCGATGGCTTGGCGCGCCGCACGCAGGCGCGCGACCGCCATCTCGAAATCATAAAGCGCCTTGGCCTTGTCGCCGGTGTAGTCTTCGATGGAGAGCCCGGACACACCGGTCTCACAGCACAGCCGCACGCTCTCGGCCACGCCGGCCGGCTCGTGCGCATACCCGCCCTCAAAGTCGGCGTTTACGGGCACGTTGGCAGCGGCCGAGATCTCGGCGATATGCGCCAGCATCATGTCGCGCGGCACCGCCCCATCGCCGAAGCCGCGCGACCAGGCAAAGCCGGCGCTGGTCGTCGCCAGCGCCTTGAAGCCGGCGTTCTCAAGGTAGCGCGTGGTGCCGACATCCCACGGATTGGGAATGACGAAGCAGCCGCTCTGGTGCAAGCGGCGGAACTCCTGGCGCTTCTCCGATACGGTCGGCATGGGGGTGCTCCATTTTTAGCTGACGGCCGCCGACTATAGACGCCCACGCCGCCCCTGCCACCACTTCAGCGCGCCGTCGCCGCGCTTACCTGACACGCTTTGGCAGTAGACTGGGATCGATGATCTGGGGCGGCACCCGCGCGGGCCCATGAAGCAACACTTGTAGCAACAATGGCGGCCAGGAGCGGGCGGGGGGCAAGATTGGAACCGCGACCGGCGCCGGCGCGGCCGCTGCCGTCGGTCGTCGCTTCTAGACCTTGGCGCTGGCGCTGCGCCGTGGCGGCGCTGACTTTGCGGTACGGCCCGCATCCGCTATAAGCCGCCGCAGTCGCCCACTCCCCACAACTCGGCGAAACTTGCATGGCCAAATCGAACAAGAATGCCGGCCCGGAGGCCCGTTTACCCAAGGGCTTTCAGGACACGCCCGCCGAAGACATCCGGGCCACCGCCCGCATGCTGGCAACCATCCGGGACACCTACGAACGCTACGGCTTTGAGCCCCTGGAAACGCCGGCCATCGAATACACCGACGCGCTCGGCAAGTTTTTGCCCGATCAGGAGCGGCCCAACGCCGGCGTCTTTTCCTTTCAAGACGAGGACGAGCAGTGGCTGAGCCTGCGCTACGACCTCACGGCGCCGCTCGCCCGCTATGTCGCCGAGAACTTCGAGCGCCTCCCCAAACCTTTTCGGCGCTATGCGGTGGGCCCCGTCTGGCGCAACGAAAAACCGGGACCCGGACGGTTTCGCCAGTTCATGCAGTTCGATGCCGATACGGTGGGGACCGACAATATCGCTGCCGACGCGGAAATTTGCATGCTGGCGGCCGATACCATGGAGGCGCTGGGCATCAAGCCCGGCGACTACGTGATCAAGGTCAATGATCGCAAAATCTTGGATGGCGTGCTGGAAACCATCGAGCTCGCCGGCGAGGACAATGCCAATCGCCGCCTCACCGTGCTGCGCGCCGTCGATAAGCTGGACCGCCTGGGGGAAGCAGCCGTGCGCGACCTGCTCGGCCGCGGTCGGATCGATGACAGTGGCGATTTCACGCAAGGTGCCGGGCTCAGCGGCGAGCAGAGCGACTACGTTTTGGCGGTGGTGACGGGCGCGCTCGGCCGGCGCGAGGGGGACGCGGGCCCCAGGCTCCGGCTCAACGCGACGCTGGCCGCGGGATTTGAGGAGCTCGACGCGATTGAGAAGCTCGTGCGCGCCAGCGGCTTTGGCGAGGAGCGCATCCGCATCGACCCGTCCGTGGTGCGAGGCCTCGAATACTACACCGGCCCCGTGTTCGAGGCCGAACTGAGCTTCCCCGTCAAAAACGAGGACGGCCAGGTCGTCCGCTTCGGATCGGTCGGCGGCGGCGGGCGCTACGACGGTCTGGTCGAGCGCTTCCTGGGCAGCAAGGTGCCGGCAACGGGCTTTTCCATCGGCGTTTCGCGTCTGCAGACGGCGCTCGCCGCCCTCAACAGGGACAAGCGCGCAGCCGCCGATGGCCCCGTCGTCGTGCTGGTGATGGATAAGGCCGAGCTGCCGCGCTACCAGAGGATGGCGCAGTCGCTGCGCCAGGCCGGCATTCGCGCCGAGATCTATCTCGGCAGCGCCGGCATGAAGGCGCAGATGAAATACGCCGACAAGCGCGGCGCCCCCTGCGTCGTCATCCAGGGCAGCAACGAGCGCGCCAAGGGCGAGATCGAGATCAAGGACCTGGTGGCGGGCGCGAAGGCGGCAGCCACCATCAAGGATGCCAAGGAGTGGCGGTCCAGCCGCCCGGCGCAATTTTCCATCCCCGAGGCTAACCTGATTGCAGCCGTGCGCGATCTGCTGGCGCGGCAAGAGGACTAAAATCATGGCTGCCGCCGCCGGCACTGCCAGGCCACCGCACCGCGCACGCGCCACAGGTCGGCCATGATCGCGGAGAGCGCGCAACGCTTCCAAGCCCTCGAAGCCCAGGCCCAGCGCCTGCTGGCAACCTTCACCCGCGCCGGCTACGAGCACGTGGCCCCGTCGATCATTCAGCCCGCCACCATGTTTCTTGATGTCGTCGGCGAATCGCTGCGCGCGCGCACCTACGTCTTCACCGACCCCGACGGCGACGAGCTGTGTTTGCGTCCCGACCTGACCGTGCCGACCTGTCGCCTGCACCTGGCGCGCCATCCCGAGGGCGCGGTGCCGGCTCGCTACTGCTACAACGGCTCCGCCTTCCGCTACCAGCAAGGCGGAGACACCAGCGCGCACCCGCGCGAGTTTCGCCAGGCCGGCATCGAATCCTTCGCGGCCGCCGACCGTGAGCGCGCCGACGCCGAGGTCGTGGCCTTGATCGTGGAGGCCGTGCGCGACGCCGGTATCGGCAGCTTCCAGCTCCGCTTCGGCGATCTGGGGCTATTTCGCGCCCTGCTCGGCGCCCTGTCGTTGCCGGAACGCTGGCGCCGACGCCTGCAGCATCAGTTCTGGCGACCCGAGGCCTTTCGCGCCGAGCTCAATCGATTGACGTCGGCGGAGGCCTTGCGGGCGCCGGCGGCCATGGCCGAGGTGATCGATCGGCTCGATCCCGACGAGCCCGCCGCGGCTTTGAGCGAGGTCGAGGCTTATCTGGAGCGGGCCAACCTGACGCCGTTGGGCACCCGCACCCTACCCGAGATCACCGAGCGCTTGCTGGCAGCGGCGGCCGACGCGCGCGAAACCCCGCTGCCCGCCGCGACCGCCAACGCCATCGAGAGCTATGTGGCGGTGAAGGCGCCCGCGCGTGCCGCCGTGCGCGAGCTCAATCAGTTGCTGCGCGGCCATCGCATCGATCTCAGCGGGCCACTGCGGGCATTCCAGCGGCGGCTCGATGATCTCGACGACGCCGGCGTCATCACCGATGACGCGGAATTTTCCGCCGAGTTTGGGCGCAACCTCGAATACTACACCGGCTTCGTCTTCGAGATCTTGCTACCGGAACTGGGGCCCAAGAGCCCGCTCGCCGGCGGTGGACGCTACGACAGTCTGCTCGCGGAGGTGGGCGCCCCGGCCGCGGTGCCCGCCGTCGGCTCCTGCATTCACACCGAGCGCCTGCTCGCCGTGCTGCAAGGAACGGCCGCATGAGCGAGAAGCTCATTCTTGCCATGCCCTCGAAGGGACGGCTGATGGAGCAGTGTGCGACAGCCCTGGCGCGCGCCGGCCTCTCGGTTGCCAAATCGGGCTCCGCGCGCGGCTATCGGGGTGAGATCGCCGAACTGCCGGACGTGGAGGTGAATTTCGTCTCCTCCTCCGAAATCGCTCACTTCCTGCACCAGGGCACGGCGCACCTCGGCATCACGGGTGAGGACCTCGTGCGCGAGACGATCCCCGATTGCGAGGCGCGCGTCGGCTTTCTCAAGCGCTGCGGCTTCGGTCAAGCCGACGTCGTGGTCGCCGTTCCCATTTGCTGGATCGACGTCGGCGGCATGGCCGACCTGGAAGAGGCGGCGCAAATCTACCGGCGCGTGCACGGCCGCCCCATCCGCGTCGCCACCAAGTACATGAACCTGACGCGTCGCTTTTTCGCCCAGCGCGGCGTCGCCGGCTACCGCATCGTGCCCAGTCTGGGAGCCACCGAAGGCGCCCCGGCGGCCGATCTGGCCGAAGTTATCGTCGATATCACCACCACCGGCGCCACCTTGCGCGCCAACGGGCTCAAGGTGCTGAGCGACGGCGTGATCCTCAAGTCGCAAGCCAACCTGATCGCATCCAAGCTTGCGCCCTGGTCCGACGGCGCCCTGCGGACCAAAGCGGCGCTGCTGGCGCGCTTGGCGAGCTGGGAGTGGGCGCCGAGCGCGCCGCCTCAATCCAAGCGATAGAAGCGCTTTGCCGTATCGCGGAAAAGCGCGGCCTTTTCGTCGGCCGAGGCGCCCGCCGCCAGCCGTTTGAAGGCGTTCCAGTAGATGGCGTAGGAGCCGGAGATCTTGTCGACCGGAAAGTTGCTCTCGAACATGCAGCGCGACACCCCGAAGGCCTCGATGCAGGTCTCCACATAGGGCCGCCAGGCCTCGGCTAGATCCTGCGAAGCGGGCGCCCGCTCGCGATGGTGGAAGCGGAAGCCGTTGATGCGCATGCCGAGGCCACCGAGCTTGATGCTGACATTGGCGCAGTCCGCCAGCTCGCGAATGTCCCGCCGCCAGGCGCTCAGAATCTCTTGTCGCTGGTCGGCATACCAGCCAAGCCCCAACGGCCCACCGACGTGATCGAGCACGATCGGTTGCCATGGAAAGGTGCGCGCCAGGTGGGTGAGGTCGGCAATCTGCGGATGGTAGAGCCAGGCGTCAAAGCTCAGTCCGAGCCTGCCCAGCGCGGCAAAGCCTTCGCGGAACTCGGCGTGATCGCGATAAAGGTGCGGCGGCGGATTGGTGTGGGAATTGTGGATCTCGGGCGCCTTGTCCTCCCACGCCGCCGCGTGCCGGATGCCCTTAAAGCGCGGCCCGGCGGCGGCCATGTGCAGGGCCAACACCTCCTCGGCGCGCGCGCCGATCGTCAGATCGACCAAACCGACGATGCCGGCCGCCACGCGCGTTGGCCCATAGGCGCCGCTCGCCGACATGGCGGCAATGCCGTTGACAAACTCGGTCTCGCCCAGCGGGCGCAGTTCGCTTGCCCCATCGGCTCGGTAGCAGGCCGTGCACTCGATGAAGACGGTGCTTTCGATCTTATGGCCGCTGCCCGTGTCGGCCAACAGGTCCGGCAGCAAATAGCGATGCGCGGGAAAATCCCAAAGATGATGGTGCGGATCCACGATCGGCAGATCGGGTTCAAGGATCTCCTCGCGCACCTGCGCCAACCAGTCCTCGCGGATGCCAGAGGCGCGTGTGGCAACGGTGCTGTGCGGCTTGTCCGTGGACATGCGTCCTCCTCACGGGTTGGCGGCAGGGGCTCATCCGAGCGGGAACAGTCAATGGGGAAAGCCTACAAGAGGCGTTGGCGTCGGCCTAGTCGTCGGCCCGAGCCGGGAGCTGCCAGCGCTCGGCTGCCCGCTCGTCGCTCGCACGCGCTTCGACCCAGCCGGCCCGCCCCTCGGCATCGATTTCTTTTTTCCAGAACGGGGCGCTGCTTTTGAGGTAGTCCATCAGGAACTCAGCGGCGCTGAAGGCCGCCTGGCGGTGCCGCGAGGCGGTGATGACCAGCACGATGTTGTCGCCGGGTTTGAGGGCACCCACGCGATGCACGATCAGACTTGCCTGCAACGGCCAGCGCGCGCAGGCTTCCGCCTCCACCCGCTCAAGCTCACCTTCGGTCATGCCGGGGTAGTGCTCCAGCGTCATCGCGGTGACCGCGGTGCCGCCGGCGATGTCGCGCACCAGCCCGACGAAGCTGGCGACGCCGCCGACATCGCTGCGGCCGGCGGACAGCGCCGCCATCTCGGCGCCCACGTCGAAATCGGCCTCCTGGATGCGAACCGCCATCTCAGCCTCCCGTCACGGGCGGGAAGATGCCGATCTCGTCGCCCGGCGCCACCGGATCGGCCGGCCTGGCGAAGCGCTGGTTGACCGCGACCCGCACCACCGCCGGGTTGGCCAGGGCGTCGGCATAGCCGGCGCCGCGGGCGCGCAGCCAGTCCAGCAGCCCGGCGACGTCGCGCACCGACTCCGGCGGCGACACCGTCTCGGCGGCCATGCCGATCTTGCTGCGGACCCAGGCGAAATACAGGAGCTTCATGCCGGTTCTCAGATCAGGGCGATCAACGGGA
>Ga0081540_1000509_pt1 | contig 38185 bp, 40 predicted proteins | sample TabmetS2T1R1_FD_71024 | JGI IMG/M metagenome (GOLD analysis project Ga0081540, IMG submission 71024) | Tabebuia heterophylla rhizosphere microbial communities from the University of Puerto Rico - S2T1R1 | ecosystem: Host-associated > Plants > Roots > Rhizosphere ...
GTCGTAACGGACCAGCACGGGAAGCCGCGATCCGTCCACACCGTGGTCTGCGAGCAGACGTCGTCCCTTCCCGCTGTCGGCGGCGACGAAGCCGAAAGGAACGTTGAAGCGGGTCAGCAGTTCCCGCAGTTCGTGCCCGGCGCGGTCGTCGAGGCCGACGATGCTGAACAGGTCGAAGGCGGCTTCGGCGTTCCTGGCCCAGTCGGCCAGGCAATCGCTGACGACACTATAGAGATCCAGTTCGACCATCCACGGCTTGGTGATGTGCGAGTCGGCCTGGCCCAGGGTCATCGCCGCCACGATCGGGCTCCGCGCCGAGTAGTCCCGCTCCACCAGCAGCACCCGCACGGCCTGCGGATGCATCTCGTGGGCGCGGCCGAGGAAGGCGACGCCGCTCATCCCGCTCAGGTCGCCGACGACGAGCAGTGCGACCGGCACGCGGCGGACGGCCAGCTCGCGGAGCGCCGCCAGCCCGGCGTCCGCTGCCGACTCGCAGACGATGCGGAATTCCCGGCCGAACCGGCGCGAGAGGTCGTCCCGCAGCGCATGCACCGCCCCGGGATCGCCGTCGATGACGAACAGCACCGGCATCGACGCCGGCAACCGCCCTCGGCCCGCTGGCGAAGCCCTCAACTGATCCCCCCTCGGTTCGGATGGCTGGCACCACGAACCTAGGGCCGGCACCGTTCGCGTAGCGTTCGCCGGTGAACCCAGGGCCCGGTTCTAGGCGGCCATGCCTTCGGGCAGCGCACGGTCGGCACGTGCGGCCGGCTCGCGGGGAGCGTTGCGGGCCGGGCGCCGGGTTCGGGCCGGATGGACGAGGAAGTTGCGCAGGCAGATGCCGATCGACAGGGCGCAGTTGCCGACGGCGGTCCACTGGCCGCCGGTCGTGAGCGCGGGCAGCCATAGGACAGTCGATGCGATGCACAGCAGCCAGCCCCCGCGGCTGCGTGCCGCGACCCAGGTGCCGGCTAGGCCGACGACGATCGCCACGGCGCCGAGAAGCTGGTAGGTCATCATGATCCCCCTTGATTCCGGTCCGGTCACGAACCGAATCCCGACTTAATTAGCACGATCGGTCGTGCTATCTGTAGAAGAGTACGACCGGTCGTGCTAAGATGCAACTGTGATATCGAACGAACCTGCCCGGCGACGCCCCCGGGCGCACCGCAGTGACGGGGACCGGAGCCGGAGCGCGATCCTTGATGCCGCCGCTCGCCTGGCGACGACCGAAGGCATCAGCGGGCTGTCGATGTCGCGGCTGGCGGACGCGGTGGGGATGAGCAAGAGCGGCTTGTTCGCGCACTTCGGCTCGAAGGAGGAACTCCAGCTCGCGACCGTCGAGAAGGCCGATTCGGTCTTTTCCGCCTACGTGATCGAGCCCGCGATGGCCGTCGACAGCGGACTCGGGCGATTGCGCGTGCTCGTGAGCGGCTACCTTGCCTATCTCGAGGCCGACACCTTCCCTGGCGGCTGCTTCTTCGCCTCGGTCCTGGCCGAGGTCGGCACGCAGCCCGGCGCCGTCCGCGATCGGCTCGTCCGCTTCCTGGCCGACTGGCTGGGCCGGCTCGAGACCGCGGTCCGGGACGCTCAGGCTGACGGTGCGATCGACCCCGCCGAAGATCCCGCCCAGATCACGTTCGAGATCGAGGCGGCGCTGCTGCTGGCCAACGCCCAGTACATCGTCAGCCGGACGCCGGAACCGATCGAGCGTGCTCGCCGCGCCGTGGACCGCATCCTCGCCGCCGCGGGCGCCTCGACCCCAGCCCAGCCCGCGACGCCAGCCCGCCTGCATCCGGCTAGCCATCGCGCGCTCCGCCTACTCGCGGATCCCGATCGCCTCGACCGGCCGCGTGCGTAGCGCCCGGCGCGTTGGTACGGACAGAGCCACCAGGGCCAGCAGCGCCGAGACCCCGAGGATCGCCGCGAACCAGCCGGCTGGCACGTACGGACGGAAGCCTCCGGTGAGCGCGTGGCTGAGCGGCAGCAGCGCGGTGGCCGTGATCGCCAGTCCGAGGCCGAGGCCTATGGTGATGATCAAGATGGCCTCCCAGCGCGCCATCGACCGGACCTGGCGCGTGGTGGCGCCGGTGAGCCGCAGGAGCGCTAGCTCGCGGCGGCGCCGGAGCGCGATCATGATCAGCGTGTTGACGACGGCGATCGACGTGAAGACGAACATCATCGCAACGAAGAACGGGCCGAGCCAGTGGTTCAGCTCACGGTCGGCGTCGGCCGCGGTGACGAACGAGGCGCTGTCGCTCACCTGGAGTCCGGGATACCGCTGAGCCAGCGCCTGCAAGCGCGCGGCTGCCGCCGCTGGCTGGTCGGTCTGGATGAGGATCGTGCCGAGCAGCGGGGTGGTCAGCTGACCGGCTGCGAGCTCGGAGGCGAGCAGGGCGTCCCCGAAGGCCAGGTCACGGGTGTAGATCGCCACGACGGTGGCGCGGGCGCGCGTGCCGTCGCCCAGCATGATCGCCATGCGGTCGCCGACGCGAGCGTGCGCGGCGTCGGCGCGGTGGCGCCCGAGCGCGATCGCGTCGCCACGCAGGGCACTCAGGGACCCCGCGATCACGCCGGCGTCGAGGCCGCCGCCCTGCCCTCCGGTGAGGATCTGGGCCGGAATGGTGTCATCGGCGCCAAGGCTCGGGCCGAGCGTGGTGGACGTCAGCGCGACCGCCGAACGGACTCCGGGCATCGCTCGCGCGTCGGCCAGTGTGGAGGCCGGGAGGCCCGGCCCGGCGCTGGTGAGGGCGAGCTGGCCGGTCAGCCCCGCCTGCCGTTGCTGGGTGGTGGCGTGGTCGATGGTCGTGGTGCTGAAGAAAAGGGTGCAGCTCAGGGCGATGGTGAGCACCAGCGGAGTGCTGGCCGATGAGAAGCGCCGTGCGGCGGCGCCGAGGTTCGCGGACGCCAGGAACCCGCCGACGGGCGAGAACGCCGCGAGCGGCGGTGCCAGCAGCCGGGCGATCACGTACGGCACGATCGGGCCGAGGAAGGCGGCCGCCACCACGAGGAAGATCGCGTTCAGCTCTGATGTCGCCGCGGCCGTCTCCGGGCTGGTAGTTGTGGCCGAGACCGTGAACAGCGGGATCGCGGCGGCGAGCGCGACCAGCCCGCCGATGACCCGCCCGGGTCCCAGCAGCCGTGGCTCGGCCGCGGCGTCGGTGAGCGCGAGCGTCGGCGGCACGCGGGCGGCGCGCCGTCCGGCGGCCAGCACCGCGAGCAGCGCGGCGGCGACTCCGCCGATGATGGCTGCGGCGGCGGGCAGCCAGTCGTAGCTGAGGGTGAAGTTCCGCGGCACGATGCCGTGGCGCATGAGCCCGTCTGCGAGGGCCCGGCCCAGCACGATCCCGGGCCAGATCCCGGCGGCCGAGCCGGCCAGCGCGACGATCAGCGCCTCCCACGCGATCATGCGCCGGATCTGACCGGGCGTCGCGGCCACCGCCCGCAGCAGCGCGATCTCCCGCTCGCGCTGCTGGATCGACAGGCCCAGCGTGCTGGCCACGACGAAAATCGCGATGAACACCGCCAGCCCGCCGAACGCTGCCGTCACCGGGATCAAGGTCGACCGGGTTAGCTCGAGCTCCGGGTACTCGGCCGCGCCGCGTGCGTCGCCCGTCAGCACCTGTGCCCCGTCGGCGGCACTGCCAGCGGCCGTGTGCAGGCGCCCGGCGTCGAAGCCGGGAGCGGTGAGCACGCCGATCGCGTCGACCCGGCCCGGATGCCCGGCCAGCCGCGTGGCCTCGTCATCGGTCAGGAAGATCGCCGTCTGCTGGGAGACGGGATGGCGGGGCCGGGCCACGCCGACCACCGTGACCGTGCGCGCGGGCTCGGTGGCCGCGAGGGTCAGCCGCGCACCGAGCATGGCGGGATAGCCGGTGACAACCTCGCCGGGCCCCGCGGGCGGGCGTCCGGCGCTCAGCACGTACGGCGTCAGCGCGGCGCTGCTCCAGCCGTGGGCGACCGCGGCCCTGTCGCCGAGTTCGGCGGGCACCGACACGTCGCCGATCGCCGAACGGACTCCGGGCACGGCCGCCAGCCGCGCCGCGAGCACCGAGCTAACCCGCGCTCGCTCGCCGAGCGGGACAGCGTGGTCCGCGCCGGCCTTCTGCTGCCCGGTCACGACCGCCGCAGCGCCGGCGTAGCGCTCGACGGGCGGGTGCGTGCGCAGGATGGACTCGAGTTGCATGCCCCAGGCCATCGAGAGCACGGCCGCGGCGAAGAGCGCGACCAGCGCGCCGGCGAACGTGCCGACGCGGCCGCGAGCGCTGAGGACGGAGAGACGCAACATTGCTCACGCCCCCAGCCGCGCGAGGCGCTCGGCGACGTCGTCGGCACTGGGGGCGTCGAGCGTCCCGGCTACCCGCCCGTCGGCGAGCAGCATGACGCGATCGGCGTACGCCGCCGCCACCGGGTCATGGGTGACCATCACCACCGTGTGCCCGTCCTCGTCCACGACCCCGCGGAGCAGGGCGAGCACCCCGCGTCCGGTCTGGGTGTCCAGCGCTCCGGTCGGCTCATCGGCGAACACCACCTCAGGCCGGGTGATGAGGGCCCGGGCGATCGCGACCCGCTGCTGCTGGCCGCCGGACAGGTGCGAGGGGCGGTCGCGCAAACGCTTCTCCAGCCCGACCCGGGCGGCGATCTCACGCACGGCCGAGCGTCGCGGCCGGCGACCGTCCAGGCGCAGCGGCAGGGCGATGTTCTGCGCGACGGTGAGCGATGGCAGCAGGTTGAAGGCCTGGAATACGAACCCGATCCGCGCACGCCGCAGGATCGTCAACCGCCGCTCGGACAGGTGCGCCAGGTCGGTGCCGCCGAGCGCAACGCTCCCGGAGGTGGGCCGGTCCAGCCCCGCCGCCACGTTCAGGAGCGTGCTCTTGCCCGAGCCCGATGGCCCCATGATCGCGGTGAACGATCCCGGAGACAGTGCGGCGCTGACGCCGTCGAGGGCCACGACGGCTCCTTCTCCGCGGCCATGGACCTTGCGGACATCGCGCAGAGCGACCGCCGGAGCCGAGGCGGAATCCCTGGGTGTAACGAGAGCCGAATTGAACATGAAGCGAACGTACGGCCCGACCGCCCGGATCCACATCGTAGGAAGGCTGGATTCCGGCTCCTACCCGGCGACGATCGGTACTCCTCCTTTAGTAGGAGGCGAAAGACATCCTGCTGGTCATCGCCGGCGGCCGGTTGGCGTCCTGGGTATTGAAATGTGTGGTTCTGTGTAATACTGGCAACGGCCGTCCCCTGGGGGCAGTCTGGTACGGCCCTGATGCTCCGCTCGCGGCGGCCTGTGTTGTTTGTCGTGCCGAAGTCGCGGCGCGATCTGTTGCGGGGAGGGACAACAATGCAACGTCTAGCAGCGGCCGTCCTGGCGGGTGCAGTGCTGGCGGGGGTGGCCATTCCGGCGGCCGCCGCCGATGCAGCGCCGGGAGGCGTCACGGTGAGCGTGGTCCGCGGCGGGCTCGATAACCCCCGGCACCTGACCCTCGCCCGGGCAGGCCTGTGGGTGGCGCAAGCCGGCGCGGGCGGCCCGGCCGGGAGCTCCAACTGCGTCACCGGCCCGTCCATCGGCGGACCCGGCACCACCCAGTTCTGCGTCGGCCGGACCGGTGCCGTGTCACTCGTCAGGCACGGCCGCATCGCGGCCTCAGTCCGCCTGCCCTCGGTGATCGAAGCGGACAACCACGAGGTCGCCGGCCCGGCCGCGGTCGCGTTCAGCCACAGCCGGGCGGCCGTGGTCATGCAGGATCTCCTGGTGAACAGCCAGGGCGGCAACGCCTTGCCCAAGCCAGCCGGGAACCTGTTCGGTAAGCTCCTGATCCTGTCGGGCCGGGGGGTCAGCGCGGTGGACCTGGCCGCTTATGCGGCGGCGCACCCGCAGCCGGCCTGGAGCCTGGGGACCGTCCCGGGTGAGAAGGCCTACGATTCCGATCCTTACGACGTTGTCGCCTACCACGGCGGCTGGGTCGTGGCTGATGCGGCCGCGAACTCGCTGCTGCAGGTCTCGCCGTCCGGTCGGATCCGGCTGCTAGCCCGCTTCCCCGCGGTCAGCGAGGTCGCCCCGGCCGGTGTGTTCGGCCCGTCGCCGGTGACCGTGAAGGCTCAGGCGGTGCCGACCTCCATCGCGGTCGGGCCCGACGGCGCTCTCTACGTCGGCCTGCTCCGCGGCGTCCCGTCGAACCCGGGTACGGCCTACATCTACCGGGTCGTTCCCGGCCACCACCCGAGGATCTGGGCCCGCGGGCTCACCGCCGTCACGGACATCGCCTTCGACCGGCGGGGCCGGCTGCTGGCCACCGAATACAGCACCGCCGGGCTGCTGGCTCCCCCCACCACCCCCGGCGCCCTGGTCCGGATCAGCCGACACGGACACACCGTCACGACGCTGCCGGTAACCGGTCTGTTCCAGCCGACCGGCGTCGCGGTCGGATCCCACGGCGCCGTCTACGTGTCCAACTACGGCGACAGCACGGCCACGGCCGCTCATCCCGGCGAGATCCTCAAGATCACCGGCCTGTCCTGACCGGCCGGCCACGCGCCATGCCGCGGCCCGCTGAACCAGTCAGGCGGAGCGGCCCGGGATGATGACGTATTTCGAGCCGGTCGCCTGCCGGCCGTAGTCAGCGATCGCGTCGAGGGAGAGCGCGCCCGGGAGTGATACCTGCGCTGTGTAGCTGCTGGCGAACGTCGTGGTGAGCCCGGCAGCGACCTGGTCACGCAGTTCCGCAACGCGCGTCAGGCCGACCTTCTGCAGGAACGGCGTCAGCAGCCACCCGCCGATGCCCCAGGCCGTCCCGTAGCTGCGGGTCAGCTCGGTCGGGCCGCGGTCAAGCGATCCGTAGATGTAGACCTGCTTGTGCACGGTCGACCCGTACCTGCTGTAGCCGCCCGCGGCGGCACTAGCAGCGGCTTCCATGCCCGTCAGGATCTGGCTCGCCAGCCGGCCGCCGCCGATGGCGTCGAAGGCAAGCGTGGCGCCGGTTGCCTTGAGCGCGCCGGTCAGCTCGGCCATGAAGCCGGCGGACGCCGAATTGCAGACGTGGACGGCACCAGCCGCGCGGAGCATCGCTTCCTGGTCTGGCTTCCGCACGATGTTCACGAGCGGAATCTGCTGCTCGATGCAGAGCCGGTTAAGCATCTGGCCAAGGTTGGAGGCCGCGGCCGTGTGCACCAGCGCGGTGTGATTCTCCATCCGCATGGTCTCGACCATGCCCAGCACCGTCATCGGGTTCACGAACGAGGCTGCGCCTTGGATCGCCGTCGCTCCGGCCGGGAGCTCCAGGCACAGCGCGACGTTGACCGACCGGTACTGCGAGTACATTCCGCCGCCCGCCGCCGCGACGACCTTGCCCAGCAGAGCCCGCGCGGCCGGAGAGCCGCCCGCCGCCACGACCGTGCCCGCGCCCTCGTTGCCGACCGGCATCGGCGTCCCGACCCGGCCGGCCAGGCCGCGCATGGCGGCATCGGGGATGGGCGCGGTGACGACCGGGCGCTCAGCAGATCCGCTAGCCACGGCGGCAGCCATATCAGCCCCGCCGAACAGCAGGCCCATGTCTGACGGGTTGAGCGGTGCTGCCTCAACCCTGATGAGGACCTCGTCGGGTCCCGGCTCCGGCACCGGGACCGTGTCCAGGCTCAGCTCGAGGGTCTGATCGGCTCTGACCAGCGATCGCAGCTGGAGCGCTTCGGCCGGAATCTCTGCGGACATAGGTGAGATCCTCTCAGAGCACGCCGCCTGATCGCTCGTTATCGCTCGTCGAGCTGCAGAGCTGCGCTGACAGCCGAAGACGAACTGCTGCGGGACGTCCCTGATCCCGTGACGGAGGGATCAGGGGATACACCGGGGGTCTTCCCGATGTGCGGGCCAGGCCCGCGGAGCCAGGCTGAGGCCATGAACACGAACACTGTGAGCCCAGAAGCATGGTGGCCGGAGTCGCCGCGGGCCTGGCCCGCTACCTCGGTGTAGACGTAATGATCATCCGGCTCGCTCATCGAGTCCCTGCGGTCCCGGTCGCGGTGGCCGCAACCGGAGCCGTCCCGGCCGATGACATCGCGGTCCCGGAATCGTCACAGTAGAACACGGCGCAATGCGGTCCGGCCGTGCGGTGGGGGGCATCCGTAACAGCCGCGACCCGGCGGGGACTAGCCAAGCGAAGGGGGAAGCTGATGGACAAGGCCATCCTGCTGGCCATCGCGGCCAGCGTGTGCACCGCCACCGCCTCGGTGTGCCAGCGCAACGGCGCCAAGGATAACGAGACGGCGGGCTTCGACGCCAGGCTCCTGGTCCGGCTGGCCCGCCGGCCGGCCTGGCTGCTCGGTATCGCCGCCATGATCGGCGGGTTCATCTTCCAGATAACCGCGCTGCGCTACGGCGACCTGTCCCAGGTCCAGCCCATCCTGGCGGCCGAGTTGCTGTTCGTCTTCGGCTACCTGGCCCTGGCCGGGTCGCGGCGGGTCACGGGCCGCGACTGGCTGGCCGCGGCGGCCATGTCCGCCGGGATCGGCGTGTTCCTCCGGCTGGCCGCCCCATCCGGCGGGCGGCTGCACGCGCCCGGCTCCTCCTGGCTGCTGGCCGGGCTGGTCACCGCCATCGTCGTGGTCGCGGCCCTGGCCGTGGCGTTCGGCTTGGGCCGCCGTCCCGGCGCGCCCCGGAGCCGCCGCGCCGGCGTGCTCGGCGCAGCCACCGGAATCTCGTGGGGGTTCATGGCCGCGGTTATCAAGGAGCTCAGCTCGCACCTCGGCGGCGGCCTCGGCGCCATCGTTTCCGCGTGGTCGCTGTACGTGCTCCTGGCCGCCGGGACGGTGACCATGCTGCTGGCCTCGCACGCGCTGGCGTCCGGGCCGCTGGCCGCCTCCCAGCCCGGGTTCACCATCCTGGACCCGCTGACAGCCAGCCTGCTGGGCGTGTTCTTGTTCGGCGAGCACATCCGGACCGATGCGGCCGCCCTGGCCGGCGAGGTGCTGGCGCTGGCCGTGGTCATCGCCGGCGCCGCAGCCCTCAGCCGCAGCTCCCTGATCGCCGGCGAGGACGCGCCCGCGGCCGGCCAGCACCAGGCCGCCCCCAGCAGCGCCGCCAGCTCAGCCCCGGCCGCCCGCCCACCGGTGGGTTCGGCGGACCAGCCCGTACCCGGCGGCGGCCAGACCAGGCGGCCGCCGGCGCCCAGCCCGAACCTGGCGGTCCGCGCCGACCGGACGCGTCCCGGTCCCGCCGCGGCCCGGGGGAATCAAGACCTTGATCCCGTACGGGCTGCGGCCTGACCGCCGATCACCAACGAGCACCGCCGTCTCTTCCGTGCAGAAGATCTAGAACTCGTCCTTGAGGCATCGCGGCCAGCCACCCAACATTCACCGGCACGGGCGAGGATCCTGCCAGCCTCCGGTTCCCGCTGACTCCTGATCAAGCACGGCTGCATCGTCTACGCGCCCAAGGCAGCGTAGAAGACCGGTCCAGACCGGACACTACTGAACGGCGCTACAGCCCTCCTCACTCCTGAGTCGGGACAACACTCTTTCGATGAGCGGATGCGCGATGCTGGTGGGGTGATGCTGCGGACGGTGACTGCGACCGACTACCACACCGCCGGGGAACCGTTCCGGATCGTGGCCGATCCGCCGGTGACTCTGCCTGGTGTCTCCGTCGCGGACCGGCGGGTGCGGGCCACCGGCAGCCCGGATGCGCAGGGGCTGCGGGAACTGCTGTGCTTCGAGCCGCGTGGGCACGCCGACATGTACGGCGGGTTTCTCGTGCCGCCCGATGATGACGGCGCCCACCTGGGCGTGCTCTTCTGGCACAAGGACGGCTTTTCCACCGCCTGCGGGCACGGCACGATCGCCCTGGGTGCCTGGGCGGTGGACACCGGTGTGGTTCAGGCCCCCCGGGACGGCAGTGCCGACGTCGTCATCGACGTTCCGTCCGGGCGGGTCACGGCACGGGTTCACCGGGACCGCGGGCGCACGGTGGCTGTCGATTTTGTCAACGTGCCCAGTTACGTGCTCGTCCCCGGCATCCCGCTGGGCACCTCCCATGGCGAGGTCGCCGTTACCGTCGCCTACGGCGGGGCCATCTACGCCAGCCTCGACGCCGCAACCGCCGGGCTGAGGGTCGACACGTCTCACTACCGCGATCTCATCGCGCTGGGCCGCGAGGTCAAATGGGCGCTGAACGACACCGAGCACGCCGTCCATCCGGTCGACTCCCGGCTCAGCGGGGTTTACGGCACGATCCTGCATGAGGACCTCGGCTCCGCCGCAGGCCAGGTGCATCAGCGCAACGTAACCGTGTTCGCCGACGGTGAGGTCGACCGCTCGCCCTGCGGGTCGGGTACCTGCGCCCGGCTGGCGGTCCTCGCCAGCCAGGGCCGCGTCGCTCCAGCCGGTCCGACCCTGCGCCACGAGTCAATCGTCGGATCCGTCTTCACCGGCACTGTCCTGGCCACCACCACCGCGGTCGGCCGCCCGGCTGTCGTCCCGCAGGTCACCGGCATGGCCTACCGGACCGGGGAGCACACGTTCGTCGTAGACCCCGCCGACCCATTGGCACCGGGGTTCGTGCTCCGGTGAGCGCCCGCTGGTCCCCGCGGCGCCGCCGCCCCGCCGAGACGGTCACCCCGGGCCCATGCCGTCGGCTTCGACCCGGCCGCCGACCTGCGCCACCAGGCACCTCCCGCAAGGGTTACCTGGGCATGCGGGGGACGGTCCGCTTGTAGATGGTGCCGCCGGGCGTGAACCAGCCTGCCTTCTTCCGGACGGTCGGGCTCGGGTCCTGGGCGCGGGCCGTCTCCAAGGCCGTGACGGCACGGCCATCGGTATGGACGAACTTGCCGACTAGTTCGGCGGCCATCGCGCGCACGTGCGCGTCCGGGTCGGCGGCCATGTGCTGCAACGCGGGTTCGAGGACCTGGCCTGCGCCCGGTGCGCACGTGTCGCCTTTGCACCGGTCGCAGGCCAGAGCGTGGAACGCGGCGGTCCTGACCCGGGCGTCGGGATCGTCGGCCATAGAGATGAGCTGGCCCATGGAGTCGGTGTCGACCAGGTGGTCGAGGAGACGACAGCAGCCCTCACGGACGGCTGGATTCTCGTGACGGAGGCCAGCACGGATCGCGCCCACCGCGTCCTCCTCGCGCCGCAGCAGCTCGTGATAGGCCGTGACGGCACGCTGCGAGTCGCCCAGGCACGAGACGAGGGCCTCGTTGTCGGTCCTGACGAATCCGAGCATGACTTCAGTCTCCAGCCATACGGCGAAACCGGGCAAAGGGATTACGAATCAGGCAAGAGCGTGGGCGATCACGACCGTACCCCGAGATGCCCGAACAGCCATCGACAGCTAGCCATCGCCGCCACCAGCAGCTGCGAGCGAAACCAGCGCGGGGCCTTAGGTGTCACGGCGCGCATCCTCAGAACGATAGCGTCCCGCTCTCCGCGAACTTGTCCACCTCGAGGCGTGGCACTTGCGTAAGCGAGCAGCTGCCATCGGGGTTACGGACCAAAAGCGCCCGGCCGCTGACCGTCCCGGTGAAACTGCCCTTCGCGTGAGCGAACTGCCCGGTGCCGCCGGTCACTTCCAAGGTGAACTCCTGCGTCCCGGTGAACAGGCAGCTGCGCGGGTTGATAGAGGATGACAACAGGTCCCCGAGCCTGCTGACCGCGTGCATGGTGCCGCTGCGGAAGACCAGGTCGTCTTGGGCGACACCAGCAGGATCGGTAGGCAGGATCTCGGCGAACCGGCCGATGCCCCGGAACGCGCCCTTGGCGAGCACCGCGCTGCTGAGGACCGTCCGGGCGTTCGCGCCCGGCACGGCCGAGAACACGATGGTGCCGCTAAGCGTCTCGCTCCCGCTCGTCGCTGCCGATGCGGGCATGGCTGGCGCAGCGGAGATAGCCAGCGCGGTCCCCGCGGCCAGCAGCGCCCATGACATCTTCCGCTTCATGAATTCTCCCGTGTTCGTCCGCCGCCTCGTGGCGGCGATCATCTGTGTGGGCTCGTGCGCGGGGCCGCTGAGGGCATGAAGGCACGGGACACCGCTGCCGGGACCAACGGTTGCGGAGCAACGTAGGACCTAGAGCGTCGATGCGCAGCACGCTGGAGAAGCCGTGCAGGATCGATGAAGACGGTGGCGCTCTGCGTCCCGGTCAACTCGACGTCACCGACCCGCATATCGCCCCCAGCCCTTTCACCTGAGACGCGCAGAACATGGTGGTCTGGCTCCCGGGAGTCCCGGGCAGGCTACTAAAGAGGTGCGCAGGCTGCCATGGTAGTGAGCGCCTTGGCCTGTTCGCCGCGGGAGCAGCTTGCCCGATGGCGGCCAGGTTTGCCGGCCTGCCGCATCACGCCTGTGCGGACTTTGCGTCGGCTTCGATCCCGGCGGTGTCGGCCTTCAGTTGCCTGGCCTCCACCTTGCGCGCCTGCTTCATCGCCCGCTCGATCTTCGCCCCCATATCCGCCACCGCGACCACGACCAGGCCGGCCTGCCCGGCGTCTAGATGCTCGCCGAGCTCCTTCAGATCCTTGCGGCTCATCCCGGCCGCTGCGTGACCGGCCAGCGCACCCAGCACCGCGCCACCCCCGGTGGTGACCGCGAGCAGGCCCCCGCCGATCGCGGCGAACGGGAACAGGGCCACCACCAGGCCTGTGGCCAGCCCCGCCCCGGCGCCCAGCACGCCCCCCACGCGCGTCGGCGTCTCATGTTTCTTCGTGATCTTGACCTTCCCGTCGGCCCGCCGCTCGATCACCGCGGCGTCATAGGCATCGATCAAGCCTGCCTTGGTATGCAGGTCCTTGACCGCCTCGTAATCGGCGTCCGCGCCGGCGGCGTTGTCATACACCCCGACATAGGCCAGGAACGTGTCCACTGCCATCGTCAGTACCTCCAGTACCGTCAGCCCGGCCGGCCTCGCTACCGCTGCCGGGACGGTCGGCCCGGCAGCTACCCAGGCCGGTGACCCCATGGCCAGAACATGCCGGGCCACCCGCCAGGCGGCTGACCGCCAGCCGTCAGTAACCAGGACGCTACCGCCCACCGCCGCACCACGGATCATTCGTGACGGGTGAACCGGCTTCCCGCGCCGGCTCGCCCGGCGCAGGCAGGCCAGCACCGGGCCGGCCATCATGGGGGAGGGTCTGCCGAACTTCGGCCCCGCGCATGCGACCGCGGGCAGATACTCTCCGTAGCCGGGCTCCGGGGTTGGCAGCGGACGGCCGCTATACGCGACCATGGAGGATGAGGGTCAACCGGGGCGATGGCGGCGTGATCGCGGACCTGCGTTCGCGGTCACGGGTCGGCTGGTCAGGCTGCGCATCGGCCAGCTCATGGACGGCCGGAGATCCCGAGCTTGCCGGATCAGGCCCATCACCCGTTCGGGGTGAGGTAGCGGCAGCCGCTCATGGGGTGGGATAACGCTGGTGGTTGTCGGTGCCCGGCGGGGACAAGCACACCCGGAACGTCCTCAGAAGAGTGGAGGCCAGCATGCCCGCTCCTACCCGCGCCAATGCACTCGATCATGTGGTGGTGGTGTTGTTTGAGAACCGGTCCCTGGACAACGTGCTGGGCCACCTCTACGGGCCGGGGATGGCAAGGCCTTCGAGGGCGTCATCGGCAAGGAGCTGAGCAACCCGATCCCCGGATGGGCGGAGCACGGCGCTGACCGCAAGGTGGTGCCCTACGGTGTCACTGCCGACATGGATTCCCCTAACCCGGACTCGGGTGAGGAGTGGTATCACACCAATACGCAGCTGTTCGGCACGATCGATGACCACAACCGGTTCAAGATCGGCGAGGGCGTGGCAGCACCGTGGAACGCGCCGCTGCCAGGTGCGGTTCCGACCATGGACGGGTTCGTCGCCGACTACATCAGCACGTTCACCGGCGAAGTCGGGCGGCAGCCGACCTACGAGGAATACGCCCAGATCATGACCGGGTACACCCCGCAGCAGCTGCCGGTGCTGAGCGGTATCGCGCGTGAGTTCGGGGTGTTTGACCACTGGTTTTCCGAGGTGCCGTCGCAGACGTTCATGAACCGGTCGTTCTGGACGGCGGCGACGTCGTCGGGCTGGTCGTGAACAGCCCGGTGAGGAAGTGGTTCACGGAAAACGACGCGGAGACGATCTTCGAGCGGCTCGAGCAGCACGGCAGGACCTGGAAGGTCTATGTGATGGAGCCGATGTGCTTGTCGTTCACCGGTGTCATCCATTATCCCCGGCTGAGGGACCGGCTGGCGACACATTTCGTGCGGTTTTCGGAGTTCGAGAAGGATGCCGCGGCCGGAACCCTACCCGATTTCTCGCTGATTGAGCCGGACATGATCGCGGGTCACGGCGACTACCACCCGGCGTTCGGCCGGTCCTTTTTCGGCGGCAACGTCGATATCGGGCTGGACCCGTCGTCGGCAATGCTGGGCGGTGAGACGTTCCTAGAGCGGGTCTTCAACACCTACCGGTCCGCCACGGCAGAGCCGGGCGCTAACGTCTGGAACACCACCTTGCTGATCGGGTGGGACGAGCCAGGCGGAACCTACGACCACGTGCCCCCGGGACCGGTCCCGCCGCCCGATCCGGCCGCACCGGCGGGTGAGTTCGGCTTCACGTTCGACCGTTCCGGCTACCGCGTTCCCGCCATTGTCGTGTCGCCATGGGTCGAGCCGGGCTCGGTGTACAACGAGGAGTACCGGCACACCTCGCTGATCGCGACGCTGCGCAAGGCCTGGGACCTCGGCGCGCCGTTTACCCAGCGCGATGCCTCGGCGCGCACCTTCGATCACGTGTTCACTCGCGGCATACCGCGCGACCCGCAGGCCTGGGCCACCGTCGCGGCCCAGCCCGTGCCTGCATGGGCGATTGACTACCAGACCATGGGCAAGGCCCTCGGCTATCTGGGCAAGGACGTCGCACCCGGCATCATCGAGCACGCCAGGCAGATGGGGGTCAAACTCCCACCGCAACTAGACGACCCTTCCGCCGAACTCACGCCCCAGCTCATCGTCGAAGTCATCAGGGACGTCGCCTTCCACTACTTCCCCCAGCTGGCGCCGGGTGGCGCAAGCGATAGCCACTGAGCCCAGATGAGCGGAAGATCGGCTCGGCTTGTGTCATTTGTCAGGCAGATCGGGCGATCAGCATGCTTAAGGTTTCCGCCGCTGTTCCTCGATCATAAAAACATGTTATCGGCAACTGCGCATTAACTCCTTATTGCGCGCGCTGGTCACGTTCCCCTCGGAGCCCACTGCGTGATCTGATCACTTGCGGCGCAGGCGGTACCAGTGTTCGTCGAACTTGAGCTTGAGGGCGATCGGGTCCGGGTCGGTGTCGGCGGCTTCGACGTCGGTGATCTGCCATGCCGGGAACGCGGACTCGATGTCGGACGCGGTCGCCCCACGCGGAAGGGGCCCGCGCCTGCGCGGTGCGAAGACGTCGAGCAGCACGGTGGCGTCGTCGGCCGCGACAGCTGTGATTTCGCGGCCCATTGCGGCTCGTTGTGGATCGGTCAGGCCGTGAAACGTCCCGGTGTCGAGGATGAGACGGAAGCCGATCCCGACGCTGCCCGCTCGGAGCTTGGTGACATCGGCGCGGACGATCCGCATCTGCACGTCGGCCGATGCGACGCGCTTGCGTGCCCGCGCCACCGCCTTTGCGACGAGTTCGACGCCGGTGACGTCCCAGCCACGCTGCGCCAAGCGAACGCCCCATACGCCGCTGCCCGAGCCGACGTCCAGTGCCCGCCCGAACGGCGGGCTGCCGTCGCCTTCTTCTCGGGCGATCAGCTGAGTGAGCATGTCAGCGAACGGCGGGTGGTCGGCCAGGTCTTCCCAGGGGTGGAAGCCCACCTGGTACGCGATCCTGTAGAACGCGCTCATCGCGGCTCGCCCCCGGTGACGCCGGGCGCCTGGAGGTTGGTCATGGCCACGCCGATCGCCTCGCCCAACTGGTCAGTCGGGCTGAATTCGACGATTTCGGCACCCGCATAGTGAATCGGAGTGTGGCCCGGCGGCACATAGTAGGCGTCGCCGGCGGTGTAGGTCTCGACCCGGTCAGCGAAGCGGAACCCGACCCGTCCGCGCACCACATACCCCCAGCGCGGAAACTGGCAGCGGTTGTCGGGCAATCCCCGGAAGATAGGCGCCAGGTCGGCGTCGGCGGTGTGGGACTCGAAGCAGACGGTGTACCCGCCGTCGAAGTTCTCCAGGCTCACTTCGAGGCCATCAACGGTCACCGTCTCGGAGGCCGTCGTCTTGGACACGTTCGGCATTGCATTCTCCTTGCGCCGCAGTGGTTTCGATGTCGACGACGCTAAGGAGCGGACGGGGGGCGGCGCGTCCGCGCGAGCACCCAATTACGCGATGGCAGCGGCTGGGTACCGCCACCCATCGGTCGTGTCAGAGCAGATGGTGCTCGTACACGTATGCCGTGGCGGCAGCGCGGGAGGTGATCCCGAGCTTGCCGAAGATGTTGCTCACGTGCCGTTCGACGGTCCGCTCGCTGATCACCAGGGCAGCAGCGATCTGGCGGTTCGACTCCCCGGCCGCGATCAGCCGGATCACCTGGATCTCCCGAGTGCTCAAGACATTGGCCGAACCGGACGGCTGCAGCCGGGCAGTGTCGGGAGCAGCACCGAGCTGGGAGAAGGCCTCCCGTGCCAAGTCCGCTTCGAGCTCCGCGCCGTCGCTGTCGCCGAGGGCATAGCAGGCAGTGCCAATCTCGGCGCGGACCCTGGCCACCTCATACGGTGCGCCGAGCTCGATCCACAGGCTCGCGGCCGTTCGCAGTCGGCTGAGGGCCGATTGCGCCTCGCCGCAGGCGAGCAGAACACGGCCGTCGGCCGTGGCCGCCAGCGCGCGCAGGAGCGGGGCCCGCAATACCGCGGCGGTGTCGGCCAGTTCCGCGGCAGCTGCGCGGGCGCTGTCGACGTCGCCGACGGCCAGGCTGATCTCGGCGTAGGCAGGAAGCAGCCGCGCACGCGGTACAGCGCCGGCCGTCTCCGTCACCGCGCGCCGGATGGATGTGGCCGCCGCACCGATGACGCCCTCTGCCAGCCGCAGCAATGCCAGGCCGGGCTGGGGATCGCGGCCCGCGGCGCTGGCCCGGCGATACGCCGCCTCCGCCGCGGCGAACTCGCCGCGCAGCCGGTGCAGCTCACCCTCCTGGTAGTGAGCCGCGCCGGCCGCAGGCCGCGCGAGCGGGGTGCTCAGCTGGGCGCACGCGCGGCGAGCCTCGGCCAGCGCCGCCGGCCAGTCGCCGCGCAGTTGCAAGGTCTCCGCCCGGTGCACCATGCACTGGCCGCGGAACGCCACCAACTCCGGCTGGGCGTCGCACCACGCGCTCAGCTCGGACGTCCACGCCTGCACGCGGCGAAGATCGAACAATTCCGTGCACGCCTCGATGACACTGCAGTACGTGTCGCCGACGATCACCGGCGAAACCTCACCCGCGGCCGCGGCGACCATGGCCTCGTCAAGCAGCGCCACGCCCTGCCCCGCCTCGCCGAGGTAGATCAGCGAACGCCCCTGACCGACCCAGGCCAGCGTGACCAGATCGGCGTCACCGAACCGCGCGCCAAGTTCGGCGGCGGCCGCGAACTCGTGCTCCGCGCCAGACGCGTCTCCGCCGAAAATCGACTGAAGCGCATACACATAGCTGCCATATCCCTGCTCGACACTGTCCGGGCAGCGCTCAAGGAGCCGGCGGATGCGGGCCGCCCAACCGCTGCCTTGCGGCACGTCGCCGGCGTTCAGCAACCGGAAGGCCAGCCAGAATGCACACCGGACCGCCCGCCGCGGATCGTCAGCCCGCTGGTGAAAGTGGAACGCGCGAGTCCAGGCCTGATCGCTCGCGCCGTCAAGCCCCGCCAGGTAGGCGGCCGCGGCGAGTACCTCCAGCTGATCGCATGCCAACGGCGTGCGCTTATCCGCCTCCGCAAGCGCGGCATAAGCACTCGCCCACGCCTGCCGCTCGAACAATTGCAGGCCTTCGCGAACCTCGTCCAGATGGGCCATCCCTACCCAAGGAAACCGTCAAACGCCAAGGCATGCAACACCGACACACCCGGGTGGCCTGGTCGTGGCCGGCGCTCCGTGCGCGGGTATGCGCCGTTCGGTGCGCCACCGCCGGCATGAGACCGGTGCACTGATGGGAGAGCTGCGGCGGGGATCATCCGGGCCGTCGTCCCGATAGGTAGAGCAGCCGGGTTTGGGCTGAGCTGCCGGCCGGTGCCGTGCCGGGCGGTGGCGCGAAGGCGCCGCGCTGGCGTCCTGCGTCGATGGTGTCTTGGCGGGTGAGGGCGAAGGCGACTACGTCGGGGTCGAGCGACTCGTCGGCGCCGATGGCCCGGGCGAGATCCCAGGTGTGCACGGCGATGTCGAGCACCCGCATCGCGAGCAGCTGGGCACCGGTGCGCCCGCCGGCCCGGTGGCGGGCCGTGCGGGCCATGGCACCGGGTTCGCCGAAGGCTGCTGCCAGCTCGGCCGCGGTCGCGGCGAATGACGCGACGGGGTCATCGCCGAGATGGTCGACAGCGCGGGTGGCTTCGACCTCGTCCGTGGTGGCGCCGTGCAGCAGCATCGTGTACCGGCGGTTGGCGCCCACGACGTGATTGACCAGAGCCCGGACGTCCCATTCCGTGCACGGGGTTTGAGCGGCCCACTGGCCGGGCCGGACCAGTACGAGGCGCCGGGCGAACCCGTCTTCCGCCCGGCTCAGCAGGTCGAGGGCGACCACGGCCTGCCTACCTGGCGCCGGTGCTCTCGGCCGCGCCGCCGAGGCGGTCGCGGGCGGACTCGCTGCCCTCGACCGGATCGGCGTGGCGGTGGAAGGCACGCCACTGGCCGTCCTCGCGGCGCAGGATGGTCGTAGCGCGCAGCGAGTAGCTCTCGGCCGGCGCGCCGCCGATCGAACCGGTGGTGTGCTCGATCGCCACGACGTATGCGAGATCCCCGCTCACGCCGGCCGAGAGAATCTCCCACCCAGCCGACTCGAAGCCCGTGAACCGGGAGGCCACCCAGTCGAAGGTGGCCTGGGCCTGGGCCGGTCCCGTCGCGGACATCGCCGCGCCGAACACGGTCACCGGCTCCCTGGCTGACCACAGCGCCTTACGCGGCCCGGCGTCCCCGTAGTGCAGGGCGTCGTCGGCCGCCTTCATCCGGGCCACCAGCGCCTCGATGAGTTCCGCCTTGTCGTCCATGACGTGCTCTCTCTGCAGGAATAGATTAGTAGTCTATTAGAATAGATCAGTGGTATAATACGAGGGTGGTTCCTGTCAACACCCGGCGCTCCTACCGATCGACGATCCGCCGAGGCGACGCTCCCGCCGCGATCCTCACCGCGGCCGCCACACTGTTCCGGACCAAGGGCTACCTGGCCGCCTCCATCGACGACATCGCTGCTGAGGCCGGCGTAGCCCGGCCCACGGTGTTCGCCGCCGTCGGCCCGAAGCCCACGTTGCTCAAGCTCGTCATCGACTACGCGACCACAGGAGACGACGCCCGCATCCCGGTGGCGGAGCGCACCTGGTCCCGGGAGGCGCTGGAGGCCGAGGACCCCGCCATGTCGCTGCGGCTCCACGCGCGCAACAGCCGGCGCATCTGCGAACGGGTGGCCGACCTGCTATGGGCGGTGGAATCCGCCGCCGCGGCCGACGCCGACGCCGCCGCGCTGTGGGCCGACCTCCAGGAGCAACGGCGCACCTCCATGCGCACCTATGTCCGGGCCCTGGCCCGCAAGACCGAGCTGCGCGAGGACGTCGCCACGATCACCGAAACCATGTGGGCCATGATCCCCGCCCTCTACCTCCGCCTCGTCCGCGACGCCGGCTGGCCGCCGGACCGATTCGAGACCTGGCTCGGCGAGACATTCATCCAGCTCTGGCTGCCCTAGACATCAGCAGTCCGCGGGAGGAGAACAGAGCAGCGGCCTCCCGGCGCGACCGGTCCGGCGACCCGGCGCAGTGCGGGCCGAGGGGCTCGCGGCGAGCCAGTTACCCCCGGGTCGCTCAGCCAGGTCACGCGCGTCACGCAGGTGCCGCAGCGCATCGTCGTAGCGGCCCAGCGCCATCTGCAGGGAGCCGGCGGTGAACGCGGCCATCCCCGTGAAGACGGGCTCATCCTGGCCCCGGAGCTCCTCCAGCGAGACCGCCGCCGCCCGCAGAGCCCCGTCAAAGTCACCGTCGACCGGCAAGGTTCACGCCATCGCCAGCTGGGCCACCGCGTGCAGGAAGGGATCGGAGATCCCGGCCACCAGCGGCCGTTCCTCGGCCAGCAAGCCCTGCTCAAGAAGCCAACCCTCAGGATGCTGACGCCGCCGAGCCCGTCCGTCACGGCAAGCACCATGTCCCGCACGGACTGGTCGTCACCGGTGTCGTAACTGACCGCGATCACCCGCTGCCCCGCGCCGGCCGCTCGCCTCAGCCGCTCACAGCGCCGCCCCACGCTCGGGTGGGCGCGACCCGGCGGCATCCGGGGCCGTGTCCGGGATGGCCTCCGGGACGGCGACTCCGCTGATCTCGCTGGCCGGCTCGCCGCGCGTGTTCGCGGCGCGCAGCGCGATCAGCGCCGCGGCGACCAGGAAGATGCTGCCAGCCAGCAGCGCACGATGGAAGCCGCTGGTGAGCGCGGTCCCGGGCGGCACGTGTGCGGCCTGCAGGTGCCGGATGCGGGAGGTGGCGATCGCCGAGAAGATCGCCAGCCCTAGCGCGGCGCCAACCTGCAAGGACGCGTTGATCAGCGCGGCCGCCAGGCCCGCCAGCCGCGGCGGCACGCCCGCGTTGGCGGCCGTCTGCACGCCGACGAAAACGCCGCCGAGGCCGACCGCCATGATCAGCAGGCCGGGGAGCAGGTCGGTGACGTAGAAGCCGCGGGCGGGGATGCGCGACAGCCAGTACACGCCGCCGGCGGCGATCAGCGCGCCCGCCACGATGAGCGGCCTGGTGCCGACCCTGGTGATCAGCGTGGTGCCGATCCCCGCGGAGACGGCGACCATCGCGGCCGCCGGAACGTACGCGGCGCCCGCGCGCACGGCGGAATAGCCCAGCACGTTCTGCATGTAGAGGGTGAGGAAGAAGAACGCCGAGTAGAACCCCGCCATGGCGATCACCTGCGTTGCGTCGGCGGCGGCCAGCCCCTTGATCCGGAAGATAGACAGCGGGACCAGCGGGTTGCGGTGCCGCCGCTCGTTCAGCACGAAACCGGTCAGCAGCACCGCCGCGGCGGCGAGCTCGCCGATGGTCCGCGCCGCCCCCCAGCCGTCGTCGGGCGCGCGGACCAGGGCGAAGATGAGCAGCAGCATTCCGCCGGTGCCGAGGACGGCTCCGGGCACGTCGAAACTGGAAAGATCAAAACCCGTTGTCCCGAGCGGGCCCGTGGCGTCTGCAGGCAGCAGCCGGAACGCGGCGGCGAGCACCACTGCGCAAACCGGCAGGTTCACGAACAGGACCCACCGCCAGCCCGGCCCGGCCGAGATCACGCCGCCGAGGAAGACCCCGGCCACCGAGGCCATGCCCGCCATCGCGCCCCAGGCGCCGAGCGCCTTCACCCGGTCGGTGCCGTAGCTGAAGCTCGTGGTGAGGATGGACAGCGCGGCCGGTGACATCAGCGCGGCCCCGCACCCTTGGGCGAGCCGGGCGCCGACCAGCGTTCCTGCGTTCGGCGCCAGGCCGCCGGCCAGCGACGCGAGCCCGAACAGGGCGGTGCCGGCCACCAGGATCCGCCGCCGCCCGAGCAGGTCGGCGGCCCGGCCGCCGAGCATCAGGAAGCCGCCGTAGGTGACGATGTAACCGCTGAGCACCCACTGCAGGCTCTGCACGGAGAAGTGCAGGTCGCGGGCGATGGACGGGAGCGCGACGTTGACGATCGACGCGTCGAGGAAGTCGAGGAAGGCGACCGTCAGCAAGAAGGCGAGGACGAGCCTGCCCCGGCGGGTGGCGAGGAAGGACGACGCTGCGAGCGGTGGTGCCGCCATGTCGGGATACCTCCGGCTGTAATAATGTAATCAGTCAGTTGACTAACTTAGCATTCTCGTTCGCAGCGGTCTATACTTCTCAGTAAGATGACTGACTCAGTTGAGGCACCCGAACGGTCCGGCAGGCGACAGGACAAGCGTGAGCGGCTGATCGCCGCCGCCTGCCAGGTGATGTACGCCCAGGGCGTGGAGAAGACCACACTCGCCGACATCGCGGCCGCGGCCGGCATACCGCTCGGCAATGTCTACTACTACTTCAAGACCAAGAACGACCTTCTCCAGGCCGTGATCGAAACGCACTTGGACGAGATCGGCGCGATGCTCGCCGCGATCGAGGCCGCCCACGCCACGCCGCCGGAGCGGCTGAAGGCGCTGTTCGGCGCGCTCGCCGAACAGAGCGCCCTGATCGCGCGGCAGGGCTGCCCGCACGGTTCGCTGTGCCTGGAACTGGGCAAGCGCGCCGACGGCCCCAGCCTGGCCGTCGAGCTGATCCGGGTCCCCGTTGACTGGGCGGAACGCCAGTTCCAGGCCATGGGCATCCCCGACGCGCGCGACCTCGCGATCGAGGTCATCGCCAGGTACCAGGGCACCGCGCTGCTCACCAGCACGTTTCGCGACCCTAGCCTGATGGAAGGGGAGAGCCGCCGGGTCGCCCGGTGGATCGACGCCCTCGGCTAACCGGGGGGGCGCCGGGCGTGCGGCAGGAGGAGCAGGCGATGAATTCGATGGCCCGCCGGATGTTCGAGCTCGTCGAGCCGATTGGTGTCATCCCCTACTCAGCCGACGAACCCAACGAGGCGATGTTCGCCCTGGGGTTCACCAGCTACTGGGACACCTACTTCGCCGGGCGGGCGGCGCCCCTGGGGCTGGTCGCGGCGGAGGTGGTGGACGCGCTGTTCTACAATTTCGCTCCCGGCGAGGTGGCTCGCCACATTCCGAAGGTGTGGCGCACCACCACGCCTGAAGCGGCGTTCGCCGCTCGTCAGGCGGGCTGCGTGAAGGCGCTGCGGCGGATCCTCGGTGATCGCGTCGGCACTGCCGCCTTCGCCCGCACCGCCGACCTGCTGATCAAGGCGGCGACCAGCGCCCCGTTCGAGGGCCGGCCCATGTACGCCGCGCTGCGCGCGATCCCGGTCCCCGACGACGTGGTGGCCCGCTTGTTTCATGCGGGCTCCCTGCTGCGCGAGCACCGTGGCGACGGGCACATCGCGGCCCTGATGACCGAGGGTGTCGGCGGCCTTGAGGCGCACGTCCTGTTCGCCCTCGGCATGGACATGCCGGCGGAGAAGTTCGGACGCATCCACCATCTCCCGGCAGGGCAGCTCGCCGCCGTGATCGGCGGGATGCGCGACCGCGGCCTGATCGGGGATGACGGCTGGCTGAGCGAACCGGGCCGCGCCGTCCGACAGCGGGTCGAGGCGCTCACCGACGACCTCGCGGCGAGGCCCTACCAGAGCCTCGAGCCGGACGAGCTCGATGAGCTCATCGCCACCCTCGAGCCGCTCGCCACGCTGCTACTCGCCGCCCAGGACTAGGACGAAGGCCCTGGTGGTCCGGTCCGGCGCAACCGCGCCCGGCCAGATCGTGGTCCGCCTGGCTGACGCTGTGGCGAGCGAGCAGATCGGGACGATCTGCGTGCCGCGGAGGCGGGCCTGATCAGCAGGGTCCGGTACGGCCCGGTTTGGCCAGCCGATACCGGGGTATCGGCCGTCCAGCCCGTATGACCCAGGGGCTGGGCATATCCCGCGCACGGCTCCGGGGTGCGAGGCCCAGCAGGCTGGCCCAGCAGGCCAGGAGGCACCGGTGAGCCATGCGGCCGTGTACAGCGAGGTGTTGTTCTGGTTCGTGGTCGTGCTGACACTGCTGCTGGTGGTGTTCATCGGCGTCGTAGTCAGGACGCCCTCCGGGGCCGCCGACTCAACGCAACCGCCAGAGTCCAGCGCTCCCGCGCCGCCCCCGCGTCCCCGGCCCCTGTTCGTCAGGTGGCCGGGTGCTGTCGTGTCCGCGGGCGCCGGGGGGCGATCCGCGCACGCTGGTTACCGGCCCCGGCATGCCGGGGCCCTGAAGCCGGAACTGATGGTGGCCGGCAGGCTGCAGGTGCCGGGCGGCCCGCCGTGGGAACCGGCGCCAAAGCCGCCCGGCCTGGCCGCCCGCAGCTCTGTGCCCTGGCTTGCGGTACCTGGCCAGGTGCCCCGGAAAGCCGGCGCCTGCCGGGAACTCCCGCCGGGCCCGGGCCCGGCGCCGCACGCCGGAAGCGCGTCCTGGGCAGCGGATATGACCGGCCGGGCCGGGGCCCATCGCCAGGTACGCCGCCACGGCGCTCACCGAGCCGGCATTAGCACCGGCCGGGAGCGCAGATTCGCTGGCCGGACCGGCCGACATCGCGCTGGAGTGCACTAAGATGCCGCCAGGTCCCCTGTTCGAAGGTCTGCCTAGCCAGCACCAGGCCCGGGCCTAAATAATCCGCGCGCTCCCGCCGGCGTGACCGCCGCGGGCATGACCCGCGCGAGTCCGGGGAGACGAATCATGAAGCCATTGCAACGCACGCGGGTGCAGGAGGGCACATGAGGCACGGGTACGCGATCCTTGAAGCACCGTCTGCGCTGGGGCACATCCCCGAGCATCTCGGTGTGGAGCGCGCTCCTGGCGTCCTGCTCGAGGCTGGCCTGGCTGACGGTCTCGGCGCTCGCCGGGCAGGCTGCCTTCCGGCCGGCGGCTACAGCAGCCTGCCGGATCCGCGGACCAAGGTGATGAACCCGCAGCCGCTGCACGACTATTCGCGAGCGCTGGCCGATGAGATCGAAGCGATCATTGACAACGGCGAGTTCCCGGTCGTGCTGGGAGGCGACTGCTCGCTGCTGCTCGGGACGATGCTGGCGCTGCGGCGGCGCGGACGGTACGGCGTGCTGTACATCGACGGCGACGCCGACTTCTACCAGCCCGAAGTCAATCCGCTGCGCGGCGCGGCCTCGGCGAGCGACCTGGCCTTCGCGACCGGGCGCGGCCCGGACATCGTCTGCGACCTGGAGGGAAGGCGGCCGCTGGTGCGCGACGGCGACGTGACCGTGCTCGGCTGCCGCGACGCCGCCGACCGGGAACGCCGGGGCTGCCAGCCCCTTCCTGCCGACATGCTGGTCCTGGACCGCGAGCACGTCCGCCAGGCCGGTGCCGAAGGCGCTGCCCGCCAGGCTGTGACATTCCTGACTCGTCCCGGCGGACCGCCAGACGGGTTCTGGATCCACCTGGACGCAGACGTCTTCGACCAGGACATTATGCAATCCGTCGATGACCCGCGCCCAGACGGCCTTACCTGGGACGACGGGATAGCGGTCCTGCGCACGGCCATCGCCTCGAATCAGGCGGTCGGGCTGCAGGTCGCGATCTACAACCCTGACATCGACAAGGACGGATCCAACGGCCGCGAGCTGGCGGCCGCCATACGCAGCGCGCTTGCCTGGTAGGCCTTGGCCACCTGCCCCAACGACCCACGATGCGGCATCTGGCCGAGGCACGCCATCATCGTGAAGATCTCCGCACAAGCGAGCCGGACTCGGTCATAGCGGGCTGATCTGCATCCGGAGGCCACGGCAGCCAGCCACATGCGGCGGCCGGCCGCCGGACTGTCCGGGGGCGGTACGCAGCCCGGTGACTTTCACCCCGAACTGCACCGTGACCCGCGGCTCGGCCGCCGCGGCCCGGTGCAGCACCCAGTCGACGGTGGACCGCCTGGTCATCATCGAGATCAGCCGCTCGTCCCCCGGCCGGATCGCGGTGTCTGACAGCGAGTTCGGCATCTGCGTCCGCAGCGGGGCCTCGGCCACCCCGGCGGCCAGCAGCCCCGCATACACATCGGGCAGGTGCTCGATAAGAAGCTGACGGCACCTGGCCATGACGATATGCGGCTGGACGATCTGCGGCGCCGACGGGCGGAACGCCGCGGCGGCGGCGGATTCAACGTCCGGGGCAGGCTGGAGGCAGTCCCGCTCGAGGACCAGGACCTGGTGCCCGGCCCGGGCCAGTAGCAGCCCGGCGAACAAGCCCGCGGCACTTCCCCCCACGATGACGACATCCAACGCGTGCCCCTCTCGGCGCCCACCGCCCTCCGCATGGAGTCGACACCAGGTAAAACGACGGCAGCCCGGCCAGTCAGCAGAACCCGAGGCCCGCCAGGGATGCCGGGGGATCCCCGGCTTCTGCGCCGGATCTGCCGGCCGGTCCAGGACGGTGACACGACCTGGACCGAGTGGCGCTGGTCGGGGACCCGCAGCGACGGGCGGGCCGTCGAGATGCGCGGGGTGACGCTGTTTGAGGTCACGGGCGGTCAGATTGCCGGCGGGCGGTTGTACCTGGAGGACGTCGAGCGGGACGTCGCCGGTATCGAGCGGGCGGTGGACCTGTCTGGTCGCCGACCCCGGACCGCGCACCGGTAACCCGGCGCGGCGCGCCAGCCAGCCACCGCGCATGGCGGAAGTAGCGGCGGTGCGGGGACCGCAGACGGCCCGTATTCATGGAAGCCGGCCGGGCGATCGGCGAAGCCGGTCGAGGCCGTCGAGGATGAAGTCGAGTGCGAACTCGAACTCGCCGTCGTCGTCGCACGGCCCGAGGGCACCTCCGTGGGTGACCGCGAGCGCCATCTCGGCCGCGTAGGGATAGGCGGCTGCGAACCCTGGGGGAAGACTGGGCGCGCCCTCCGGATCACCGTCCGCGGAATCGTCGAACAGCTCCTGGGTGAACCCGAGCAGGCGGCTGCCGAGGATGTGCAAGGCGCGATGTGTCTGCGCGATCGAGAAACCGCCTCCGCGAAGGATGCCGAGTATCGCGTTGATGTACGCCAGGGCGGCCGGGCCGGGAGCGGTCCGCGTCTCGATCGTGCGGGGCGCCCACGGGTGGCGAAGCATCACGCCGCGTGCGCCGAGTGCCATCTGCCGGAGCGAGGTTCTCCAGTCGGCGGCGCCGGCATCGACCGGGATCGCGCCGATCACGGCGTCGGCTATTCCGTCGAGAAGGTCGTCCTTGTTGCGCACGTGAGTATAGAGGGACATTGCCTCGATCCCCAGCTCCTGCGCGAGCCTGCGCATGCTGATGGAATCGATGCCGTCCCGGTCGGCGAGTTCGATGGCGGCCGTCACTACCTGTTGTCTCGTCAGCTGAGCGCGGCGTTCCGCGCCAGCCTGGCCCGCGCCGGCGAGCTTCATGTTTCCGGCCCCCGGGTGCGGCGCCGGTTCGTGCTACCCAAGCAAACCTCCGTGACGAGCCTTCTCAGCGCGCCTTGACGCCCTTACATAGTAAGGACTACCCTTACGGTATAAGGATAATCCTTACATAGTAAGGATATCATCCGGCCATCAGGTCATGGTAGGCGGAGCTGCCGCCGGCCGGCACGTCCGGTCACGTCCGGGATGAAGGAAGAGCACATGACAACCGGTCAGCCCACGATGCGGGCCATCGTCCAGCACGGCTACGGCCCCCCGCAGGATGTGCTCCGGCCTGGGCAGGTCCAGTGCCCGTCGCCCGGCGCCGCCGAAGTCCTGATCCGGGTACGGGCCACGAGCGTCAACACCCCGGACTGGGCCACCGTCGCGGGAGTGCCCTCGATCTTCCGCCTGAGCACCGGACTGCGGCGACCCGGACATCCGGTACGGGGCAGCGACGTCGCCGGGGTCGTGGAGGCCGTCGGCCCGCATGTCACCGGCCTGCGGCCCGGCGACGAGGTGTTCGGGTCGCTGTGGGGCAGTACCGCCAAGACCCATGCCGGCACCTTCGCTGAGTACACGGTCGCCCCGGGTTCCCAGGTCGCGAGGAAACCTGCCGCGCTGAGCTTCCAGGACGCCGCCGCGTCGGTCATGACCGGCCTGACCGCGCTCATCGCCATGCGCGACGTGGGACAGGTAGCCGACGGCAGCCGCGTCCTGGTCAACGGCGCGTCCGGCGGCGTCGGGACCATGGCCGTCCAGATCGCCGCGTCGATGGGCGCCGAGGTCACCGGGATATGCGGTACCCGCAACGTCGAGCTGGTCCGCTCGATCGGCGCGGCCCGCGTCATCGACTACACGACGGAGGACTACACCCGCGACCGGCAGCGGTACGACGTCATCCTCGACAACGTCCTGAACCGCCCGCCGTCGGCAACCGCGCGGCTGCTGACCCCGCGGGGCGTGCTCATCCCCAACAGCATCGGGAACACCGGAGGCCTGCTGGCGGGCCTGCCCAGGATCGCGCGGGCGATGCTGATGGGCCTTGGCCGCACCACCGTGAAGACAGTCACCCTCACCGTGAACCGCGAGAACCTGGGCGCGCTGGCCGGCCTGCTGGACTCCGGCGCCGTCCGGGTAGTCACCGACAAGACCTACCCGCTCGACCGCACGGCCGCCGCCGTCGCCCACATGCTCGGCCACCACGCCCGCGGCAAGATCGCCATCACAGTCCCCTGATCCTGATGCCGGCTCCCGGCTCGCCCTGGCGGGAAGAGCTCACCTGTCCTGCCTATCGAGCCATTTCTCGACGAAAACCGGTTTCCACGCGCTCAGCCGGTCGAGCCATCGGGTGCGGTGAGGGCGGCAGAACCGTCCCCGTCCGCGCTCTCCTCGCGGTCAGCTAGGTATCGACCGGCCGGGCCGGCGGGCGCAATGATGGGGGTGAGGAGATGAGGATGCGGGTACTGATGATCGCGCCGCCGGGTGCGGGCAAGGGGACTCAGGGCGCGCTGATCGCTGCGCGCTTCGGCATCCCCCACATCGCGACCGGTGAGCTGCTGCGTGATCACGTGACGCGCCAGACCAGCCTGGGCCTGGCCGTCCAGGAGTACCTCGACCGCGGTGAACTCGTCCCTGACCAGGTGGTCCTGGACATGGTTCGGGAGGCGATGGTCGCCGCCAGGGCGGCGGGAGGCGGGTATGTCCTGGACGGGATCCCGCGGAACATGCAGCAAGCCCGCGCGGCCTACCTGATCGCGAGTGAACTCGGCATGACCGCTGATGTCGCGCTGCACCTGGACGCCAGCGATGCCGAGGTCACCCGCCGCCTGCTGGCGCGCGCCGCGCTCGAGCACCGCTCGGATGACACCGCGGACGTCATCGCCGGGCGCCTGGCTCTCTATCACCGGGTGACCGCCCCGATCATCTGCTGGTACCGCGATCGCGGGATCCTGGTCTCGGTCGATGCCATGCGCCCGGCGCAGCAGATCGGCCGCGAAATCCTCACCGCACTGGACGGGATGCGCACGCTTCTGGACAGCGAGGCCGCGCGGGCACGGCACCCCGGTGACCTGGCCACCCTGGCGGAGGCGTTCGGGGTGACCGGCCCCGCCGCCGCCCCCAGCGGGTGAGCTGGCGGCTCTCCACTGACCAGGAACAAACAGCACCAGCCCCAGGCCAGGAATTGGAGCGTGCTGTCCTCGGATGCGCTCACCTTTCGCACGTGCTCGGCGAAGTTGAGCTTGTCGAAGAGCGAGACGCCGTCGGTCATGGAGGACACGCGCACCAACCCGGGCGCCGCACTTGAAGTTGGCCGATCCCGGTCGCTGTCCCGGCTCGGCACAGGGGCATCAGCGGCCTTCGTGATCGTCTTCCCGGTCGCGGGGTCCGACGTAGCCGTCGTCGAGCAGGCCGTGGTCGTTGACGACCCGTACCAGCGCCTCGACCCAGTGATCGTAGTACTCCCAGGACATGGTGTTCCCGGCGGTTGCCTCCCATTCGCCGATAGCGCGGATCAGCCCGCCCTGAAACTCGTCCCAGCGATAGTGGCCGAACTCGGACAGGGCGACTGCGAGCCCGAAGGCGCGGCGCTGCCATTCCTCCTCGAACTGCGGCTGGTTGGCATCGGTCACGCACGAGTCGTGGAACCGGACCCGTCCGGACTCGTCGTAGGTCAGGTCAGCGGACGCGCTCACCGGGCGGTCCCCGCCTCGATGGGAGGCGGCGGCACGATGGCGACACCGATCATCGATTCCGTGGTGACCAGCCCGGCGAGCTGTTCCTCGGTCCAGCCTTCGGTTCCGGCCGGACGGGCAGGGACGACGAACCAGCGAGAGTGGCCGCTGGCGTCCCAGACGCGGACTTCGGTCGTGTCGTCCAGCGGTACCCCTAGCTCGGTGAGGACGGTGCGGGGCTCACGCGCGGCCCGGGCCCGGAAGGTTGGGTCCTTATACCAGTAGGGCGGCAGCCCGAGCACAGGCCACGGGAAGCAGGAGCACAACGTGCAGATGACGAGGTTGTGCACGCCGGGCTGGTTGATGACCGCAGCGATGTGCTCTCCCTCGGCTCCGGCCATGCCCTGCGGAAGGTCCAGCTGCGCGATCGCGGCCGGGGTGTCGTTCGCGAGGAGTTCGGCGAACGCGGGATCCACCCAGGCCCGGGCGACGATCTTCTTGCCGTTCAGGGGGGTCATCTCGGATTCGAAGTACCCCAGGACCTTGTCGACGGTGGTGGGAGTGATGACGCCCTTCTCGATCAGGAGGGCCTCCAGGGCGCGGACCTTCGCGGCGCTGTCGGCCTCCCGGTCCGGTGGATAGTCGAACTGCTGTGTCATGGGCGGTCCTCGCCAGAGTCAGTCGGTTGCGGGGAGCAGATACGGCTCGTAGAGCTCGGCGTAGAGCGGGCTGGGGCCAGCTTCCGCCGTATCACCCCAGATCTCCGCGGGTTCGAAGCGGACGACGTACACCGGCACGGGATCACCGAGTCCGTCTCCGCCCGTCGAGCAGAAGTACGCGTAATTGCCCTCGGCGACGGACTGGATGACGCCGCGGTGACCGCGCAGGTAGCCCGGGAGCCGGGTATGCGCTCCGTGAGGCGGGTCGGCCACCAGGACGGTGTCGCCGACGGGGAAACGCGGGGTGGCGGGTCCGCGCCGGGGCGAGTCGCCCTCACGGAGGTAGCGGATCACCTGGTCGTCGATTCCGGCACCGCCGGACGAGGGCGGTGTGCCTGTTCCTTCATGGAGCTGACCGGCCGCCTGCGCGAGTTCGTCCGCGCTCAGGTAGCCCTGCTCGACGCAGTACGCGCTAATGCCGCCGAGCCACTTCTCGTAATAGCGGAACTTGAAGTAATCGAACGGGTTCATCGCCTCCGCGCCCTTACGCAGGTCAGCCCACGTCCACGTGCTGCGGAACGTCGTGCCCGCGGCCTGCGGATCGTAGCCTGGGAGCGAGTCCCGCAGCGAGGAGGACAGGCCCATGAGCGCCACATGGATGCCGAAGATCCGCTTTTCCCAGTCCTCGACGAACACGTTCTTCTCGAAGTCAACCGGGCCGAGACCCTCAAGTCCCCCCAAGGCGTGCTGCAGTTTCACGTCCGCACCTCCTCGGTATGAGGCTTAGCTGTCGAGCCGTCGTCAGAGGGTTTCCCTGGCTCCAATGCTCCCGCATGCCTGGGCAGGGGCCAAGGACGGTAGCAGACATACAACCCCACGATTTCGGACATTAGAACGGCAGGGACCGCAAGCGCTGGCAGCGCCTCGACGGCCGGATGCCGCGTTCCGGAACAGCCTGAAGGTGAGACGAGCGGAGTGACGGGAGACTGTCAGACTCCGTTCTGCGGGAGTCCGGCAGTGAAATTCGGCGAGGCCGCCCGGCGCAGCGGGATGAGCTGTGCCTTCCGCGAGAGGAGGCCGGTCATGAGCCCGAGCACCGGGAGACCAGGGGAGGACACGGAACGGGTCGTGGTCGTCGCGCTCTACGATAAGGTCACGCTGCTGGACGTGGCCGCTCCCCTCGAGGCCTTGGCCCGGGCAAACGACTTCGGGACCCGCTATCGCGTGCTCCTGGTGTCGGCGGACGGCAAGCCTGTCCGGACCACGGCCTTTACCGGGCTGAGCGCCGACCTTCCCTTGGCCGACGTTCCCGACCGGATCGACACCCTGCTAGTTCCCGGAGGCGTACCGGCCGATTTCGCCTTTTCCCCGACGACGCATGACGTCCCGGAGGAAGTGACCCCGGACGAGGTTCCGGACGCTGTCATGACCGTCCGCGAACTGGCGCCCCGGGCCGCTCGCATCGCGTCGGTATGCACTGGTGCCTTCGTGCTGGCCCGCCTCGGTCTGCTGAACGGCCGCCGCGCCACGACCCACTGGGCGCACTGCGCGCGGCTGGCCCGGGACTATCCGGACGTCATGGTGGAACCAGACGCCCTGTTCGTCGAGGACGGGCCCTTCATCACCGGTGCGGGGATCAGCGCCGGCACCGACCTTGCCCTGGCCATCGTCGAAGACGACTACGGCACCGACCTCGCCCGCCGGGTCGCGCGCTGGCTGGTGGTGTTCTTGCAACGGCCTGGCGGACAAGCACAGTTCAGCGTCTGGAACGAAACGAGCTCCCCCGCTACGCCTGTGCTGAGAAAGGTTCTCGACTCGGTCGTCCTCGATCCGGCCGCCAACCACTCCATTGCGGCCATGGCCGCGCGCGCCGCCATGAGCGAACGCCACCTCACGCGGACCTTCCGCGAAGAGGTCGGCATGACGCCAGCCCGCTACGTGGAGCAGGCGAGACTGGAAGCGGCCAAGCTGCTCCTCGTCACCAGCGACGACAGTCAGGAGTGCATCGCCCGGCGCGCGGGATTCGGCACCGCCGAGACGATGAGGCGGATCTTCCACCGCAACATCGGCGTGTCCCCGGGCATCTACCGCACGCGTTTCGGCACGACTGGAATCGAGCGTTCCCGCCCTGCATCAGTAGTGCGCTGACTCCGCCGGACGGGATGGCCGGTTCAGCTGCCGGTGTCCTGCCGGTGCAGCTCGGTTTCGAGCAGGTCCATGGCCTTGAGGAAGGCTTTCTGCTCGTCGGGGGTGAGCTTGTCCAGGACGCGGGCCAGCGGTTTGGCGGCGCCGTCGAGCCAGTGGCCGATCAGGGTGGCCTGGCCGGGGACGATCTGGACGATCGTGCGCCGCCGGTCGGCCGGGTCGGGGCGCCGGTCGACCAGGCCTGCGCGGTCGAGGTCGGCGAGCACGCCGCTGACCGTGGGGAGGGTCAGGCCCAGCCGGGAGGCCAGTTCCCCGACGGTGAGCGGGCCGCCGCGGATCTGCTCGAGCGCGGCGACGTGCCGCGGGCTCAGCGGGGAGGGCACGGGCGCGGGCGCGGCGCGGTCCTGCCAGCGGCGCATTCCCCTGGTCACGCGGGGAAACAGCTGCATCAGGCGCAGGCACAGCGCGGAGTGCTCAGAGCTGCCCGCCTGGTCCGCCATGGCCCTGCTTCCGTGGTGCGCCGTCCCGCGTTGACCGACTGCGCCCCAATATATACGCTTCCGCTATCAAAACTATTCTGATCCGAGAACGGAAATTTACGGAGGGTGGCATGACACCGCAGGGAGAGCCGACTGCCTCAGCGCTGCAGGCGCTGGCCGGGGACGGCACGCTCACCGGGTCCTGGATCCTGGACCCAGCCAGGTCCGGGGTCCGGCTGCAGACCAGGCACACCTGGGGGCTCCGTCCGCTCCACGGTGTCTTCCGCCAGGTCACCGGCAACGGCACGGTGACCGAAGCCGGCCAGGTCACCGGCACCCTCACCGTCGCGGCCGGATCGGTCGACACGAAGAACAAGATGCGCGACAAGGACCTGCGGTCGGCCAAGGTCTTCGACGTCGCCAGCCACCCGGACATCACCTACACCGTCGACGGCATGGAGCCCGCCAGCGGGGGCGTCCGGGTGACCGGCAGCCTGACCGTCTGCGGCCGTACCCGCCCTCTCTCCTTCGACGCGACGGTCTCCGCCGCCGCGGGCGAAGTCCAGCTGGACGCCGAGGTCCCCGTCAACCGGGCCGACTTCGGCCTGACATACAGCCCGCTGCGCATGGCGTCGCTGCACAACACCATCACCGTCCACGCCGTGTTCACCCGCCAATAAACCCCGCGGGAAGGGCACTGACCGGGCGTGACCTGGCCGGCGCCAAGCCGCCCGCCAGGCGCTCACCGTCGTTGCGGCTTGGTCTGCCGCTACGTCAGCCACCTAGCTGGGTCGCCTTCAACAGGCCCGGTGGTCAGGCGGCCACCCAGCGCTGGAGCTTGACCGGCGAGAACCTGCTGAGGCCTGCGTCCTGCAGGAACTTCAGCGGGAGCAGCCGCGGATCCGGACGGGCAGACTGGACCGCTGCCCTCTGGGGCAGGCCGTTTCAGGCCCGCATCAGCGTGGTTGCAACCCGGAATGCGATATTCCCCGGGAACGGATGGCGCGCCGCTGTGAAGCGCTGTCACTGGACATCCTAGGAGGACTGGAATGTTTCGCATTCACCCCAGAACGCTGCTCAAAGCGGCGCTTCTGCCGACGGCAGTGCTGATGGCCGCCGGCGGGTCGCAGGCGGCGTTCGCCAGCCAGGCTGCCGCTCCCGCGAACGTCACCAGCTTGCACTCCGCGCCTTCGCCGGACAGCTACTACACCATGCGGCTCAATCCGTCTCCGGTCACGGTCCGGGCAGGTCACCGAACCAGGATCGCCATCTCGTTCCGGGCCCCGGCCGATCTGTACGGCGCGCCGGTGACCCTGAGCGTCAGCGGCCTGCCGGATGGCGTCACGGCGTCGTTCACGCCGTCCACAGTCGCAATCGGCAACCGTTCGATCTTGACTTTGACCGCCGCAACCTCGACCACGGCCGGCACGTTCGAGGCCACCGTCACGGCGATGACGCTGAGCAGCGATCCCATCGGCACCTCCGCGCCACTGGGCCTCACGATCAGCTCGCCCTGACCTGGGCTGCGTGGGGCGTTCCGGACTACGCACGCACGGTCCGGGCGGCTGCCTGGGCCTAGTGCCGGCGGGGTCGTTCTCTCCGGCGTCGAGGCCTGCGTGGGCAAATCTCAGCACAGGCGGATCCAGCGGTAGCCGTAGCCCCCGACCGCGAGCTTAGCCAGGTCGATGTCGCCGTACTCGCGGTCGGCGAGCATCTCCGTGGGCGATTCGGCGATGTCGGCGAGGCTGCTGAGGTCGGCGGCGGTGTCCTGGTCGTCGAGGTTGTGCAGGAACAGCATGGTGCCGGTCGTATCGTCGGCGCGGTGCGCGAGTACGCCGGGCGGGACGGGGACGTCGACGTGCGTACAGGAGCCGGTGTTGATTTCCGGGCACTCGCGCAGCGTGCGCATCATCTGTTCGAACCAGCTCAGCAGGGAGCCGTGGTCGTTGCGCTGCGCCCTCACGTTGACCTTGCCGTAGCCGAATGTGCCGTCGGTGACCACCGGGCGGACCAGCCGGCCGGGTGCGGCGGTGGAGAAGCCCGCGTTGGGCAGGTGTGACCACTGCATCGGCGTACGGATCGCCTCCCGGTCCGGCAGCGACAGGTCGTCGCCCATGCCGATCTCTTCGCCGTAGCGGATGACCGGCGTGCCGCGCAGGGTGAACTGAAGGGAGTACGCCAGCCGGATGCGGGGCTGGTCGCCGCCCAGCATCGGCGCGAGCCGGCGGCGGATCCCCCGCCCGTACAGGCGCATGTCCTCCTGCGGGCCGAACTCGGCGAAGACCTCCTGCCGCTGGTCGGCGGTGAGCCGGGACAGGTCGACCTCGTCGTGGTTGCGCATGAACGTGGCCCATTGTGCCCCCGCGGGCAGCGGCGGGGTGTCGCGTAGCGCCTCGATGACCGGCTCCGGGTCCCGGCGGGCGAGCGCCAGCATGACCTGGCCGTTGAGCAGGAAGTCGAACAGCATGTGCAGCCGGTTCGCCGAACCGCCGCTGTCGCCGAAGTAGGTGGTGAGCTGGTCGGGGTCGACGTTCGCCTCGGCCAGCAGCAGCGCGTCCCGGCGCTGCCACTGAGCGTGCTGGCGCAGTTCGGTGAGGAACCCGAAGTCCTTATCACCCATGCTGCCGTCCGGATTGGTGCTTTCGATGAGGAACGGCACCGCGTCCATCCGGAACCCGGCTACCCCGAGCTGTAGCCAGAACGACGCGATCTTCTTGATCTCGTCGCGGACCCGGGGGTTGCTGATGTTGAGGTCCGGCTGGAAATCGTAGAACCGGTGGTAGTACCAGGCGCGCGCGGTTCTGTCGTACGTCCAGGTCTCCTTCTGCTCGCCGGGGAAGACCATGCCCTGGCGCCGGTCGGCCGGCTCCCGTTCGGACCAGACGTACCAGTCCCGGTAAGGCGAGTCCGGCGAGGAACGCGCGGCCCGGAACCACGGGTGCTCGTCCGACGTGTGGTTGACCACCAGGTCGATGATGACCCGGATCCCGCGGCAGTCCGCCGCCTGCAGGAACACCGCGAAGTCGCCGAGGGTACCCAGCCGGGGATGCACGTTGTAAAAGTCGGTAACGTCGTAGCCGCCGTCGCGGCCCGGGGAGGGATGGATCGGGTTCAGCCACAGGCAGTCGACGCCGAGCCGGGCCAGGTAGTCCAGCCGGCGGGTCAGCCCGGCGAAGTCACCGGCACCGTCGCCGTCGGAGTCCTGGAACGTCTCCGCGTCCAGGCAGTAGATGATTGCCTTCTGGTACCAGCGCTCCGTCATACGGCTCGGTACTCCCCGCAGCAGGCCGCGGCAAACGCCTTCCGCGGCTTCTTCACCCTTCCTCCGGGGCACTATGCGCATGGCCGCCGGACGCTGACCGGATTACGCTGTGAATACAGGTGGGAGGCGCCGGTGAGACCAGAACTGCGAGCCCAGGCGGCGGCGGGCCTGCGGGCCTCGCATGCCGACCGCGAGCGGGTGATTGACCTGCTCAAGGCCGCGTTCGTGCAGGGCCGGCTGGACAGGGACGAATTCGACGCCCGGATCGGCCAGGCCCTCGCGTCGCGCACCCACGGGGAGCTGGCCGCGGTCACCGCCGACATCCCGCCCGAGCTGACCGCAGCGCCGCCGCGCCGCCCGCCCGTCCGGGCGCGACGCCGGATCCCCTTCAACACCGCCGTCACCGGGGGCGCATGCATGGCCGCGCTGGTGAACGCGGGCCTGATGGCCGTCCTGCTCATCCGGAGCCCGGTGGCCGTGGTCCTGTTCGTCGTGTTCACGGTCATCGGGACGATTCTGGCCATCGGGGCCATGATCATCGCACCTCAAGGCCCGTAGCAGCCAGCCCGGTGCGACCGGGAGCTGCCGGGTGGACCGCCGGAAGCGGAGACGCCTGTCATAACCTGCTCCATTTTTTCAGCCTCCTCTGGTGTCGGATGGCGATCACGTTGTGCTCGGCGGGCGTGGGCGCGCTCACTAGGCCGCTGCCTGAGTCCTGGTCGCGGTGGTGTGCAGGTAGCGGTGAACCAGGGGGATGGTGGCCGCGCCCTCGCCGACCGCGGAAGCGACCCGGTTGACTGACCCGCGGCGCACGTCACCGGCTGCGAACACCCCCGGCAGGCTGGTCTCCAGCGGCAGTGGCGGGCGGCTGGCGGGCCAGTGCCGGTCGGCTGAGGCTGGCAGATCCTGGCCGGTGAGGATGAACCCCCGCCGGTCGCGTGCGATGCTGTCGCCGAGCCACTGCGTCCGGGGATGTGAACCGATGAGGACGAACAACGCGTCAGCCGGGACGCTGCGCCGCGCCCCGGACGCGATGTCCTCCAGCACCAGCGATTCGAGATGGCCGGTGCCGGTGCCGGTGCCGTCGGCGACCTGAACGCGGTAGCAGACGTCCACGTTCGGGGCCGAGCCGATCTGGCGGATGAGGTAGTCGGACATACTGTCCGACAGCGACTTCGTGCGCACCAGGACCGTGACCCGGTCGGCCCACTTGGCTAGGTGCAGCGCGGCCTGCCCGGCGGAGTTGCCGCCTCCGGCGACGAACACGTCCCGCCCGCGCATGGCCGGAGCCTCGCTCGCCGCGGCGCCGTAGAAGACCCCTCGGCCCTGCAGGTCCTCCAGGTGCGGGATACCGAGCCGCTGGTAGGTGGCGCCGGTTGCGATGACCACGGTGCGCGAGGTCAGAATGCCGCCGTCGGACAGCCGCAGCCGGTAGTGGCCCTCCTCCACCGACAGGCTCTCGGCCTGGCGCATATACAGGAACGTGGTGCCGAAGGACCAGGCCTGCTGCCAGGTCTCCTGCGCCAGCCTGGCGCCGCTGATGCCCTGGGAGAAGCCGGGGTAGTTGCGGATCATCGAGCTGGTTCCGGCCTGGCCGCCGATGGCCTCATGCTCGACAACCACGGTCCGCAGGCCTTCGGAGGACGCGTAGACCGCGGCGACGGCACCGTCGCCCTGGACGGTACCGCCGTCTGCTACACCATGGCGATCGGCACGGGCAACGGCCGAACCCCCGGGCCGGGCTGACACGGAGGGCAGAGGCCTGGTCTTCATGGCGGAACATAATGGGCTCCATGATCACCGACGCAGGGCCCGCCGGGCAGGCCGCCTCAG
>Ga0081540_1000510_pt1 | contig 38149 bp, 37 predicted proteins | sample TabmetS2T1R1_FD_71024 | JGI IMG/M metagenome (GOLD analysis project Ga0081540, IMG submission 71024) | Tabebuia heterophylla rhizosphere microbial communities from the University of Puerto Rico - S2T1R1 | ecosystem: Host-associated > Plants > Roots > Rhizosphere ...
CGGCGCGCCCATGTCGACGGTGTAGAGATCGGGCGCCGGGCCCTGCCAGCAATTGATAAGTCCCGCCCGGGTCTCGAAGCTGGCTGTGGTCTGCCCGGTCTCCTCGAACACGCGGCGCACCACGCAGCGCATGCCGTTGCCGCAGGCGCCGGCTTCGGAGCCATCATTGTTGTAGATCTTGATGAAGGCTTCCGTGCCCTGCAGCCGTGGCGGCTGCAGCACCATGAGCTGGTCGTAGGGCACGCCGGCCGGACCAGCCACCGCGCGGGCATCGTCCGGCGTCACCGGCGCCTTTGAATCGCGCATGTCGACCACGACGATCTCGTTGCCGATGCCGTTCATCCTGGCGAATGCGTGGTTGGCGAGCGCGCTCATCGAATTTCCCAATTTATGCCTGCCTTATATGGCGAATGGAGCCGAATTGGCCAGAGCATGATCCGGACCCGGAAGGCCGCGCCCGCGCAGGGCGGCGGCAATCTCTCGGAAAAGATTCCGCTCAGACAGAAAGATGCAGCGGAATGATGTCTCAAAGAGACGCTAATTCATTCCGCACCCGCGGCCGCCCATGGCACAAGTGTCATGGGACGAAAGCGGAACTTGCGTGTTAGGACTATCGCACCTTGCGGAGGTCAGCCGGGACAAAACGACGGCCGCTCGGATGGGGATGGAGAATATCAAGATGATTCGATTCGATGATTTACGCAGCACCCTGGTCGTGCTGGTCCCGGTAATCGCCATTGCCTGGAGCGGCGCGGCGCTGGCGCAAGCGCCGGCTCCCGCAGCCTCGCCTTCGCCGGCACCTTCGGCCTCGCCGGTGCCGCCCGCACCTGCTCCCGCTCCAGCCCCGCCGCCGGCAACCGCAGCCCCGACTCGCCGGCATCCCGCACCCCGGACCCCACCAGCGCCGACGCGCTCACCGTCCGCAACGCCTCCTCCTCCCCCCGCGTCCCCGCCCGCCGCGTCGAGTGCACCTGGATCCACACCGGCCCCGTATGCCCACCGTCCACGAGCAGGAGGTCGCCCATCCCCCGGGGCAGCACCTTCTCCGGCACCACCCAGTGCACCGTCAGCACCAGCCTCTTCGGGACCAGCCCACCCAGGTGGTCCGCCAGCTTCTTCCCCGGCCCTTCCTCCGGCAGCAGCCCCGCCAGCAGCCCCGGCTCCATCGCCGCCACCAGCCACTGCGCCCGGTACACCGCCTCCGCCCCGCGCACCCGCAGCACCACCTGCGATCCCTCGAACTCGATCCCCTCCACCGCCCGCCCGGCCAGTCCATCCTGAGGAAGCAGCGTCCCCCCGAGCTCCGTGAATCGCTTCCCCAGGGTCTCCCGGAGCCCCTCGCGCCCGCCCGACAAACGCAGCGGGTTCTTCAGCAGCTGCGCCAGCACGCGCGTCACCGCCAGCGGCCCGGGCGGATCCTGCTGCACCAGGAACGGCACCGCCCCGGTGAGCAACGCCTCCAGCGGCTCGTCCACCGACAGCGGCGAGGTCCGCGTCAGTCCCTCCACCTTCGCCGCCCGGCGCCGGAGCCGGATCCGCTCCAGCCAGCCCACCGGCGCGAAGTCGTCGAGGAAGCGGAAGAACGGGTCCGACGTCTCCGGCATCGCGGTCAGCGCGCCGAGCGTCTCGGCCACCCGGCTCCCCGTGTTCCCGAACTCCCGCTGCAGCTCCGCCAGCCGTCGCGGCGCCTCGACCGGAAGGTCGAACCGGTGACGGGGGAGGATGATCTGCCAGGGCCCGGCGGGCTTCAGGCTCCGCTGGAACCCGGTGGTCAGCCCGAGCTCGGTGAAGCAGCTCTCCACCATCGGCCAGCTCCGGAACGGCGGCACCACGTAGGGCGGCGACGCGAAGAGGAAGCCCTCGTGCTCGTACCCCGGCGCGAGCTGCGCATGCTCGGCCCACAAGACGCGGAGTCCGCGCTTGGAGAGCAGCGCAGCCGCCAGCGCACCGCCCACCTCCGCTCCCACCACCAGCACGTCGTAGACGTGGCGCGCCGGTGCCGGCGCGATCCTCGGTCGTGGGGGAAGCGTCGGCACGATTTCTTAGAGTTTTCCCGGGTTGACCAGCGCCAGCCCTGCCGGATCGGGCTCGGCTCCATCGACGTGCACCCTCCGGCCCTCCACCCGGATCCGCCCCGAGGCCAGCAACCCGAGCGCCAGCGGAAACAGCCGGTGCTCCTGCTCCTGGATCCGCCGCTGCAGCGAGTCCTCGGTGTCCCCGTCCAGCACCGGGACCGCTGCCTGCGCGACGATCGGCCCGGTGTCGGTGCCCTCGTCCACCAGGTGAACCGTGCACCCGGTCACCTTCACCCCGTGCTCCAGCGCCTGGCGATGCGCATGCAGCCCCGGGAAGCTCGGGAGCAGGGCAGGGTGAACGTTGAGCACTCCGGCCGGAAACGCACGGAGGAACGTCGGCCCCACCAGCCGCATGAAGCCGGCCAGACACGCGATGCGGCAGCCGAACGGCGCGATGGTCTCCACCAGCGCGCGGTCGTACGCCGCTCGATCCGGATACCCCTGGTGCGGCAGCACCCGGGTGGACACGCCTGCCAGCGTGGCCCGCTCCAGCGCCCGTACCCCCGGCACGTTGGACACCACCACCGCGATGCGCGCCGGGTAGCCCGGGGCCGCGGCGGCATCGAGGAGCGACTGGAGGTTGGTGCCCGACCCCGAGACGAGCACCGCGACGGGTGTGGCGCTCACCGGACGACGACCGCCGTCGCCTCGCCGCTGGACGCCTCGATGCGGCCCACCTCCCACGCCGGCAGGCCGCGCGCGGCGAGGAGCGCGAGCGCGGGCTTCACCGCCCCGGGCGACACCACCGCCACCATCCCCAGTCCCATGTTGAAGGTGGAATCCATCTCCGCGTCCGACACGCCACCCAGCCGCTGCAGCCAGTCGAACACCGCCGGCCTCGGCCAGCGCCGCGCCTCGAGCACCGCCCGGGTCCCCTCCGGCAGACACCGTGGCACGTTGCCCGGGATTCCGCTGCCGGTGATGTGCGCCAGCCCCTTCACCTCCACCGACTCCAGCAGCCCCAGCACGTCCTTCACGTAGATGCGGGTCGGCTCGAGCAGCACCTCCGCCACCGTCCTCCCGCCGAGCTCCGGCGGCCGCGCGTCGAGCGCCACCCGCGCATCCGCGAGGATTCGCCGCACCAGGCTGTAGCCGTTGGAGTGCACACCCGAGCTCGCCAGCCCCAGGACCGCGTCTCCCGGCCGGATGCTCGCCCCGCTGAGGATCCGCGACCGCTCCACGATGCCCACGCAGAATCCGGCGAGGTCGTACTCGTTGCCGTGGGCCCCGGGATGCTCGGCGGTCTCGCCCCCGAGCAGTGTGCAGCCCGCGCGCGCACAGCCCTCCGCCACGCCCTTCACCACCTCCGCGGCCTGCTCCACGTCGAGCCTGCCGGTGGCGAGGTAGTCGAGGAAGAAGAGCGGCTCGGCCCCGGAGGTCAGCACGTCGTTCACGCTCATCGCGACCAGGTCGATGCCCACCGTGTCGTGCTTCCCGGCGGCGATGGCGAGCTTCAGCTTGGTTCCCACCCCGTCCGTGCCAGAGACCAGCACCGGCTCGCGGTATTTCCCCGGCGGGATGGCGAAGAGCCCGCCGAAGCCACCCACACCCGAGACCACCTCGGAGCGCAGGGTGCGCGCGGCGTACGGCTTGATGCGCTCCACCAGCGCATCTCCCGCCTCGATGTCGACGCCCGCATCCTTGTACGTGAGTCCCATGGGCCGGCGGCCCTTCTACGCGATCTGACCCACGCCGACCATGCGCCGTCCCTTGCCCCTCGCCCCCCGCCCGGTCGTAGGCTTGCCGCTGCTTGGTGCCCCAGCGCCTCCGGTGGGTCGGCCATCGCCGCTACGAGCTGGCGGGACTCGGCGTCGCCATCATCCTGGCGCTCCTCCACTGGGCCACCGACGGGCGTCAGGCCGGTGCCCACGCCGGTCCCAGCGCCGCCGTCCTCCGCGTCGTCTCGGCGCTCGAGGGCCGCGCCTCCGACCTCCAGCTGTGGGCCCGCGGCGTCCGCGCTCCTCATCCGGACGTCGTCGTCGCCGCCATCGACGAGCGCTCCGTCCAGCGCTACGGCCGCTGGCCCTGGAGCCGCGAGCTGCTCGCCCGCGCGGTGGCCCGGCTCCACGAGGCAGGCCCTTCGGCCATCGGGCTGGACATCACCTTCACCGACGAGGACCGCGGCTCGGACGCCGCCGTGATGAGCGAGGCGGCCGAGGAGCTGGGCCGCGCGGTCGGAGGCCTGCCCGAGCCCTCGCGCCTCGCCTTCAGCCCCGTGCTCGCCACGCTCCGGGGCCGCGCTTCCGGCACCGGTGACGCGGCGCTCGGCCGCGCGCTGGCCGATGCTCCCGAGGTGGTGCAGGGCGTGTCCGCCTACGGCAGCGGCGAGGCACAGGACTACCTCGAGCAGCGCGCGGTGGCCGAGTCGCTGCTCCGGCCCCGCATGCTGACCCGCTTCCCCGGTCCCTCCGGCAAGTCGTTCTTCGAGGTGCCGCTGGACCGGAGCATCGCCGAGCGCTTCGTCTCCGCGCAGGTGCCGCTCCCGGGCCTGCTCCCTGCCGGCCAGCCGCTGGGGCACTTCAACGTGCTCCGCGACGACGACGGGGTGGTGCGCTTCACGCCGCCCTTCGTCCAGCTCGAGCATCCGCCGGGACTCCTTCCCTCGCTGGAGCTGCAGACCGCCGCCACAGCGCTCGGCGCGACCGTCGAGCCGGTGTGGGACCCAGAGCTGGGGCAGCTGGTGGGCGCACGGCTGCGGCGCGACGGGCAGCCGCTGCGGACCATGCCGCTGTCGCTCAAGCGCCCGCGGGCCCGCGTCGACTACCCCGGTCCGGCGGAGGTCTTCCGCACCGTCTCCCTGGCCGACGTGCTGGAGCGCAAGCTTCCGCCGGACGCGCTGCGCGGGAAGGTCCTCCTGGTCGGGGTGACGCTGGTCGGCCAGTACGACCAGGTGGTCACCCCGTTCCGGAACCTCGAGGCGGGCATCTACGCCCACGCGGCGATGCTCTCCAGCATCCTCTCCGGCCGCTTCCTCCAGCGCGGCACCGCCGCCGTGCTGGCCGAGCTGGTCTTCCTCCTCGGGGTGGGTCTCCTCCTCGGGCTGGTGCTTCCCCGGGCGTCGCCCTGGCTCAAGGCGGCCGTCCCCCTCGCGCTGGCCCTGGGCTGGATGGCCGTGGTGCAGCTCGCCCTCCGGCGAGGCGTGGTGCTCGCCTCCGCGCTCCCGCTGGCCAACGTCTTCCTCTCCGCCTTCGCCGTGGTCTTCGTCGGCTACCTCTCCACCGACCGGGAGAAGATCAGGCTCCGGCGCACCTTCCGCTACTACGTCGCCGAGAGCGTCATGACCGAGATGCTCGACCACCCCGAGCTGCTCCGCCTGGGAGGCGAGAAGCGCGACTGCACCGTGCTGTTCAGCGACATCCGCGGCTTCACCGCCCTCTCCGAGAGCATGGCCCCCGAGGCCCTGGTGAAGTTCATCAACGGCTACCTCTCGCCGATGACCCGCATCGTCCTCGAGGAAGGCGGCACGCTGGACAAGTACATCGGCGATGCGCTGATGGCGTTCTGGGGCGCTCCGGTGCCGCAGGAGGACCACGCCTTCCGGGCCTGCCGCACGGCGATGCGCTTCCTCGAGGAGCTGGAGCAGCTGCGCAAGAGCTGGCGCGCCGAGGGCCTGCCAGACATCGAGATCGGGGTGGGCATCAACTCCGGCCCCATGGTGGTGGGGAACATGGGCTCGGACCTCCGCTTCGACTACACGGTGATGGGCGACGCGGTGAACATGGCCTCCCGGCTCGAGGGCGCGAACAAGCTCTTCCACACCAGCGTGATGGTGTCGGAGGACACCTGGAAGCGCGTCGCCTCGCGGGCCACCGGCCGCCGCCTCGGCTCGCTCCGCCTGCGCGGCAGGTCCGAGCCGGTGCGGGTCTGGGAGCTGCTCGCGCTGCGCCCGCCCACCGAGGAGGAGCGCTCGGCCATCGCGCACTTCGAGGCCGCGGTGGACGCGCTCGCCGCTCGCCGCATCTCCGAGGCCGAGGCGGGGTTCCAGGCCGTGCTCGCCGCCCGGCCAGACGACCGCGTCGCGCGACGCTACCTGTCGGAGGCGCGGACGTCTGCGGTGTAGGGCGAACTCTTCCAGACCTGTCGCACCGCGACGCCGGGAAGTTGCGCCGTCGAGTCGCAGTTGATTGACTTCCCTTCCTCGACACCTGCCCACATGCCCACTGCCGAGGACACGCTCTTCCAGCGGTTCGGGAAGGAGTTTCCCAAGGGAACCGTGCTCTTCCACGAGGGTGAGACCGGGAAGGAGATGTTCGTCCTCCAGGCCGGGAAGGTGGTCATCACCAAGACGGTGCGGGACACGGTGAAGACCCTGGCCACGCTCGGTCCCGGCGAGTTCTTCGGCGAGATGGCGCTCATCTCCAACCGACCGCGGAACGCCACCGCCACGGTGGAGGAGCCCGCGCGCCTGCTGGTGATCGACCCCAAGACCTTCGAGGGAATGATCCGCGGCAACGCGGAGATCGCCGTCCGGATGATCAAGAAGCTGGCCGAGCGGCTGGACGAGGCGGACGCGCAGATCGAGAACCTCCTGCTCGCCGACCCCGGCAGCCGCGTCGTCCACCAGGTGCTCCACGCCGTCCAGACCCGCGGCCGCCCGATGGAGGAGGGCGTGGAGATCGACCTCAACGTCCGCGAGCTCCCGCGCCTGACCGGCGTGGGCGAGGCCGGCATCCGCGCCGAGCTCCAGCGGATGGAGCGGAGCGGTCTGGTGGAGCGCGCCGGCGATCGGCTCCTGGTGCGGGACCCCGCGCGGCTGTCGGATTACCTGCAGCTCCTCGCACTTCGCTGGAAGTTCGGGGAGCCATGAACCTCCGCGTGCTCGGCTGTCACGGGGGTGAGCTTCCGGGGTGCAGGAGCACCTGCTTCCTGGTGGATGGGTCGCTGGCCCTCGACGCGGGAGCGCTCACCGCCTCGCTCGAGCTGCCGGCGCTGGCCAGCGTGGACCAGATCGTCCTCACCCACAGCCACTTCGACCACGTGAAGGACCTGCCGCTGCTCTCCGACCTGGTCGTCGGCTGGCGGAGCACGCCAATCACCATCTGGGCCAGCCACGCCTGCGTGCAGACGCTGCGGGAGAACATGTTCAACGGCTCGCTCTGGCCGGACTTCACCCGAATCCCCTCGGTGGAGAAGCCGGTCTTCGAGCTCCGGAGCTTCTCCCCCGGGGAGACCTTCCAGGCCGGCCCCTACACCATCCGCTCGGTGCTGGTCAGCCACCCCGTCGAGTCGTGCGGGTTCGTCATCGAGCGCGGCGGAACGGCCCTGGGCATCAGCGGCGACACCGGTCCGACCCAGGAGCTGTGGGACCTGCTGAACCGGACGCCCAACCTCAAGGCGCTGCTGCTCGAGACCAGCTTCCCCGACGAGCTCCAGGACCTGGCCGACATCTCCGGCCACCTCACGCCGCGGACGCTGCGGGGGGAGCTGCGCAAGTTCCAGCGCAACGGAACCGACGTGCTCCTCTACCACCTGAAACCGGCCTTCGTGGCCGAGCTCAAGCGCCAGGTGGCGGGCCTCCCGGTGAAGGTCCTGGAGCTGGGACAGACCTTCGACCTGTAAGGGGTTTCCGTGCCGAGGCGGTAGCGCGCCTCCCGCCCGGTGATAAACAACCCCCTTCGATGGCCGCCTGGTTCAGCAAGAAGCCGCGCATCGCTCCCGTGAAGCCCGAGGAGGTGGACACGCTCCGCCAGCAGCCCTCCCGGATGCAGGGGCTCTGGGCGAAGTGCGAGGAGTGCGACGAGATCATCTACCGGGCGGAGATCGAGAAGAACCTCAACGTCTGCCCGCTCTGTGGTCACCACATGCCCTGGCCGGCGCGGGCGCGGCTGCAGGCGCTCCTCGACGAGGGCACGTTCGAGGAGACCGACCGCGAGCTGGAGCCCACCGACCCGCTCGGCTTCAGCGACAGCAAGCGCTACCGCGATCGGCTCCGCGCGACCCGCCGCGCGCTGGACGAGAACGATGCCTTCGTGGGCGGGATGGGCCGGATCGAGGGACATCCGGTCTCCGTGGGCGCCTTCGTGTTCGAGTTCATGGGCGGATCGATGGGCTCGGTGGTCGGGGAGAAGGTGACCCGCGTCTTCGAGCGCGCGACGGAGCGCCGCTGCGCCGCGGTGGTGTTCAGCGCCTCGGGGGGTGCCCGCATGCAGGAGGGAATCTTCTCGCTCATGCAGATGGCGAAGACCTCCGCGGCCATCGCCCGCTTCCGGGAGGTCAGGAAGCCCTACGTCTCGGTGATGCTCCATCCGACCACCGGCGGGGTGGCGGCGAGCTTCGCCTGGCTGGGAGACGTCATCCTCGCCGAACCCAGGGCGCTGATCGGCTTCGCGGGGCCGCGGGTCATCGAGCAGACCATCCGCCAGAAGCTGCCCGAGGGCTTCCAGCGCTCGGAGTTCCTGCTGGAGCACGGGATGGTCGACGCGATCGTCCCCCGCAAGGATCTGCGAGCGAAGCTGGGCGCGCTGCTGGGCCTGATGGGCTGAATGGACGCGCCGCGGACGCCGCAGGAGGGGCTCGACTTCCTGGCGTCACGCTCACCGTCCACCGTGGTGCTGGGCCTGGAGCGGATGCACGAGGCGCTCGAGGAGCTCGGCCATCCCGAGCTGCGCCTCCGCTCCGTCCAGGTGGGCGGCACCAACGGGAAGGGAAGCACCTGCGCCTTCCTCGACTCCATCCTCCGGGCCGCCGGGCACCGGGTTGGCCTCTACACCTCTCCTCACCTGGTGCGGGTGAACGAGCGGATCCAGGTGGGTGGCGTCCCCATCGACGACGAGACGCTCGGCACCCGTGTCGTCGAGGTGCTCCGGAAGGCGCCGTCGGCGATGGAGGCGACCTACTTCGAGCTCGGCACCCTGGTGGCGCTGGAGCACTTCGCCCGGAGCCAGGTGGAGGTCGCCGTGCTGGAGGTCGGTCTGGGCGGCCGGCTCGATGCGACCACCGCCGCGCGGCCCCGGCTGACGGCCATCGCCCGCGTGGGAATGGACCACATGGAGTTCCTCGGCGACACGCTGGAGGCCATCGCCCGGGAGAAGGCGGCCATCCTCCGCAAGGGCGTTCCGGCGGTGGTGGCGCAGCAGCGCCCGGAGGCCCTCGCCATCATCGAGACCTGCGCGAGCTGGGTCGGTGCTCCGCTCCTGGTCGAGGGGCGAGACTTCTCGCTGGACGGGCTCGGCCGCTACCGGAGCCCCGAGCTGTCCCTGGACGGGCTCGCGCTCGCGCTGCACGGCGAGCACCAGCACCACAACGCCGCGGTGGCCGTCACTTGCGCGCGGCTCCTCGAGCAGCAGGGCGTCCCCGTCGGCCCCGAGGCCATCCGCACCGGGCTGCAGCGGACGCGCTGGCCAGGGCGGCTCGAGCAGGTGCCCGGACATCCGCCACTGCTCCTCGACGGCGCGCACAACGAGGACGCCGTGGCGGCGCTGGTGGCCGCGCTCGACGCCGTCCCCTACGCGGGGCGGCCGGTGCACCTCGTCTTCGGGGTGGTCTCGGACAAGCGCGTGGAGCCGATGCTCCGGATGCTGCTGCCCCGGTGCGCGTCCGCCAGCTTCACTCCCGTTCCGACTCCGCGGAGCCTGGATCCCGCCTCGTACCTCCCGCTCGCCAGCTCTCTGTGCGCGGTGGTGGACGTCGCTCCCTCGCCGGAGGAGGCCCTCTCCCGGGCTCGGGTGCGGGCGGGCCCGGATGCGTGGGTGCTCGTTGCAGGGTCGCTGTACCTCGTGGGCGCGGTGAAGGCGCTCCTCGAGCACACGGCCGCCTCCGGCTGACCCCACCACCACGCATCGTGCTTGGCGCGGCGCAGCACCGACCCTAAAGTCAAAGGCAGATGCGTCTCCCCCGAACGCACGTCCCCGTCGTGCCGCCCACGGTGGACGAGGTCGCGTTCCGGGACCTCTACCGGAAGTCCGAGTACCCGGTGGAGACGTCCGACGGGTGGACGCTGATGGTCACCCGCTACGAGCCGGAGCCGCAGCCCTTCCACCAGTCACTCCTCGGCGAGCCGCTGCTCCTGGTGCACGGCTTCTCCCAGAACAGGCACACCTGGACCAGCGGCGAATTCGTCAAGAACCTCCTCTACTTCGGCCTGGACATCCACATCGTGGAGCTCCGCGGCCACGGCAAGAGCAACCAGCAGTTCCAGCGCGAGCGCTCCGCGCAGACCGGACGCCCCCTCCCACCGGACCTCGACTACGGCTGGGACCTCGACGACTACCTGCTGAACGATCTGCCGGCGGCGGTCGCGGCGGTGAAGGCCAGGACCGGGCGGCGGCGCATCTTCTACGTCGGACACTCCATGGGCGGGATGCTCGGCTACGGATACGCCGGGCTGCACGACGACCTGGAGGGGCTGGTCACCATCGGGGCCCCGGCGGACCTCGGTCGCGGGTTCCTCCTGCTTCGCCTGCTGGCGCTCACCACCCCGCTCACCGGGGCCGTCGTCGACGCGGGGGTGGCGGCGATCAACGTCCAGCGACGGATGCTCGCGCTGATCCGGCTGCTCCGGGCGCGGGCGGCTGCCTTCGCGCGGCTCCCTGCCGGGGACGAGCTGGAACCGGTGGTCGATGCGCTGGTGCGCTTCAACTACGTCCCGGTGGACGAGTGGCTGAAGTGGCTGGAGAAGCTCATCGCCAGGGCGGAGGTGCACCCGGTCTACGACGCGCTCGCCAGGCGGGTGAACTGGCTCAGCAACCCCAGCCGGGTGAGCGGGGCGGACATCCGCTGGCTGCTCCGCGAGGGCGGCGAGCGCGAGCCACGCAAGGTGCTGGAGCAGTTCGCCCGGTGGATCCGCAAGGGCGAGCTGACCTGCTACCGGACCGGCTACGACTACAAGCAGGGCTTCGCGAACATCTCCATCCCCATGGCCATCATCTTCGGGGACATGGATCCGCTCGCCTCGGTGGAGTCGACCCGGAGCGTGTACCGCGCGGCCCGGAGCGAGTACCTGCTCTGGCGGCCGGTGAAGGGCAACAGCCACATCGAGCTGACGATGGGGCACGACATCCGGCAGATCTGCTACGACGTGAAGAACCTCGTCGAGTACGCGCGGACGCACCAGAGCCGGGGTCCCTCGCTGCCGCGACTGGAGGGGTGACCCGCTGTAGGTGCGCGTCCTCCCTGGGGTTCTTTGGACCGCACCGGGTCCGGGCGATAGCATCGCACCCGTGAGGAACGGCGCGCTCGGAGTGCTCGCCCTGGTGGTCCTCGCCGGCGCGGTCGCGCGCGCGGCGGACCCCCAGGTCAACACCATCAAGAAGGTCTCGGTGAAGGGCGGGACGGTGGAGATCGTCGGCACGCAGAAGCCGAGCTTCACCACCTTCCCGATGAGCGATCCGCCGCGGTTCGTCATCGACATCAGCGAGGCGGTGTTCTCCGGCGTGCCGGAGGACGTGACGGTTCCGGGGAACGGGCGGATCACCGCCATCAAGACCGCCAGCTACGGCAACGACGCGAGCGCCATCGCGCGGGTGGTCATCGGGTTCGACCGCGATGTCGAGCCGGACGTCCAGGCCACCGGGAACACCCTGGTGGTGAAGGTCGGCTCGGGCTCCGCGCCGGCGGTCGCCTCCCGTTCGACAGCTGCCCCCGCCACTGCGCCGACGGCGCCCACCGCTCCGGCGGACAGCAGCGCGCTCGCGCAGGGCCGGACCCTGGCGGCGGCAGCCACCGCGAGCCAGGCGAAGCCGGATGACCAGGCCGCGAAGGACGCGCTCGCCCGGGCCAACGCGAAGGCCGACGCCGACCGGAAGGCCGCGGAGGCGGCGGCGCTCGCCGAGCAGCAGCGGCAGGCGGAGCTCGCCCGGCAGCGCGAGGTCATCGCCCAGGCGGAGACGGAGCGGAAGGCGAAGGAGCAGGCCGACAAGGAGGCCCGCGCGCGTGCAGAGCAGGAGCGCGCCTCCCAGCAGAAGGCGATGGCCGAGGCCCAGGCGCGCGCGGACGCAGAGCGCAAGGCCCAGGAGGACGCGGCCCGAGCCGCGGCGGCGCGCGCGGAGGCGGATCGCAAGGCTCAGGAGGAGGCGACGCGGGTCGCGGCGGCGAGCGCGGCCGCGCAGAAGAAGGCCCAGGACGACGCCGCGCGTGCGGAGGCCCAGCGCAAGGCGCAGGACGAGGCACGGGCAGAAGCGCAGCGCAAGAAGGAGGAGGACGCCGCGCGGGCCGAGGCGCAGCGCAAGGCGGAGGCGGATCGCAAGGCCGCCGAGGCGGCGGCGCTGGCCGAGTCGCAGCGGCGGGCGAAGGAGGAGGCCGCGCAGAAGAAGGCGCAGGACGAGGCCGCGAAGGTGGCCGCCGCGAACGCTGCCGCCGAGAAGCGGGCGCAGGAGGAGGCAGCCCGAGCGGAGTCGAAGCGCAAGGCGCAGGAGGAAGCCGCCCGGGCCGAGGCCGAGCGCCGGGCACAGGCCGAGGCGAGCCGGACGGTGGTGGCCCAGGCGGACACCGGGAAGTCCGCGGCGCGGGAGGTCAGCGACGCCCGCCCGGCGCCCAGTGGTGGCGGCAGCGAGGTGAGCAGCCGCCGCAAGACGGTGACCCTGGTCGGCTTCTCCCCGGACAAGTCGCGGGTCTTCGTCCGCACCAACGAGCCGGTGCGCTACACGGTGTCACAGGCCGACGACCACACGGTGGTGCTGGAGCTGGAGAACACCGGCTTCCAGCGCAGCAACGATCGCCGGCCGCTCGACACCCGTTTCTTCGGGGGACCGGTGGTGCAGGTCGCGCCCCGTCCAGCGGGTGGCAAGACGGTGCGCGTCGCCGTCACCTTGCGGGACAAAGTGGGCTATCAAGCTCGACAGGACGGCAACGAGGTCTCGTTGCAGTTCGCGCCCTGAGCCGGTCGGGGCGTCCCACGCCCCGCGATGACACCGCTCGGCATCGTTCTCGTCCTGCTGGCCCAGGCCCCGGCGATGCCGCTCCCGGCCGAGGGCGAGCCGGTCCACTACAAGGCCCAGCAGGGCACGTCCGACGGGCAGGGGAACGTCCTTCACCTCCAGGGTGAGGCCGAGCTGAGCACCGAGACCGCGCGCATCCAGGCCGATCGGATCGACTACGACCAGCGCACCCGCATCGTCACCGCCAGCGGCCATTGCTACGCGGTGAACGGCCTCGCCGGCGCGGTGGCCGACGGGCTCACCCTGGACCTGGACGGGAACTGGCTCCAGCTGCAGAACGGCCGGCTGTTCGTGAAGGCGGACGTCTCGCCCGAGGTGCTGCTCAAGACGACGACCCCCGAGCAGCTGGTCTCCACGGGGCGCACCACGCTCGCCGCGCGCGTGGAGAGGGTGGAGCGCGTCGGGCAGGGGCACCTCAAGATCAACGGCCTCGACTTCACCCCCTGCGACTGCAATCCGCTCGATCCGCACTGGAGCATCAAGGCAACGGCCGGAGACGTGCACCCCGGTGACCAGGCCTGGCTCTGGCTGCCGGTCATCTACGTGTACGGCGTGCCGATCCTCCCGTTGCCGGTGCTCGACGTGCCGCTCAAGCCGCAGAAGAGCGGACTGCTGGTGACCACGCCCTCCCACAGCGCGCAGAACGGCTGGCAGGTGACGCAGCCGGTGTACTTCGCGCTCGCCTCGAACTGGGACCTCACGCTGACGCCCGGCTACACCTGGGGAGCGTCGACGACTCCGCAGCCGGGCGCGGCCGTCCTCGGCGTCAAGGGGCCGAGCGTCGACACCGAGGTTCGCTGGGCGCACTCGCGCGACACCAAGGGCGACATCGAGCTCTTCCTCCTCGATGACCGCCTGCCGCTCCGCGATCCCCGGAACCTCGCCTACTACCCGTCGAGCATCGGAGCGTCGACGGTCATCGGGGAGGCCCGGGGATTCCGGGGGAGCGTGAGCGGCGCGGTGCTGCAGAGCTTCGGTGCCGGGTGGTCCGCGCGACTGGACCTCAATCTGGTCTCGGACTCGGCGCTGGTGAAGGACACCACGACCGACGTCGCCCAGCAGGCGAACCAGTATCTGCGCACCTCCGCGGTCGTGAGCCGCCGGACGCCGGACAGCATCCTCTCCATCACCGCCACCGCGCGGCAGGACACGGCCTGGGGCGGCTTCTCCATCTTCGACAACGATCGCTGGCCGTACGGGACGTCGGGGCTCGACCCGCACCAGGACAACTCCACCAGCGCCACCCGCGGCCAGTGGCTGCGGGGGCCGGCGACACTTCAGCAGCTACCGTCGATCAACCTGGGGCTTCCCTCACGTCCGCTCGGGGAGCACTTCAGCTGGCGGCTCGGCGCGGAGCTCAGTCGCCTCGCGCCATTCAACGGCCACTCGGGAGACGAGGGCGTCGACGGCATCTACCAGCTGGGGAGCCCGCCACTCGTCGACCCGACCGGCAGCGCGCCGAACGCGGTCTGCCCGAGCAACTCCACCACGGATCTCCTGAGCCAGGGCGACCGCAGATGGCAATGTGGCGAGCGCGAGGCCCGGCTGCGGCTCGACCTGGTGCCGCAGATCGCCGGGAGCTTCGGCGTGGGCGACTGGCTCCGCATCCGCCCCAGCGTGTGGATCCGGCAGGATCTCTACTTCGGCGAGGTGACCCGGAACACCGACCAGCGTGGCTACGCCGTGGGAGACATCCTCGTCTCCAGCGAGATCTCCCGCACCTTCGCCAGCGGGCTTCGCCACGCCATCCAGCCCAGCCTCGAGTACCGGGAGATTCCGGGCCAGTGGGGGAGCGTCCCGGGCAATCGCCCCACCGGAGCCAACCAGCCGGTGGAGAACCGCTTCTATGACGAGACCGACGGTGCGCTCTTCCAGGCGCCCCTCCGCCAGGGGGTGGCGCGCCTCTCCCAGACCCTGAGCCGCCGGACGGGCTCGGTGATGCAGGAGCTGCTCCGCCTCGACGTGGCCCAGGAGTTCGACTTCCACTCCGACAACGGGCTGGCGGACACCGTGGTCAGCCTCCGCGGAGCGCTGGCCCCATTCAGCGGTGGGGTGACCTTCCGCTACGACACGCAGCGAAGCGCCCCGGCGCTCTGGGCCGCATTCGCCTCCTTCCAGATCCCTCGCTTCGGCGCGACCGTCCGCTTCGACCAGCTCTTCGTCCCCAACCAGGTCTTCGACCGCGACGTGTTCGGGGTGTTCGCGCGCAACCTCCCCACGGCAGCAATCAGCGCCGACGACCTCGCCCGCTGGGGTGGAGGAGGAAACCTGCGTCAGGGGATCGACGCCCTGGTGGGCTCACCGGTGCCGGCGGGCTTTCGCGACGGGCAGCGGCAGAGCTCGCTGACGCTCGAGACGCGGGTCACCCTGGTGTGGGGGCTCGGGCTCACCTACTCGGGAACGCTTTACCCCGGCGCGACCTGGACCCTGCGGGACGCGAACGGGACGCTCATCAACGGCCCCCCGGCGTCGGTGCCGGTCGTCGCTCGCACGGTCGGGGTGGCGCAGGCCGTGGAACCGAAGCCCGTGACCGGCCGCTACAGCCTGCTGGGGCAGCAGAACTTCGGGATCTCGTTCGCCCCGGCCTGCAACTGCTGGCGGCTGGACATCATCGGCCGGCTGCCTCCCCCGATTGGCCAGTACGTCCCCGACCCGGCGAACGCGGGGTCCTTTGTCCGCAGCACCTTCCAGTGGCGCTTTCCGGACCTGATCTTCCTGCTGACCATCCAGAACTTCGGGACGTTCGGAGCCAGCTAGTTCCCGGAGTGCGGCGCTGGACAACGGCGAGGCTTTGCAGCACTTTGCTGGCAGTCAAAAAAGCCCAAGCGCGCGTGGACGTTGCAGCACCCGGAATTTCAGGATTTTCGAGGCACACCGTGTCTGACATCGGCAAGCGTATTGGTCGAAGGATTCGGGACCTCCGCACTCAGCGCCAGGATCGCTGGACGCAGGAGGACCTCGCCGAGCGGGCGAAGATCAGCGTGTCGTTCCTCTCGATGATCGAGCGCGGAGAACGGGTCGCGCACGTCGAGACGCTGGCCTCTCTTGCGGAGGCACTGGGAGTGAGCTTGGCGGAGCTGTTCGTCGAGCCGACACCCCAGGGCACCAACGGCGAGGAGCTTCTTCGGCCCATCTCCGAGTTCGTGCGTTCCCGGCACCTGGACAGCCGGGACGTGGAAAAGCTGCTGGGCGTGGCCCGGGCGATGTTCGCCACCCAGGCCGCCACCACGGTCTGAGCGCCTGGCCAGGCGGCACACTCGCTTGACCGCCCGGATGCTGCCCCCCTAGGGTCCGGCGCTGACTTTCGAGTCAACCCCGGGGGAGGCAAGGACCTGTGGCGGGAACCAAGGCCAGCACCGCAGCGGAAGCGCGCGACCAGGACCGCCGGAAGACCATCCTCCGGGCCGCGGTCGAGGTGTTCGCGCGAAAGGGCTACCACGGCTGCCGCATCGCCGACGTCGCGCGCGAGGCAGGCGTGGCCTACGGGCTCGTCTACCACTACTTCAAGAACAAGGAGGAGCTGCTCCAGCTCGTCTTCGAGACCGGGTGGGGTGGCTTCATGGCCCGCATCCGCGACGCGGCCGAGGCCAGCGCTCCGCTGGAGCAGAAGATTCGCCGCATCGCCCAGGTCGCCTTCGAGGCGTACCGGATCGACCCCCGCGGGGTGAGGGTGCTGGTGCTCGAGTTCGCCCGGAGCCCGAGCACCGGCGAGGCGAACCGCCGGACCGCCTTTGCCGAGGTGCTGGGAGTCATCACCCGGATGTTCGAGCGGGCGCGGACGCGGGGCGAGCTGCGGGCAGGGCTGGAGCCAGCGCTGTGCGCCGCGATGCTCTTCGGCTCGGTGGAGATGAGCCTCACCGGCTTCGTGATGGGACTGCTCGATCCGCGCGACTCCGGGCTCCTCGCCCACGCGCAGGATCAGCTCACCTCCCTGTTCCTGGACGGCGCCCGCGCCGCCCCGGAGGACGCGAGATGGAAGAAGGACCGGTCCGGTCCCAGGTTGAAGACGGTCAAGCGCTCCTGACCATCGACCGGCCGGCGGCGCGCAACGCGCTGTCGCCCGAGGTGGTGCAGGGCCTCCGCGCCGCTCTGGCCCGCGCCGAATCCGACCCCGCCGTCCGCGTCGTGGTGCTGACCGGAGCCGGGGATCGCGTCTTCTCCGCTGGCGGAGATCTCGGAGCATCCCTGGGCGAGGGCACCCTGGCCGGCCACGCGCTCCGGCGCGAGTACGGGGCGCTGCTCGAGGCGCTGGCCGGCTCGCCCCTGCCAACCGTGGCGAGGGTCAACGGCCACGCGCTGGGCGGCGGCCTGGGTCTCGTCCTGGCCTGTGACCTGGCGGTGGCGGTGGACTCGGCGGAGCTGGGCACGCCGGAGGTCGACGTCGGGCTCTTCCCGATGATGGTGCTCGCCTGGCTCCAGCGGCACGTGGGTCGCAAGCGCGCCCTGGAGCTGCTCCTCACCGGCGACCGGCTGAAGGCCGACGAGGCGCTCCGCTGGGGGCTCCTGAACCGGGTGGTGCCGCGAGGCGACCTCGACGCCACGACCCGCGCGCTCGGTGCCCGGGTCGCGGGGAAGAGCCGGGCCATCCTCGCTCTCGGGAAGTCGTCGTTCCGGACCGCCGACGACCTCGCCCTGCCCCAGGCGATGGAATTCCTCGCCGGGCAGCTCACGCTCAACCTCGGGACGGAAGACGCCGCGGAGGGCATCGCGGCATTCCTGGAGCGCCGTCCGCCTCGCTGGAAGGATCGCTAGACATGGCACTCGTGCAGGACCGCGTCATCGTCACCGCCGCGCTCACCGGCGTGCTCGCCAACCGCGAGCAGTGTCCCTACCTCCCGTACACCCCGGCGGAGATCGGCGAGGAGGCGCGACGGGCCCACGAGGCCGGCGCGGCGGTGGTGCACATCCACGGCCGGGCTCCCGACGGTGGGCCGACGTGGTCGGCCGACACCTACGCCGAGATCAAGCGCGAGGTGCAGGCGCGCTCGCCGATCATCGTCAACTTCTCCACCGGTGGCTTCAACATGGGCGCCGAGGGCGACGCAGAGAAGCGCGAGCGGCTCTCCTACGTGTCGAGGACCAGGCCGGAGATCGCGGCCCTCAACATGGGCTCGATGAACTACGCGAAGTACTCCGGGAAGCGGAAGGCGTTCGTCTTCGACATGGTCTTCCCCAACCCGTTCGGGGACATCCTCCTCGCGGTGCACGCGATGCGGGAGGGTGGAGTGAAGCCGGAGCTGGAGTGCTTCGACCTCGGGCACGTCGCGAACGCCGAGCCTCTCCTCGAGATGGGCGCGCTGAGGCGTCCGCTCCAGTACAGCTTCATCCTCGGAGTCCTGGGAGGCGCGCCGCCCTCGGCGGAGACGCTGGCCGCGATGGCGCGCTCCATCGGGCGCGAGGACACCTGGGAGATCATCGGCATCGGGCGGGGCCAGTGGCGCCTGGTCGGAGCGGCGCTGGCGCTCGGGGGCAACGTCCGGGTGGGGCTGGAGGACAACTTCTACCTGGACGCCGCCGGGACGGAGATGGCGAAGGGAAACGGCCCGCTGGTGGAGAAGGCCGTGCGGATGGCCCGCGACGTGGGGCGCGAGCCGATGAGCCCGGACGAGGCCCGGAAGACGCTGTCACTTCCGCAGAGCTGGTGAAGGCTCGAGGCTCGGCGTGGCGCCTGTCGACGGTCAGGGCACGATGCCGACGGTGAGCGCCGCGGCGTAGCCGGCGTTCACGCTGCCGCTCACCGTGGGCGTCTCCAGCGTGGCGCCGTCCGCGAACACCATGTCGGTCGCGAGGCTGACCGAGGCCAGGTTCGCCGCGCTCCCGGTGTAGCCGCTGGTCGCGTACACCTCGGCCGCCGTCGACTGAGGAAGCGCGAGCTGGGAGGTGGCGCGCTTGCTGGCGCTCGACGTCGCGGAGGCGAGCGAGGGGTAGATCTCGAAGTGCACGTGCGGCCACCGCCCGCTGTAGCAGCCGGGAAAGATGGTGGTGAACCGCACCTGTCCGGCGGAGTCGGTGGCCTGCACTCCCCGGAGCCAGCTCTCGCCGGTCACCCCGGACGAGTAGAGGGAGTACCGGCCGAGCGCGTCGCAGTGCCACAAGTAGACGGCCGCGCCCACCACCGGTGCGCAGGACGAGACCGGGTCCACCAGGGTGAGAGTGATGGTGAGCGGGACGCCGGTCGCCACCGCGCTGGAGCCGCCGAGGCTCGCCCGGATGTCGCTGCGGACGATGCCCGACAGCGCGAGCGCGTTGGGACCGTTGGAGCCGTCGCCTGGATAAGGGCCGGCGGTCTCCTCGGGGATGCTGGCGCAGCTTCCGGCCGTGCCGCCGTCGCTGCCGGAGGACGAGGCGGTTCCTCCGTCGGCGCTCGTCGATCCCAGCGAGTCGGCGCCGGTGCCGCATCCCAGGAGCGGAAGCAGGCTCGCCGCGCCGAGGAGCCGGAGGACGTCGCGGCGGTGGGCCTGCCGGAGGAGGGAGTCGAGGTCACGGGGGAGAGACGCGGCATGCGGTTGACCTCGCTTCATCCCCCGCTCCCTCCCGCGCCCGGAGCGGGCGGCAAGTCCCTGGGCGCGCAGGCTGCCGGCTCTCCGCGCGGGCCACTGCGGCAGACACCGGCGATCGTCTCTCCTCGGGGCGCGGTGAACTGGCAGCTGGCGCCCTCCTGCTGCCCCTGGCAGGCCTCCAGCGCCTCGGGTGGAGGACCGAACCGGAGGTGGAAGTTCATCGGGGCGCAGGCGACGGTGGTGCCTCCGGGCATGGCGCGGCAGCTGCCAGCGACCGAGTGGCCGTCGTGCTGGAAGGTACAGGCCGCCCCGGCCTCGCGACCGGTGCAGGCGTCCACTGCCTCCTGGGGGGGTGCAGGAGGTGCGGGCGCCTGGGCCAGCGCGAGGGGGGCGATGAGGAAGGAGAGGGTGGCTCCGAGGAAGCGGCTGAGTCGGTTCATGCCGCCGTTGTGAGGCCGGCGCGCGAACGGTGAATGGGCCGGATGTTGCGGAACGTGTGCGGGTCGGAGGGCTCCACCCGGAACGCCGGTGGTGCACACCTGGGCCCCTGCTCGCGGGGGCGTCGAGCCCAGAGGGCGGGCTGTTTCGCAGGGGGCGCGGGTCGCGCGTGCCCGACCGGAGCCTCGACGCGGTGAACTGGCAAGCCACGCATCGGTGCGACTGACCGGGGGGCTGCCGGCGCCGCAGGAGCAACGCGGCATCCGGTCTGCCTCACTCGGGGCGACGTCCAGGGCTCCAGCAGCTGTCCCTGCCGTGCACGGGCCCGGGCGAGTCCGGGGAGATCAGTGGCCGCCGCCTTCCGCGCGGATGCCCGGAGCCTCGCGCGGCGGACCGGTGTCAGTGCACCTGGCCGGCGGAGGAAGCACCGCCGGCGCCTGCGTCCCGGGGAGCCACCGCCGCCCCCCCGTCCGGTGACGATTCGCCCGCCCCGTCCGGTGTCCCTCCGTCGGGCAGCTCGGGCGGGAGGAAGACCACCGGCGGAGACGTGGCACCCGGGAAGGGCAGGGCGAGCAGCGCCTGCGGATTCACCCACAGGCTCGCGACGTGCGCCCCGAAGTGGAGGTGTGGCCCAGTCACCCGGCCGGTCTTTCCCACCAGCCCGAGCAGATCCCCTCGCCGCACTTCCTGTCCCGGCTTCACCAGGAACTTCGACATGTGGAAGTAGGCGGTGATCAACCCGGCGCCGTGATCCACCAGCACGGTGTTCCCCGAGGTGTAACAGTCGCGGACCATCACCACCCGGCCGTCGTTGGCCGCGCGGATCTCGTCCCCGGTCGACCCGTCCAGGTCGAGACCGTAGTGGGTGGTGGTCTTCTTCGCGTTCAGCGTGCGCCTGTCGCCGAAGTGGGCGGTGATGACCGAGTCACGGGGCTTCTCGAAGTTGTCGTCGAAGGCCCTGGCGCGGAACGGCGTGTCCCACGCCTTCTGGAACGCCGCCTGATCGGCCTTGATCCGCGCCCTCGCCGAGGGAGGAATCTTCACGAACTTGCTCGCGACGGTGAGCTTCCGCTCCGGGAACTCCGGCGGGATGACCTCCAGCGGAGCGTCCAGCTTCAGCGCACCGGCGGTCACCCTGACTTGAAGGATCCCGGGCTCCTCCTCGACCGGAAGGCCCACCAGGGCCTCGGCCCGGTCCCCGTGGCGGTAGAACGTCGCCTTCCGCGAGCCGACGGTCCCCTCGGGGAGCCCTTCCACCCCGCGGACGACGACGAGCACCGGGTCGCCTGGCTTCACGCGCGCCGGCACGAGCTCCAGCGAGGGTGCGGCGGCGGCTGCGAACGAAGCGAGGAGCGCGAGGAGCGCCGCGAGTCTGCGCACGGTCCACTCACCCCTATCGCGATCCGGCGCGGAATGGCAGCCCCGCCGGCGCGGCCCTACCGCGGATTCGTCCCCTTCTTGAGGTAGGAGGCGTGGCAGCGAACACACGTCTCCATCGTCCGGCCGAAGGCCGGAGCCAGCGCCGCGTCGTCGTGCTTCCGCGCCGCGGTGGCCAGCTCGGTGACGCGCTCACGAAGCTGCTGGTCCATCTGCTGGAGGCGAGGGTCGTTCACCACGCCCCCGTCCACGTTCAGGGTCAGCGCCGTGTCGAGCCGGATCCGGTCGGACGTCTCGGCAATCGCCTTCCGGTCGAGCACGGTCACCGCGTGAGTGAGCGCGAGCAGGTCGGCGCCGTGACGCTTCATCCGGTCGGTCAGCCTGGCCTCGCTCTCGGTGGGGATGCGTTCGGCCGGCATCACGACGGGATCGGGCGCAGTCCCCTTCTGGTGCGCGTGAGCGGCCGCGAGCCAGCCCGCTCCGATCAGACAGAGACCTGCAAGCACCCACCGCGTCATGCCCGCATCCTCCCCGACACCGACGCTAGCGCGGCCCGGAAGGCCCAGCGAGCCTCGGAGCCATCCCGCGTAGATCCACCGCCCGCCTCCCTGCGTTTCCCCCTGGCAGCCACCCCCTTTCCGGAGCTTCCTGCCATGTCGAACGTCCCCGCGCTGTTGCTCTCCGCGCTCGTCGTGATCTCCTCGTCCGGTGCCCCCGCCCGCCGGCCGAACCCCCCGTCCCAGGAGCAGCCCCCCCGGTCCGAACCCGACCTGACGCGGCCACTCCGCTGGCTCCTCCGGGCCCAGGGTGAGGACGGAGGCTGGGGGACCGAGGCCGGCTCGCCCGCCGACGTGGCCACCACCAGCCTCTCCGGGATCGCGCTGCTCCGACTCGCCAGGCAGGGTCAGGCCGAGTCCCTCGCCGAGCCGACGCGCCGGGCGCTGCTCTACGTGGTCCGCGCGGTCGAGCGCGCGCCCGCCCCGGATGCCTACATCCAGCCCGAGGGCACGCAGCCCCAGCGGAAGCTCGGCCGGGGCATCGACACTTTCCTCGCGGCCCAGTTCCTCGGCGAGGCCATCCCGGGCATGCCGGCCGGCAACGACCGCGAGCGGGCTCGCACCGCGCTCGACCGGGTCGTGGCGAAGATCCAGCTGCTCCAGAAGGACGACGGGAGCTTCGCCAAGGATGGCTGGGCGCCGGTGCTCTCCAGCGCCTTCGCCGCCCGCGGGCTCTACGTGGCGAAGGACGCCGGGGCGGCCGTCGCGTCGAAGTCCCTCGCCAAGTCCGAGGAGTACATGCTCCGCGGCTACGACAAGGAGAAGAAGGCCTTCCGCACCGACGACGCGGCCGGGGTGGCGCTGTACCAGGCCGCCGGGTCCCTCGACGCGGCGGCGAGGTCAGGGAGGATGGCCGAGGCGCCGGCCCAGGCCGCGCGCGCCCACCTCGAGGACGAAGCGTTCGTTCGAGGGTTCGGGAGCTACGGAGGCGAGGAGCACGTGTCGTATCTCCTGTCGACCGAGGCCTTCGCGAAGTCCGGTGGGGAGGACTGGACGAAGTGGAGCAAGTCCATCCGCACTCGCCTTGCGAACATCCAGCGGGAGGACGGGACGTGGCGCGGTGATCACTGCATCACCAGCACCTCGTTCTGCACTGCCGCGAGCCTCATCACGCTCGCCATCCGGCCAGGCGGTCTCCCTGTGAACCGGGGGTGACGAGCAGCGGGCGGTGGTTGACCGCACCGGTCGAGGGTGGGCAACTGAGACACCCACTCACACTCAGGAGACGGCCATGGCCAACCCCTTCGTCCACGTCGAGCTGCAGACCACGGACCTCAAGAAGGCGCGCGACTTCTACGCCAAGCTCTTCGACTGGAAGCTCGAGGACTCACAGATGCCCGGCTTCGGCACCTACACGATGATCGGCGTGGGCGAGGGGACCGGAGGCGGCATGATGGCCGCGCAGGCCCCTGGCGTTCCTTCGTTCTGGCTGTCGTACGTGGACGTCGCCGACCTCGCGTCCTCGACGAAGAAGGCGAAGGATCTCGGGGCGAAGGTCCTGGTCGACTCCATGGCGGTGGCCGACATGGGGAAATTCAGCATCATCACCGACCCCACCGGCGCGACGCTCGGATTGTGGCAATCGACGCGCAAGTGAGCCGATGATCGGCGGGTGCTCCGCCCGCACCTTCTCGGTTCATGGAGTCGCCATGGCGGGTCGCTGGTCGCCCTCTGGTTCTTGGCGGCCTGTGGCTCGTCCGATCCCGGAACGACGCGGAGCTACCGGCTCGCGTCTTCCGGTTCCCAGCTGGTGGTGAGCGGCGCGGAGACGGGCCTGCTCCTCACCGACGCCGACCTGGCCGCCGACGTCGAGGTGGTGGCGATCCATCAGGAGTACTACGGCGTCCCCTGGGACGCATTCGCGGCGGGTGACCCGCCGCCGCCGGTCTGGGCTGGCCGGATGTCCGGGCTGGCCACCTCTGCGCGCGGAATGGGGAAGCAAGTGTTCCTCTCCATCTCGCCGCTCGACGGGAATCGAAGCTCGCTCGCGCCACGGGTCCGGGTGGTGAACGGCGCGGAGGTGACCGAGAGCAACTGGGCACCCCACTGCTGGGATGCCCGGACCGCGCCCGACGGCGCCACCTGGCGCGACGCCTACGTTCGCTATGTCGAGTGGATGGTCGACCTCTTCCAGCCGGAGTTCCTGAACGTCGGCATCGAGCTCAACCTCTGGGACATCGCCTGCCCCTCCGCGTGGGACGGCATGGTGGACGTGGTGAACGCGGCCTACGACGCCGCGAAGTCACGCCGGCCGGGCATCCCGGTCTTCCCCTCCATCCAGATCGACGCCCTCTACGGCCTCGCGCCGGGGAGCTGCCCGCCGGGGACGGACGCCGGCACGTGCTACGAGACCGGGTACGCGCACCTGGCGCGGGTGAAGCGCGACCGCTTCGCCATCTCGACCTATCCCTACCTGGGCGTGGTGCCCTCGCTCGACGCGCTGCCGGCAGACTGGTTCTTCCGCGGCCCGCGGCGAGGGGGAGAGCGGGCGCTCATCGCCGAGGCGGGCTGGCTCTCGACCCCGGTCGTCGCGCAGGCCTCGACCGGGCAATGCTTCACCGCGCTCACCAGCGACGAGGTCTTCGCCGCCGCCTACCTCGACCGGGTGCTCTCCGACGCGCAGGATTCGGGGATGGACCTGGTGACCTGGATCTCCGACCGCGACCTCCTCATCGAGCCGCTGATGACCGACTGCGGCTGCCACCAGAGCGCGGCGTGGTGCTCGGTCCGGGACCTCTTCCGCGGGCCTCCGCCGACCGGGAGCGTCGACACCCAGCTCGAGGGTGAGCTCCGGATGAAGGTCTTCGGCGCGATGGGGCTCCGCACCTACGAGGGTACGCCGAAACCCGGGGTGTACGACCGGTGGGACAGGGCCCGGAAGGTGCCCGTCGCCGCGCCGTGAGTATGCTAGGCCGCTGACACCGAGAACGCGGGGGCACGACGAATGAAGGTGCTGGTCGCGGACGAGATGTCGCCCGAAGGTCTGCAGACGCTGCGCAGCGCCGACGACCTCACGGTCGAGGTGAAGGTCGGGCTCGCCCCCGCCGGGCTCAAGGCCATCGTCGGCGAGTACGACGTGCTCGCCGTCCGCAGCGCCACCAAGGTCACCGCGGAGGTGCTGGAGAAGCCGGGCCGACTGAAGCTCATCGGCCGCGCCGGCGTCGGCGTGGACAACATCGACGTCGAGGCAGCCACCCGGAAGGGCATCGTGGTGATGAACACGCCAGGCGGGAACTCGGTGGCGGTGGCCGAGCTGACCATCGGCCTGATGCTCGCTCTCCTCCGCCAGCTGGTTCCGGCCACCACCACCACTCGCGCCGGGCGGTGGGAGAAGAAGAAGTTCGGCGGAGGCCACGAGCTGTTCCGCAAGACCGTGGGGCTGCTCGGGTTCGGCAGCATCGGGCAGCTCGTCGCCCAGCGGTGCATCGCCTTCGGCACCACGGTCATCGCCTACGACCCGCACCCGGTGGAGGCCTCACGCCGGATGGGCGCGCAGATCGTCCCGCTGGACGAGGTATTCCGGCGCGCAGACATCGTCTCCCTGCACCTGCCGCTGGCGGAGGGCACCAGGAACCTCGTCGGACGCGCCCAGCTCTCGGCATTGCGCAAGGGGAGCTACCTGGTCAACTGCGCCCGCGGCGGCATCGTCGACGAGGTGGCGCTCGCCGAGGCCCTGCGCGACGGAACGCTCGCCGGCGCGGCGATGGACGTCTTCGCCACCGAGCCGGTGCCACCCGACCACCCGCTGCTCTCCCTGGACAACTTCCTCTGCACCCCGCACCTGGGGGCCTCGACCCAGGAAGGCCAGCTTGCCTGCGCGAGTCAGCTGGCCGAACAGCTGGTGGAATACGCCCGGACCGGACACGTCCGGCACGCGGTCAACGCCCCCGGGCACTGATCCCCGGGCGGTTCCCTTCCGGACAGTCCATTCCTAGCTTCGGCGGCATCATGCCCCGCACCGACAGCTTCGAACCCGAGACCCTCGGTCACGGCGAGATCGACCGGGACCGGGCCCGCCGCAGCAAACAGGAAGTTGCCGAGCACTCGGCCCATTCCCAGGGCGCGACCGACGTCCACTACGGCAAGAAGTTCGCCGAGACCGAGGCCATCCTCAAGGCCCGGGCCGAGGAGCGAGCCGCCCTGGAGATCGAGGAAGAGGAGGCCCGCGAGCAACCGGACATGCACCTCGGTTCCACCGAGGACCAGGTCACGCCCTCTCCGGGCCCGCCCTCGACCGGCGCCGTGGCCAGCGAGGCGGGAATGCCGGGGATTGCCCCGGAGACTGGCAGCCGCCGCCGTACCCGGCGCGTCCGTCGAAAGGCCGAGCGCTCCACGCGTCGAGGCGCCCCCCCGCCGCTCGGGGCGATGCCGGCCGAGGAGCTCCCTCCCACGTTCGAGCAGACGCTGGCCGAGACCCCCGGCGAGCTCATCGATGCCTTCCGCGACCAGGTCGTCCGGTCGGTGCGCGGGGTGGGCGAGGCGGCGCGCCAGCTGGGGTCCGCGGGCCGGGAGGTGGCAGGCCTGCCGATCGAGGCGCTGAAGCTCGTCATCCGCGTGGGCCGCTCGTGGCTGGGCCGCTCGCCCCGCCGTGCATGATGGGTGTAGCGTTTTGCACGTGAGCACCGGGCCCACACGCAGGGCGGAGAACCACCGGCCGGGGACGGCGGAGCTGCTGGCCCAGCTGGCCCACGAGCTGGGGAACCTCGTGTCCCAGCACATCGCGCTGGCCAAGCTCGAGCTCGGCGAGACCGCGAAGAGGACGGGCCTCGGGGTGGCGCAGATCGCCGCCTTCGCCCCGCTGATCCTCGTGGGGTACGGGTTCCTGAACGCGGCCCTGGCACTCTTGCTCGGGCGCTGGATTCCCCTGGCCGGGGCGGTGGCCCTGGTGGGGCTGCTCAACGTGGTCGTCGGCCTCGTGGGGATAGCGCTCGCCGCGCGCTCGCTCCGGCGTCCGGTGCTGGACGATTCGGTGACGGAGCTGGAGCGGACGGTGCAGACGCTCGCGCCGCCTCACACGAACGGCCATGCTGCCCTGGAGCGTCGACCGTGACCGCCACCCTCTCGCGCCCGAGGACAGAAGCCGAGCTCCGCGAGGAGCTCGCGCGAACGCGGACCCAGGTGGCGGACACCGCCCAGGCGCTCAGGCGCCAGCTCCACGACATCTGGGACGTTCGGCAATGGGTCGCCCGGCGTCCGGGCCTCTCCCTGGGCATCGCCTTCGGCGTCGGCCTCTGGCTGGGCATCCGGCGCCGCTGACCCCACATTCGGAAGACGGAACAGACTGGAGACGAACCGATGGCCACCACCGACACGCTGTCCGACACGGCCCGTGACATCCAGAGCCGCGTGGCCCCTCAGATCGAGGACGCCCGCCGCGAGCTGGACTCGCTGAACCAGAAGGTCGCCGGCTTCATCAAGGAGAAGCCCATCGCATCGCTGGCCATCGCCCTCGCCGCCGGCTTCATCATCGGCCGGATCGCTTCTCGTTGAGCCCCGGACCCGAACGCACAATGGGCACCCCTCCCGAGAAACCCGGCTCCGGAAACGGTCACCACCCGCCCCAGGGCTTCGCCGGCCGGGTGGGGCACCTGAACGACAGCGCCCACCAGCTCCTCGACGAGGCCCGGAGCACCTTCGAGGACCTGGGCCAGGCCGTCGACCTGCGCGGACGCGTGAAGCGGCACCCCTACGCGATGGTCGCCGCGGCGGTGGGCGTGGGGTACGTCCTCGGCGGCGGGCTCTTCAGCCAGCTCACCTTCCGCCTGCTGGGCATCGGGATGAAGGTGGCGGCGATTCCCCTGGTGAAGCACCAGCTTCTCGACCTGGCCGGGGCCGCGGTGTCCGGGTTCGCCGAGAACAGCGGAGACGACGTCGGTTCGCCGTCCTGACAGGAGACCACGATGATGAGCCTCAGGGATCTGAAGAAGATGGACCGCGACGACCTGCTGGACCTGGTCGGGCTGCAGCGGGCGAGCTCCACCGACTGGGTGGCGCCGGCGCTGACCGCGCTCGGCGTGGGCCTCCTGGTCGGGGTGGGCGTGGGACTGCTCCTGGCGCCGAAGCCGGGGGCGGAGCTGCGCAACGACCTGCGCGACAAGCTGCGGCACGCGCAGGACTCGCTGCCCGAGCCACTGAAGGGCGCGACCGCGGGCGTGGCCTCGAGCGCCTCCCGCTCGGTCCCCTGACCCGGGGGCGCCGACTGACATTCGGCTTGTCCGATCCGGGGGGTGACGGCAACATCGGGACCCCCTGTCACCCCGACTACCGTCCGCCGGGCGGCGCTTCCTGCGCGTGCTCGGGTTCAGCCTCTTCCAGGCCGCCGTGCTCGGCAGCGCGGTGGGGGCCATCGTCAGCGCTCGCGTCCCGCCCACCCCCGGGTTCAGAGACGAGGAGCCGCCCCGCCGGTTCCGGATCCGCACCTTCATCGGCGCGCCCATCGACGGGCTCGAGCGCTCGCTGCTCGACTGGCGGCTGCACGAGCTGGGACGGCAGAGCGAGCCGGCCCGCGACGTGGTCCTGGTGGGCGTGGACGACGAGACCCTGGCCAACGCCCGGGAGGACTCGCATCCGGACGTGAGCGTCTGGCCCTGGCCGAGAGCGCTCCTCGGGGGGCTGGTGGCGCAGCTCGGGAAAGAGGGCGCGTCTCCGGTGGTGCTGGACTGGGCGCTGGACAGCGGCAGCCCGCGGCTCGGCGGCGAGGTCTCGGACGACGAGCTGTTCCGCCGGGCGCTCGACGCGACGCCGGGGACGGTGCTCGCCTTCTCGGTGTCCGCCGCGCCTCCGCCGGCGGTGATTCGCCCCCTGCGCCCCTCGCTGGTGCTGGTGGCCACCGAGGAGGGCGACGGACCCGCGGTGACCGAGGTGCTCCGCCGGGTGCTGGCGAGCCACGCTCCGGCCTACGCCGTCCCCGAGGGTGGCCGGGTGCGGGTCTGGGCGGGGGTGAGCTCCGTGGACGAAGGGCGGCAGCTCGCGAAACGCCTGGGCGTCACCGGCAGCCTCCAGATCCGGGATTACGGCGCTGCGGACCGCGGCTTCCAGGTGACCCCCGAGGACCTCCTGGTCCGGGTCGCCTCGGTGGAGGTGCAGGGGCTGGAGGTGGAGAGCCTGCCCCTGGCCCGCTCGCTGGACGTACCGGCCTCGGTGCTCCTCGGCTCGCGGAGCCGCTACGGGCACAACGCGCTGGCGGTGGACCCGGACGGGAAGGTGCGCGGCATCCAGCACCTGGTGCGCTGGGTATCGCCACAGGGAAGGGTGCACGTGCTTCCCTCGCTAGCGCTGGCCGGGGCGCTGGCGCGGGCCAACAGCCGGCAGGTGGCGTGGAGCGACGGCCAGCTGGTGGTCGTCGGCGGGAAGTCCATCCCGGCCGACAGCACAGGCTACGCGCTGATCCGCTGGGACGCGGCGGAGGGCGGGCGCGACGGAAGGGGCTCGCTCGAGCGGGCCATCTCGGCGTGGCGCTTCGTCCAGAACTTCCACGACGCGCAGGAGGGCGTCCCGGCCCACGCGCGCAACGACGTGCAGCACCGGGCGGTGGTGCTGGCCGAGACCTTCCGCACGGCGGGGAGCTGGCCGGCGACGCCGCTCGGAGACGGGGTCTCTCACGCGGCGGTGGTGGGGCAGTCGCTGGAGAACTGGATCGACGGCGCGGGCATCCGGCGGGCGCCGGTCCGGAGCGACGTGCTCGCGACCTTCGCCCTGGCCTTCGCTGGAGGGTTCGTCGCGCTCGGGTTCAGCGGGCTGTTCCGTTCGGCCGTCGGCGCGCTGCTCTACGTGCTGTCGGCGGTGGCGGTGGTCGTGGTGTGGCTGTTCTGGGTGCGGCGGCTGATGGTGGTGGACCACGAGTGGCTGGCGGCGGGCGGGCCGCTGGTGGCGTTCGGGCTCGCCTGGCTCATCACCGGGCGCTACGCGCTGCGGACCGAGCGACAGATGCGCGACTTCGTCTACGGCGCGCTCGGCCGGTACGTGAGCCCGGACATCGCGGACCAGGTCTTCCGGAACGTGGCGCTGATGAAGCCCCAGCGGCGCGAGGTGACGCTCTGCTACGCCGACCTCGACGGGTTCCGGCGGTTGCACCAGCAGCTCCCGCCCGAGGTGCTGGTAGATCTCTTGAACACGTACTTCGGCGAGCTCACCCACCTGGTGCGTCAGACGGGCGGGCACGTGGAGTACGTCGGCGATGCGCTCATCGCCTTCTGGGGGGCGCCGGTCCGCCTCGACCGCCACGGCCCGGTGGCCTGCCGGACGGCCCTGTCGATCCGGGCGGAGCTGGCGCGCCTCCGGCCGGAGTGGCACCGCCGCTTCGGGGTGGAGGTGCAGGCGCGGATGGCGCTGCACTCGGGCGAGGTGGTGGCCGGGGACATGGGGAGCGCGCTCAAGTCGAACTACACGGTGCTCGGCGATCCGGTGGCCACGGCCGAGCGGCTCGAGCGGGCGAACCGGCTCTACGGGACCGACCTCCTGGTCTCCGGTGACACGCAGCGCCGGGCGGGGCAGGAGTTCGTCTTCCGCGAGCTCGACGTGGTGACGCTGGGCGGCGGTCCGCAGACGCTCTACGAGCTGATCGGCCGGCGCGGCGAGGTGCCCCCGGCACTGATTCCGATCCTCCCCGGCTGGCCGGAGGCGCTGGCGCGGGTGCGGCGGCAGGACTTCGCCGCCGCCCTCGCCTTCTTCGAGGCGCATGCGGCGGTGGACAAGGTCTCGGCGCGGTGGGCGGAGCGGGTGCGCGGCTACCAGGCTTCTCCTCCGCCTCCCGACTGGGACGGCCGGGGAGACCTCCGCCGAGGCTGACGCCGAGACCACCTGGACTGACCGGATGATCGCGCCGGATCAGCGGCTGAGGTCCAGGAGCGACGACAGAGCGTCGCTCTCGCGACGTGACGGAGGAGCGAGGCGGAGATCGGCCGCGAAGACCAGCGAGGGACGAGTCGGTACGAGTGGTTTCGGAGTCATGGGCGCCGGGGCTTCGTCCCGGTGGTGGCGGCCGCGGGCTCGAGCACGATGTCCACCGCGCCGCCGGTCGCGAACTCCGGCGTGTTGGGCAGCGGGCGGGTCGGCTTCTTGCTCGGCGAATCGGCGGTGATCTGCCCGGCGGTGACGCCCTCGCCCACGAGGAAGTCCCGGACTCTTTCCGCGCGCTGGCCGGACAGGGCGGCGGCCGCCTTCCGGGATCCCTTCTTCGGAGGCTGGGCCTGGATCCGCGCGGAGCGCTCGGCGGTCTTGAGGAAGTCCGCCACCTGGGTCAGCCGGTCGCGTCCGGCGGGGAGCAGCTCGGCATGGCCCTGCCGGAAGAGCTCACCTCCGGGCAGGCTGATGACGGTCCCCTCGGGCAGGTCGCGGATCAGGGCCTCCTGGGCGAGGACCGCGCGGCTCTGCGAGGTGCGGCTCTCGGCGGCGTTCCGGGCGGCCTTCTCCCGCTCCAGCTCGGCGTGGGCGAGCGCGAGCTTCTGCTGCGCCTGGTCGAGCAGGGTCTGGCGGGTGGCGGTGACCGCCTGGAGCGTGCGGTCGCGCTCGGCGGCGAGCTCGTGGGTGCGGCCGAGCGTCTCGGCGGACTGGATCTTGAGGATGGCGACCGTCGCCCGATCGTCGACGACCTTCGGGTCACCGGTGTCGAGGCCCTTCTCGGCGAGCTCGAGGAACTTCTTGGCGGTCGCGAGGTCGGCGGGGCTGGACTCGGCGGCGGGGCCCTGCTGCGCCTTCTCGTAGGCCGCCCGGGCCTCGTCGAGTCGATCGGTCCGCTGGAGGTGGATGCAGCCCGTGGAGAGCACGGCGCTGGAGACGAGGAGCAGCACCGCGCGGCTCATTTCGCCCCTCCCGGCAGGTCCTGCCCGGAGTCGGGGCCCAGCATGCTTCCGGCGCCGGTGCGGAGCGCGTCCAGCCGGGCGTGCGCCTGTTCCGTCTCGGTGCGAGCGATCTGCTCGCGGGCGAGCGCGTTGGCGAGCTCGGCCTGCGCCCGGGCGATGTCCAGCTTCCGGGCGGCGGCTTCCGGGTCGTCCTTGTTGACGTCCCTGGCGCCGTCGATGCTCTCGCGCGCCGCCTGGAGGTGGAGCCTCGCCTGCGGCACCCGCTCGGCGCCGATCTCCTGGGCGGCCCGGACCTCGGCCTCTGCCTGGGCGAGCCGGTCCGCCGGAAGCGGTGGTGCACCGGCACAGGCCCAGCCGAACGCAACCAGCGCTCCGGCCGTCCAACGTCGCATGAAAGTTTCCTCCCCTGACGGTCCGGGAAGTTGTTCACGCGCCGTTCGACAGGCAACGGCGCGGCACGTGCCTTGCCGACGTCAACCCCTCAGTCCTCGCGGGGGCCCTTGAGGGATTCGACCGGGCGGTCCTGTCCGACGTGCTCGGTGAGGACGGTGCGGATGCCCTCGGGGGTCATCTGGCCGTAGTGGACCTCGTCCTCCCATCCCATGAGCTGGAAGTCCTCCTGGCGGAAGGGGTCCGGCGGGCGAGGGCGGTCCTCGCGGATGACGACGTTGGGGCCAAGGTGGCAGAGGCCGTAGCACCCGCCCCGGGACAGGGTGCAGCGTCCGCGCAGGTCGAGATCCCGCACCGCGTCCTGCGCCGCGGACGCGACGCGCTCGGCGCCGTTGCGACGGCAGTCCGGCCCCTTGCAGATGGAGACGCGGTAGGTGGGCACGAGAAAACAGTCTTACGGCGTCGGGCCGGCGGGCGGAAGGGTTGCCCGTGCGGCGGAGTGCTCCTCGGAGACGAGTCGGCGGTCCTCCCTGCGAACGAAGGGCCAGTAGACGGCGAGAGCGAGTGCGAGGGTGCCGAGCTGGAGGGCGACTGCACGCGGGTCGCCTCCGGTGGTGAGAAAGGCGCCGACCGGCGCAGGGAGAGTCCAGAGCGTCTCGAGGTAGGGGGGGTGGACCCAGCCGAGGCGGAAGGCGCTCCAGGCGACGGCGGCGGAGAGGAGGGGGGCGAGGACGAAGGGGACGGCGAGCCTCGGGTTCAGGACGACCGGGACGCCGAAGAGCAGGGGCTCGTTGATGTTGCAGAGGGCGGGGACGATGCCCGCGCGGCCGACCGCCCGGAGCTGGGTCGAGCGGCAGCGGAGGAGGAGCAGGCCGAGGGCGAGCGCGGCGCCCGAGCCGCCCTGCCAGACGAACCACAGGTAGAAGTGGAGCGGCGCGACGTGGGGCGGGGTCGCGTGGGCGGCGACGGCCTCCATGTTGGCGACGAGCATCGCTTCCCAGACGGGGCGCAGCGCCGAGGTGAGCGCGGCGGGATGGACGCCGAGCAGCCAGAGCAGACTATCCACGAGGACGAGCCCGAGGACCCCGCCGAAGGAGTCCGCGGCGCGGACGAGGGGGGAGACGGCTCGCTCGAGGAGGGTGATGAGGTCGAGCCCGAGGACGTGGACGACGAGGAAGACGCCGCCGAGGACGAGGGCGGCGGGGAGAAGGGCGACGAAGCTGCGGACGACGACCTCGGGCGGGCCGCCGGGGAGGCGGAGGGTCCAGCGACGCTCGACGAGGAAGCGGGTGAGCTCGACGCTGGCGATGGCGAGGAGGAGGCCGGCGAAGATTCCGCCGGCGCCGAGGCGGGTGAGGAGGAGGGAGATGGGCTGGGCGGCGGTGCCGGGCTGGAGCGCGGCGACGACGTAGCCGGCGGCGGCGATGAGGCCGGCGCTCGCGGTGTCGAGGCCGTAGGTGCGGGCGAGCGACTGCGCGGTGCCGAAGGTGACCCAGAGGGCGATGCAGCCGCCGAGCGCGCGGTAGGGGAGGAGGAGCGTGCCGGCGTACGGGGCAACGAGCCGCTGGAGGGCGGGCCAGGGCGGCTGGGCGGCGAGGAGGAAGAGGGAGCCGACGAGGACGAGGGGCAGGGCGCCGACGACGCCGTCGCGCACGGCGACGAGGTGACGCTGACGGGCGAGCCGCTCCGCGGCGCGGGCGAGGGCCTCACGGCGGGTCGTGGGGGCCGCGGTGGAAGGAGCGGAGGTCAGGCCCCGATCGTCTCCCGGGCGGGATGGCTGGGCAAGCGAACGGCGGGCGCTCTAGCGTGGCACCGTGCGCGGCACGCGGGAGTGGGGTCTCGGAGTCAAACCGAGGGGCGGGCTCCCCTGGCTCAGCGTCGCGCTCCTTGCGTTCTTCGTCGGAGTGCCCGAGGCGTGGGGGACCTGCGACTGCGCTGACACGCACGGTGGGTGGCCCTCTGGAAGGAAGGGGGTTCCCCGGACCATTCGCCCGCTCGTTCTCGACGCTCGTCCGGGCGGGGACTACCGCCTGCTCGACTTCGGCCCTGTCCTCGACCCGCCGGATGAGCTCTCCTCGACGCTCCTTCCCCTGGACGCCCTCGAGAATTGGGAGCCGCGCGGGCCGCTCCAGAATCGGAGCGAGACAGACAATCCGGTTCGGGGAAGGCTCAGGGCTCTCCTGACTCAAGAGCCGCGCCTCCTCGAGTTCGTTCCCGAGCAACCACTCCCCGCCCGTCATCGGTTCGGGCTCGTCGGCCCCTACCGCTGGAAGGTCATCGCGATCTTCGAGACCGGGGATGCAATGCAGGAGGAATCGCAACCACTCGAGAGACTCGAACTCGAACGACTCGTCCCGCCCGGCGAATCTCCCTGCGGTGACGGCTGGAACGTCGTGCTGCGTGAGTTCCCAGCTCGCCCTCCCCCGCGCTTGCTGGAGGTCTTTCCCGCAACGGGCTCTCTCGAGGTGCCTCCGCTGACCCTTCTGATGTCGTTTCAGGGGCGGATCTTGGCCGGCCAGTTTGGGACATGTTCACCGTGGGGGCTCCGATGGCAGCGCACTCGGCTGAAATACCGGGTCAGGGAACGCCGCCTCGATGGAACGCTCGGCGCATCGATCCCCCTCACGATCACCGTCCCGAAGGAGGCGGTCGAGTTGCCGCCGCCGCGTCGGTGAGTCCTCGTCGAGGGATCGAAGGTGCCTGACACCTTCAATGAGCCCGCCGGCCACCAGCGGACCTCCCCGGTCCCATCAGCGGAGCCGAAGGGGCGTTCGTTGAAGGTGCCAGACACCTTCAATAGCCTCCAAGAAAGCCACGGAATTTCAACTGCTTGGAGAGTCCTCGGGCGCGGGGGGATCGGGCATCCTGGACTCGACTTTGCGAATCGTTCTCAATATAAGAGAGGCAATGAGGAACCTCGCGCAGCTTCCGCCCGGCGCCCGCGCGCGCATCGATGGCTTCGGGTCGGACCTTCGCCCGGAGGTGGGGCGGCGTCTGCGTGAGCTCGGGTTCGTGGACGGGAACGTCGTGCGCTGCGTGCGCCGCGCTCCCTTCGGTGGTCCCCGCGTGTACGCCGTGTCCGGAGCTGCCTTCGCGCTCGAGATGCACGTCGCGGCGCACGTCCTGCTCGGCCCGGCGGACGGCGATGACGGCTCGCGCGGCTGAGCGCGCCGACGTCCTCCTCGTCGGCAACCCCAACTCCGGCAAGAGCCTGCTGTTCAGCCGGCTCACCGGCATCGCCCAGAAGGTCGCCAACTATCCCGGCGTGACCACCGAGGTCCGGTCCGGTCACGCCGGCGGCCTCGTCATCCACGACTACCCGGGCATCTACTCCCTCGAGCCGCTCACCCTCGACGAGCGGGTGGCCATCGAGCGTCTGGACAAGGCCCTCGCCGACCCCGGCACCAAGGCCATCGTGTGCGTCCTCGACGCCACGCGGCTGGAGCGCAGCCTCTACCTCCTCCTCGAGCTCCTCCCCCGCGCCCGCGCCGTCCACGTCCCGGTCATCGCGGCGGTGAACGTCATCGACGAGCTCGTCGGCCCGAGCGCACGCCTCGACCTCCCTGGCCTCAGCGCCGCCCTCGGCTGTCACGTCATCGGCATCTCGGCCAAGACCGGCCAGGGCCTCGACGCGCTCCGGTCGACGCTCCATCACCTGGACCGCGAGCCGCCCTGGGACGAGCGCTGCGCCGTGCCCGCGTCCATCGAGGAGAAGAAGGCCACCGCGAAGCGCCTCACCCGCGCCTACGGGCCGCGGGATGACGTCCTCCTCAAGTCCCAGGAGCGCCTGGACCGGGTGTTCCTCTCCACCACGCTGGGCCTCCCGGTCTTCTTCGTGGTGATGGCCATCCTCTTCCAGGCCATCTTCACCTGGGCCGCACCGCTCATGGCCCTGGTGAGGGACGGGGTCGCCGCGAGTGGCACGTTCGTCGGCCAGCTCCTCCCGGCCGGGTTCGCGCACGACTTCGTCCGGGACGGCGTGTTCGCCGGCATCGGCGCGTTCCTGACCTTCGTGCCGCAGATCTTCATCCTCTTCCTGGTCATCGGCGCGCTCGAGGACTCCGGCTACCTCGCCAGGGCCGCGGTCATGCTCCACCGGCCTCTCGGGTGGTTCGGGCTGTCGGGACGGAGCTTCCTCCCGCTGCTCTCCGGCCACGCCTGCGCCATCCCCGCGATGATGGCCGCCCGGACCATCGAGTCCCCGCGGCGCCGGCTGATCACCGTGATGGTCATCCCCTTCACCTCCTGCTCGGCGCGCGTGCCCATCTACGCGCTCCTCATCGGGGGATTCGTCCCGGCGGTCAGCCTCGTCCCGGGCCTGGTCGGGCTGCAGGGCGTGGTTTTCACCGGGGTCTACGTCTTCGGCATCACCAACGCGCTCCTCGCCGCCGCGGTGCTCGACCGGATGACCCGGAAGAGAATGGGCGGAGGCCGGCTGGCGGATGCGCCGTTCGTGGTCGAGCTCCCGCCGTACCGTGTCCCGAGCGCCAAGCCGATCGTCATCGCCGCGGCGTCGCGCTCCTGGAGCTTCGTCCGCCGCGCCGCCCCGGTCATCTTCTGCGTCGTCGTGGCGGTCTGGTTCCTCGGCTACTTCCCGAAGGGAACCGGTCATCTCGACCAGTCGTGGCTGGCCATGCTCGGCCACTGGCTCGAGCCGGTGTTCCGTCCCATGGGCGCGGACTGGAAGTCGGGCGTGGGCATCGTCAGCTCCTTCGTCGCGCGCGAGGTCTTCGTCGGGACGATGGGGACGCTCAACGGCCTCGAGGACGCCGGCACGCAGCTCGGCGCGCTCTCGAACCAGCTCCACCTCGGAGGCATGGGCCTCGCGGCGGCGCTGGCGCTCCTGTTCTTCTACGCGACCTCGCTCCAGTGCGCGTCGACGCTGGCGGTGATGCGCAAGGAGACCGGAAGCTCCCGGGCGCCGCTGTTTGCCTTCGTTTCCATGACGGCCTTCGCCTACGTGGGGGCCGTGCTGACCTTCCACGTGGCCCGGGCTCTCGGTGCGACGTGAGCGTGCTCCTCTCCCGCTGGCGCGAGGTGCTGGTCGGGGTCGTGCTCGCCTTCGTCGGCTGGGAGACGGCGCGCCTTCTCCCCGAGTCCTGGTACCTGGTGTTCGAGGGGGCGCTGGTCGCCTGGATCGGCGCGATCTACATCGGATTCGGTCTGCTCTCCGGCACCCGCTCGGCCATCATCGAGGTGATCGGCGGGATCGTGATGCTCTTCCTCGCCGTGCTGGGCACTTCCTGGGCGGCCTGGCTCCTCACGCTGGCGCTGGTGCTGCACGCGGGCTGGGACCTGGCGCACCACGAAGGACGCATCAGCAAGGCCGTTCCGCGCTGGTACCCCTCCTTCTGCGCGGCGGCCGATCTGGTGCTCGCCGGGCTGTTCTGGGCGACCCGACCGGGCGTCTGAGGGGCTTGCGACGGCACCGGTCGTGAGCGGCGGTTATTGCCCGCCCACCATGCCGCGCCCCGTTCCATTCTCCGTCCTCGACCTCGCGCCCATCTGCGAGGGCGGAGACGCCGCGCAGACGCTCCGGAACTCGCTGGACCTCGCCCGGCACGCTGAACGCCTCGGCTACGAGCGCTACTGGCTCGCCGAGCACCACAACATGCAGGGCATCGCCAGCTCCGCGACCTCGGTCGTCATCGGCCACATCGCCGCAGGCACCTCGCGCATCCGGGTCGGGTCGGGCGGCATCATGCTTCCCAACCACGCGCCGCTGGTCATCGCCGAGCAGTTCGGGACGCTGGCCACGCTCTTCCCCGGGCGCATCGACCTCGGCCTGGGCCGCGCGCCGGGGACCGACCCGCGCACCGCCTACGCCCTCCGCCGGAACCTGAGCAGCGACTCCGACCAGTTCCCCCAGGACGTGGTCGAGCTCCTTTCCTACCTCGGCAAGCCTCGCCCCGGTCAGCGGGTCCACGCCGTTCCGGGGGAGGGGACCGAGGTCCCGGTGTGGATCCTCGGCTCGAGCCTCTTCGGTGCCTCGCTCGCGGCCGCGATGGGGCTGCCCTTCGCCTTCGCCTCGCACTTCGCCCCGGCGCAGCTCATGGAGGCCATCGCCCTCTACCGGAGCAAGTTCGAGCCGTCCCAGTGGCTCCCCGCGCCGCGGGGGGGGGGTGGGTCCCCCGGCGG
>Ga0081540_1000511_pt1 | contig 38044 bp, 30 predicted proteins | sample TabmetS2T1R1_FD_71024 | JGI IMG/M metagenome (GOLD analysis project Ga0081540, IMG submission 71024) | Tabebuia heterophylla rhizosphere microbial communities from the University of Puerto Rico - S2T1R1 | ecosystem: Host-associated > Plants > Roots > Rhizosphere ...
AGGAGGGAGCCGCCGTGTCGTATGTTCCTGTCGTCGACATCTCCGCTGACCCCGTGGCCGTCGGCGCGGAGCTGGACGAGATCTGCCGCGCGGCGGGCTTCTTCCAGGTAACGGGGCACGGAGTCCCCGGCGGGATGGCCGAGCGGGCGTGGACCACGGCGACGAGGTTCTTCGACCTGCCACCCGCGGACAAACTGAGCGTGGCCCGGCCGGGGCCGGACTACCCGTACGGGTACATCCCGCTGGCGGGTGAGTCGCTGAGCCGGTCGATCGCCGGCGCGGCCCCGCCGGACCTGAAGGAGGTCTTCAACGCGGGCCCGCCGACCCGGCCGGCCCGCTCGTTCGCCGATCCGGGCGAGGCCTGGGCCTACTCCCCCAGCCTGTGGCCCGCGGCGCTGCCGGAACTCCGGGAGGCCTGGACGGCCTACTACGATGCCATGCGCGATCTCGGCGGCCGCCTGATGTCGCTGTTCGCGCGCGGCCTCGGCCTGCCGCCCGGATTCCTGGCGGACAGGACCGGCCAGGCCGCGAACGCGCTGCGCGCCATCAACTACCCGGCCCGGGACACCGCCCCGCTGCCCGGGCAGCTGCGGGCGGGCGCGCACACCGACTACGGCACGCTGACGATCCTGCGGCAGGACGCGGTGGGCGGCCTGGAGGTGCTCGACGTCGGCGGCCAGTGGGTCGGTGTCGAGCCGGTCCCCGGCGCGTTCGTGATCAACATCGGCGACCTGATGGCGCGCTGGACCAACGACCGGTGGCGGTCGACCCTGCACCGGGTGGTCGATCCGCCCGATCCCGCCGCGGCCGCCGCGCGCAGGCAGAGCATGCCGTACTTCCAGAACGCCAACTGGTCGGCGGAGATCTCCTGCCTGCCGACCTGCCTAGAGCCGGGCGAGAAGCCCCGCTACCAGCCGGTGCTGGCCGGACCGCACCTGATGGGCAAGTTCCGCCGGTCGATCACGTTGTGACCTGAACGGGCCGGCTCCGGGCGCAGCGTGCGGGCGGGCTGAGCTGGCGGGGCCGGGCCCGGCACCTTGACACCGGCAGCTTGACACCGGCCGGGGGGTGAACTGGGCGGCCGGCGGGTGCCCAGTTTCCCGGCGTCACGGTTTCTGCATCATCGACGGCTCGGACGATCCGGACGCCTGCGGACGGCGGACGGCAGCCCGTGCACGGATGAGTCCCAGCCGCCGGTCTCAACTCACGACGTGGGCGCGGGTGGCCGCCCACGGCACAGAAAGGAACTAGCGATGATGCTGAAGGACAAGGTCGCAGTGGTTTACGGAGCCGGAGGCGCGATCGGCGGTGCTGTCGCACGCGGTTTCGCGGCCGAGGGGGCCCGGCTCTTTCTCACCGGGCGGCACCGGGCACCGGTCGAAGCGGTGGCCAAGGACATCGTGTCCGCCGGCGGCTCCGCCGAGGTGGCCGAGGTCGACGTCCTCGACGAGCAGGCTGTGGACCGGTATCTGCGGTACCTCGTCGGTCAGGCAGGCCGCATCGACATCTCGTTCGACGCGGTCGGCATCCCGGGTTCGCAGATCCTGGGGGTGCCCGCGGCCGAGCTGGATGCCGAGGCGTTCTCCCTGCCCATCAGGACGTACACGACGTCGTACTTCGTGACCGCGCGCCTGGCCGCACGGCACATGATCCCCAACCGGGCGGGGGTGATCATGACCGTCACCGCATTCCCGGCGCGCAAGGGAACCCCGCTGAACGGGGGCTACGGCGCGGCGATGGCCGCCAAGGAGGCCCTCACCCGGGATCTGTCCGCCGAGCTCGCGCCGCACGGCATCCGCGTCGTCGCCCTGCGGCCGAACGGCATGGCGGAGACGACCACGATGAGGGAACTCTTCGAGATTCGCGCCCGGGCATCGGGCATGACCTGGGAGCAGTTCGAAGGGTTCCTCGCCAGCATGACCCACCCGCGACGGGTCATGACGCTCGAGGAGACGGCCAACGTGGCGGCCTTCATGGCATCGGACAAGGCCAGCGGGATGACGGGAACCACCGTCAACCTGACCATGGGGACCCTCGATGACTAGGGGCTACGCGGCACCAAGGGTGCACGCCAGCAAGGGAGTGGTCCTCCTGCTGGCATGCGCGGCGCAGTTCATGGTCGTGCTCGACGTCGCGATCGTGAACGTCGCCCTGCCCTCGATCCAGCGCGATCTGGCCATCGGGCGGGGCACCCTGCAGTGGATCGTCGTCGCGTACGGTCTCATGCTCGGCGGATTCCTGCTGCTCGGCGGCAGGATGGCCGACCTGGTGGGGCGCCGCCGCATGCTCCTGACGGGACTGGCATTGTTCTGTTCGGCCTCCCTGCTCGCGGGCGTGGCCGGATCGGCCGGGCTCCTGATCGGCGCCCGGGCCCTGCAGGGTTTCGGGGCGGCGATGGTGGCACCCGCCGCCCTCTCGATCCTCGCCGTGACCTTCCCGGAAGGCGCCGAACGCAATCGCGCGCTCGGGATCTACGGCGCCGTCACCGGGATATCGGCGTCGGCCGGCGTGATCGCGAGTGGCCTGCTCACCGCCGGTCCCGGCTGGCGCTGGGTCTTCTTCATCAACGTTCCGATCGGCGCCATTCTCATCGCGATGGCGGCAATCTTCCTGGCCGCCGACGCTCGCGACCGCCACCGGAGCGAACGCTTCGACATCGCCGGCGCGGTCACCGTGACCGCGGGACTGCTCCTGCTCGTCTACGCCCTCAACCGCGGCACCGAGTCCGGCTGGGCTTCCGGGACGGTGCTCGGACTGCTCGCTGCGGCCGTCGTGATGCTGTGCGCTTTCGTGCGGATCGAAGCCCGGTCCCGGTCACCGCTGGTGCCCGGCTCGTCGGTGCGCAACCGCACGCTGGTGGCGGCGAACCTCTCGGCGTTCTTCACGTTCGGAGCGATCATCTCGTTCATCTTCCTCGGTTCGCTGCTGATGCAGCAGGTTCTCGGTTACTCGCCGACGCGGACGGGTCTCTGCTGGCTGGCCACGACGGCGACGTCGTTCGTAGCGGCGGCGATCACCGGAACCAGGCTCGTCGCGGTGGCAGGCGTGCGGCGCCTGCTGGTCGCGGGCTTCTCGCTGCTCGCGATCTCCGCGCTGTTGCTGACGCGGGTTCCGGCCGACGGCCACTTCGCCACCGACCTGCTTCCGGCGCTGCTCCTGGCCGGCGTGGCCGGCGGGCTGAGCGCCCCGGCCATACAGATCGGCGCTCTATCCGGTGTCGCGCGCTCGATGACCGGCCTGGCGTCCGGGCTCGTCGAGACCATGCGCGAGATCGCGGGCGCCATCGGCGTGGCTGCCGTCTCGACGGTCCTCGTCTCGCGGACCGGCCCGATCGCCGGCGGTGCCGGCCGGGCGGCCGGCGCGCTGGGGGCGGCGAACGCCTTCCACGCCGCGTACTGGGTGATAGTCGCCTTCGCGGCCCTGGGCGCGCTGACCGCCGCGATTGCCTTCCCGTGGCGTTCCACGCGAAAGACCGGGCCCGCCCCGGGACGCGGCGTAAGAAGCGTCCCGGCCAACGGCTAACCAGCCGCCACGACCGGTGGCCGGGCCACCCCCGGCCACCGGAGTGGCACGCGCCGGGCCCGTTCGGCGCCATATCTTTCCCGGGCGTTACCAGCCGGCCCGGGCCAGCGTGCTCGTGATCGTGCGCAGCACGAGGCCGGGGTCACGCAGGGGCGGCAGATGGTCCATCCCCGGTACCACGATCAGCTCGCAGTTCCGGATCCGGGCCGCGGCCTCGCGGTTGGCCTGAATCAGCGGCGGATAGTCCGCGTCGCCGACCAGAAGCGACGTCGGCACCGAGATCTCGCCGAGCCGACCGTAAACCGGCGGATCCTCCTGCTGCATGTCACCCGACGAAACCTCGGCCCTCGCCCCCGAACGCAGCTGTTCCATGACCTCCGGGGTAGGGCCGGCGCCGGCCCAGATGCGCCGCAGGAGATCAGCCAGAGCGTCCACGTCCCTGGCCTCCAGCGCGCGCTCGTACTCGGCGTCCAGCTCATCCGGTTCCTCGGGCCACGGGTAGCCCGGGATACCCGGGCACAGCAGGACCAGCGCGGACACCCGGGCGGGCTGCTCCAGGGCCAGCCCGAGCGCGGAGCCGCCACCCTGGCTGCATCCCACGAACGCGGCACGGTCGAGGCCGTAGTAGCCGAGCACCGAGATCAGGTCGGCGAGCAGGGAGAACTTCGCGGCGGGCGCGGGCGACCGGCCGAAGCCGCGGGCGTCATACCTGATGACCCGGTACGACGCGGTCAGCGCGGGCAGCACCGGTTCCCAGATGCGCGAGTCGCCGATGCCCGGATGCAGCAGGACGAGCGGCGGGCCGTCGCCCCCGCTGTCGTCGGTCCATACTTCGCCGCCGTCAACGGCGATCATCAACTCGGTCACAACGTGGGACTATCGCATATCGCGCGGGCCATGTCTGCGCCTACCGGTGTATCAAGAACGACCGTGGCTGTCTCGCATTCGACGCCACCTACTGCGCCACCCTGGAACACCGCGCCGGCGTGAGCTACGCGCTGCCCCGTTCGGCTGACGGCAGCATCGTCTACGGGAAGCCGAGGGCGTCTCCTGGATGGCACCGGATCAGGTGGTCATGGTCTCCGGCACTGTGAGACCCAGCGGCCTAGACGCTCGCGGCGAGGCACTCGGATAGCAGGATCGCGTTTTCACCCAGCACCGAGAGCCAGTAGTTCATCCGCTCGGCATTGGTGAGGTCCCGCCAGTGGGCGAAGAGCCGCGACGCGTCAGCCAGCGGCAGCCGCCCTTCGACCTGGTGAATCTCCAAGGTGAAGGACGCTCTCCCGGGCCGGCACGCCTCGGTGGCCGCCCAGATCACGGACTGCAGGCCCCCGGGCCCGTACATCATGCTCAGGGACTGCCGCCCCTGGTAGCTGAACGGAATGGGCAGCTGCGTCAGGAAGGTGAAGTGATCCTTCAGGCCCGGGATGAGGGGATGGCCGTCGTGCAGGTGGAAATGAACGTGCTTGCCGAACGAGCCGATCGAGCGGATGACATCGATCACGTCGCGCCGGGCGCCGTCCACCGCATCCTGGACGTCCGCGGCGAGGCCGGGCAACCGCCCGTCCCCGGGGGAGAGAGCCCCGAGGCCCAGGCCGGGGTGGGAGCGCTTGAACCTGGCCGAAGCCTGCCTCATGCCGACGTGGCCGATGTCGATGCAGCAACTGATCTGCTCGGCGTCAAGGAGCCGCTCCGCCAATTCGATGAACCACTCCGGTTCTGAGCCCACGGCGTACTCGAGGAAGACCATGGGGCGCCCCGGCCGCTCGCGCAGGCGGGCCTCAAGCTCCCTCATCACTTCGACCACGTGGTCTGTCTGGGCCACCATCTCGGATTTGTCATGGACGACAAGGCCCGCGACGCGGCCCGCGAAACGGTCGGCGAATTCCGCGACCCGGGAACGGTCCTGCTCGCTGAGCACGTTGACACCGCGGTTCAGGTGGACCGTCGGAAGATACCGATGAGGAGGGACGAACCGAAGGGTCCGCTCCAGCTCGTCTGGGGTGTCGGCGTAGAGTTCGGCGGCCACGCCCATCTGGGCAAAGCGAAGACCGGCCAGCTCGAGGAGCGCATCGTCTCCGGCGAAACGTCGCTGGAACAGGCCGTGAACCGGTCCGGGTGCGTCCCGGTCACCCGGGCGGGCGACATTCATGATCTTCACCTCGCAGCGTGGCCGATGGTCTTATCTTCCACCCTGGTGGTCCCGGGTTCTCTTCGCCGGCTGACCCGCGGTCTTTGCCGTCCGTGCCTTAGCAAATCAGCGCCGCGTGGTTACGATCAGCGGCATGGTGACTATCGCCGAGCCGGTACCGCTGCTGCTGGAGCGGGATGCCGAGCTGGCGCGGCTGAGCACCCTGCTTGAGCAGGCGCACGCGGCCAGCGGGGCGGTAGTCACGATCAGCGGTCCGGCCGGGATCGGGAAGACGCAGCTGCTGGCGGCGGTGCACCGTCTCGCCGGGGACCGGGGGTTCCGGTCGCTCCGTGCCCGCGGCCGCGAGCTCGAGGCGGACATGGCGTTCTCGGTCGTTCGCCAGCTGCTGGAACAGCCAGTGCTGTCGGCCTCCGTGGCCGAGCGGCGGCGGCTTCTCGCCGGCCCGGCCCGGGCCGGTGCGGGCGCACTGGGGCTGGCCGCGGGCGATTCGCCCGCCTCTGACTTCGCGGCGGTGCACGGGTTGTACTGGCTGTGCGCGAACCTCGCGGAGCGCAAGCCGTTGCTGCTGACAGTGGACGATCTGCATTGGGTCGACGGTCCCTCCCTGTCGTGGCTGGCGTATCTCGGGCCGCGCTGCGCCGAGTCTGCGATGCTGGTGGTCCTCACCGTTCGGGAGGGTGATCCGCGCGGACGGGCGAACTCGGTCGCGGCGGCGGCGGACGATTCCTCGGTTCACCGCATGGGATTGTCGGCACTGAGCGTGGCGAGCGTCGCCGCGCTGGTGCGCGCGGAACTCGGGCCGACGGCGAGCGCGGGATTTTGTTCGGCCTGCTGGGAGCTGGCCGGCGGCAACCCGCTGTACGTCAGGGAACTGCTGGCCGCGGCGCGCAACGAGAGACTGTCCGGAGCGGACGACGACGTCGCGGTCCTGCGCGCGCTCGCCTCGTCCGCGGTCGGAGCCTCGGTGCTCAGCCGGCTCGCACGGCTAGGGTCTGACGCGGTTTCGCTGGCGCAGGCCCTGGCGGTACTCGGATCGCAGACCGAGGTGGGCGTCGCCGCTGAACTGGCGGGACTGGATCCAGCGGCCGCGGAACTGACGGCCGACCGGCTGGTGGCGGCCCAGATCCTCGCGCCGACACGGCCGCTCGACTTCTTCCACCCGCTGATCGGCGAGGCCGTTTACGCGGACCAGGCGCTGGGCGCCCGGCGGCTCGCGCACCGGCGCGCGGCCGCGATTCTTAACCGGGCCGGTGCCGCCGACCGGGTCGCCGCCCACCTGCTCGCGACCGGGCCGGCCGGCGACGCGTGGGTCGTGCAGCGGCTGAGCGCGGCCGCCGACACGGCTTGGGAGCGCGGCGCGGCCGAAGTCGCCGCGAGCTATCTGCGGCGCGCCCTGGCGGAGCCTGCCACCCCGGCGGAACGCCCGGTGCTCCTGCGGCGCCTGGGTGTCGCGGAATGGGCGGCAGGCAGCCCGGACGCGGTAGGCCATCTGAAGGAGGCGCTGAACGAGGCGCATGACGCGACCGCGATAGCGGCGGCCGCGGGACCGCTGGCGAACGCGTACATCATCTCCGACCAGGCGGACGTCGCGGTGGTGGAGCTGCAGCGAGCCGTGGCCCGTATCCGGGCCACCGACCCCCGGCTGGCCTTGCGGCTGGACGGCGCGGCGGCGCTCGCGGGCCTGATGGACGACCGTACCGCGCCCGCCGCGTTGCGGACGGTGGACCGGCTACGGGCCAGCCTGGACGAGCAGGCCGACCCGCCGGGCCGCGTGCTCGTCGCCATCGCTCACGCGGACATGAGGCAGGCTCGGCCGCCCCGCGAAACCCAGCGATTGCTGGAACGGGTGCTGGCGCGCGAGCCGTACCCGCCGCGACCCAACGCGTCCGCCTCGATCATCGTGACCTTGCTCGGGCTGGAGGCCTTCGGGGTGCTGCAGCGGCTGTGCGACGACATGCTCAGGGATGCGCGCCGGCGCTCGGCGGTACAGGAGCTCATCGGGGTGGCGACCTTCTCGGCCTGGGCCTTGTACCGGCGTGGCGAGCTCGCCGACGCCGAGGCCCAGGCACGCTGGGCCGTTGAGCACGCCACCGGGATCTGGGCGATCGACGCGCTCGCGCACCTGGTCGAGACGCTCACCGAACGCGGTGAGCTGGATGACGCGGCCACCGAACTGCGGCGCATGGCACCGCCGCTGACATCGCACACCGTCGTGGTCGCGGCCTACCTGATGGCGCGCGGCCAGCTGCGCATGGCTCAGGGACGATGCGAGGAGGGGCTGGGGGACTTCCTGGCCTGCGGCGAGCGATGCGAGCGGCTCGGGATCATCGATGGCCTGTACGGCTGGCGGTCTGAGGCGGCGATCGCCCACGCCCTGCTCGGCCACGAGGCCGAGGCCCGGCGGCTGGCCCGGACGGCGCTCGAGGTGGCCCGCGGTTTCGGCCGGCCTCGGTCGCTGGGTGTCACGCTGCGCGCCGCGGGCCTGGTCGAGGGCGGCGACCGCGGCCTCGCCCTGCTCGGCGAGGCGGTCGGGACACTCGAGCACTCCCCGGCGCCGGTCGAGCTGGCCCGGGCGCTCACCGACCATGGTGCGGCCTTGCGCCGGGTCGGCCAGCGGGCCACGGCGCGAGCTCAGCTGGAGCGGGGACTCGACCTGGCGCATCACTGGGGCGCCCGCCGCATCGCGAGCCAGGCCAGGGCCGAACTCACCGCGGCGGGCGCCAAGCCACGGCGCGACGCGATCACCGGCCGCGACGCCCTGACCGCCAGCGAGCTGCGCGTGGCCCGGCTGGCCGCGGCGGGCCGGACCAACCGTGAGATAGCACAGGAACTGTTCATCACGACGAAGACGGCTGAGGCGCACCTCAGCCGGGCGTACCGCAAGCTCGATGTCACCCGGCGAAGCCAGTTGGCCGAGGCGCTGGTCAGCAAGACCCCGGCCGGTGCGAGGCACGAAGCCGCCCGAGACTCCTAGCGGCCCCTATTTCTTAGGGCAAGAGCGGCAAAAGATCAGGGTGGTCTGCCCGATGCCGCCCCGCGGGCCGACTTTCAGACTCGGTCCTGTCGGCCATCCGCTGCCGGCGGAGACGAGCTTGAAGGCGGGGAGACATGACCACGGTAATGACAGAACGTGACGGGGCGGGACTGGCTCTGCCCGCGCCCGTCGTACCCGACCTGACGCTGCCGCAGTTCGTGCTCGGCGCCGCATTCCGGCGCGGGAGCAAGCCGGCCCTGGTCGACGCGGCGACCGGGCAGGAGGTCAGCTACGCCGACCTCGCCGCTGCCGTACGAGAGGTCGGCGCCGGGTTGTCAGCGCGCGGCCTGCGTCCCGGCGACGTGCTCGCCTTGTGCGCGCCGAACTCCATCGAATTCGCGGTGGCATGGTTCGCGGCCGCGTCGATCGGCGCGATCGTGACGACCGTGAACCCGCAGTGCACGGGCGATGAAATCGCCCGCCAGCTCCGGCAGACGGGCGCGCGGTGGCTGGTGACCACGGCCGGGCCGACCGGGCCGAAGCTGCGCGGCGTGACGGCCAGGACCGCGATCATGCAGACGATCGTGATCGGTGATGGTGATCACGCCGCCGGGACGATCCCCTTCTGGTCGCTTCGCGCGACCGCGTACGAGCCGGCCGAGCGCGTTTCCGCGTCGGATATCGCGCTCCTGCCGACGTCCAGCGGCACCACCGGGCTGCCCAAGAGCGTCGAGCTCACGCACCAGAACCTGGTCGCCAGCCTGTGCCAGACGTGGCTCGTCCACCAGGTCACCGAGGACGACGTGGTGATGGCGGCCCTGCCGTTGTTCCACATCTACGGGTTGCAGATCACCCTGAACCTGGCCCTGCTCGCGGGCGCGACCGTGATCATCTTGCCGCGGTTCGGGCTGGACACCTTCCTCCGCGCCGTGCAGGATCACCGCATCACCAGGGCCGAAGTCGTACCGCCGATGGTCCTCGGCCTCGCGACCGCAGCCGCGGTCGACGACTACGACCTGGCCAGCCTGCGGCTGCTCACCTCGGCGGCCGCGCCCCTCAGCGCCGACCTCGCACGCACGTGCGGGCAGCGACTCGGCTGCCGGGTCAAGCAGGCCTACGGCATGACCGAGGTGAGCGGCGGGACTCACATCGCGCCCGACGCCGGCCCGGACCGACCCGATTCCATCGGCCCCGCCCTGCCCGGCGTCGAATGCCGGATAGTCCATCCCGGCACCGGCGCCGGGTTGCGCCCCGGTCAGCCGGGCGAGCTGCTGGTCCGCACGCCGGGCGCGATGCGCGGGTACCTCGGTGATCCGGAGGCGACCGCGGCCACCATCGACGCTGACGGATGGGTGCACACCGGCGACATCGTCACGGCCGGCCAGGACGGGTGGTTCTATGTGGCCGACCGGGTCAAGGAACTGATCAAGTACAAGGGCTACCAGGTCGCCCCGGCCGAGCTCGAGGCCGTCCTGCTGAGCCACCCCGCGGTGGCGGACGCGGCCGTCGTCCGCAAGCACGACGCGCTGGCCGGGGAGGTACCCAAGGCCTTCGTCGTGCTGACGGCCCCGGCATCGGCGCAGGAGCTGATGGCGTGGGTGGCCGAGCGCGTGGCCGGCTACAAGCGGGTGCGTGAGGTCGAGTTCACCGACTGCATCCCGAGGTCCCCGGCGGGCAAGATCCTGCGCCGGCTGCTCGTCGAGCGGGACGCCATCCCGGCGAGCCAGGTCGGCTCCGGTGACCCTGGTCATGGAAACTGAAGCCACCACGGCGACGGTCGCGCCGGCGGGCAAGGGCGCCGGTAATCGTCCGCTAGAAGGCATGGTCGCGCTGGTGAGCGGCGGCAGCCGAGGCCTCGGCAGGCTGCTGAGCGCCCGGCTCGCCGACGCGGGAGCGGCCGTCGCGCTCATCGCGCGGTCCGCTGGCGAACTCGCGGCCACGGTCGGCGAGATCGACCGGGCGGGCGGCGTCGCCGCTGCCGTCCCTGCTGACGTCACCGACCAGCGAGCCACCGCCGCCGCTGTCGCCGAACTGCGCGAGAGGCTGGGAGCGGTAGACATCCTCATCAACAACGCCGGCATCAGCGGGCCGGCCGGGCCGGCCTGGCAGGCCCGGCCGGCCGAATGGTGGCAGGCGATCGAGGTAAACCTGGGCGGTGCGTTCGTCCTGACCCAGCTGGCGCTGGCGCATATGATCCCGGCGGGCCGGGGCCGGATCATCAACATCACCAGCTACGCGGGCGTCTACCGATGGCCGCTGATGTCTGCCTACGCAGCCTCGAAGGCGGCACTGGTGAAGCTGACCGAGACCCTCGCCGAGGAGACACGCCCGCACGGCGTATCAGTGTTCAGCGTGGACCCCGGGCTGCTGCCCATCGGTCTCGGCGAGGTCGCGCTGAGGAGCAGAGCCGGTCAGCAGACGCCAGAAGGCCGGGTCCACGGCTGGATACGCGACCAGTTCGCCGCCGGCCGCGGCGCCGACCCGGAGGAGGCGGCCCGCCTCATCCTCGCGCTGGCCAGCGGCCACGCGGACCGGCTGTCAGGTCGTCACCTCGGCGTGACCGAAAATCTCGACGCCTTGCTGACCAGGATCGATCAAATCGAACGTGACGACTCGCACACGCTTCGGTGGCGTACGTAAGGACGTCCAGCCGGAGGCCACCTCGATCAGGCCGAGTTCGTTCGCGTGAATGCGTTCCGGCTCGACGCCGAAGTGCGGCGGATAGAGGATGGCCCAGTCGATGACGTCGGCGTAGCGGCGCAACTGGCCAGCCACGTCTTCCGGCGCACCGAACACGGCCCGCTCCTCGACCATCGCATCCCCCGCGGCGATCACGCCGGCCACGTCGCCGCGGGCCAGGGCTTCGCGGGCCGCAATGCGCTCGGCGGCGAACTGTCCGTCGGGGAAGAGCGCGTCGTAGCCCTTCGGCGTGGCGTAGAAGCCGACCTGAGCCGCGGCGTCCCGGCGCGCGGCGCGCGGATCGGTGCTGGCCGCGGCGACGATCTGCGTGGTCATCCGCAGCCGCGCCGCGTCCCGGCCTGCCCGGGCCGCGCCCTCGGCCAGCAGCGGGCGGGCCGTATCGCGCAGGTAGCCGGCCGAGGCGATGGTGTGCCCGACGAACCCGTCCGCGCACTGCCCCGCGACCCTGATCATGTGCTCACCCACGCCCGCCGCGAGGATCGTCAGGCTATCCGGCAGCGCCGTCCGGTCGTAGTGCGCCATCGAGACCCGGTCGAACTGGCCCTCGTACCGGAACGGGCCGCTGCGATGCGCGATCAGCCGCCTGATCAGCTCGATCCGCTCCCGGACCTGAGGCGCCGGATGGCGCAGCGCGGTCCCGAACCAGTCCTGGTTCATCCGGCGCGTGCTGCTGCCCACCCCCAGGACGAAACGGCCGCCGGCGATCCCCTGGACATCGGCCGCGGCCGCGGCCAGGGCGAGCGGCGCCCGGGCGAACAGCGGGGTCACGCTGGTACCGACGATCGCGGTCCCGGAAACCGCGGCGAACGCCGCCGCGCGGGTCAGGCTGCTTCGGTTGTAGTAGTCGATCGACCAGAGGGAATGGATGCCGGCCCGGTCGGCCGCCCGGACGATCGTCAGGGCATCGGCGGGGTCCTCGTCCATGACCACGAGCCCGACCTGCATTGCCGTTCTCCCTCCGCCGGCTGCGCTGGTGTCGCACACGTGACTATAGATTCGGTTCGGTGGCGGAGGCGAGGACCGGCCATGGACCCGGAGAGGAGCCGTTGATGGGCAGGCTCGAGGACAAGATCGCGATCGTGACCGGTGGCGGGCAGGGTATCGGCAAGGCCATCGCCGGCAAGCTGGCCGCGGAAGGGGCGACCGTCGTCGTCACCGACCTGGACGAGGCCAGCGCCAGGGAAACGGCGGGCGCGCTGCCGGGCACGCTCGCGATCCGCGCCGACGTCACCGACCGCCAGGGCGTCCAGGCGATGGTCAGCCGGGTCGTGGAGCAGTTCGGCCGCGTCGATGTCCTGGTCAACAACGCCGGCTGGGACAAGGCCAGCTCGTTCGTCGATTCCGACCCGGCCGACTGGGACCGCGCGATCGCCGTCAACCTGTACGGCGTACTGCATACCTGCAGGGCGGTCCTGCCGCTCATGGCCGAACGGGGCAGCGGGGCGGTGGTGAACCTGGGCTCGGACGCCGGCCGGGTGGGCTCGTCCGGCGAGGCCGTTTACTCCGCGGCCAAGGGCGGGATCATCGCCTTCACCAAGTCACTGGCCCGGGAGATGGCACGCCACCAGGTCAGGGTCAACTGCGTCTGCCCCGGTCCCACCGACACGGCGCTGTTCGCGTCGTTCGCGGGGCCGAAGCTGCGGGAGGCCCTCACCAAGGCGATCCCGTTCCGGCGGCTCGGCCAGCCGGACGACGTGGCCAACGTCGTCGCGTTCCTCGCCTCGGACGAGGCATCCTTCGTCACCGGCCAGACCGTCAGCGTCAGCGGCGGCCTCACGATGAGCTGAACCCAGGGAGCAGTCCGTGAAGTTCTCCGAGTACGAGCAGCTCCGATTCGAGCGCCGGGACCACGGCGTGCTGCTCATCACCATGAACCGGCCGGATAAGTACAACGCCGCCGACGAGCGGATGCACGGCGAGCTCGCCCGGGTCTGGGCCGAGGTCTCGGCCGACCCGCAGACGCGGGTCGCCGTGATCACCGGCGCCGGCCGGGCGTTCTCGGCCGGCGGCGACCTGGACATGGTCCGGCGGATGGCTGGCGATCATGACCGCGTGGCGCACATGCTGCGCGAGATGAGCGATCTGGTCTACAACATCATCAACTGCGAGAAGCCGGTCGTCTCCGCGATCAACGGCGTCGCTGTCGGCGCGGGTACGGTGGTGGCGCTGCTGGCCGACATCTCGATCTGCGCCCTGGACGCCAGGCTCGGCGACGGTCACGTCCGGCTCGGCGTGGCCGCCGGCGACCACGCCGCGATCTTGTGGCCGCTGCTCTGCGGCATGGCCAAGGCCCGCTACTACCTGCTGACCGGCGAGATGATCACCGGCGAGGAGGCCGAGCGGCTCGGCATGGTCAGCAAGGCCGTCCCCCGCGAGCAGGTGCTCGACGAGGCGCTACGGGTCGCGGACAGCCTGGCCACCGGATCGCAGCCCGCCATCCGGTGGACGAAGCGGACGCTGAACAACTGGCTCAAGATGGCCGGACCGATCTTCGACCAGTCCGCGGCCTACGAGATGCTCACGTTCATGGGCCCCGACGTCGTCGAAGGCACGGCCGCGCTCACCGAGAAGCGCGCACCCCGGTTCCCCTCGGCTCACGACGCGATATGACAATCCCGCGTCGCATGGCGCGATGAGAACCACGACGATGTGGCTCCGTAGTGGTCAGGACCACGACAACCTCACATCGTCGTGGTTCGGTGGTCCGAGTCGTCGGTGCTGCTGCGACGGGAGTGCAGATTGGGATTGACCGCGCTTCAGCGTACGCGGACGTCCGGGGTGAAGGGGCCCCTGACCCCGATAGATGGGGGCAAGGGCCCCCTCACCCCGCCGGTCGGCCAACGCGTAGATGCAACTGTGACGAGTGGGGCCAGTGGGTTTTCTACTCTAGGAACTCTCCGTCGGATCGGCGCTCCGTGTGCTAGCCCGCTCCGTGTGCTAGCTCGCTAGGAGGGCGGGTATCCGACCAGCAGCATGCCGTGGACGTCCTCGTCGGCGGAGCGGTAGACATGCGGGCCGTCGCCGCTGTACCGGGCGTAGTCTCCCGGGCCGAGCGTGATCGGCTCGCTGGCCGGGCCGACCGTGATCGTCCCGGCGTGCACGAACACCCGCTCCACCACGCCGGGGCCGTGCGGGCGGCCCAGGTGATCGGTCCTGGCCGGCAGGAACAGGTCGAAGAGCTCGACCAGGCCGCCGCGCTCGATCCGGTCGAGCAGCCGCAGGTCGAGCTGACCGCCGGGGGTGGACCCGCGCACCCGCGCGCCCTGCCGGGCCCGGACGACCACGCTTGTGGTCTCCCGCCGGTCTTCCAGCAGGTCGCTGAAGGCTACGCCGAGCCCCAGGGCCAGCGACCACAGCGTCTCGATGGTCGGGTTGCCCCGGCCCTGCTCCAGGTTGGCCAGGGTGGCCTTGGCCACGTCAGCGCGGGTCGCGAGGGTGGCTAGCGACATCCGGCGGGCGGTGCGGAGCCGACGCAGGTTCGCTGCGATGACCTCCCCCACGTCGGCGAAAGCCTGATCCGGAGCCTCATTCCTCATGTCAGTGAACTATACCAACGGGCTAATAAAATGGTACGCTCCGTCCAAAAAACACCGATACCCGAGGAACGAACAGTGCTGCGAACCGGCAAGGACTACATCGAGTCGCTCCGCGACGGCCGGGAGGTGTGGATCGACGGCGAGCAGGTCACCGACGTGGCCACGCACCCGGCGTTCGCGCCGATGGTGAGCGTCCGCGCGCGGATCTACGATCTGGCGCACGAGGCCGGAACCGCCGGACTGCTGACCTACACCGACGACGAGACCGCGGAACGCTGCGCCACCACCTCTCGACCGCCGCGCACCCGCGACGACTGGCGGGCCAAACGGGACGCGGTCGACGCCATCCTCGACGACGCCGGCGGCGTGGTCACCCGGGTCGGCGACGAGACGGTCGGCGAGATGTGGTCGCTGTTCGACGGGCAGAACGTGCTGAACGAGATCGACCCGGCGTTCTCCGCGAACATCGCCCGCCACGTCCGGCGCGCCCAGCTGCTCGACCCGTTCCACGTCTCGGCCAACACCGACCCGAAGGGCAACCGGGCCCTGCGGCCGCAGGACCAGGACCCCGACGTGCTGCTGCACGTGGCCGGCGAGACCGGCAACGGCATCGTGGTGCGCGGCGCCAAGTTCGAGACCGCGGCGGCCTACGCCAACCAGGCGTTCGTGAAGCCGACGATCGGCGAGTGGAACAACGAGGTCCTGTCCGACTACGCGGTCGGCTTCCTGGCCGACATGGGCGCCCCGGGCATCAAGCACATCTGCCGGTCCGCCTTCGCCGACCGGCGCGACCCGGAGGACTACCCGCTGACCAGCCGGTACGACGAGATCGACACGATGATCGTCTTCGACGACGTGGAAATCCCCTGGGAGAACGTCTTCTTCTACCGGCACACCAAGGCGGCCGCGTTCATCCGCGCGACCCTGCACCGGTACAGCATCTTCCCGTACGTCCAGCGCTACCTGCGCTTCGCCGATTTCCTCCTCGGCGTCGCCTACGCCAGCGCCCGGTCCACCGGGGTCACCATGCACCAGGCCGTGCGGGAGAAGATCGCGCAGATCGCGTGCTACCGGGAGGGCATCCACGCGCACCTGACCGCCGCGATCGAGCTGGCCGAGCCCAGCCCGGGCGGGCTGCTGATGCCCAATCAGCCGATGATGTACGCCGGCCGGGTGTTCGCCTCCACCCAGCTGCCGGCGGTCATGCACCTCGTCCGCGACCTGTGCGGCTGCCAGGTCAGCCTGATGCCCAGCAAGGCCATGTTCGACTCCCCCGGCGCCGGCGACTGGCTGCGGAAGTACTTCCGCCTAGGGGAGATCCCGGCTGAGGAGCGCCGCAAGCTCTTCGTGCTGGCCCGTGACCTGCTCAACTCCGACTACGCCGGGCACCGGCTCACGTTCCAGCTGTTCGCGCAGTCGCCGCCGTTCTCGCACCTGCTCGCCGTCTACAACAACTACGACTTCAGCGGCCCGCTGGACCTGGTGTCCCGGTACTCCGCGGTCGCGGACGAGGTGCGCACATGAGGGAGCCCATCTCCGTCGGCGGTCACCTGCGGATCCGGCCGTTCAACACCGCCGCGAGCTATCCGGAGCAGCGGCTGGACAACGACCTGTGCCAGGCGGTGGTGGCCGGCAACACGGTCTACCTGCGCGGCCAGGTGCCGCAGGACCTGGACACCGGCGAGAGCGTGCACACCAGCGACCCTGCCGCCCAGGCCGAGCAGGTGATGACGAACGTCGAGACGCTGCTGGCCGAGGCCGGCGCGTCCATCGAGCACGTGGTGTCCTGCACCGTCTACCTCACCGACATCCGCCACCGTGAGCCGGTATACCGTGTGCTCGGCCGTCACCTCACGGGCGTCTACCCGGTGTTCACCGGCCTGGTCGTGTCCGCGCTCGCCCGGCCCGAATGGCTGGTCGAGGTCACCGTGGTGGCGGTCAGGCCATGACGTTCTCGCTGGTGGGCCGCTGCGACCGCACCGGCGCGGCCGGCGCCGTCATCGCGTCGGCCAGCATGGCGGTGGCGGCGCGGTGCGCCGCGGCCCGGGCCGGGGCCGGCGCGGTGTGCAGCCAGAGCACGACCGACCCGCGGCTGCGCGAGGCGCTGCTCGAGACGATGGCTGGCGGCGCGGCCGCCGGCGACGCGCTCGCCACCCTGGTCGCCCGCACCGGGGACATCGCGTACCGGCAGCTCGCGGTGGTAGACGCGGCGGGCGGTTCGGCCTGCTACTCCGGCGAGCTGGCGCTGGGCGATGCGGCCGACGTCTGCGCGCCGGGCGCCGCCGCCGCAGGCAACCTGCTCGCCGACCGGGGGGTTCCCGCGGCGATGCTCGCGGCTTTCGGTGACGCGGCAGGCGCCAGCCTCGGCGACCGGCTGCTCGCCGCCTTGCAGGCGGGCCTGGCCGCGGGAGGCGAGGTTTCCCCGGTCCGTTCGGCTGGAATGGTCATCGCCGGATCCGTGCCGTGGCCGGTCACCGACCTGCGGGTTGACTGGCACGACGACCCGGTCGGGCAGCTCGCCGGCCTCTGGCAGATCTGGCAGCCGCAGGCGGAGTCCTACGTGCAGCGCGCGCTGCGCCCGGCCGAGACGTGAGCGGGACCCTGCGGCTGAGCCAGCGCGCCCGGCACCGCGATCTCGTCCCCGCGGGCGGGTTCCGGAGCGAGGAGTTCAGGGCCGCCTCGCGGGCTGCCCCCGCGATCATCTTCATCTGCCCGTACGGCACCTCCATTTCCACGCTGCGATGGGCGATACGACGGCTCCGCCACGCGGGTTACCACGTCATCGCCTACGAGACGACCACGGCGGTATTCATGGCCGCCGACCCGGCGATCCTCCGTGATCTCATCTCCGCGATGCGGAAGGAACTCGAGTCGCGGATATCGAGGCTGAGGTCGGAAGGCGTGACCGAGTTCGGCTTCTTCGGCAGCAGCCTGGGATCGTTCATCCTCTATAACTGCATCGGCGACGCCCTTCCCGCGCTGCGCTGGGGCGTGTTCAACACGGGCGGCGACATCGCCCAGGGCATGTGGCGGCTCGACGGGGCCCGGCGGCAGCACGTCCTGCACGGCTGGTCGCTGCCCCGGCTCGAAATGGCATGGGCCGATCTTCAGTGGCCGCGGTTCGGGCGTCTCGACGGCTGCCGGTTCGTCTTCGCCAGCTCACGGCGCGACACGATTGCGCCGCTGGAGGACATCGCGCCGTACCTCGAGCCGATGCGACAGGCAGGCGCCCAGGTAAGCGTGCTGGAGGTACGCGCCATCGGCCATCTCACGACGATCGTCGCGGGCCTGTGGCAAGCGCCGCGGATCATCGCCATGGTCCGGCCCGGCTAGCCCGCGCGGACGCCTGCGCGTCAGCCCGCCCTGGTGAGGAAGGCGGCCAGCCCGGCGGCGATCGCGCGGGCGGCCGCGGCCTGCCACCGGGCCGATGTGACCAGCGCCGCGTCGGTCGCGTTGCGCATGTTGGCACACTCGATGAACACCTTCGGAACCCGGGATAGGTTGGTGCCGGCCAAGTCGTCTCGGGGCTGGATACCGTCGGTTCCGTCGTAGCTGCTGAACGGCGCCCCGGTCCCGCTGGCGAACGCGGCGCGCAGGTCGGCGCCCAGGATGGCTGAGGGGCCGATGATGGCGTCGTTGGTCCCGCCGGCGACCGGCTCCAGGATGGCGAACCCCCGCCCGCCGGGCGGCCCGCCGTCGGCGTGGACGGAGATGGCCGCGTCGGCGTGGACTTCGTTGCCGATCGCGGCGCGCTCGGTGACGCACGGTCCCACCCCGGTGTTACTGGTCCGGGTGAGCGCGACCGTCGCTCCTTCCGCGCGCAGGTCGGCGGTCAGGTACACGGCGACGTTCCAGTTGAACTGGGCCTCGGTGTAGCCGCCATCGGTCTGTGCGCCGGTGGTGTCGCAGCTTTCGGTTTCCCGGCCGTTCCAGATCAGCTTGCCGATGACCGAGGCGGCGGAGAAGTTCCCGCCGTTGTGCCCCGGGTCCACGGCGACGACCTTGCCGCGGAGGATCCCGGTGCCGGTAGGGCGGAACAGTTCCGGGCCGCCGCTCGCGGCGTCTTGCTGCGCCTTCGCCGAAGCGGCATGGTTACCCGGCGCCGGCCTCGCGCTGGCCCGGGTAGCAGCCGACTGGCTCTGGTGCGAGACCGGAGCCGAGGACGGTGGCCGGCTCGTGGCCTGCGGTGCCGACGGCCCGGCGCCGCAGGCGGCACAGGCCAGCGCGGCCGCGGCGGGCAGGGCCCACCCGATCCGGCGCATCAGAACTCCGTATTCGAATACGCCTGCTGCCCGTAGCGGGGCGCCATAGGGTTCCAGATGGCCACGAAGGCACTCTTAGCGGTGGTCGCCGCGCCGGAGACGTTGAGGGCGGCCGCGTAATGCGAGTCCTGGCTGGGGTCCGATCCGCACGGGCTCTCCGAGCTGGCGACGTCCTTCATCCAGTCCTGGTAATCCTTATCGGCAGCGATCGAGTCCCGCATCGTGGTGGTAAGCGTACTGACCAGCTGAGTTCCGTTTTGCAGCCCGGATACCGAGAGCGTGGGCAGGGCGTCCAGGATGCCCTGGCGGGTGTCGATGGCACGCTGGAGGGTGGCTTCTCCGCTCGACGGGTTTTCCGTGCACTGCTGGACGCCGTTGATCGCGGATTGGATGGTCGACCGCACGGAGGCGCTCCGGGCCAGGTAAGAGGCCAGAGTCGCCATGGCAGCCGCGCCGGGGAGCCGGGTGCCGGCCGAGGGCGACGTGACCGGCGACGTGGCACCGGCCGGACTAGGGGTGCCCGAGGCGGGCGGCGCACCGCCATGGCCGGGCCCGATCTTGCCGGCCACGAAGGCACCGGCCCCGACCGAGGCCAGCACGGCGGCCGCGGCCGCGGCGATCAGCCAGCCCCGGCGGAGCGGCCGACGAGGCGGGGGTGCCGCCGGCCGCCTGTCCCGCGGCGGCACGGGCGATGCCGCCGGCCGGTCGAAGCGTGACTCCGGCTCCGCCGCCGGCCGGTCCCAGGCGCGCTGCGTGTGCGTCGGCTGCTCGTCATGGGCGGGGTGCGACTCCGGCCGGGAGGCCATCGGCACCCTGGCCGGGGGGTTCTGGCTCAGCCCGGCCAGGAGCTGGGCCGCTGTCGGCCGCTGGCGCGGATCCTTGGCCAGGCAGTGCTCGGCCAGGGGCCGCAGTCCGCCCGGCAGCCTGGCGGTGTTGGGCTGGCTGGTGACCACCCGGTACAGCAGCGCGACCGTGGACCCCTGCCCGAACGGGCCCTCGCCGGTGGCGGCGAAGGTGAGGACGGCGCCGAGGCTGAAGATGTCGCTCGGCGGTCCGACCTCGCGGCCCTGGGTCTGTTCCGGTGACATGAACCCGGGCGAGCCGACCACCGTGCCGGTCTGAGTCAGCGCGCTGGTTTCCATGGACCGGGAAATCCCGAAATCGATCAGCCGTGGCCCGTCGTCGGCCAGAAGCACATTCGACGGCTTCAGGTCACGGTGCACCACGCCGGCGGCGTGTATCGCGCTCAGGCCCTCGGCCAATCCCGCGGCTAGCCTCAGCACGATGGACTCGGGCATCGGCCCGCGGGTGGTCACCGCGTCGGCGAGCGACGGCCCGGCGATATAAGACGTCGCCAGCCAGGGCACCGGTCCTTTCAGGTCGGCATCCACGACCGAAGCCGTGAATATGCCGCTGACCTTCCGGGCAGCAGAAACCTCCCGCGCGAATCGGGCCCGGAAATCGGCGTCCTCGGCCAGATCCGGCCGGATGACCTTGATCGCTACCTGGCGGCCTCCCGGCGATCGGCCCAGATAGACGCGGCCCATGCCGCCCGAGCCCAGCCGCCGTTCGAGCCAGTACGGTCCTATCTGTCTCGGATCCTCAGACTGCAGCTCATCCAACTCGCCACCCCCCCAGGTGCACGTCCTCGCCCCGCTCTGGGCCCAAGTCAAGGAATTAGTCGAGTAATGATGATTTGGTCCTGTTTCCCTATTCGACCTCCGCGCCGCATTCCCGGTCAAGAGGCAAAGGTCGTCTAGAATGAGACAGCGCGGTCACGGTCCTGTGTGGATCCGAATACTTCGTCAAATCCCGAATTTCCGGCGTCAGGCGGACCGGGCGACGCGCCTGGCGGCGGCCCGGGTCGGCACGCCCAGCTTGGCGAGTACCGCCGAAACGTGGTGGTCCACGGTCTTGACGGAGAGAAACAGCTTCGCGGCGATCTCCGCGTTGGTGTGCTCGGCGCAGATCAGGTCGAGAACCTCGTGCTCGCGCCGGGTCAGCCCGAACGGCCGCTTCCGGGTGGCCGCGTGCGGGCCGGCCGGGATCGACCGGGCGCCGAGCATCCGCAGGCGCTGCCTGATGACCTGGGCGGCGGCTCGGGCGCCCAGGCCGATGACGATGCCGAGGGCCTCGCGCAAGGCCTTCTCCTCCGGCACGTCGGCCAGGGCCATCGCCGCCTCGTACGGTGAGCCCAGGCTGGTCCAGGCCTGAGCGGCCCCTACCGGGTCGCCGTCGAGCACCAGCCGGTACGGCTCGGCTACCTCACCTTCCTCCGAACGCGGGGAGCCCAGGCGGCGCCGCCATACCGCGACCGCGCCGCGAAGCCAGGCGTTGGGGGTCGTGCACACGTCGTGGGCCAGCTCGGCCTCGCGCCGGGCCGCGTCCAGCTTGCCTTCGAGCCAGTGCGCCTCGGCGCGGGCCAGCCGGGCTGGTACCTGGTTCTGCGGCTCGCCGGCTTCGTCCGCCGTGGCGGCCGCCTCGTCGAGGTACCCCCAGACCCCGGGCTCGCCCCGCCGGGCCCCGATCACGCCGAGCCGGATCAGCGAGCAGAGCCGGTTCGCCGGGGAAGGGCCGACCTTGATCAGGATCTCGGTGCTCAGCGCGACGGCCTCGTCCCAGCGGCTGGTCCGCTCCAGCAGGTTGGCATGCTCGCCGCGCATGCAGATCGCGAACGTGGTGATGTCGTGCTCGTCGCAGAACGCGATGCCCGGCTCCAGGTACCGTTCGGCCTCGGCGAACTGCCGCTTGCCCGCGTAGATTCCGGACAGGTTGGTGTAGGCGCGCCCCGCCTCGTGATGGTGGCCTCCGGCGAGCGCGATGCCGAGCGCTTCGCGCATCTGGCCGGCCCAGTCCAGGCCCTGGGCCGAACGGCTGGCGGCCTGGGTGTTGAGCGCGTCGCTGTGCACGTCCGTCGCGCCGAACCGGATGGCCAGTGCCTGAGCCCGCCGGGCCAGGTCGATGGCGACGTCATAGTCGGCGTACAGCATGCGCTGGTTGGCGAAGGTGGCGTAGGCCCGGGCGAGCTCGACGCTGGGTCCGAGCGGCTCCAGGGCCGCCACCGCAGCCTCGGCCGCGTCGACGGCCTCGCGACCGCGGCACAGGTTCCACCGGATGCGGGACAGCCGCCGCAGTGCGTCTCCCTCCCGCAGCCGGTCACCTGCCTCGCGCCAGAGCGTCAGCGCGCGCTCCCCCGCGGTCTCGGCGTCGTCCCACCGGTCGAGCAGCGCTATCTCGTCGGCGAGCCCTTCGTGCAGCCCGGCGAGCGTGACCGGATCCGCGCTCGCGGCGAACCGCAGCGCGCGCTCATACTGCGCGGCGGCCTCCCGGTGCGATTTCAGCCGGGCGGCCCGGCGCGCCGCAGCGGCCGCGTACCGCAGTACCGCCACGCCGTCGCCCGCCGTCTCGGCGTGGAAGGCCAGGCGAGCGTCGTCATCGCAGCCGAACGAGCGCAGCGCGGCCAGCACCAGCCCGTGAACCACCTGGCTCCGGTGCCCGGCGATAGCCTGCGCCACCGCCAGCCTGGCGATCTCGTGGCGGAACCCGACCCACGCGGCGTCGGCGACCAGCAGGCCGCTCTCGAGCAGCTCGTCGAGGACCGACGGCGGGCAGCCGCTCACCGACCCCAGCAGCCGCGCCTCGACCCGGGCACCGGTCAGCGCCGCGACATCCAGCACCTCGCGCGCCCCGGCGCCGAGCCGCGCCGCCCGCGCCAGCACCGCGTCGCGTGCCGACGGGGGTACCTCTTCCACGCCGGCCCGCAGCACTTCGGTCACGTAGAACGGGTTCCCGCCGGTCAGCCGGTACAGCTCGGGCGCGGGCAGGCTGCTCCCGCCGGCCAGCGCCCGCACCGCCTCCGGGGACAACGGCACCAGCCCGACGCGCCGGGTGGCCCGCTGCGAACCGAGATCGCCGAGCGTGACGCGGAGCGGGTCAGCGGCGGCCAGGCCGTCGTCCCGGTAGGTGGCGATGAGCAGGACCGTGGCGCCGCGCAGCCGACGGCTCAGGTAGCGGAGCAGGTCGAGGGTGGCCTCGTCGGCCCAGTGGATATCCTCGACGACCACCACGTCCAGCACCCCCGGCGCGCTGAGGATGCCAAGCAGCGCGCGGAACAGGTCCTCGCGGTCGGCCCCGGCCCGGCCGCGCTCCAGCAGCGCGCCGCCGAGCTGGTCCGCCAGGTCGAACAGCGGTCCGAGCGGGCGCGGCGTGAACAGGCCGTCGCACATGCTCCACGACCAGCGAGCATCCGGCAGATCCCGGCCCAGCCGCTCGACCAGCGCCGACTTCCCCACTCCCGCCTCGCCGCTGAGCAGGACCAGCCGTCCCTCGCCCTGGGCGGCCTGCGCCGCGTACTCGTTCAGCCGCGCCAGGGGCCCCTCCCGTTCCAGCAACGGCGGCCCGGTCTCGATCGCCGACTTGCCCCTGACCCGCATCCCGCCCATCTCCGGTTCGTAACGGCCCCTATGTCAACAGACGGACGACGAGGCCGCGCGGTTCAGGACCATCCCGCTCCCGGCCGCCCCAGGTCGCCCCCTTTACGGTGATCCATCCGATGGCTTACGTTTGCCTCGATCTCAACCGGAGGGGAAGGCATGAGCGAACTGTGGCGTAAGGGCGCTGTCGAACTCGCGGCCATGATCCGCGACCGCGAGGTGAGCAGTCGCGAGGTCGTCCAGGCGCACCTGGACCGCATCGAGGTGGTCAACCCTCACCTCAACGCTATCGTCCGCCTGCTGGCGGACCAGGCCCTCGCGGCCGCCGACGCGGCCGACCGGGCCGTGGCGGACGGCGCTCGGCTCGGCCCGCTGCATGGCGTCCCGTTCACGGTCAAGGAGAACATCGACCTGGCGGGCACCCCGACCACGCACGCGATCCCGGCCCTGGCTGAGGCGGTCGCCCCGGTCGACGCCCCGCAGGTAGAACGGCTGCGCGCGGCCGGCGCCATTCCGGTGGGCCGCACCAACCTGCCCGACTTCGGCCTGCGCGTCCACACCGACTCGTTCCTGCACGGCCTGACCCGTAACCCGTGGAACCCGCAGCGCACCGCGGGCGGGTCGAGCGGCGGTGAAGCCGCGGCGCTGGCGACCGGGATGAGTCCGTTCGGCCTGGGTAATGATCTTGGAGGATCCCTGCGCAACCCGGCGCACTGCTGCGGCGTCGCGTCGATCAAGCCCTCCACCGGAGCGGTGCCCGCCGCGACCATGATCCCTCCCGAGGACTACAACATCTCCTTCCAGCTCATGGCGGTCGAAGGGGTCCTGGCGCGCCGGGTCGCCGACGTCCGCGCCGCCTTCACCGTGATGGCGGGCCAGCATCCGCGCGACCCGCTCAGCGTCCCCGCGGTCTTCACCGATCTTGCCCCCGGCGAGCGGCCGGCCGTCGCTGTGCTCCCGGAACCGCCGGGCGGCAGCACGCATCCCGAGGTGGCCGCGGCGGTCCGCCGCGCCGCCGACGCGCTCGCGGACGATGGCTTCAAGGTCACCGAGGCCGCGCCGCCCGACTACGAGCAGGCGCTCGAGCTGTGGAGCACGATCCTCATCGCTGACCTGCGGGTCATGAAGCCCGTGCTGGATGAGCTCATGGGCCCGGGCGGCCGCCAGTTCCTCGACTACGCGCTCGGCTACCTGCCCGAATCGGATGTCGCCGCCTGGGCGATGGCGCATACCGGCCGGCACGGGCTGGCGCGTCGCTGGAGCCTGTGGTATCAGGAGTACCCCGTGCTCCTCAGCCCGGTCTGGACCCAGCCCGCCTTCCCGCTGGACTTCGACGTCGCCAGCCTCGAGGGCGCGGTCGCGACCCTCGAGCTGATGCGCCCGGTTCTTCCGGCCAATCTGCTGGGCACCCCGGCCGCGGTGGTACCCGCCGGGATGGCCGAGGGCCTGCCGGTCGGCGTCCAGGTCATGGGCGGTAAGTACACCGAGCTTCGCTGCCTGGCCGTCGCCGAGGCGATCGAGCAGCGACTCGGAACCCTCACCCCGATCGACCCGGTAGCCGGCTGACCGATCGTCAGCCGGCGGCGCGCTTGAGGATGTCGGGAGGGAATGCGCCGGCCTCGATGCACAGCTGCCCCCAGTGGTTCAGGCGGCGGCAGACCTCGTCGATCCGGCCGCCCAGTGCGGCGACGATCGGCTGTTCCTGAGCGTCGGTGCGCTGCTCGATGCCCAGCCGCTCCGCCAGCCCCTCGCCGGTGAGGGCGCCGTCGCGGACCCAGCCGCGGCCCTCGAGCCGGGCGACCGCTCGCTGCATGACGTCGGGTGCCCAGCCGCGGGTGGCGGTGTAGGACAGCAGCGGCATCCCGATCCACAGCTCGGTCAGGATGTTCATCTCGACCGGGTCCAGGCCAGCCGCGGCCGCCGCGGCCACGTGACTGTCGCCGCGGTGCTCGCGGACCAGGCCGCAGGCCCACCACAGGCAGTGCGCGGCATCGCGCGGGCGGCCGTCGGCGCGCCGTCCGCTGAACAGCGGGCGGCCCATGCCGTCGGCGGCCTCCGCGGCGCCGGCGAGCAGGTTCGCCACCTCGGCCAGGTCCTCACCGGCCAGGACCTCCCGCAAGCTGGCGACCGTTGCCTCGTCGCGGGCCTGAGCTAGCCGGCCGGGCGGCACGGCGTTCCGCGCGGCTTCCCACAAGCCAGCCACGAGGCCGGGCTCGAACCAGGCGAACGCGGCCGCGACGACAGCCCCGGCCGGGTCGCCCAGGCAGGCGCCCCGCCCGCCGACGTAGCTGGTGAGGAAGTCCAGGCCAAGCTGGGCCAGCCGCTCGTTCGTCGTCCGGTTCCAGACCGCGTGCATAGCCACCGGTTCGCAGGCGTCGCGCAGCCGCCGCGCGGGACTGCCCCCGGTGACGGTCGCGGGCAGTTCGGTGCCCTCCTGGCGGGGCATGAAGAAGGCAGCCACGGCATCGGCGTAGTCCACGGTCACGCTCCTCGTCGTCCCGGCCGTTCAGTCTCAGGCCGCGGCCCGGGCCAGTCTATTAGGGCCGGATGGTGAAGCCGGGGTCGCGGAAAGTTGCACCCGGCCCGTTCGGCCTCATCATCCTTAGCGGCGCTGACGATGCGGGCGGCGCGCGGCGCGCCGATCCTGAGCTTCGCGGTGCGGCCGGCCGCTGCCAACCCGCGTCACCGGCCACGGAAGGACTCAGCATGGACGATTCGGGCGTAGTGATCGTAGACCTCGGGCCGTACCGGCCTGCCGGCATGGGTGCCATCCGCAGGCTGCAGAAGGGAGCGCGGGCACCGATCATCGTGCTGTCCGGGCAGGTCAACGGTACCGGCCGGGGCACCAAGGCGCGCTGCCTCGGCCAGGCAGAACCGATCTGTATCGGGGAACTGGTCATTGACCTGACCGCCAGGCGGATCACCCGCCGACGGCCCGAGGCGGGCGAGGAGGTCCGGCTGACGCCGACCGAGTGGCATCTGCTCGAGGTGCTGCTCCGCTCGCCCGGCAGGCTGCTCAGCCGGCAGCAGATACTAGCCGCAGTGTGGGGACCCGGGTACGACTGTGCCGCCGGTAACCTGCGGCTCTACATGACGCAGTTGCGCCGCAAGCTGGAGCCCGACCCGGCCCGGCCGCGCTGGCTGGTCACTGAGCCGGGCCTGGGCTACCGTTTCCAGCCCGGTCCGCGAGACACCAGCGCCGCCCGGCCGGAGCGCGGCCACCGCTGCCGGGCGCTGCGCCACGACTTACGCGCCTTGCCTGAGTGCCGCTACCGAATCTGGATAGTCGGCTAGCTGATAGGGCTTGTGTCCCGGCTCAGGCGGGCCGGAATAGGATTTGATCGTGGGGGGGTTCGGGATCATAGGCACGCTCAGGATCAGCTGGTAACCCGCGTGCTGCCATGGGGCAAGCACGGGCTGATCCGCCTTTTCCGACGGCCACTGGTGATCAGGCAGGTAAACGCCGGCGAACTGCAAGCGGCCTCCCATCAGCCGCCCCAGGCCGTTGACAGTGCCAGGGGTGTTGTTCTGCGACGATGCACCCTGGTTGACCAGCAGCGGACCGCTGGCCGTCGAGGCCCGCCTGACGTGCCCTCCCGCCCAGTAGAGCCCGATAGCGTGATGGGCCTTCATCCATGCCATCATGTTCGTGACGAACAACGGGTCGTCCTGACCGCCGAACTTATGGAAGTCAAGTCCCCACTCCGGGACGATGATCGGCTTACCTGTGGCGCGTGAAAACGCAGCCATCCAATTCAAGCCGCCGGGCTCGGTGGTAAGGATCTGCTGCCATTTGCCCTCGTGATCGAGCGCGCCAGATGCCGTGTGCAGGTACGTGCCCTTAGGTCCGCCGTACCAGTCGAAGATATCGGTTCCGATGTAGTCGACGTAAGCATTGCCAGGCCAGGCGTCGGCTACCGAGGTACTGGTCGGGTACACGGTCCACAGGAACTTGAAGTGCTGACCGGGCACTGAGCGCATAGTCGTGACAATCTGCCGCCACGCGCGGATGTAAGCATCCGGCTCGGACGATGGCGCGCGACGCTCGCTCCATTCGTACCATGAGCCGTTCATCTCACGGCCGAGGCCGATAATGGTATGGCTGAGTCCGTCCTTCACCAGCAATTCACCAAGGTTACGGAACTTCGAGTTGTAGTCGCCCGCCGCGAGCCCGGCGAAGCTCGGGCTGGTTCTCTCGAAGTAGCCCTCCGTGGTGTCGTTGTGCTTGCCTTTCTTCAGAAGAGCCTCAATTTCGGGGTTTACTGCGACAACGACAGGCTTGGACGTCTTTGTAGGACTCCCGAATGATGACCTGACACCCACGGCGACCCCTATTGCGCCAGCCAAGGCCACCAGCACGATCAGGAGAGGAAAGAACTTCCGTGGGATCTTCCTGCCCGTCGACATACCCTTCCTTACTGGCCCCGTGAAGCTCTGGCTCGCCGGCTTGGCTACCTACGGTCGATCGTACGTTAGCCTCAGTCTTCCCCTGTGACATGGCGACCCATGCGCACGCGGCGTCGCGGGTTGACCGCGTTTCAGCCGGATTGCCGACCTTGTCCGGCACGGGGGCTTTGCTGGCTCTTGCTCCGGCCGGCCGATACGATCCGGGTTGGGAGGGATGATGCCCAGCAGGCGGCGCCGGCTCGACCCTGTGGGCCCGTTCGGCAATCCGGACGGGTCACGAGCCGACCTCGAGGATGTGATCAGCGAGTTCGTCGACTTCGGCGGCGACCCGGCCTATGGCCACCTCGCGACCCGAGCGAACGACTCCATGGTGCGGGTCATCGTGGGGAAGCTCGGCGCCGGCAAGACCGTCTACCTGCGACGTCTTCAGGATTTCCAGGCCCACCAGGACTCCGTCTACGCCGATGTGCCGCAGCAGAGCCTGCCGAAGACCGAGGTCGTGGTGAAGGCGTGCCAGTGGTTCTCGGACCGTGTCCTGGTCGAGAAGTGGATGCAGATCTGGGAGCGCGCGATCATGCGGTCGCTGGCTTCGCACCTGCTGTGCCGTCCTGAGTTGCGTCAGCAGTTGCGCGACGAGCAGGCCGACGAGATCGAGCATGCGTACGCGCGGCTGCTCGATGACTTCCGCCGTCCACGGTCGATCTACAGCCAGGTGCGCGACATCATCAATCAGCGGCATACCGCCCACCAGCTGTCCGCGTACCTTGACGACCCGCTCTGGGACGACCTCGAGGACCTGCTCGGCGACGTTGTCGGCCAGTGCAAGCCGATCTACTTCTACCTCGACGCGCTGGACGAGGAGTTCAGCCACGCCCCGATGTACTGGCTGAAATGCCAGGAGGGCTTGTTCTACCAGGTCATGCGGCTGCTCCGCGACCACAAGCTGGGCGGCCGGCTGCACATCGTCATCTGCATCCGCGACATCGTCATGTCGTCGGTGTACCGGTCAGAACATGCGCCGCGGTACTACAACGAACCGCACATACGGGTCCTGACCTGGGACCGAAGTTCGCTGCTTTACCTACTTCAGCGGAAGCTGCAGCGGCTGCCGCCGTCGCTGCTGATGCGGCGCGCCGCCAGCGGCCCGCCCACGATCGGCGACTGGCTCGGGATCAACGGCGAATGGCCGGGACCCGATGACGACGGACCGATCGAGGACTACCTGCTCAGCCACACCAGGCTGATCCCGCGCGACATCATCTCGCTCGGCAATGACCTGAACGAGGAGGTCCTGCGGCAGAAGCAGGCTGGCCGCGCGGGCCTGCCGCCGGCGGCTCTGGCGAGGGTGGTCCAGCGCTGCGCCAAGCGGTTCGGCGACTCCCAGCTCGCCCAGTGCGCCAACCAGATCTCGTCGGACCTGATGCCGAAGAACGCCGCCCTGCACGACTACTCCGAATTGTTCACCAGCACCCAGGCCTACATCAGCGGCGTTCAGGAGGACGTCCGGTCCTTCGTCCGGATGATCGGCGTCGACCGGTTCTCGCGCGCGGATCTCGGGGCACTGCAGGAAATGGCGGATCTGCACTTCGAGAAGGCGACGGATCTCGCTTCGGTCCTGTGGCAGAACGGCCTGCTCGGCTACGTCGACGAGTCCGGCCGGCGCCGGTTCTACTCCATGGGCGACATCGAGCAGTTCCACTTCCCGCCGGAGGTAGGCACGTACGTGCTGCATCCGTGCCTGGTGCACACCGTCGGCGGAATCCGGCACGTGCCGGCGGACTCCACCGGAGCCGGAGAGGCGCGCCGTACCCGACCGCTCCCCTCGGCCGAGCGCAGCGAGCTTCCCGGCGCGCCCGGCGCCGCGCCGCCCCCAGGCGACAGGCAAGCCCTCCCGGAACCGGACCCAGCCGAGGTGCGATCCTCGGCCGGGACCAAGGCCGCCGACTACGCCGTCGGCGACGTCCTCGAGGGCCGCTTCCAGATCATGGACGTCATCGGGCAGGGCGGCTTCTCGAAGGTCTACCGCGTGCGCGATGACGTCGAGGGTGAGGAACGAGCGCTCAAGCTCTTCGAGACCGCCGCCGGCTACGAGGCGGTCCGCCGCGAGATCGGCGCCCTGCGGAAAATCCACCACCCCAACGTGGTGGAAGTCTTCTGGGCCGGCAAAACCAGCGCCGGCGACTGGTATCTCATCACCGAGTTCATCGACGGGGAGTCACTCGACGAGTTTGTCACCGGAAACAGGCACCTTCGCGACCGGGAAGCAGTAGATGTCGCACTCGATCTGCTCGACGCGCTCGTGGCTTTCCATCCTGATTCTGAGCGCCTCAGGCAGCTCGACGCTCAACGTCAGGAAGGCGAACTGCCCGAAGCCGAGTCGCGCGAGTGGATGGAGCTGAAGGACAAGGGACTGGTCCACCGCGATATCAAGCCGCTCAACGTGATGCTCACTCGCACGGGAGCCAAGCTGCTGGATTTCAACATCGCCTCCCGGGTCGGCGACCCCGTGCATACCCGCTCAGGCACACCGCCGTATCAGCCACCCGACGCCGACCGGGATCGCTGGGACGTCTCTACCGACCTGTTCGCCGTCGGCGTGCTGCTTTACCGGCTCCTCTGCAACGGCCACCACCCGTTCCCCGATGCCATGCCCGCGCTCGGCAAACCGGTGACCGACCCGAGAACGATCCGCTCTGACCTCAACCCGGATCTCGCGGAGTTCCTCGTCAAGGCCTGCGCCCCCGCCAGCGCTGATCGCTTCTCTACGGCCGCCGAGATGCAGCTCGCGCTGCGGAACATCCGCGCCGCCCTGTGATGGCAGGTAGCAGCTGTGTGCTTCGTGTGAGACGGTGACATCCAAGGGATCTCAGAGGGGAGCTACATGCCGAAGCCGACGATCGTACTTGTGCACGGAGCATGGGCAGACGGAGCGAGCTGGAACGCCGTATCGACCGAGCTTCAGGGGCAGGGGACGCCGAGGCATTCCTCAAGCCATCGACCGTCCACGAGTCCTTCGCGCAAGACCTCCCCGAGGCGGACCGGTGGCTGATCGTCGCGAGCCAGCGTCCGATCACGCTCGGCGCCAACACCGCGCCGACGCAGGCCACGGCCTGGAAGACCATCCCGAGCTGGGCCGTGATCGGAACCGAGGACCGCGTCATCCCTCCGGCCACGCAACGCAGCATGGCGGAGCGGGCCGGCTCGAGGATCTCCGAAGTCGCCGGGTCGCACGTATCGATGGTGTCCCACCCCGCGGCTGCGATCGACGCCATCCTTGCTGCCGTTGCCGCCATAGGCGGCTAACGAACCTTCACGGGCGGATCGGTCCGCTGCCGGACACCCTGGAACCGGGGTTTCACTGCGTCAGGCCGCACTGGATCCGCTCGGGGGCTGCCGTGTGATCAGCTGAAGGCGGGGATACCGGTGATGGCCCGGCCCATGATCAGGATGTGCACCTCATCGGTGCCTTCGTAGGTGCGGACGCCCTCGAGGTTGTTGGCGTGCCGCATCGGCGAGTACTCCAGAGCGACGCCGTTGCCGCCGAAGATGGTCCGGGCCTGCCGCGCAATGGCGATCGCGGTCCTGACGTTGTTGAGCTTGCCGAACGAGATCTGCTCAGGGACCAGGGTCCCGGCGTCCTTCATCCGCCCGATATGCAGCGCGACCAGCAGGCCCTTCTGGATCTCCAGCACCATGTCGACCAGCTTTTCCTGGGTGAGCTGGAATGACGCGATCGGCTTGCCGAACTGCCTGCGGTCCAGCGCGTAGGCCAGGGCTGCCTCGTAGGCGTCGCGGGCTGCGCCCATGGCACCCCAGATGATCCCGTAGCGGGCCTCGTTCAGGCAGGCGAACGGGCCGCGCAGGCCCTCGGCCCCGGGCAGGATCGCGTCCGCGGGCACCCGGACGCCGGCGAGCGTGATGTCGCACTGGATCGAGGCGCGCATGGCCAGCTTCGGCTCGATCGGGGTGGCAGTGAACCCCGGGGTGGCGGTGGGGACGAGGAACCCGCGGATGCCGTCCTCGGTCCGCGCCCAGATGACGGCGACGTCCGCGATCGACGCGAGGCCGATCCATCGCTTGGCGCCGTCGATGACCCAGCCGTCGCCGACCCGCCGCGCCGTCGTGGTCATGCTGGCCGGGTCGCTGCCAGCTTCCGGTTCGGTCAGGCCGAAGCAGCCGATCAGGTCGCCGGCCGCCATACCGGGCAGCCAGCGCTCCTTCTGTGCCTCGGTGCCGAACTTGTGGATGGCGCTCATGGCCAGCGACCCCTGCACGCTGACGAAGGTCCGCAGCCCGGAATCGCCCGCCTCCAGCTCCAGCGCGGCCAGGCCGTACTCCACCGCGCTGCGGCCGGGGCAGCCGTAGCCGGACAGGTGCGCGCCCAGCAGGCCGAGCCGCCCCATCTCCGGGACGATCTCGGCGGGAAACACCGCGCTCTCGTACCAGGCCGTGATGTTGGGCCGGATCCGGTCGCGGACGAATGCGCGGACCGTGTCGCGCCAGGCGAGTTCCCCGGCCGACAACAGGGCATCCAGGCCAAGGTAATCAGTCGCCAGGGTCATGCTGGCCTCCAGTCGTCATCAGGCAGGTCCTGCGGTGCGGCTGCTGCGAGTCCGCTTGCCTTGAGTCTGGCGCACTGCGAACGTCAGCGGACCCCGGCTGGGTGGCCTCTGCGGGCAACAGGCGGTTGTCAGTCGCCGTTGCCCGCAGAGGCCGCCGGGCGCTCAGCCCTGCTGGGTCAGCCCCACGACGTGGCCTTGCGGGTCGGCGATCAGCGCGAAGGCCACACCGGGCACGTGCTGAGGCTCCTGGACAACCTGGCCGCCGAGTTCCCCGGCCCGCTTCACGGCGTCATCGATATCGTCCACCGCGATGAAGAAGGTGACTAGGTCCGAACCGCCCTGCAGCGGGCTGATCGCGGTGTACAGCGCGCCGGGAACACCGGTGTCGACGAAGGTATAGCCGGGGACCGCGCCTGGGTCGGGGTACGTCCAGCCGAGCAAGTCCGCGAAGAACTTGCGGGTCGCGTCGGGGTCCGTCGACCGGATCTCGGCGTGCACGATTGGATGCGGCATCTTTGACTCCTTGCCCTAACTCGGGCGCCCCGCGGGCACCCTCCTGCTCTCATCACGAATGGGAGGTGCACCGATCCGACATCGGGGCAAGCATCACGGGCCCGGGCCGCCCCGATAGGTTCGGTGGCGTGGAGGGTGATCCATGGTGATGCCGCAGGCGGGCCGCGTAGCGGCAGCCGTGGTGGGCGGCCTGCTCATACTCGCGTCGGTGTCCAGTGTGTCCGGGACGCTGATCGTGTCCCGCCTGGTCCGCAGCCGGCTGACACGGTGGATCGACCAGAGCGTCGACTGGGGTTACCAGCTGGCGACGGCGCGCGCCGCCGATTACCGGCGGCGCGACCGGCTGCTAGCCACCCAGGCGGCAGCCATCTTGCTGATTCAGCTGGCGGTATGGCTCGTCGTGGCCTACGTCGGGTTCGCCCTGCTGCTGTGGCCGTTCGCCGACCGCGGCGTGGTCTCGGCCTTCATCGACGCCGGGTCCTCGCTGTTCACCCTGGGCTTCGCCGTACCCGCCGGGGCGGCGCCGGCGGTGATCGTGTTCCTGGCCGCGGCGGTCGGCCTGCTGATCATCACACTCCAGATCGCCTACCTGCCGACCCTGTACGCGGCGTTCAACCGCCGGGAAACCGAGGTGGCGCTGCTGAACGCGCGGGCCGGGGTTCCGTCCTGGGGCCCGGAGCTGCTGGCCCGCACCCACTATGCGCTGGGATCCGGCACCTCGACCCTGGATACGATGCCGGATCTGTACGCCGCCTGGGAACGCTGGGCCGCCGATGTCACCGAGAGCCACACCACCTACCTGCCGCTGGTCCGGTTCCGCTCCCCCACGCCGCTGTCGTCATGGGTGACCGCGCTGCTGGCCGTACTCGACTCCGCTGCGCTGTTCCTAACGCTGTCGCCCGCGGCGGCGCCGGAGGTACCGGCCCGGCTGTGCCTGCGTAGCGGGTTCTTGTGCTTCAACCGGATCGCCCGGGCGATGGGCTTCGATATTCCTGAGGAGGCCGATCCGAAGTCCGGGATAAGCGTGACCTACGCCGAGTTCCTCGACGCGGTGACCCGGATGCGCCAGGTGGGCTTCCCGATCGAGCGCACTCCTGAGGAGGCCTGGCCGGAGTTTGTCGGGTGGCGGGTCAACTACGAGCGGGCCGCCTATGCGGTGGCCGCCGCCGTCGATTCGGTGCCGGCCCTGTGGTCCGGACCGCGCCGCCACACGGCGGCGCCTATCGCTCCCATCCGCCCAGGACGCGGCCGGCCGCCTAAGTAGCTGGTAGCCGTAGAAAGGACGTGCCGGATGCCTGACGATGACATCACGATCGAGGTCAACGGCCGCGAAGCCGACCAGGCGGCGGTGTCCCTGCTGGACCACGAGGGATGGGGCCATTTCACGGCGATGCAGGTCCGCGAGGGCCGGGCGCGTGGTCTGGATTTGCACCTGTCGCGGCTGGCGGCGGCCCACCGGGAGGTATACGGGCGGTCGCTGGGCGGGCAGGAGGTCTGCGCCCGGATCCGGCATGCTCTGGCCGGGCGGCTCGATGCCAGCGTCCGCGTCTACGGCTACTGGGCCGGGCTGATCGTCACGGTTCGCGAGCCGCAGGAGACGCCGCGGCGCCCGCACTCGATGACCGCGGTGCAATTCCAGCGGCCGCTGGCCCGGCTCAAGCACGTCGGCAGCTGGGGCCAGGGCCGGTTCGGGCAGATCGCCGAGGCTGCGGGCTTTGACGAGGGCCTGCTCGTGGACGAGACGGGCCGGATCTCCGAGGGCACCATCACCAACGTGGGATTCTGGCGGGATGGCGTCGTGATCTGGCCTGAGGCGCCGAAGCTGGACGGCATCACGATGCTCCTGCTGCGGCGCCAGCTGACGGCGGCCGGCGTCGGGCAGGCCGAGGAGCCGGTCCGCGTGCAGGACCTCACTGGCTACGACGGAATGATCCTGTGCAACTCGCGCGGATGGGCGCCGGTCAGCCGCGTCGACGATCTGGTGATTCCCCAGGACGAGGCATTCACCGGCGTCATCGCATCCGCGCTCGACGCCTGTCCGTGGGACGAGATCTAGCCGCCTGTCACGAGGAGACCCACCGCCTGCGGTAGCTCCCGGATAGCCGAGCATCCGAGCTCACTTGTCCAGTGCCACCACACCAAAGTGATAGCATTGCCTTCAGTGCAATCAATGAAGGAGGTGAACATGGCTTCGCTGACGATCCGGGGACTTGACGCCGAGACGCACACACGGCTCCGCGTCGCGGCCGCCCAGCACGGACGCTCGATGGAGGCTGAGGTCAGGGCGATCCTCCGGGAGCGCTTCGCGACACCGGAATCCGGACGAGGGCTGGGCACCCGCATTCACGAGCGATTCGCGGCACTCGGAGGGATGGACATCGAGTTGCCGGAACGCAGTGAGCGGCCGCGGGCAGCGGAGTTTGACGCGTGATCATTCTCGACACCAATGTCATCTCGGAACTCACTCGCCTAGTCCCCGACCCGGGAGTGATCACCTGGCTCGACTCGCTGCCGGCCGAGGAGACCGCGATAACCGCCATCACCGCCGCCGAATTGCGATACGGCGTACGCCGAATGCCCGACCGCTGCCGTAAAACCGGACTATCGGAAGCCGTCAACACGCTTATCTCGGTCGACTTCCGCGACCGGGTCGAGCCCTTCGACGTCCTTGCCGCCGACCAGTATGCCGACGTCGTCACCGCACGGGAACACGTCGGCCAGCCGATCAGCACCTCCGACGCTCAGATCGCTGCTATCTGCCGGGTCCTGAACGCCACGCTCGCGACCCGCAACACCTCTGACTTCACAGGCATTGGCGTTAACCTCATCGATCCCTGGAAAGCCACTGGAAGCGCGCCTCCGGGTGGCCAGCATCCCGATTGGTGACGCAGCCGGAAACGCCATGAAACCCGGATCCAGTGCGTTCCCACGCGGTGGAATCCCGGTTTCACTGCGTCCGACTGGCCCGGTAACCGGGTGCTGGTCATGATGCTGATGGCTTTCGCTTAACGATTCGTATCGATGGAGGTTCCGGCCTTGCCTTCGTGGCGTACCCGGGCCGGTGACTGGTGGTGTTCGCCGTGCCCCTGCGGCTGTCGTGGCTCCCGTCGCCCATGCCGCCCGCCGCCGGACCGCCTGCCCCCGCGGATCAAACTGCATGAATGCCGCGTTCATGTCGCTTGAGCTGCATGAACGGGGCATTCATGCAGTATCCCGCGGCGCGGGCTGGCCCGGGGCGCGGTAGCTGCGGGACGGGAGGTGGTGCCGGGCCCGGGAGTACCCGAGGCCGAAATACCCCGGGGCCGGGCATCCCCGGGGCGGGTATACCCGGCCGGAGACGCCGGGCCGGAAGGCACAGCCGCGACCTGAACCGGCGGATAGGGCTGGATCAGGCCGTAACCTCCGCCAGTGAAGATCTTCAGGCGATGCGACCGGCGTAGCGGCGCGTGAAGCCGTCGCCGGTGTCAGCGGTAACGGTCACGTCGTAGTACCCGTCGGCGTCCGCGGGCCAGTCGACGGTCTTGGAGTGGCCGGCAGGCACGGGGACGACCAGCTGGTGACCTGCGAAGTCGTTCGGCGTGAGGGTGAAGGTGACCACCTTCTGCCCGTCGTTGCCGAGGGCCAGCCTGACCCCGGCCGCGGGACGCGTGACCGGCGTCGCGGCGACGGTCGGCACCTGCCCGGCATTCTGGCCGGCCGGGACAACGGCGCCCGCGAACGAGGTCAGGAATCCGTCGGGACCGTAGACGGAAAAGGCGTACTTGCCGGCCGTCGCGATGGTGTCCCAGGTATAGGCCTGATCGCTGCCCTTGACCACCGTGAACGCGGTGGGCACGGGCGGCAGGTAGCGGTCTGGGTAGACGGCGAGCGACGCGCCGGTCTTCCCGCGGACGGACAGGGTGGCCGTTACCTTGCCGCTGCCACGGTGAACGACCGCGTCCGCGAACGGCTGGTGGATGCTCGGCCGGCGGGGCCGGGACCCGGGTTCCTGGGCCGGGAACGTCTGGCCGCCCTCGGGCGGAGTCGTCACGGGCGGGAAATTCTCCTCCTCGTCGGACTGCGTGATCAGCGGCACCGTGTCCGGCAGGTCCGGAATCGAGAAGTCGGGACGGGCGAAGTCGAAGGCGGCCGTCAGGTCACCGGCGACTGACCGCCGCCAGTCCGTGATGTTGCGGGCCCGCACACCGGTCCAGGTCTCCAGGAACTGAAGCATCGAGGTGTGGTTGTACGTGTTGGAATCCACGTAGCCGCCGCGGGTCCACGGCGAGGCGATGATCATCGGCACCCGGCTGCCGAAGCCGATCGGCAGCCCGTCGATGAACTCGTCCTTCGCGCTCGCATCGGGGGCCGGGGGCAGCACGTGGTCGAAGTAGCCGTCATGCTCGTCGTAGGTGACGAACAGCGCGGTGGTGTTCCACAGATCCTGGTTGCCCATCAGCGCCTCGAGCACCGTCCGGACGTAATGGGCGCCGTAACTCGGGCTGGCCGCCGGGTGCTCGGAGTACTCGTACGGCGCCACGATCCAGGAGACCTGCGGCAGGGTGCCCGCGGTGGCGTCCGCGACGAACTGGGCCAGCACGTGGTTGACGTGGTTCGGGCCGAGCGGGACGCCGGCATTGGGCTGCCAGGGCTGGACGGCGCCGCGGATGGCCAGTTCCTGCCCGGCCTTGGTGGGCGCGTTCTCCGAGTCCTCGTACTGCTGGTAGAACCACAGCGGGTTATCGCCGTAGTCACCGACCCAGCCGTCGGCGCCGCCGCCGTCCCCGACCTCGTGGTTGGTGTAGACCTGCCAGCTGATCCCGGCCTTCTGGAGCAGCTCGGGGTAGGTGGTGATGCGGGTGGGGCCGGAGGCGGGGAAGTCCGGGACGTAGTCGTCCGGGTTGGTGATGAAGCCGCCGCTCGTGCCGGCCCAGAAGTACATCCGGTTCGGGCTCGTCGGCCCGAGAATCGCCTGGTGATAGCCATCGCAGATGGTGAACGCGT
>Ga0081540_1000512_pt1 | contig 38021 bp, 42 predicted proteins | sample TabmetS2T1R1_FD_71024 | JGI IMG/M metagenome (GOLD analysis project Ga0081540, IMG submission 71024) | Tabebuia heterophylla rhizosphere microbial communities from the University of Puerto Rico - S2T1R1 | ecosystem: Host-associated > Plants > Roots > Rhizosphere ...
CCGACCTCGTGGTCCGCGCCTCCAGCGGTCCCGTCCCGAGCTGAACCCTGCAAGACCGAAGGAGCCCCGAGATGCTCGACCTGTTCGTCAACAGCCGCTTCGCCCGTGACCTCAGCGGGCGCCAGTTCGTCGCCGCGCCGCGCGCCGCCGAGCCCGAGACGGTCGCGCCGCGCGCCCCTGTCCGCCGCGGCGCCGTCCGCGTCCTGCGCGGCCTCGCCGATCGCCTCGAGCCGGCGCGGCGCCCCGCACCGCAGTCCTAGACCGACCGCCCGGCCCGCCGGCCTCGACCTATAGGCTGGCGGGCCGCCATGGCGGACCGCACGGTCGACATCCTCCTGGTCGGCGGAGGCATCGCCTCGGCCACCGCGGCCCACGCGCTGCGCGAGCAGGGCTTCGACGGGTCGGTGCTGCTCGTCGGCCGCGAGCCGCACCCGCCCTACCACCGCCCGCCGGCGTCGAAGGAGTACCTGCGCGCCGAGCAGAGCGCCGATGACGCGCTGGTCCACCCCGCCGGCTGGTGGGACGAGCACGGCGTCGAGCTGCTGACGCGCACGAGCGTGCTCGAGCTCGACACCGAGGGCCGCACCGCGAAGCTCGCGACCAAGGAGGAGGTCGGGTTCGACCGCGCGCTCGTGGCCACCGGCGCGATGGTCCGCCGGCTGCAGGTCGACGGCGCCCAGCTCGAGGGCATCCACTACCTGCGCGCGCTGGGCAACGCGGATGCGATCCGCTCCGATGCCGAGCAGGCCGGGCGCGTCGTCTGCGTCGGCGGCTCGTACATCGCCTCCGAGGTGGCGGCTTCGCTGACCTCGATCGGCCGGCGGGTGACGATGGTGATGCAGGAGAAGGATCCGCTCGAGCGGACCTTCGGGCCGGAGGCGGGGGCGTTCTTCCGCCGCGTGCTCGAGGAGCACGGGGTCGAGGTGATCGGCGGCGACGAGGTCGCGCGGTTCGCCGGCTCGGAACGCGTCGAGGCGATCGTGACCCAGGGGGGCCGAGAGCTCGAGGCCAGGACCGTGATCTGCGGAGTCGGCGCGATCCCCGACGTGATGCTCGCGCGCAAGTCGGGGCTCTCGCTGGGCAAGCTCGGGGGCGTGCTGTGCGACTCGCGGCTGCGCACGTCGGCGGACGGCGTCTTCGCGGCCGGCGACATGTGCGAGTACGAGTCGGTCGTGCACGGGCGCTTCGTGCGCATCGAGCACGAGGAGGTCGCCGCCGCCCAGGGCCGCACCGTGGCGCGCAACATGCTGGGCGCCGACGTCCCGCACGACGAGGTTCCCTACTTCTTCTCGGACCTGTCCGACTGGGCCTCGCTGGAGTACCTCGGCCCGGCCTTCGAGTGGGATGCCGAGGAGATCGAGGGCTCCGTCGACGACGGGGCGTTCGCCGTCTGGTATCGCGAGGGCGTCGTGGTCCGCGCGATGCTGAGCGTCGGCGGCTTCGGCGACCTCGACCGCGCGCGCGAGCTGATCAAGGGCTCGTAGGAGCGGGCCACGCGGGCGTGCGCCGCGAGCGGCGCGCCGCGTGCCGTGCGCCGCGAGTGGCGCGGTGAACCGCCGGCCGGCCGCTCCGCGGTCTCTTGACAGTCGATAGTTAACGATATATCGTGATGTCTTCGAAACACTCACAGACACAAGGAGACATGCCAATGACTGCCATAGCGATGACCGACTTCGGTCCTCTCGCCGCCGGCGCAGAGCGCGGCCGGCACAAGCGGCACGGCCACAAGCGCCATGCGGGCAAGCTCCTCGCAGGCGCCGCCCTCATGCGTGCCATGGCTGAAGGCCGCCGCCGCCATCACGGAGGCCACGGACACGGCCACGGCCCCGGGCCTGGCTTCGATCCGCGGATGCTCTTCGGCGCGATGCGCGGCTTCGGCTTCGGCCCTCCCGGGCGTGGCGGAAGGCGCGCGCGCCGCGGCGACGTCCGCGCCGCCGCGCTGCTGCTGCTCGAGGAGCAGCCCCGCAACGGGTACCAGCTCATGCAGGAGATCGAGGATCGCAGCGGCGGCGTGTGGCGCCCCAGCCCCGGCTCGGTCTACCCCGCGCTGTCGCAGCTCGAGGACGAGGGTCTCGTCCGCAGCGAGGAGGGCGCCGGCCGCCGTGCCTTCGACCTCACCGACGAGGGGCGCAAGTACGTCGAGGAGAACCGCGACGCGCTCGGCGTCCCGTGGGAGGAGGCCGGCGGGGACCTGCCCCAGGGCCTCATGGAGCTGCGCGGGCTGATGATGCAGCTCGCGATGGCCGTGATGCAGGTCGCCCAGGCGGGCGACGAGGCCCAGACCGCCGAGGCGCGCAAGGTCCTCGAGGACGCCCGTCGGGCGCTGTATCGCATCCTCGCGGGCGACCAGGCCTCGGACGTCTAGCCTCCGAGGCCGTATCGTTCCTCCATGGCCGAGGACATCGACATCATCGGACCCGACGAGCCGGCGTACCGCCTCGAGCTCACCGCCGTCCAGCTCAAGGTGACCCACACGGCGCTGAAGTCGCTGTTCGACGACCTCGGCCATGAGGAGCGCGACGTCCAGGACGTCGTGCGCGAGGTGCTCGACAAGCTGCCCGACGAGCACGACATCCGCGCGATCGACCTCAAGCGCGAGCTCGCGCGGCGGCGCGAAGCGACGGCGTAGGCGGCGCGGACGCCGCGCTCGCCGCGGCCCGCCTCACCCCGGCGCATGAGGCCCCGCCGTGGCGGGAACAGCCCTGCCCCATGGAAGCCGGCGGGCAGACGATCCAGACGCGCATCCCGGCGAGGATGGACCGGCTGCCATGGGCGAAGTGGCACTGGCTCGTCGTCTTCGGCCTCGGGACGGTGTGGATCCTCGACGGCCTCGAGGTCACGATCGTCGGCGCGATCGCCAGCCGGCTGCAGGACAAGGACACCCTCGCCCTCACCGCCTTCCAGGTCGCGTTCGGCGGCACCTGCTACATCATCGGCGCCGCGATCGGCGCGATCGGCTTCGGCTACCTGACCGACCGGCTCGGCCGCAAGCGGCTCTTCCTCGCCACCCTCGCCGTCTACCTCATCGCGACCGTGGCCACCGCGTTCACCTGGAACGCGGCCTCGTTCTGGGTCTTCCGCGCCCTCACCGGCCTGGGCATCGGCGGCGAGTACGCCGCGATCAACTCGGCCATCGACGAGCTCATCCCCGCCCGCGCCCGCGGCTGGGTGGACCTCGCGATCAACGGCTCCTACTGGTTGGGCGCCGCGGTCGGCGCGGCGGTCTCGCTCCTGCTGCTCGACAAGACCCTCTTCTCCCCCGACCTCGGCTGGCGCCTGGCCTTCGGCCTCGGCGCGGTCATGTGCCTGGGGATCATGTTCGTCCGCCGCAACGTGCCCGAGAGCCCGCGCTGGCTGGCCATCCACGGCCACGAGGACCGCGCCGAGAGGCTCGTCGGCGAGATCGAGGAGCAGGTCAAGCGCGACACGGGCAAGCGCGAGCTGCCCGAGCCCCGCGACGCGATCGAGATCGAGCAGCGCGAGGCGACGAACATCTTCGAGATCGGGCGCACGCTCTTCGCCCGCTACCCGCGCCGCTCCGCCCTGGGCTTCACGCTCATGGCCACGCAGGCCTTCATCTACAACGCGGTGATCTTCACCTTCACGATCGTCCTGACCACCTTCTTCAAGGTGTCCGACTCGGTCGCGCCGGTGTACCTCATCCCGTTCGGCATCGCCAACTTCCTCGGCGCACTGCTCCTCGGCCGCCTGTTCGACACCGTCGGGCGCCGGCCGATGATCGCCGCGACGTACTTCATCTCCGCCGTCGGCCTGTTCCTCCTCGGCCTGCTCTTCAACAACGGCGTCCTCGGCCTGGGCGGCTTCATCGTCGTGCTGTGCGCGACCTTCTTCTTCGCCTCGGCCGCGGCGTCGGCCGGCTACCTCACCGTCAGCGAGGTCTTCCCCCTGGAGACCCGCGCGATGGCAATCGCCCTCTTCTACGCGGTCTCGACCGGGATCGGCGGCGCGACCGGCCCGATCATCTTCGGCAGCCTGCTGGGCACCGGCGACAAGGGCAGCCTGTTCATCGGCTACATCGTCGCGTCGGCGCTCATGCTCATCGCCGCCTTCGTCGCCGCGCTGTGGGGCGTCGACGCCGAGCAGGAGTCGCTGGAGGACATCGCCGAGCCGCTGTCGGCCACGAGGACCCAGACCGCATGACCCGCCGGGTGTGGTCCCCGCGCCCCATGGCGCTCGGCGGTCCCGACGCCGCCGGCCTGGTCGAGCACGAGGCCGACGCGATCGTCGCCGTCCTGCACCGCGAGGGCCCGCTGACCACGGGCACGCTCAGGCGCCACGTCGAGGCGCGCTTCTGGGGTCCGGGCCGCTTCGGCCCGGCGCTGCGGCGCGCCGCGCTCGACGGCCGCATCCGCCGTATCGACCGCAGGACCTGGGCGGCGACCGACGCGTCGCGCAGCACGCAGGCCGGGTAGCGTCGAGCGACATGACGACGATCGCGGTCCTGGGCACCGGCGCCATGGGCGCCCCGATGGCCCGCAACCTGGCTCGCGCGGGCAACGAGGTCCGCGCGTGGAACCGCACCGGGGAGAAGGCCGAGCCGCTGCGCGACGACGGCGTCGAGGTGCACCACGACCCGGCCTCGGCGGCCGCCGGCGCCGACGTCGTGCTGACCATGCTGGCCGACGCCGGCCCGGTCCTCGAGATCGCCGAGCAGGCCAGCCTGCAGCGCGGCCAGATCTGGTGGCAGGCCTCGACGATCGGGATCGACGGCCTGGATCGATGCGAGCACCCGGCGAAGCGCACGGGCGCGGTGCTCGTCGACGCCCCGGTCCTCGGCACACGCCAGCCCGCCGAGGAGGGCAAGCTCGTCGTCCTCGCCTCGGGCCCGGACGAGGCGCTCGATGCCTGCGCGCCGCTGTTCGACGCCGTCGGCAGCCGCACGCTGCGCCTCGGCGAGGCCGGCAACGGCACCCGGCTGAAGCTCGCGGTCAACACGTGGGTGCTCGCCGTGACCGAGGGAACCGCGGAGAGCATCGCGCTCGCCGAGGCGCTCGGCCTCGACCCCCATCGCGTGATCGACGCCCTGGACGGCGGCGGCCTGGACCTGCCCTACTTCCGCATGAAGGCCAACCTGATGTTCGAGCGCAAGTTCCCGCCGGCGTTCTCGCTCGAGCTCGCCGCCAAGGACGCGCGCCTCGTGGTCGAGGCCGCCGAGAGCCACGGCGCGGACCTCGCGGCCGCGCGGGCGATCGCCCAGCGGATGACCGAGGCCACCGAGGCCGGCCATGGCGACGAGGACATGGCCGCGGTCTACCTGCTCTGCCTGAAGCGCTAGGGCGAGGCTCCCGCGCGCTCGACCGCGGCGTCGAGCGCGGTACGGGCCTCCTCGCCCGAGAGCCCGGACCCGCGCAGCAGGTCGATCGCCGTCGAGCGGATCTGCCCGATGATGACGTTCACCGACAGGCCCGGGTCGCTCGCGAGCACCGACGTCGCCTTCACCGCCGCCTCCAGCGCCAGCCGCCGCGTCACCGCCTCGCCCCCCGGCTCGTCGAGCTGGCGCCCGAGCGCGCGCACGGCGTCGGCGAGGAGGTCGACGGCGTCGGCGAGCTCCGGCGGCGCCTTGCGCCCGCGGCGGATGGCGCTCAGCGCCCGGCGCGCCAGGACCCGCGTGTTGCGCACCGCGTAGTCCATCTGCTGCGCCGCCTCGGCGTAGGCCGGCAGGCGCTCCCGGGTGCGCCGCGCGGGACCGCGCAGCACGAAGGTCTCGCGGGCCAGCGCCACCGCGTCGAAGAACCCGGCGAGGTCGTCGTCGGTCGCCCGCGCGATCTCGAGCGCCCGCCGTGCGCGCGCCTCGTCGCCGTCGCGCAGCGCCTGGGCGGTGACCCTCAGCGCGACCGCGAGGTCCTCCACCACCGGCCCCGCCGCCTTGGCCATCGCCTTCAGCGGATCGCGCGGGAAGAGCACCTGGCCGACCAGGAGCGCCACCCCGCCGCCGATCAGCGCGTCGACGAGCCGCGCGGGCGACGGGGACCCGCCGGGCTGCAGCGTCGCCACGACGAGGATCGCCGAGACCGCTGCCTGGTTGATGAGGATCGTGCCGGCGCCGAGCAGCAGGGCGGCGCCCATCGAGAGCGCCACGACGAGCATGAGCACGAACGTCCCGCCGCCGAGCACGCGCACGATCAGGTCGGCAACCGCGATCCCCACGGCGACGCCGACCGTGAGCTCGATCGCGCGCACCGTCCGCCGGCCGCGCGCGACCCCCAGCGAGATCACCGCCGAGACCGGGGCGAAGAACGGCTGGCTGTGGATGGTGCCGGCGATCGCCCACGCGGCGCCCGCCGCGACCGTCGTCTGCAGGATCGGCCACAGCTCGCCGCGCACGCGCCGGACCCTGCGATGCAGCGCGCCGCGCAGCTCGGGCAGCGTGGGCGGCGTCGGCGGGCGGTACTGGCTCAGGTGGCGCTCTTCTCCAGGTGACCCCCGAAGGCGAAGCGCATCGCCGACAGCGCGCGGTTGCCGAAGTCGCCCTCGCCGCGCGAGGCGAAGCGCGAGTACAGCGCGTTGGTGATGCTCGGCGCGGGGACACCCTCGTCGATCGCGGCCAGGGCGGTCCAGCGGCCCTCGCCGGAATCCGAGACCCGGCCCGAGAACTGCGAGAGCTCGGGGTCCTGGTGCAGGGCCTGCGCGGTGAGGTCGAGCAGCCACGACGCGATGACGCTGCCCCGCCGCCACACCTCGGCGATGTCGGGGAGCTCCAGGTCGTACATGTACGCCTCGGGGTCGCGCAGCGGCGTCGTCTCGGCGTCGTGCTCCTGCATCTCGTTGCCGATGTTCGCGCGCTCGAGGATGTTCAGCCCCTCGGCGTAGGCGGCCATCATCGCGTACTCGATCCCGTTGTGGACCATCTTGACGAAGTGGCCCGCGCCGGACGGCCCGCAGTGCAGGTAGCCCTGCTCTGCGGGCGCGACGTCGCCCTCGCGGCCCGGCGTGCGCGGCGCGGCGTCGACCCCCGGCGCCAGCGCGCTGAAGAACGGGTCCAGCCGGGTGACCGCCGTGTCGTCGCCGCCGATCATCAGGCAGAACCCGCGCTCGAGGCCGAAGACGCCGCCGCTCGTGCCCATGTCCACGTAGTGCAGGCCGTGCTCGCGCAGGTCGGCGGAGCGGCGCAGGTCGTCGCGGTAGTAGGAGTTGCCGCCGTCGATGATCGTGTCGTCGGGCTGCAGGAGCGGCACGAGCAGCTTGAGCGTGTCCTCGACGAACGCTGCCGGGACCATGACGCACATGTGCCGCGGCGGGGTCATCCGGCCGACGAAGTCCTCCAGCGACGAGGAGCCCTCGGCGCCCTCCGAGGAGAGCTTCTGGACCGCATCCGGCGCGACGTCGTAGACGACGCACTCGTGGCCGGCGCGCATGAGGCGGCGCACCATGTTGGAGCCCATCCGACCGAGTCCGATCATGCCCACCTGCATGCGCTGCTCCTTTCGGTTTGGTCGTTGCCGCGCGAAGCTAGCACCGGCCAGGTAGCGTCCGCGGGCCCGTGCCGATAACCACCGCCGTCGTTCCGGTCGCCGGCCTCGCGACCCGCCTGCGCCCGCTGACGCTCGGTGTGCCGAAGGCGCTGCTGCCGGTCGCCGGGCGGCCCGTCATCCGGCACATCGTCGACGAGCTCGCCGCCTGCGGGATCGAGCGCGTCGTGCTCGTCACCGGCGACGGGCGCGAGGGCTTCGAGGCGCAGTTCGCCGGTGCCACCGGCCCGGAGATCGCCTACGCCGAGCAGCCGCAGCCGCTCGGCCTGGGCGATGCGATCCTTCGGGCGGCCCCGCTGCTCGACGGCCCGTTCGCCATCGCGCTCGGCGACGCGCTGCTGGGCCGCGGGCAGCCCGCGCGCGTGCTCCCGCGGCTGGCGGCCGCGGTGCAGGCCGGGGCGAGCGCGGCGATCGCGGTGGAGGAGGTCGCGCCCGACCGCACCGACCGCTACGGCATCGTGGCGCCGGCCGGCGACGGCGACCCCTTTTCGATCGCCGGCGTGATCGAGAAGCCCGCGCCCGAGGACGCGCCGAGCCGCCTCGCCGTCGCGGGCCGCTACGCAGCGACGCCCGCTCTCATCGACGCGCTGCGCGACACGGCGCCGGGCGCCGGCGGCGAGCTGTTCCTGGCCGACGCCCTCGCGGCGCTCGACGGCGTGGTCGGCGTGCGGCTGGCGCCGGGCGAGGAGCGCCACGACGTCGGCAACGTTCCCGGCTACTGCGCGACCTTCGTCGAGTACGCGCTCGCCGACCCCGAGCTCGGGCCCGCGCTGACCGACCAGACCCGGGCGCTCCTCGATGGGCAGCGGTAGCGCCCACGCCCGCGCCGCGCTGGCCGGCAACCCCTCCGACGGCTTCGGAGGAGCGGTGCTGGCCTGCTGCGTCGGCGAGCTGCGCGCGTGGGCGCGGGCCGAGCACGCGCCGGTCCTGCGCAGCGACCCGCCGAACGAGCTCGTCGATGCCGCCGTCGCCCGCTTCGGGTGCGGCCCGTGCACGGTGAGCTGGGGCACGCAGGTCCCACGCGAGGTCGGCCTGGCCGGCTCGAGCGCGATCATCACGGCAACCGTACGTGCGCTGTGCGCGCTTCACGGGCGCGCGCTGGAGCCCGGTGAGCTGGCCGAGATGGTGCTCGCGGTCGAGGTCGAGGACCTCGGGATCGCCGCCGGTCCACAGGACCGCTACGCCCAGGCCCACGGGGGCGTGGTGCTGATGGACTTCTCCGGGGCCGTGCCGCGGGTCGAGCGGCTCGACCCGGCGCTGCTGCCGCCGCTCTTCCTGGCGTGGCGCACCGATGCGGCCGAGACCTCGCACGCGGTGCACGGCGGGCTGCGCGAGCGCGCGGGCCAGGCGGCGGTGCGCGAGGCGATGGCACGGCTGGCCGATCACGCGCGCGCGGGGCGCGACGCGCTGCTCGCGGGCGACCGTGGGCGGTTCGCCGCGGCGCTCGACAGGTCGTTCGACGAGCGTGCGGCGCTGCTCGAGCTCGACCCGCGCCACGTCGCGATGGTGCATGCCGCACGCGGCGCCGGCGCGAGCGCGAACTACGCCGGGTCGGGAGGCGCGATTGTGGGAACGCTGCCGGAGACGGACGTCGGCGCGGTCGCGGCGGCGCTGCGCGCGCTGAGTTGCGAGGTCATCAGCCCGGGCATCCGCTGATGGCCGCGGCCCACGCCGCCGAGAAAGCCCATACACTGCCCGCCGTCCTGATTGAGGGGTTAGGACGACCTAACAAAGGAGAGGCCGCATGCCCGAGCCGTGCGCTGACGACGTCGAGCCGGTCCTCAACGAGACGCGCGACCGCATCATCACCGGGATCGTGACGATCGTGCCGTTCCTTGCGATCGGCCTGGTCGGCTGGCAGGTCTGGAACGAGTACCTGCACTGGAGCGACCTCGTGGTCTTCGCGATCCTCTATGTGACCACGGCCCTCGGCGTCACGGTCGGGTTCCACCGCCTCTTCACCCACCGCTCGTTCGCCACGACGCCGTGGCTGCGAGGCATCTTCGCCGCGCTCGGCTCGGCTGCGATCGAGGGCCCGGTCATCTCCTGGGTCGCCGACCATCGCAAGCACCACGCTTTCTCGGACCTGCCCGGCGATCCGCACAGCCCGCACGTCGACCACGGCGTCGGGTGGCGCGGCGCGCTGCGCGGCCTGGTGCACGCGCACATGGGCTGGCTGTTCATCCACACCCACCGCGGCGCCCGTGCGCGCTACGCGCCCGACCTCGTCGCCGACCCGGTGGTCAACTGGGTGGACCGCACCTTCATCTGGTGGGCGATCGGCGGCCTGGGCGCGGCGTTCGGCCTCGGGTGGCTCATCGGCGGCACGCTCACCGCGGCGCTGACCGGCCTGCTCTGGGGCGGCGCTGTAAGAATGCTCGTGGTGCACCACGTGACGTACTCGATCAACTCGCTGTGCCACTACTTCGGGCGCCGGCGATTCGACACGGACGACGAGTCGCGCAACCTGGCGTGGCTGTCACTGCTCTCCATGGGCGAGGCGTGGCACAACAACCACCACGCCTTCCCCACCTCGGCAGCGCACGGACTGCGCTGGTACGAGCTCGACCTCTCCAGCCTGGTCATCCGCGGCCTCGAGCGCGTCGGGCTGGCGTGGGACGTCGTCCGCATCGACCCCGCCCGTCAGCAGCGCAAACTGCTGGGCTCGACGTAGGCGTTGGCGCTCGCGCGGACCGCTCCACTGCGCGAGGCGATGGCACAGGCGATCCCCGATCGCCCGTTCACTGTCGCCTTCTGGGACGGCACCGTCCTGCAGAGCACCTCCGACGGGCCTCGCTTCAGCGTGCGCTCCCCGCGCGCGCTGGCGCAGGCGCTGAGCGCACCCGGCGAGCTGGGGATCGGCCGCGCGTACGTCTCGGGCACGCTCGACGTCGACGACATGGACGCGGCGGTCGAGATCGTCCGCGGCTGGCAGCCGCCGTCGTTCGACGCCAAGACCAAGGCGCGCCTTGCGCTGGCCGCAGTGCGCGCCGCCGGCCTCACGCCGCCGGGCAGAAGGCCGGCGGCAGAGCTCGTCCCCGAGGGCCGGCACTACTCGCTGCGCAGCGACAGCCGCTCGGTGCGCCACCACTACGACCTGCCGCCGGAGTTCTTCGCGCTGTTCCTCGACGAGTCGATGACCTACAGCTGCGCGATCTTCTCGCGCGGGGCCACGACGCTCGAGGAGGCCCAGGAGGCCAAGCTCGAGCTCGTGTGCACCAAGCTCGGCCTCAAGCCCGGCGAGCGGGTGCTCGACGTCGGCTGCGGGTGGGGCAGCTTCGCCCTGCACGCGGCGCAGCGCCACGGCGTGTCGGTGGTGGGCATCACGCTCTCGGCGCCGCAGGCCGAGACCGCGCGCCGGCGGGCGGCGGAGGCGGGCCTGGCGGACAAGATCGAGATCCGCGTGCAGGACTGGCGCGACCTGCACGGCGAGAAGTTCGACGCGATCGCGTCGATCGGGATGGTCGAGCACGTCGGCGAGGAGCACATCGACGACTACGCCGTGCGGCTGCGCGACCTCCTCGCCCCGGCAGCGCGCCTGCTCAACCATGGCATCGCGCGGCTCACGCTGGGCGACCCGCGCGGCGGGCCGTTCACCCAGCGCTACGTCTTCCCCGACGGGGCGCCCCTGCCGCTGTCGCGCATGACCCTCGCCTTCGAGCGCGCGAACATGACCATCGACCACGTCGAGGGCTTCGCGCCGGACTACGCCGAGACCCTGCGCCACTGGTACACGCGTTTCGACGAGCACCGTGACGAGGCGACCCGTCTCGCCGGCTCCGAGCGCGTGCGCGTCTGGCGGCTGTACCTGCGCGCCGCGCGCTGGGGCTTCCTGCACGACTTCACGTCGGTCTACCAGGTTCGCGCCAGGCCGTCCGCAGGCTGAGTCGCCAAAGGCGTTCGAACCCACAGGCGCGGGTACTGCCCCGCTCGAGCCCCTGCGTATACGCGCGAGGAGATAGAGCACATGGCACGTTCCCGCTCGACGGGATCCAACAGCCGCTCGTCGTCGAGCAGCAACCGCAAGCGACAGTCGTCGTCGAACGGCAGCCGCTCGGGTCACGACGTCCCCGACTACTCCGAGATCGACCCCAAGGACATCGAGCGGGCGGTCGACGTCTACGTCGACGCGCCGGTCGTCAACGTCGACGAGATCAAGTTCGAGCTCGACGACCTGACGGCGCATGTCGCCGTGCTCGCCGAGGCCGGGCAGTTCGTCGAGCTCAACGCCGGTGCGGGCGTGCGGCTCGGCAAGGTCGAGCTCGACATCAAGGGCGTCGAGACCCAGGTGCTGCTCGAGGCCCGTCTGCACAACGTGACCGCGATCCTCGCCCGCGTCCTGACGACCCTCGATCGCAATCCGGAGCTGCTCAAGAGCGTCGGCGAAGCGCTCGGCGACGTCGGCGGCGGCGCCCACAGCCTGCTCAGCGACACAGGAGACGCCGTCAAGAGCGTCGGGAGCGGTGCCGAGAGCGCGCTGGGTGACGTCGGGCGCGGCGCCGGCAAGGGCGTCGAGCAGATCGGCCAGGGCGCCGAACAGGGCGTCGAGGGCCTCGGCCAGGGCGCCCAGCAGGGCGTCGAGGGCCTCGGCCAGGGCGCCCAGCAGGGCGTCCAGGGCCTCGGCCAAGGCGCCCAGCAGGGCGTCCAGGGCCTCGGCCAGGGCGCCCAGCAGGGCGTCCAGGGCGTCGGTCAAGGCGCACAGCAGGGCCTCCAGGATCTCGGCCAGGGCGGTGGTGGTCGCTGATGGCGGCGCGGTCGACATCGCGGCGCTCGAGCGCGAGCAGCAGCCGCGGCAGCAGCTCGCGCAATGGCAAGCCGCAGGACGGCCTGCGGCCGGCGCAGGAGGCGCGGCGTCAGGTCAACGAGTCCGATCGCGAGTACCGCAAGTACGTGCACGAGGAGGAGCGCGACCGCGTGGGACCGCCCGACGTCGTCCTGGACGTGCCCGAGCTGCGGATCGACTCGATCCACTTCGAGCTCGACGACCTCGACGCCCATCTCGCGCTCAAGGCGAGGGTGCTCAATCTGGTCAAGCTCAGCGTGGGCATCGACTTGCACCTCAGCCGCGTCAAGCTCGACGTCAAGGGCGTCGAGGCCGAGGCGGTCCTGAAGGCCAGGCTCGACCACGTCACCGCGATCGTCGATCGGCTCATGACGAGCCTCGATCGCAACCCCGAGCTCGTAAAGGGCCTCAGCAAGGCCGTCTCCGAGGTCGGCAAGGGCGCCGGCGAGGCGGTCGGCAAGACCGGCGACGCGGTGGGCGACATCGGCCAGGGCGCGCAGTCGACGCTGAAGGACGTCGGCCAGGGCGCCGGGCAAGCCGTCGGCGACGTCGGCCAGGGCGCCGGGCAAGCCGTCGGCGACGTCGGCCAGGGCGCCGGACAGGCCGTCGGCGACGTCGGCCAAGGCGCCGGACAAGCCGCCGGGAACCTCGACCAGCTGGTCGGCGGCCTCGGCCAGACCGTGGGGCAGGCCGGCCAAGGCGCCGGACAAGCCGTGGGCGGGCTCGGCCAGGGCGCGGGCCAGGCAGTCGGCGGCGCGGGCCAGGCGGCCGGCGGCGAGTCCAACGGCGCTGCCGGCTCCGGTGCCAAGCCCGGCTTCCTTGCCAAGGAGGTCGCCAAGCTGGTCGCGCGCGAGATCGGGCATGCCGCAACCGACGAGGCGCGCGACGTCAGCCTCGCCGCCGCTCGCAAGGTGCGCGAGCTCGGCGAGCGCCGCGAGCACCGGCGCGCGGAGAAGTATCAGGCGACGCCGGCCGCGCTGCGCATGGCGCAGGAGCTCGACATCGACCTCGAGCACCTCGATGGGACCGGCAGCGACGGCCGCATCACCGTCAAGGACGTGCGCGAGGCGCAGGAGACGTGATGCAACGCGAGCCCGACCTCGAGATCGCGGCCTGCGCCCGGGCCGAGGAGATCCGCTTCGAGTGCAAGCCCGCCATGCGCGTGAGCGCACACTCGAACGCGCCCGCGACCGCGGCATCCGTCTCTCACCGCGACAACCTGCCTGGCGACGTCGAGCCCGGCGTCACCTATCGAAACGTCTCCGTCCGCTGGCGGGCGTGGCTCCGCCTGGACGACCCCAACTGACCTAGGAGGACCCGAGATGGCTCAAAGCAACAAGAAGAGCGCGTCGAGCGCCAACCGCAGCCGCACGGCGAGCGCGTCGAAGGCGAGCAACAGCCGGGCAGCAAGCGGCGGCAAGCGTCAGGCGTCGTCGCGGTCGAACGGGAGTGGTTCGCGGTCGAGCCCCGCGCGTAGCTCCGCCAGCAACGGAAGCCGCGCGAGCTCCGGCGCCAGCCGCAGCCGTGCGAGCTCCGGCGGCAACGGCAGCCGCGCGAAGTCCGGCGGCAACGGCAGCCGCGCGAAGTCCGGCGCCAGCCGCAGCCGGGCGAGCTCCAGCGCCAGCCGCAGCCGGAGCGCCGCGAGCCGCAGCAACGGCTCGGCCAACGGCAGCAGCCAGGTGAGCAAGGTCACCGATGCGGTGACGACGACCGCCAAGAAGGCCGCCCCCGCGATCGCCGGCGGCGCTGCGGCTGCCGCGGCGGCCGTGGCCGGTGGCGCGCTCATCAAGCGCCAGCTCGCGCCCAAGCGCCGCAAGGTCCTCGGCGTGCCGCTCCCGAAGACGCCGAAGCTCAACGCGGTGATGCCGTCCGGCGGCATCGACCTCAAGCCGGTCGCCAAGCAGATCTCGAAGGCGGGCAAGCGGGCCGCTTCGACGAGCGAGCAGCTGCACAAGCTGTCCGACGACGTCGAGCGCGTCGGCAAGACGGCGCAGAAGGTCGGCGACACGCTGTCCTAGGCGCGCCGCTCGGCCCGCAGACGCTCGGTCGCCTCGAGGTCGAGCACGAGGCCCTCGGGATCCTCGTCCGGATCCCCGGAGACGACCACGCCGTAGTCGCGCGCGGCGCCCTCGACGGTGACGTAGCCGTCGCGGACGTCGCGCTTGACTGCCTGCGGATCGCGGTCGAGCGGATCGCCCCAGCCGCCCGCGCCCGCGTTGACGTAGCGCAGGATCGCCCCCGGCGGCGTCCGGTGGCCGGCGGGCGGGAACGGGTAGACGTAGGAGCCCTCGGGATCGAGCGCGTTGGTGGCGGGGTCGACGACGCCCGCCAGGGGCGTGGCCGCACCGTAGTCGTCCGCGTCGGTCCCGGGCGCGCCCTCGATCCCGTTCTCCGGCGGCTCGAAGACCCACACGCCGCCGGCGCGCCCGTCGCGCCCGCCCTCGACGCCGAAGCCCGCCGCGCGCTTGGCCCGCAGCGACATCAGGTGGTGCTCGGTCGGCGCCGTCCACATCGTGTCGCGCACCATCGCCGCGCCGCCGCGGTGCCGGCCCGGGCCCGCGCTGTCGGGCAGCGGCTCGTGGCGGACCATGACGACGGGCACGTCGGCCTCGATCGCCTCGATCGCGGTCGCGATGCCGTTGGCCTGGTAGGAGAACATCTGCGTCTCGCCGTCGCCGTGGCGCGTGGCGCCGAACGGCCCGACCTCACCGCCGCACTGCGCCGCCGACACCCACGGCGTCCCGTCCGGCCGCAGACCGAACGCGTTGTGGATGTCGGTGCCGCCGCGATCGCCGGCGATCGCCCGCTCGCCGGCGAGCTGGGCGAAGGCCCGCAGGAGCGCAGAGAGCATCACCTGGCTCTGCTCGTAGTAGGCGAAGACCGCGCCGTCCGGCGGGAGCGCGCTGACCACCGTCCCCTCCGGGAGCACGATGTCGATGTTGCGGTACAGCCCCGAGGTGAACGCGCCGCGCGGGTCGAGCAGGTACTTCACCGCCACGCCGACCGTCGTCTTGACGTCGAGCGCCGTGGCGTTGATGCAGGTCCGCGCCTGGCGCGAGGTGCCGCTGAAGTCGACCTCGAGGCGATCGCCGCGCTTGGCGATCGCCACCTGGACGCGGTACTCCTCGGTGTCGTCGACCCCGTCGCAGTCGCTCATGTCCCAGCCCTCCCAGCGGCCGTCGGGCAGCTGGGCCAGGCTCTCGGCGATCCGCTCGGCGTTGGCGTCGCAGACGTAGTCGATCGTCCCGAGCAGCGCGTCCGCGCCGTAGCGCTCGGCGCTCTCGATGAGCAGGCGCTCGCCGAGGTGCAGCCCGGCGACGATCGTCTGCATGTCGGGGAAGAGGATCTCGCCGAAGCGGACGTTGTCGAAGATCAGGCTCCAGGTCTCGCGCAGCGGCTCGCCCGCGCGGTAGAGCGGGCGCGGCGAGACGACGAGCCCGTTCTCGTAGACGGTGCGCTTGGTACAGCTGAACCCGCCCGGCACCGCGCCCCCCATGTCGAGCTGGTGGGCCTTGAGGTTCACGAAGGCCAGCAGCTCACCCTCGTGGAAGACCGGCCGCACGAAGAGCAGGTCGTTGACGTGGGTGCCGGTCCTGTACGGGTCGTTGGCGACGATGATGTCGCCGGGCTCCAGGCGCTCGGGCCCGTACTCCTCGATCGTGTTGCGCACCGAGTCGGTCATCGTCCCGGTGAAGAGCACGATGCTGTTGCTCATCGCCGGCGTCGCGTAGTCGCGCGAGGGTGGGCCGGCGATCGTGCCGGCGAAGTCGTAGAAGTCGCGCAGGATCGGCGAGAACGCCGCCGTGAGCAGGCGGCTGCACATGTGCTCGACCACGTAGTCGAAGCGGTTGGCCAGCACGGTGGCGGTGAAGCGGTCGCATCCGTAGCGCTGCCCGAACCGGGCGTCGTCGAGGTCTCTGATCATGGCCGCGGCTCGATGGCGATCTCGCCGAAGCGGCCGACCCATGCCACCTGGCCGGGCAGGACGAAGGTGGTCGAGAGCGCCTCGCGTATCACCGCTGGGCCGCTGACGGTGGCGCCGACCGGCAGCTGCTCGCGGTCGTACTCGCCGGCCGTCAGCGGCTCGTCGCCGAGGTGCGCGATCTGGATGGCGCGCGACGATGCCGCAGGCCGCCGGCCCGGCTCGCCGTCGACGTCGACGTCGCGAGCGACATGCTCGACCTTGTCGGCGGGGACGACGAGCTGGACGCGGTACGTCACGCCCTGGACCGGGACGTAGGGAAAGCGGTTGCCGTAGCGGCGCTCGTAGGCCTCGTGGAAGCGCTCGACGAGCGCCGGCATCGTCGCGGCCGTGATCGGCTCCTCGCCGACCTCGACGAACGGCGTCTCCCAGCTCTGGCCGAGCAGGCGCCCGTCGAGACTGCGCTTCGCCGGCACGCCGTCGGCCGCCGCGCCGACGCGCTCGCGCAGCACGCGCTCCATCTCCTCGTAGCCGGCCTCGACCTGCGCGGCGCTCTCGGGCGCGAGGATGACGTAGGAGCTGCGGCTCTCGTAGAAGACGAGGTCGGTGCTCAGCAGCCCGATCGCCGAGAACAGCCCGGGGTGCGGCGGGATGACGATCCGCGCGACCCGCAGCAGGTCGAGCGCGGCCGGCAGCAGCATCGGGCCGGCGGCGCCGTAGGCCACGAGGGTGAAGTCACGCGGGTCGACGCCGTGGCGCACCGCGACGTTGGTGACCTCCTCGGCGATGTTGGCCACCGCGATGCGGTAGGCGAACGACACGCGCTGCTCGAAGGACAGCGGCGTGTCGAGCGCCTCGAAGGCCCGGCGCGCCGCTTCGGCGTCCAGGCGCATCTCGCCGCCGGCGAAGCCCTCCGGATCGAGGATGCCCATGAGCAGGCAGGCGTCGGTCAGCGTCGGCGCGGTACCGCCGCGCCCGTAGCACGCGGGGCCCGGGTCCGAGCCCGCGCTCTCGGGCCCGACGCGGACGTCGCCCGACGGCGAGATCGAGACGATGCTGCCCCCGCCCGCCCCGACGCTCGAGACCTCGGTCGACAACGCGTTGATGACGAGGTCGTGCTCGATCTCGAAGGTGTCGTTGACGAACGGGGCGCCTCCGACGACGAGCGAGACGTCGGTCGAGGTGCCGCCGACGTCGGCACACAGCAGGTTGCCCGTCCCCATCGCCGCGCCGAGGCGCGTGCTCGAGATGGTGCCGGCGGCGGGGCCGGCGAAGACGATGCGAAACGGCTTCTCCAGGGCCTCGCGCCAGGGCAGCAGCGTGGCCGCGCAATCGGCGAAGTTCAGGTCGCCGTCGAAGCCCATCGCCCGCAGGTCGGCCTCGAGGCTCGCCGAGTAGCGCCCGAAGATGAGCTTCATCAGGACGTCGATGACCGTCGTCGACGCCCGCGCGTACTCCTTGGCCAGCGGCGAGGTCTCCGAGGAGATCGAAACGGCGACGTCGTCGCCGAGGACCTCGCGCACGAGCTCGCGCAGGCGCCGCTCGTGGGCGTCGTTGACGTATGCGTTGAGCAGGCAGATCGCCACGCCCTGCACCTCGCAGCGCGCCAGCACGGCGAGCTGCCGGAGCGCCTGGTCCTCGTCGAGCGCGCGCAGCTCGCTGCCGTCGGCGAGCATCCGCTCGACAACGCCGCGGCGCAGGTAGCGCGGCACCAGCGGGCGGCCCGCGTCGCCGTACGGCCGCCGCCACGCCGGGTCGGTCTGGGCGTCCAGCGGCCGGCGGATGGTGCCGCGATCGAGGATGTCGCGGTGGCCGTCGGTGGTCAGGAACCCGACCTTCGGCAGCCGCCGGGTGATGACCGCGTTGAGGCCCATCGTGCTCGCGTGGTTGAAGACCGCGCTGCCCTTGACCCCCAGGCGCCGCGCGCCCTCGACGACCGCTGCGCTGGGCTCGAACGCGTCGCTGGGGACCTTCGTGACCTCGATGCGCCCGTCGCGCACCGCGACCACGTCGGTGAACGTGCCGCCGACGTCGACCCCGATCATTGGATCGTGAGCCCCAGCGGGGTGAGCGAGCCGAGGCGCGGCGCGCGCTCGCGGGACACCGAGGTCAGGCACTGCTGGCACTTGACGACGTCCCAGAGGCCGCCCTCGCCGAGCACGCGATAGGCGGCGAGCGCCTTGGCACCGCACGAGGGGCAGCTGCCCTCGACCGGCCGGCGCTCGACGCTGAGGTGGGTCTCCTGCGACCGCGGGAACGTGTGCATCTACACCTGTCCGTTCGGGACGATGACGCCGGTCAGGTCGCGCTTCTCGGCCGACGCGGCGAGCGCGTCGTTGATGCCCTCCAGGGCGTAGCGCGAGGTGATGATCGGCCCCGCGTCGAGGCGGCCGTCCTCGAGCAGCGAGACGAAGAGCGGCAGGTCGCGGCGCATCCTGACGTTGCCGTTCTGGCAGCTCAGCAGCCGCCGGCCCTGCAGCGCGAGCTCGAACTGCGGGTAGGTGATGGTCGCGCCGAGGCGCTCGACGCCGGTGAGCACGATCGTCCCGGCGCGCCGCGCGGTGGTCAGCGCCTGTTCCTGGGCCGCCGTCATCCCGGCGGCCTCGAGGACGTAGTCGGCGCCGCGCCCGCGGGTCAGCGCGCGGACCTGCTCGACCGGGTCGCCGATGCTGGGGTCGACGAGGTCGGTCGCCCCGAGCTCGCCGGCCATCTCTCGCCGCCAGGTGATCGGCTCGACCGCGATGATCTTCGACGCCCCGGCCAGCCGCGCGCCCTGGATCATCCACAGCCCGAGGTGCCCGCAGCCGAGCACGGCCACCGACCGGCCCGGCTTGACCTCGGCGACGTTGAACACCGCGCCCACGCCGGAGGTGATCCCGCAGCCCAGCAGCGAGAGCACGTCGTCGGGCAGGTCGGTGTGCAGCGGGAAGGCCTGGTTGGCGGTGACGTTCATCATCTCGGCATAGCCGCCGACGTTGCCCGCCGCGCTCACCGGGGCGCCGTCGGAGCGGAAGGCGACGTGGAAGTACGCCTTGGCGTCGAAGAGCTCCGAGCACTGGTCGGGGCGGCCGTCGGCGCAGTAGAAGCAGTGCCCGCACTCCGGCGTGCCGGGGACGAGCACCCGGTCGCCGACCTTCACGTGGGTGACGTCGGCGCCGGTCGCCTCGACGACGCCGATCGAGGCGTGCCCGAGGATCGTCGGCGGCACCTTGCCCAGCTCGCCGCGCTGGTTGATGCAGTCGGTCGAGCAGAACGGCGTCGCGCCGGTGCGCACGACGACGCGCCCCGGCGTGGGATCGAGCAGCTCGATCTCCTCGACCACGAAGGGCTGCTTGAGCTCGGCGAGGACGGCGGCGCGCACCGGTCAGTCCCCCACGCGGATGCCGGCGAGGATCCCGCCGTCGACGCAGAACTCCGAGCCCGTGCTGTACGTCGCGTCGCAGACGATGTGCAGCATCGTCGTCGCCACCTCCTCGGATCGCCCGAACCGCGGGATCGGGTAGCGCGCCGACTGCGTCGCCTCGTCGGCGGCGCCCTCGATCATCGGCGTCATGATCATCCCCGGGTGGATCGAGTTGACCCGGATGCCGTCGGTGCCGAACTCGAGCGCCGCCGCCTTGGTCAGGCCGCGCAGGCCCCATTTCGAGGCGGTGTACGCCGACGCGGGCGCCACCGCGATGTAGGCGGCCATCGAGCTGATGTTCACGATGGCCCCGCCGCCCGCGCGCTTCATCGATGGGTGCACGCTCTTCATCCCGAGGAAGGCGCCGGTCAGGTTGGTGTCGATGACGCGCCGCCACTCGGCCAGCGCGAGCTCGGCGATCGGCTCGACCGCCAGCACGCCCGCGTTGTTGATGAGGATCGAGACCGGGCCGAAGGCCTCCTCGGCTGCGGCCACGGCCGCCTGCCAGGAGCCCTCGTCGGCGACGTCGAGCGCGACGAAGCGGGCCTCGTCGCCGAGCCCGTGGGCCAGCGCCGCGCCCTCGTCCTCGAGCACGTCGCCGATGACGACCCGCGCGCCCTCGCCGAGGAGCGCGCGCGCATGCGCCTCCCCCATGCCCCGGGCACCCCCGGTGACGATGGCGACCCGGCCGTCGAGCTTGCCCACCGCATTGTCATACCGTATGACCATGCGCGCTGCAATCCTCGAGGCGATCGGCGAGCCGCTGGCGATCGAGGAGGTCGAGCTCCGCGAGCCCGGCCCGCGGGAGGTCGTCGTGGCGATCGGCGCCGTCGACGTCTGCATCACCGACGCGCTGAGCACCCGTGGCCAGGTCGCCGCGATGCCGCCGACCATACCCGGGCACGCCGCCGCGGGCGTGGTCGAGGAGGTGGGCGCGCACGTCGAGCGCCTGCGGGTCGGCGACCGCGTGGTCGTGGCCGGCACGCCGGAGTGCGGCGACTGCTTCTGGTGCGTGCGCGATCAGCCCGACCAGTGCGTGGAGATGCTCGGTGGCATCTTCCCCCCGCGGGTGGTGGCGCGACGCGCCGACGGCGCCGAGGTGCACGCCGACGGCGGCGTGGGCGCCTTCGCCGAGCGCATGGTCGTGCGCGACATCGGCGTGGTCGCCGTCGACAGCGAGCTCAGCGACGAGCACCTCTCGCTGCTGGGATGCGGCGTGACCGCGGGCGTCGGCGCGGTGGTCAACCTGGCCGAGGTCCAGCCGGGCTCGTCGGTCGCCGTCGTCGGCACCGGAGCGCTCGGGCTGTGGATGGTCCAGGGCGCCCGCGTGGCCGGCGCGGCGACGATCATCGCCGTCGAGCCGCGCGCGGTGCGGCGGCAGCTCGCCCGTGCGGTCGGCGCCACCCACGCGGTCGACCCGGCCGACGGCGACCCTGTCGAGCAGGTCAAGGAGCTGACCGGCGGGCGTGGCGCCGACTCCGTGCTCGAGGCGGCCGGGCCGCCCGAGGCGATGGCCCAGGCGCTGGCCATGACACGCCCGGCCGGCACGATGGTCCCGTCGGGCTGGGAGACGCTCTCCTCGACCGTCACCCTGCCCGCCGTCGACTTCGCCATCAGCGGCAAGCGCATCCACAGCTGCCAGTACGGCGGCGCCCACATCCGCCGCGACATCCCGCGCTTCGCCGCGATGATGGCCGCGGGCCTGCTCGACGCCGCGCCGCTCGTCGGCCGGCGCTTCGCGCTCGACGAGGCCGACGAGGCGCTCGCAGCCGCGCTGCAGCGCGAGATCGTCACGGGCGTGATCGTCCCCAGCTTGCCCGCATCCGTATGATGGTCCGACAATGTCGACTGCGCCAACAGACGCCGCCACAGCCACCCCGCCCGAGCCCGATCTGACCCCGGACGAGCTCGTCGCGAGGGCCGTCGCGCTCCGGCCGGAGCTGGTCGCCAACCAGGCCGACGCGGAGCAGCGCGCGTACTACTCCGAGGAGATGCACCAGAAGTTCCTCGATGCGGGCTTCTACCGCTGCTACGTGCCCCGCAGGTACGGCGGCTACGAGTTCGACGTCAAGACGATGACCCGCATCCAGCTCGAGCTGGCCCGCGGGGACATGTCGACCGCGTGGTGCGCGGGGCTGGCGAGCAACCACGCGCTGCAGGTCGCCTCGTGGTTCCCCGAGGAGGCGCAGGCCGAGGCGCTGGGCGACGGCAACTTCCGCGCCGCGTCGGTCGCCGCGCCGACGGTGACCGCCAATCCCGTCGACGGCGGCTGGGAGATCAACGGCGCGATCGCCTACTGCTCGGGGATCCCTTACTCCAACTGGTACATGGGGCAAGCGATCATGCCGGGCAAGCAGGCCACCGGGGAGCCGCGCGTGATGCTCTTCATCGCCCCCGAGAGCGAGTGGGAGATCATCTGGGAGAGCTGGGGCGACCAGCTCGGGCTGCGGGCCAGCGGCTCGCACACGATCAAGTTCGACAAGGCCCGCATCGCGTCGCACCTCGTGCTCGAGGACACGAACATGGTCGACGTCGATCCCAGCAACGGGACGCCCGGCCTGGAGCTGCACGGCAACCCGCTCTACTGCGGGCGGGCCCTGTGCGTCTTCACGATGTCGGTCGCCGGCCTGATGATCGGCGGCGCCTACAACGCGCTCGACGAGTTCGAGAACTGGATGCGGGAGAAGATGACCCCGCTGCCCCCGTTCATCAAGCGCACCGAGGACCCCGACTTCCAGCGCTGGTACGGCTCGGCGCTGGCCAAGATCAGCACCGCCGAGGCCGCGGTGATGAACACCGCCGATCGCCACATGGAGTACTGCCGGCTGCAGGCGTCGGGCGAGCGGCCGTACACCTGGGAGGACGACCTGCACCTCTCGACGATCGCGCGCGAGGCGATCATCCAGGCGTGGGAGGCCGTCGAGAACGACCTCTACCGCACGATCGGGTCAAGCGCGGCCAAGGCCGGCCAGCGCTTCGAGCGCCTCTACCGCGACCTCTCGATGGCCGCCGGCCACCGCAACACGATGATGCGCGACCCGCTCGTCCGGCAGCTGGCCCAGCTACGGCTCGGCGTGGTCCCGGAGGGGATGCAGCGGTGAGCACGGAGAACGGACGCTACGCCCGCGGACTGGCCGCGCGGCGCGAGGTGCTCGGCGACGAGCACGTCGACCGCTCCCTGCGCGACGCGACCGACTTCAGCGCGGTCGCGCAGGAGTTCGTGACCGAGTTCTGCTGGGGCGACGTGTGGACGCGCCCGGGGCTCGACCGCCGCACGCGCAGCCTCATCAACCTCGCGATGCTGACCGCACTGAACCGCAAGCACGAGTTCAAGGTCCACGTCCGCGGCGCGATCAACAACGGCTGCACGACCGAGGAGATCCGGGAGACGCTCCTGCAGACGATCGTCTACTGCGGCGCCCCGGCCGGCCTGGAGGCCTTCCGCGAGGCGCAGACGGTCCTCGACCAGCTGGCCGCCGAGCCCGCCTAGACCCAGCGGCCCGCTGAACCTGCCCGGCCGTCGCTATCCGGACACGTCCGGAGCCGACGGGTCGTTCTGCCAGAGGCCGAACTCGTTGCCGTGCGGATCGCGGCAGGTCGCGAACCACCCCATCTGCGGCACGGGCATCGGGTCGTTGGCCTCACCGCCGAGTTCCCTGACGCGCGCGGCGCCCGCGTTGACGTCGTCGACGGCGAAGTAGGCGCGCGTGCCGCGCTTGCCGGGCTCCATGTTGGTGATCGCCGCCCCGCTCTGGTCGGTGACCTGGGTCATGTGGTACTCGAAGGGCCCCGGGTAGGCCTGGAACTGCCAGCCGAAGAGCGAGCCCCAGAACTCGCGGCTGCGCTCGGTGTCGTCCGCGGGGATCTCGAAGTGCACTATCTGCGTGGGCATGGCCCTCCTCTCGAACGTGGTCCGCCGTGGTTTGGCTGAGCCTCGAGCCTAGCGCTGGGCGAGCGCCTCGCGCAGCGCCGGCGCGCCGAGGGCGAAGGCGCCGAGGCCGGCGCTGCTGGCCAGCTCGAAGACCTCCATGATCTCCTGCTTCGTGGCGCCGTAGGCGATGGCGTTGCGGATGTGCTGGCGCAGGCCGGGCTCGAACATGTGCGTGGCCGACGCGTCGAAGGCCGTGTAGACGAGCTCGCGCACCTTGGGCTCGAGCGTCCCGGTCTCCCAGGCGTTGGCCGAGAACGCCGTGTAGGCGGCGAAGAACTCGGGATCGAGGTGCAGCAGCCCGTTCCAGAAATCGTTCCAGTAGCCGCGCTTCTCGGTGAACAGCGCCTTGATCTCCTCCTGGCGCGGCGTGAGCGGCGCGTCGAGGTCGACCCCCTGCCCGGCCGCTTGAAGCTCCTCGAGGAGGATCGGCACGCCGCAGTTGCAGGCGTGGATCCCGAGCGTGCTCGTGAGCTCGAGCACCTCCACGATCTCCTGCGGCGTCGCGCCGTGGCGCAGCGCGAGCTCGATGTCCTCGCGGGTGCCGGCGGCGTTGCGGTGCGTGGCCGCCGAGTCGACCGCCAGCAGCAGGAGCGCCTTGACCTTCGGCGCGAGCACGCCGTGGCGCCAGGGGTGCCCCGCGAAGTCGTCGGCGAGCGCTGCGAAGCCGGGGTCGGCCTCGGCGAGGCCGTCGCGCCAGCTCACGCGCCCGCTTCGTCGCGATCGCCGTTGTGGGCCATCGCCTCGAAGACGGTGCGCGCGGCCTGGTTGACGTGGTGCACGCACGCGGCGGCGGCCGCGTCGCCGTCGCGGCGTTCGAGCGCCTCGACGATCGCGCGCACCTCCTCGACCATCTCAGCCGCGCGGCCGGGCTGGCTCATCGACGCGGCGCGCAGCACGGTGACCCGCGCCTGCAGCGACTCCACGAGGTCCTGGATCGTGCCGTTCGCCGCGCCCTCGAACAGCGCGTCGTAGAAGTGCTTCTTGGCCTCGAGCATGGCCTGGCTGTTGGGCTGCCGGGCGCGCTTCTCGATGCCGTCGAACGCCCGCCGCAGGGCCTTGAGGTGCAGGTCGGTCGCGCGCTCGGCGAACTGGCGGGCGGCCATCCCCTCGAGCACCGCGCGGACCTCGTAGAGCTCGGCGGCACGCTCGACCGACGGCGAGGCGACGACGGTCCCCTTGTGCGGGATCGTCGTGACCAGGCCCTCGGCGGCGAGCTGGCGCAGGACCTCGCGGATCGTGGTCCGCGAGACGCCCGTCTGCTGGATGAGCTCGCGCTCGACGAGCCGCTGCTCGGGCTTGAGGCGCATCTCGACGATGGCCTGGCGCAGCTGGTCGAAGACCTGCTCGCGCACCGGCGCGGCGACGCGGTTGACCTGGACCGACAGCCCGTCGACGCCTTCGAGGCTGTTGGAGGACTTCTTCGCCATCTGTATGACCAGCATACAGCGACGCCCGGGAGTCGCCGGGGGCGCTAGCGCGTCCCGGTCGTCCGCGCCGAGGCGTCGACGTTGTGGGGGCTCTGGCCCTCGGGGACGATCCCGAGGTGCTCGGTGGTCAGCCCGCGCGCCACCCAGTCGTTGACCACGCTGTACAGGTGGCTGCGGACCATCGACATGTCGCGCCACACGCGCTGCATGCGCTCGCCGTCGCGGGCGGCGCCGGATCCCGCGGTGCGGAAGGCGTGCTCGTGCATCGCGTCCCAGCAGAGCCTGATCGACTCCTGGGTGATCGCGTTGATGCGCAGGTCCTCCTCGGCGTCGAAGTGCACGCCCTCGCCGACCTGCCTGCGGCACGCGTCCATCCACTGCTCGCAGGCCTGGAGCACGGCCGCCTTGGCGGTCTCGAGCTTGGCGCGCGCGTGGCCGTACCAGCGCTGGTAGTCGGGATCGAGCGCGCGCTGGACGATCGGCGGGCGGTGGGTGGTCTTCGTCGTGATGATGCGCAGGTACTCGTCGAGGGCCCCCTCCACCATCCCGGTGACGAGCGCGCCGAACTCCAGGCCGAAGAAGCTCAGCGCGCGCCCGAGGTACATCGGGTTGCCGTGCTGGCGCTGGCCGGGCGTGCCCGCGGAGTTGTCGACGTCGAGCATCATCGTGGCCGGCAGCGCGAAGTACTCGGGGATGCGCCCGTCCTCGAAGACGATGCTGTTTGAGCCCGAGCCCTTCAGCCCGAGGGTGTGGCCCCAGTCGTCGAGCATGGTCCACTCGCTGCGCGGGGCGACGAAGAGCATCGGCGGCCCGTCCTCGGGTGGCAGCGTCTGGCCCAGGTAGTGCGTGCCGTAGGGCGCGCCCGAGCAGTAGTGGTGGGTGCCGTTGAGGACGAACCCGCCGCCCTCGGCGCGCTGCGCACGGCCGACCGGGGCGGCGACCGACGGGCACAGGAAGTCGCCCTCGGCGAAGAGCTCGTCCTGGGCGCGCTCCTCGAACCACGAGGCGACGAGCAGCGTGTGCGCGTGGGCGAGGCAGAGCTGCCAGCCGGTCGACGGGCAGCCGCGCGAGATGTGGAAGATCACGCGCACGAAGGTCGGCACGTCGAACTCGTAGCCGCCGTAGCGACGGGGCACGAGCAGGCGGTAGAAGCCGGCGTCGCGGAACGCCTCGTGGGTGTCGGGCGCGTAGCAGGTGCGCTCCTCGGTCTCGGCCTGGCGGTCGACGAGCGTGGGGCCGATCTCGGCTGCGCGGGCGATGATCTGCGCGGGCGTCAGCGCGCTCTCGGGCGGGGCGATGGTCATCGCGCCGTGTACCCGCCGTCGGCCATGACGATCGCGCCAGTGACGAAGCCCGACGCGGGGGAGGCGAGGAACACCATCATCCGCGCGATCTCCTCGGGCGTGGCCATGCGGCCGAGCGGGTGCGCGGCGGCGATCTGCGCGCGCCGCTGCGGGTCGGGCTCGCCGCCGACCGCCTTGTCGACGAAGCTCGTGTCGACCGCGCCCGGCGCGACGGCGTTGACGCGCACGCCGTCCTCGGCATGCTCGATCGCGAGCTGACGCGTGATCTGGGCGATCGCGCCCTTGGTTGCGCTGTAGGCGCCCTGGGCCGGCAGGCCGACGACGCCCGAGATCGAGCAGACGTTGACGATCGCGGCGCGGTCGCCGGCGATGAGGTGCGGCAGCGCCTCGCGGCAGTGCACGAACACGCTGCGGACGTTCGTCGTCATCAGCGCGTCCCATTCGTCATCGCTGGTGTCGACGATCGGCTTCAGGAGGAACCGCCCGGCGTTGTTGACGACGACGTCAAGGCCGCCGAAGCGGTCCCGGGCGAGCCGGACGGCGTCGCATGCGGTGGCGGCCTGCGCCGCGTCGCCGCGCAGCACCGCCACCCCGTCGCCCTCGAGCGCCTCGACGGCAGGGTCGAGGTCCTCGGCGACGACGCGGGCGCCGGCATCGCGAAGCTCGCGCACGACGGCCGACCCGATGCCGCCCGCCGCGCCGGTCACGATCGCGACAGCGCCCTCCAACCCGTCGTCCATCGCGCTGACCATATCGAATGATGGTCATACAATCGAGACGCCCTGGAGCGGGTGTCCCGCGCGCGTTGCGGCAGCTCGGCGCCCGCCGCACGCAAAAGCGGCCGCCCCACACGGAGCGGCCGCAAGGACAGCGGTCTACGACTGCTGGACGCCGAGCCCGATCGGGCAGCTGACGCCCGTGCCGCCGAGCCCGCAGTACCCGTTCGGGTTCTTGGCCAGGTACTGCTGGTGGTAGTCCTCGGCGTAGTAGAACTCGTCCAGCGGGGCGATCTCGGTCGTGATCTCGCCGTAGCCGGCGTCGCCGAGCTGTGCTGCGAACACCTCGCGCGAACGCTCTGCGGCCTCGCGCTCGGCCTCGGAGCCGACGTAGATGGCCGAGCGGTACTGGGTCCCCACGTCGTTGCCCTGGCGCATGCCCTGCGTCGGGTCGTGGTTCTCCCAGAACAGCTTCAGCATCTCGTCGTAGCTCGTCACCGACGGATCGAAGACGACCAGGACGGCCTCGGTGTGGCCGGTCCGCGCCGAGCAGACCTCCTCGTAGGAGGGGTTCGGCGTGTATCCGCCGGCGTAGCCGACGGCGGTGGTCCAGACGCCGGGGGCCTGCCAGAAGACGCGCTCAGCGCCCCAGAAGCAGCCCATCCCGACGACGATCTGCTGGAACCCCTCCGGCCACGGCGGGGTCAGCGGGTTGCCGAGCACGTAATGGCGCTCGGGGACGACGATCGCCTCGTCGCGACCCGGGAGGGCGTCCGCGGGGTCGACGAGCTTCGTCTTTGCCTTGTCGAACAGGAACATATTCACACTTCACTGTACGCCGAGAACGCCCAGCGTTACCACCGCTGGACGGGCGCAGCGAGGCGGATTCGCTACCGGCGCGAGGCCAGGAAGAAGTAGATGAGCTGGCCGATCGAGGCGGCCAGCGCGGCCACGTAGGTCAGGGCCGCCGCGCGCAGCACCGCGCGCGCGCCGTCGAGCTCGGTCGTGCCCAGCAGGCCGCCGCCCTCGAGGGCCACGAGCGCGCGCCGGGAGGCGTCGAACTCGACCGGCAGGGTCACCAGCTGGAAGACGACCACGGCGAGGAAGAGCACCAGGCCGATGTTCACGAGCCCCAGCGAGCCGATGATGAGCCCCAGGAAGGCCGGGAAGATCCACAGCTGCGAGCCGATGGTCGCCGCCGGGACAAGGGTCTGGCGGATGCGCATCGGCTTGTAGCCGCGCGCGTCCTGCACCGCGTGGCCGGCCTCGTGGGCGGCCACGCCGAGCGCGGCGACCGTCGCGGCCTGCCCCACGTCAGCGCTGAGGTTCAGCGTCTTGGAGCGCGGATCGTAGTGGTCGCTCAGGCGCCCCTCGACCGGGCGGATCGAGACGCCGTGCACGCCCTCCGAGCTCATGACGGCGGCCGCCGCCTGCGCGCCGGTCAGCCCGTTCGTGGTCGGGACCTCGCTGTAGCGCTTGAACGTGCGCCGCACCTGCATCTGCGCCCACAGCCCGAAGAGCAGCGGGATCACGGTGCAGATCAGGAAGATGCCGGTGAGGGACACGAGGTCACTGTAGCCCGTCGGATGTCAGCCGCGTGTCAGGATGCGGCGCGTGACCGATCCGCCGTCCTGGTGGTGGGCCCAGCTCGGGGGCCTGCCCGAGCCGCGCCCATCGCTCGAGGGTGACCGGGAGGCCGACGTGTGCATCGTCGGCGCCGGCTACACCGGCCTGTGGACCGCGTACGAGCTCAAGCGTGCCGATCCGTCGCTGGACGTCGTCGTCCTCGAGCGCGAGGTCGCCGGCTACGGCGCCTCGGGCCGCAACGGCGGCTGGGTGCTCGGCGAGCTCTCGATCGGCTCGCGGATGCGGGCGGCGGCGTCCAACGGCGCCATCGAGGAGCTCGAGCGTGCCGCCGAGCAGACCGTGGACGAGGTCGGCGAGGCGTGCGCCCGCGAGCAGATCGAATGCGACTTCCTCAAGGGCGGCTCGCTCACGGTGGCGCAGACCGCGCCGCAGCTCGCGCGACTGCGCATGTCCGGTCGCGGCGAGCTCCTCGACGCCGGGGAGGCGGCCGCGCGCATCCGGGTCGCCGGCATGCGCGGCGCGCGCTTCACGCCGCACTGCGCGCGGGTGCAACCGGCCAAGCTCGCGCGCGGGCTGGCCGAGGTGGTCGAGCGCCACGGCGCGACGATCCACGAGCGCACCCCAGCGCTGTCGCTGGCGGCGCACGAGGTCCGCACGCCGCGTGGCACCGTCCGCGCGCGCTGGGTCGTTCGCGCGACCGAGGGCTACACCGCCGCGCTCCCGGGCCTCAAGCGCGCGCTGCTGCCGCTGTGGAGCTCGATGGTCGTCACCGAGCCGCTCGACGCGGGCACGTGGGACGAGATCGGCTGGCAGGGCCGCGAGACGATCGACGACGCCGCGCACCTCTACTGCTACCTGCAGCGCACGGCCGACGATCGCATCGCGATCGGCGGCCGCGGGCGCCCGTACCGCTACGGCTCGGGCACCGAGCGCGCCGACGGCGTCCCGGACGCCACGGTGCGCCATCTGCGCACCCGCCTGGGGCGGCTGTTCCCGATGCTGCGCGAGACCCCGATCGCCCACGCCTGGACCGGGGTCTTCGGCGTCTCGCGCGACTGGGCCGCCGCGGTGCATTGCGATCGCCGGAGCGGGCTGTGCTGGGCCGGCGGCTACGCCGGCGAGGGCGTCGCCGCAGCCAACCTCGCGGGCCGCACGCTGCGCGACCTCGTGCTCGGCCGCGACACCGAGCTCACCCGCCTGCCGTGGGTCGCCCACCGCGCCCCCGACTGGGAGCCCGAGCCCCTTCGCTGGCTCGCCGTGCAGGCGGTCTACGGCGGCCTGCGCGCCGCCGACGTCATCGAGGACCGCACCGGGCGCCAGTCGCGCATCGCGCGCGCGGCCGCCGCGCTGTCGGGCCGCTAGGCCACGAGTGCGTCGATCGCCTCGGCGAAGACCTCGGTGTGCCGGTCGACGTCGGCCTCCGTCGTCGCCGGGCACATGAGCGCCATGTTGTGGAACGGCGTGATCATCACGCCGCGGTTGAGCAGGAACAGGTGCATCGCATCCTCGAGCGCGGTGTCGAAGAGCGCGGCGCTCTCACCGCCGGTGAGCGGAGGATCGGGGGCGAAGGAGAGCTCGGCCCGCGCGCCCAGGGACACGATCGTCCACGGGATCCCGCGCTGGGCGAGCACGTCGCTGACCCCTTCGACGAACCGCTCGCGCAGCGCGAACATGCCCTCGAAGGCCTCCGGTGTGAGGACCTCCTCGAGCGTCGCGCGCGCCGCCGCCAGCGACAGCGCGTTGCCGGCCAGCGTGCCGCCGACGCCGCCGACGTCGACGAGGTCGGCCTCGTCGAGCCCGGCGATGCGCGCGCTCAGCTCGGCGCTGACGCCGTAGGCGCCGATCGGGATCCCGCCGGCGATCGCCTTGCCGATCGTCACCACGTCGGGCCGCAGCCCCCATGCCGCCGTGCACCCGCCGGGGCCGCCGCTGATCGTGTGGGTCTCGTCGATGATGAGCAGCGTCCCGGTGCGGTCGCAGATCCTGCGCAGCGCCTCGTGGTAGCCCTCCTCGGGCAGCACGATGCCGACGTTGGTCAGCGCCGGCTCGGCGAGCACGCACGCGACCTGCTCGTCGGCGAGCAGCCGCTCGACGCCGTCGAGGTCGTTGAACTCGCACACGCGGGTGGTGATCGTCGGGTCGACCGCCGGGCCGACGTTCCCCGGCCGCGAGCGCGGCCGCGCACCGGAGTCCAGGGTGACGAACGCCTCGTCGACCGACCCGTGGTAGCAGTGGTTGAAGACGAGCACCTGCGTGCGGCGCGTGAGCTCGCGGCACAGCCGCAGGGCCCAGCGGTTGGCGTCGGTCGCGGTCAGCGAGAAGCTCCACTGCGGCACGCCGAAGCGCCGGCCGAGCTCCTCTCCCACCGCCGCCGCGTCCTCGGTCGGGAGCATCAGCGTCGCGCCGCCGAGGTCGCGCAGCCGATGGTCGATCGCCGCCACCGTCGCCGGCGGCGAATGGCCGGCCATCGCGCCGGTGTCCCCCAGCGAGAAGTCGACGTAGCGGTGCCCGTCGACGTCCTCGATCGTCGCGCCGCGCGCGCCCGCGGCGTACACCGGGTGGCCGCCCACCCACTTGGCCATCCACGTCATCGGCACCCCGCTGATCAGCGACCGCTGCCCGCGCTCGAACAGCTCGCGCGAGCGCGGATGCTCGGCGGCGAAGCGCTCGAGCTCGGCCTGGTGGACGGCGGCGATGCGGCTGTGGTCGATGCCCGCGACGTCGGTCACGGGCGCGAGCCTACGAGATTCCGCCGGGGGACCCGCCTCCGCGACCCACGTGAGTCGCTCCGGCACCCCTACTCCGGCGGCGCGTGCACCACGAGCACCGGGACCGGGCAGTGGCGCATGACCTTCTTGCACACGCCCGAGATCGCGCCCTTCATCGGGCCGTGGCCCTCGAAGCCCAGGACGACGATGTCGTAGCAGCCCTTCTCGATGCAGCGCACGATCTCGGGCGCGGCGTGGCCGTGGCACACGAGCGTCGTCACCGGCACGTCGTCGGGCACGGTCTCCGCTGCGGCCCGCAGATCGGCCTCCATGGCGCGCTCGATCGCGCGGAAGTCGTAGGCGCCGACGACGCCGGGCGCCGGCACGGGCGGGCGCGGCACGACGGTCATCACCGTCAGGCGGCCGTTGGCGCCGCGGGCCAGCGCCGCGGCGGTGGCGAGCGCGTGATGCGATCCGCGCGAGCCGTCGAAGGCGACGAGCACGTTGCGCGCCGTGCACGGCGGCGCGGCCTGGCGCTGCTCGACCTCCTCGCGGGGAACGACGGTCGCCATCGCTATGCCGCCCTCCCCGCGTGAGCCACACCCGCGAGCACCGGCTCGCGCTGCTGGCGCCCCGGGATCGCCGAGGAGGCGAGCACGCCGACGAAGAGCACCACCGCGCCGAGCCAGAAGGCGACCGTGAAGCCGTGCTCCGACGGCAGCCCGGTCGCCGCGATCACGTTCGCGCTGAGAATCGAGGCGATGATCTGGCTGCCGAGCGCTCCGCCGATGGTGCGCATGATCGTGTTGACCCCGGTCGCCACACCTGTCTGATCGGCTGGAACCGCGATGACGATGAGGTTGGCCATCGCGGCGAACGACAGGCCGATGCCGATGCCGAGCAGTGCGGACGCTACATAGATGTCGATGTGGTCGCCATGGGCGACGGCGAGAAGCACGAACGAGAGCGCAGCGGCCAGCACGCCCGCGACGAGCGGCGGCTTGGAGCCGAAGCGGCGCTCGAGGCGACCCGCCATGGGGCCGGTGAGCAGCATCCCCAGCGTCGAGGGCAGCATGAACAGGCCGGCCTCGGTCACGGTCGCGCCGAACCCGTAGCCCGTCGACTCGGGCTGCTCGACGAACTGGGGCAGCAGGATGAACGACCCGTACATCCCGAAGCCGAGCAGGAACCCGGCGAGGTTGACGGTCCAGACGCCGCGCAGGCGCATGATGCGCATGTCGACCAGCGGCGCGCGGCTGGCCAGCTCCACGCGCACCCAGATGCCGAGCAGCACGAGCGCGAACGCGACGAGGCCGAGAGTCTTCGGCGAGCCCCAGCCCCAGGTGACCGCCTGGCTGACGGCGAGCAGCAGCGCCGCCAGCCCGCCCGAGAGCAGGGCCGCGGCGCCCCAGGCGATGCGCGTGGGCGCCTTGATCGGCGACTCGGGGACGAACAGCGCAGTCGCGACGGTCGCGAGGACGACGAGCACCAGCGGCAGCCAGAACAGCCAGTGGTAGGAGAGGTTCTCGACGATGACCCCGGCCAGGACGATGCCCACGCCCGCGCCGATGCCCATCGTGGCGGAGATGAGGCCGAGCCCGCCGGCCACGCGCTCGGACGGGAACTCGTCGCGGATGATCCCAAAGGCCAGCGGGAAGATGCCGCCCGCGGCGCCCTGGATGATGCGCCCGGCGATCATCAGCGGCAGCGAGGTCGCCACGCCCGAGAGCGCCGTCCCGATGGCGAGCGCGACGAGCACCCAGACCAGGACGCGCTCCTTGCCGTGGATGTCGCCGAGGCGGCCGAGCAGCGGCGTGGCCACCGACGCGGCGAGCAGATAGGCGGTGAGGATCCACGTGACCCCGCTCTCCGACGTGCCCAGTGCGCGCTGGATCTCCGGCAGCGCGGGGGCGACGGCGGACTGCAGCAGCGCGTAGGCCACGCCCGCGAGCGCGAGGACCGCGAGCGTGACGCCGTAGTGCTGTCGATGGGGTGCGCTGGTGGACACCAAAGGCGGAATGGCCATTCCGGGGACTCTTCGATAGAGTAGCGGAATGACCGTTCCGGCTCAAGGGTCGCCGTCAGCCGCGGCCGACGCGCCCTGGGCCACCCTCGATGCCGACGGCAAGCGCCTGCGCCTCCTCGAGGCGGCCGAGACGGTCTTCGCCCGCGACGGGCTCGACGCGCCGGTGCCGTCGATCGCCGCCGCCGCCGGGGCCGGGGTCGGCAGCGTCTACCGGACCTTCGCCTCCAAGCACGAGATCGTCTGCGCGCTGGCCATCGAGCGCCTGCACTGGGTACGCGAGCGCGCGCGCGAGGCGCTGGACGAGCCCGACGCGTGGACGGGGCTCGAGAACCTGCTGCGGGTCATCGCCGACCGCCAGATCGCCGACGGCGTGCTCAACGAGGCGCTCGCCGCCGCGCTGAAGCGGCCCGAGCTCGCCGAGCCGACGGCGCTCGCCACCGCCGCCGTGGGCGAGGTGGTCCAGCGCGCGCGCCTGGACGGCGCGCTGCGCGTCGACGTGACCACCGACGAGCTGCGCGCCCTGTTCAGCGGCCTGCGCGCGGCCAACGTCGCCGAGCCCGGCAGCGGCGCCAAGCTGCTCGAGCTCGTCCTCGCCGGCCTGCGCGCCTAGCGCGGGTGGGGCCGCCCGCGAGCGGCCCCACCGCTCATCCCGCTAGGGGACGTTGTTGCCGCCCGGGTTCGACTCGCTGCCGGGGAACGACGTCTCGTCGCCGCCCTTGTTGCCCGCGGCGAACGACTTGCCCGGGTCGCCGCCGATGCAGTGAGCGGTGGTCACAGTCGACTCACTGCCGTTGCCGTTGCCGGCATTGCACTTGGACTTCCCGCTCGGCGGAGGCGGCGGCTGCGGGCAGTCGCCCGCGAGCGCCGGAGCCGCAACGGCTCCGATCGCGAACACCGCTCCTACGGCCGCCGTGGCCAACCTACGCCTGACGCTCGGCATTCCCTACCTCCTGTGATTCGTGCCGCCATCCAGCGACGCTGTATCCCTCGCTGCTGAGGCGCGCCGGCGGGACGGAAGTTGGTAGGTGGAGGGACCTAACGCGGCGGAACGCGAGCAACTGGGCGCGCCAGCGCCCAGGCGATCATCAGCAGGCCGAACACGAACATCCCGAGCCCGGTCCAGATGTTGATGTTGATGCCGGCCGCCTTGTTCTTGACCTCCTCGCTGCCCACGGCGCCGGTGATGGTCAGGATCACGCCGTAGAGGACGAACAGGCCGCCGATGATCCGGCGGATGTCGAAGCGGTTGGTGAAGCGTGCGGCCTGGTCCTCTGACAGATCGGGCTGCTCGTGCGCGCCTGCGGATTGCTCGGCCATCGCTGCGCTCCTAGATGAAGATGATGTTCAGGATCACGATGAGGACGATCGCGCCGCCGGCCAGCAGCCACACCGAGCGATACCAGACGTCGTCGGCCGGGTCGTGCTCCTCCGGCTCCTCCTCGTGCTTGGTCAGGCCCCACACAAGCCCGCGCAGCTCCGCCTCCGGTTTGGGCTGGGTGACCAGCGAGACGCCCACCGTCACCACCGCGTCGGCGAGGAAGGCGACGATCGCGCCCCAGAAGCTGGCGGCCAGCTCGGAGCCGAGGTTGATCGTGCCCCACGAGTAGAGCTCGTGCGTCCAGAAGGCGCCGAGGAAGCCGGCGATCAGCCCCCAGAACCCGGCCCACGGCGTCGACCGTTTCCAGAACATCGCGATGATGAACGTGGCGAACAGCGGCGCGTTGAAGTAGCTGAACAGCAGCTGGACGTAGTTCATGATGTTCGAGTAGCCCTTGGCGATGAACGCCGTGGCTATCGAGATCAAGAGCCCGCCGATCGTCGCGACCCGCCCGATGCGCAAGTAGTACTGCGCGTCGCGATCGCGCTTGACGTAGTGCTGCCAGAGGTCGTACGTGAAGACGGTGTTGAACGCCGTCACGTTGGCCGCGACGCCGGCCATGAAGGCGGCCACCAGGCCGGTCACCGCGATCCCGAGCATCCCCTCGGGGAAGTACTTCGAGATCAGCAGCGGGATCGCGTTGTTGTACTGCAGGTTCGGGTCGCTGCCGCCGAGGCCCTTGACCGTCACCAGCGCGACGAGGCCCGGGATGATCGTCAGCGCCGGGATGAAGATCTTCGGATAGGCGCCGATGAGCGGCGTGCGCCGCGCCGCCGAGAGGTTCTTCGCGCTCAGCGCGCGCTGGACCTCGGCGAAGTTCGTCGTCCAGTACCCGAAGCTGAGCACGAAGCCCAGGCCGAACACGATGGCGATCCAGTTGGCATCGATCGGGTTGCTGACGTTGCCGACCGCCAGGCCCTGCCACGCGTGCAGTCCGGCGTCACCGAGCTTCGAGTCGCGCACGCGATCCTGGAGGCCGTTCCAGCCGCCCATGTCGTGCAGCGCGACGAGGGTCAGCGGCAGGAGGCTTGCGATGATGATGAAGAACTGCAGGACCTCGTTGTAGATCGCCGAGGTCAGGCCGCCGAGCGTGATGTAGGCCATGACGATCGCGGCGGCGACGAGGATCGCGACGGTGATCGACCACCCGAGCATGAGGTGCACGATCAGCGCCAGCGCGAAGAGGTTGACCCCGGCGATGAGGACGGTCGCGACGGCGAAGGTCGCGGCGTTCAGCGCGTGCGTCTGGTTGTTGAAGCGCAGGCGCAGGTAGTCGGGCACCGATCTGACCTTGGCCCCGTAGTAGAAGGGCATCATCACGATCCCGAGGAAGATCATCGCCGGGACGGCGCCGATCCAGTAGAAGTGGACCGTGGCCACGCCGTACTGGGCGCCGTTGGCCGCCATGCCGAGGATCTCCAGCGCCCCGAGGTTGGCGGCGACGAAGGCCAGGCCCGTGATCCATGCGGGCAGCGAGCGGCCGGACAGGAAGAAGTCGAGATCCGTCTTGACCGAGAGCCGTGCGACGGCACCGATGCCGAGCACGACGAGGAAGTAGATGGCGAGGATCGCGTAGTCCAACGCGCTCGCATCGAGCCTGAGCATGGGGCGGTGCTTCCCGCCCCATGCACATCTCAGGCTCCGGTCTGGAGCCGGGGGGCGTTCTGCAAACAGCCCGGGCGCCGCGATCGCCGGTGTCATCGGGCGGACGCGCGTGGTCCGATACCGTCACTGGTTGTTAACGAGGAGCACCGATCCTGGCCGTCGCACCACCATCACCCGCCGGCGAGCGGGCGAACTTCACCGCCGAGGTGGGCGCTTGAGACGGCTGGGGGGCTGTGCCGCGCTGGCGCTGGCCTTCGCGGCCGCGCTGGGCGGCTGCGGCGGGGACGAGGGATGGGTGGCGCGCGATGTGCCCTCCGAGTACCCGACGATCCAGGCTGCCGTCGATGCCGCCCAGCCCGGCGACCTGATCCGCATCGCGCCGGGCACCTATCGCGAGGAGGTCGTCGTTCCCGCCTCCAAGCGCGACCTCGTGATCCGCGGAATGGACCGCAACCGGGTCGTGCTCGACGGTGGCAACGGGCGCCGGCACGAGGGGATCGCCGTGCACGCCTCGGGCGTGGCGATCGAGAACCTCACCGTGCGCGGCTTCGGCTCGGACGCGATCCTGCTCAGTCCGCCGCCGGACGCCAAGGACCCGCTCGACGGCTGGCGGGTCAGCTACGTGACGGTGGCCAACGACGCGCTGCACGGCATCGACGCGCTCGGGTCGCGCGGCGGCCTGATCGAGCACGTGCTTGCGTCGGGCCATGGCGGCGGGGCGCTGCGGCTGGGGCGCTGCCTGCCCTGCGACACGCTCGTGACCGACAGCATCGCGGAGAACAGCTCGGCCGGGTTCGAGGGCGTCAACGCGGGCGGCAGCTACACGGTCGCGCAGCTGATGGTCGACGACGGCGACGTCGCGTGGACCGGCGCATCGACGCGCGTGGCCAAGAGCATCGGCGTGACCCCGAAGCCGGACGTCAAGGCGATCGTCGACAAGGCCAACGCCGACACGCTGCCGCTGCGCGCCAGGGTCATCGGGACGCAGTCGGGCGACATCCGGCGTGACCCGACGCGCCTGAGCGAGTCGGCGATGGGCAACATGGTCGCTGACGCGATGCGGCTGAAGTACGCGGGCGTCGAGGCGGCGGTCACCAACTCCGGCGGCCTGCGCCAGGACTGCCGTTCGCGCCGTCGCCGGCGGGCGAGCAGCCGGGCGAGATCACCTGGGGCGAGATGTTCGGGGTGCTGCCGTTCGGCAACAAGACGGTGATCGAGACGCTCGCCGGCGCGCAGCTCACCGCCGGGCTGCTCAACGGCCTGAGCCCGTCCTGCAACCCGCAGATCGCCACGGGCCGCTTCCCGCAGGTCTCGGGTCTCACGATCCGCTACCACTGCGACGGCACCACGCCGGTGATCGACTCGCTGCTGAAGGGCAGCACGCCGGTCGGGCCGGCGGACAGCATCCGCATCGTCACCAACGACTTCATGTTCACGGGTGGCGACGGCTACACGGCGTTCGCGAGCGGGACCGACGTCGTGCAGCGCGACGTGATCCTCGACGTCGTGATCGAGTACATCACCGCGCACTCGCCGGTGGCTCCGAAGGTCCAGAGCCGGACCGTGAAGGGCTAGATGGGCGGGGCTCGCCGCGCCCTGTCGCGGCGAGCCCCAGGCACGTCAAGGCGCCAAGGCGCGGCCCGATCGGGTAGCACCCGCCTCGCGCAGGTAAGCGGGCCCTTCTCCGTCGACATAGCTTGGCGCCACCCCAACGCGTCAGGAGAGGACATGTCCGCAACCG
>Ga0081540_1000513_pt1 | contig 38019 bp, 34 predicted proteins | sample TabmetS2T1R1_FD_71024 | JGI IMG/M metagenome (GOLD analysis project Ga0081540, IMG submission 71024) | Tabebuia heterophylla rhizosphere microbial communities from the University of Puerto Rico - S2T1R1 | ecosystem: Host-associated > Plants > Roots > Rhizosphere ...
TCGAACGCCCCTCGCACCGCGGCCTTCTCCGCCTCGGTCAGGTTCAGCATCGGCCGCCGCACCGGCCCGCCGGCCTGGCCGAGCAGGTCCTGCCAGTACTTCGCGTGCGCCGGCGGCTTCTCGGCCGGACGCGTGCGCTTGAGCGCCTCGCGCACCGGATTGAGGCTGTCGCGGATGGCGCGCGCCTTGGCGATCTCACCGGCAAACGCCAGGTCGGTGTACTCGCGCATGCGGCGGTCGCTCTTGCTCTGCATCAGGTACGGCGGATTGGAGCATAGATAGAGCTGCCAGCCGAGCTCGACGATGTTGTCGAACCATTCCGCCTCCGATGCGGTGCTCACCAGCAGCTTGTCGCCGGCAAGACGCGTGAGCCGCGCATACATCTCGCGCGGCACACTGTACTTGATGGCCACCACGTTCGGCAGCTCGGCGACCCGCGCGCACAGCTCCGGGCTCATCAGGTAGCCGCTGTCCGGATGGCTCCACAGCGCGATACCGATGTCGATCTGCTCGCTGATATATTTGTAGTATTCGACCAACGTCTCGTCCTGCGCATGCAGGAAGTGCAGCACCGGTGCATGCACGACGATGTAGTCGCCGCCGATCGCCTGGGCATAGCGGGCGAGATCGATCACCACGTCCATGTTCTGATCCGAGCACGACAGGATGGTGCCGAGCTTGCCACCGAGCGTGCGCTTCGCCTCCTCGACGGCGATGTCGAACAGCCGCTTGCGCTCGGGGATCGACAGCGAGAAGAACTCGCCCTGCTTGCCGCCGATGAAGACGCCGTCGATGCCGAGATCGTCCGCCCAGTGGCGCAGGTTGCGGCGCAGCCCCGCTTCGTCGATGGCGAGGTCCGGCGTGAACGGGGTCAGCGCCGCGGCCCAGATGCCGCGGAAATTCTGCCGCGAATATTCCTTGGCCTCGCTCTTGCGATACCGCATCGACTCTCTCCCGCTCATGCACCACCCCGACTCTACGCGGACCCGGCCCGCCGCCGGAATGAAATCTGCTGGCAGCAGCATAACCGAAAGGTTATAGACGTGGCGTATGGCGATTGCTGACGACAACGCGCGGTTTGCCGCCATTTTTGCGCGGCTGAAGCTGCGGCACCTGCGCCTGATCGACGCCATCGCCGACGCGCAGAGCATCTCGGCGGCCGCGGCGCGGCTGCACATCACCCAGCCGGCCGTATCCAAGGCGCTGCGCGAGGCCGAGGAGATCCTCGGCATCCGCCTGTTCGAGCGCGGCCCCAATGGGCTCGCGCTCACGCCTTATGGCCGGACCGTCGTCGCCCACAGCAAGGTCATCCAGTCGGAGATCCGGCACGTCTCCGACGAGATCAGCGCACTCAACTCAGGGACCTCCGGACTGGTCACCGTCGGTGCGTTACTGGTCAGCCTGCCGCGGCTCTTGCCGAACGCAGTGCGGCTGCTGCGCGAGCGGCGGGTCGCCGCGTCGGTGCGCGTCGTCGAGGGCGACCAGGAGGCGCTGCTCGCGCAGCTGCGCAACGGCGACATCGACATGGTGGTCGGGCGGCTCTCACCGCTGGAGAAGGGCCAGCGGCTGCGCCAGGAGGTGCTGCTCTACGAGCAGATCCTGGTGGTCGCAGGCGCCGGGCACCGGCTCGCCCGCAAGCTGCAGGTCGACTACCAGGACCTCGCCGAGGCGAGCTGGATCTTTCCGCCGCCGACCAGCGTGGTGCACGCCTCGGTCATGCAGCTGTTCACACAGCACGGCCTCGCCAAGCCCAACGACACTATCGAGACCACCGCCTACCTGATGGCGCGCACGTTGATGATCGAGAATGGGATGGTGTCCGCCCTGCCCCTGTCGGTGATCGAGCGCGACGTCAACTCCGGCGACCTCTCCATCCTCAACGTGCGATTTCCGCAGGAGCCCCTGGCGGTCGGCATGACCACGGCGATGGATCGGCGACTGCCGTCGGTCGCCGTGCACATGATGCAGTGCCTGCGCGACGCGGCGAAGCTGCAGGATACACGCGCGCCCTCCAAGAAAAGAAACCTAACCGGTCCTAGTCCCCGATGACTGCGCCGCTGGTGCGGATCGGCTCGGCCCATTTGTCGATCTCGCTCTTGACGAAACCGGCGAGATACGCGGGCGAACGCCGGTCCGGGCCGACGATGATCGAGCCGAATGCCTGCAGCTTCTCGCGCACCGCCGGCGTGTCCATCGCCTCGACCGTCGCCTTGTGGAGCTTCGCCACGATCGCGTCAGGCGTGCCCTTCGGAAGGAAGATCGCCGTCCAGCTATACGCCTGCACTTGCACGCCCTTCTCGGCGGCGGTCGGCAGGTCCGCGAGCACCGGCGTGCGCTGGCCCGACAGGGTCGCGAGCGGCTTCACGGCGCCGCCCTGGATCTGCGGGATCGCGGTGACGATGATCTCGCAGAGGAAGTCGATGTTGCCGGCGCGCAGGTCCTGCATCGCCGGTCCGGTGCCGCGATACGGCACATGCGTCACGCTGGTGCCCATGCCGGTATTCAGCAGCATGCAGCCGAGGTGGGTGGCCGAGCCGGCGCCGGCCGAGCCGTAGTTCATCTTCGCCTGGTTGGCCTTGGCGTAGGCGACGAACTCCGCGAGATCGTTGACCGGCAGGTCCTTGCGCGCAATCAGCACCAGCGGCAGCTCGGCGACCAGCGCGACCGGCGTGAAGTCGGTCACCGCGTTGTAGAGCGGCTTGCGATAGAGAAGCTGCGAGTGGGCGTGCGTCGCGATGGTGCCGAGCAGGATGGTGTAGCCGTCGGGTTGCGCACGGGCGACGTGCTGACCGCCGGTCATGCCGCCGGCGCCGGCGATGTTCTCGATGATGACGCGCTGGCCGAGGATCTCGCCCATGCGTTCGGCGAGAATGCGGCCGAATACATCGATCGGCCCGCCCGCCGCAGCGGACACCACCATCGAGATCGGTCGGGTCGGAAATTCCTGGGCCTGAGCGGGACCGACGACCAGCAACGACACCGCGAACCAACGCCCGAACTTCCGCAACGGCATTACTCCATCATTCCTCGCGCCGACAATGTCCTGGTAGCGAGCGGAGTTGATCGAGCAAAATGAATTATGGGCGAGCCGGCATAACCATTCGATTATGCGGAGGCTGCTGTCGCAATCCGAAGCTCGACTTTTTTGCGGATAGCTGAGTGCTGGAGCGTAGGCGCGCGATGTAAATCACATCGTTGGGAGGTAATTCTTAGTTAACGGAGGATAGCTATGTGAGGTCAACAAGGTTGACCTATATGGCTGCCGGTTTGCGATCTCGATTGTTGTTGCGATTGCCGCGGGTGCTCGACATCGCGCTGATCGCAATCTTCGCCGGCGTCGGCTTTGTCGCCATATTGCGCATCGGCCTCTTGCCCAGCGACCCGGTCGCCGGGGTCGCGGTCGTATATCCACCGTGGACGACGGCAGACGAAACAACGCAGCGTGCCGTCGGCGCCGGCGCTCGTTTCGTGCGTTTCGGCGGCTTCGATTTCATCGCAATCGTCATGCCCGATGGGCCCGGCTACGTCGATCGTGTGCTCGCCGGTTCGGCGCTTCTCGCGGTCGATCCGCAGGTCGTTGCCGCCTGTCTCCCTGCTGCATCATTACCCAACGGAAAGGTCCCATGATGGATCTCCAAGCATTTCAGCTCACCGTCGCACGAGTGCTGGTGGGCCTGTGTATCGTTCATGTGCCGATGCTGGCTGGAATCTGCGCTCTGCTCGGCCGGGACGTGACCGCGAACACCATCGTCTGCCTTCTCTTCGCGGCCGTGCCGGCGGCTCTGCTTTACGCGGGACGACCGCTAAGCACGATCTCCTTCGCCATCGCGATCGCCCTCGTCGGCCAGACCTCGCTTCTGGTGTTCGCCTTCAGCGGGCACCCGTGGCAGGTGGAGATGCATTTCTACTATTTCGCGGTGCTCGCCATGCTGTCCGGTTTCTGTGACTGGCGCGTGCTGGCATTGGCGGCCGCGCTCGTGAGCCTGCACCACCTCAGCCTCAATGGCGTGCTGCCGAGCGCAGTCTACCCAGGCGGAAGCGATGTACTGCGTGTCAGCGTGCACGCCATCATCGTCGTCATCGAGGTGACGATGCTGATCTTCATCGGCCAGACCATCCGGCGCGCTCTCTCCATGGCGCAACAGGCGCGCCACGACGCCGAGAATGCCGCGGCTGAACTCGAGCGGGTCGCCGCCAAACGGGAGGAGGCCGTTGCGGCGACCAACCGGCGCGCCGAATTCACGAGCGATCTTCTCGAGCGCTTCAAGGCAGAGATGGCGAACTCCGTAAACGCCCTGAACGAGGCGGCGCAGGGACTCGAAAGGAGCGCCAATGGCCTCGGCGCGACCGCCGGCCAGGCCAGAACTCAAGTGGCCACGGTTTCTTCGGCATCGGATGAGACGACCGTCAAGGTCACGATCGCGGTCGAAGCCGGCAAGGAACTGGCAAGATCCATCGCAGATATCACAGCCACCGTGGCTCAATCCTCGCATCTCACCGGCGAGGCGGTCAGCCAGGCCGACAAGACCAATCAGACCATCAACGAGCTCGCTACGGTGGCGGCCGAAATCGGCGACATGACCAACCTCATCAATCAAATCGCCCAACAGACCAATCTTCTCGCCCTCAACGCGACCATCGAGGCGGCGCGCGCTGGTGAAGCCGGACGCGGCTTCGCCATCGTGGCGCAGGAGGTGAAAGCGCTCGCGGCCGAGACCGCGAAGGCAACCCAGGAGATTGCCCAAAAGACCGCCGGAATCCAGAGCACCACGGACCGCTCGGTCGCAGCCATCCAGTCCATCATGGGCACGGTGCGCGAGTTGAATCTGTTGTCCGGTCGTATCGCCACGGCGGTGGAGCAACAGGCCACGGCGACCCGCGAAATCGCCCAAAACGTCGATGCGGCAGCCGCCGGCGTCGGCCATGTCACCCGTGCCATCACCTCCATGGAGACGGTGGCCGATGAGACCGCCCATGCCACGACCGGCCTTAGGCAATCGGCCGTCGACCTTGCGGCCCAGACCGGCACCATCCGGCAGCGGATCATGAGTTTCGCAGAGGAGATCCGCGCGGCCTAGGAAGGCGTGAAGTTTGGCGATGGGCCGAGGTGTAGAGGCGGCCGGCGGCGGTGCGAGCCGGTAGCTCGTCGAGTCTGCCTTAGGTCAGCTCGCCGCGGGCGCCTTCATGCCACGCGCTTGCGCCCGGCGCGCCGCCAGCCAGCGGTCGATCTGGGCGCGCGGGCCGGGCTTGGCGAACAGATAGCCCTGCATCTCGTCGCAGCCGGCGAGCCGCAGCAGCACGCGCTGCTCCTCGGTCTCGACGCCCTCGCAGACCACGGTGAGCCCGAGCGCGCGGCCGAGCGCGACGATCGCCTGGATGATCACCCCGCCATTGGCCGAGCGGCCGAGCGGCTGCACGAACTCCTTGTCGATCTTGAGCTTGTTGATCGGGTAGCGCTGCAGGTAGCTGAGCGACGAGTAGCCGGTTCCGAAGTCGTCGAGCGCGATCTTGCAGCCGAGCGCGCGCAGGCGCGCGAGCGCTTCTTTCGCCTCCTCCGGATCCTCGATCAGCACGCCTTCGGTGATCTCGAGCACCACCCGCGCCGAGGGAAGACCGGTGTCACGCAATGCCTGCGTGACCATGTCGATCAGCCGCCGGTCGCGCACCTGCACCGGCGAGAGGTTCACGGCGATATAGATGTCGGGCCAGCTCGCCGCGTCGGCGAAGGCCTGCCGCAGCACGAATTCGCCGAGCTGCATCGTCAGGCCGGTCTGCTCGGCGATCGGAACGAACACCGTCGGCGGAATATTGCCGCGGGTCGGGTGCTGCCAGCGGCACAGCGCCTCGACCCCGAGGATGTGCAGGCCGTCGGCGGCCATGATCGGCTGGTAGTGCACTTCGAGCTCGCCCTCGGCGAGCGCGCGGCGCAGCTCGCGGGTGATGACCTCGCGATCCTGGAATTCCTGGGCGACGCCCTGGGCGTAGTCGACCACGTGCAGGCGCCGTCGCTTGGCGGCGCGCAACGCAAGCTCGGCGCAGCGCAACAGCTCGTCGCGCGTCGTGCCATCGCGGGGCGCCTGGGCAAGACCGATGCTGACCCCGATATGCGCAGCCGGGTTGGCCGTCCAGCAGCCGTTCGTCATCGCCGCCGCCGTTCCGTTCGCGGCGCGCATGGCATCCTCCGGGTCTTTCGCAGCCAGGATGGCACCGAACGCGTCGCCGCCGAACCGGCCGCAGATCGCCGGCGGCGGAAAATTGACCCGCATGCGCGCGGCGATCTCGGTGAGCATCGCGTCGCCGGTCTCGTGACCGAAACTCTCGTTGATGTCGCGAAAACCGTTGACGTCGAGATGTACCAGGCTGACCACCTGGCCCGGCTTGCGCTCCGCCAGGGCCTGGTCGAGCTGGGCGAAGAACTTGTGGCGCCCCGGAACGCCCGTCAGCATGTCATCGTGAACCGCGTCACGCGCTTCCGACTGGCTCGCAGCCGCCTGGCGCGCGGCGCGCCGGACGTGCAGCAACGCCAACGCGGCAAAGCCGACGAAGCAGAGCGCGACGAGCGCGAGCAATGGCGCGAGCTTGGTCATCGCCTCGGTCATCGGCCGTCGATTGTCCCAGCTGATCCAGCCGACGATGCGCCCGGCCCGATCGTGCAGGCCCTGCGTTTCGTAACGCGCGCTCGGCGGCTCGGCATCGAGCCGCAGGCCGTCGAGCTGCCCATCCTCCGCCGCGAGGCCAAGGCGGCCGGCATCGAGCCCCGCGACCGCGACAAAGATGCGCGGCGTGGCGGACGGTATGATCGTGGCGGCGGCAAGCGCCGGCTGGTCGCCGAGCGCGACGAAATCGGTCGCAACAACCTCGCCGCCTGCGCTGCGCTGGCGTTCGACCAGCTGCTGGAGGCCCGACGGCATCGCGCGCTCGCCGGCCGGAAACGACGCCGTCACGGTCCCGTCCATCTCCAGCACATAGACCTGTTCGGCCAGGAATCGTTGATTGCCGGCCGGCACGAGGCGCGGCTCGAGCTCGGATCGCGACGGGACGCGCGCGCCGTTCGCCGCCGCAAGCTCCCCGGCGCGATGCAGGGTGACGTCCGAGAACAGGGCACGGTGATCGTCGACGGCGCGGAGGAGATAGTCGCGGCGCTCGCGCTGCAGGCCATCATCACTGCGTTGCGCCAGCACATAGGCGAGCATGGCCGACGCGAGCATCGCGGCAAGTGCCACGACGGCGAGCACGATCATCCAGCGTGGCGGCAAGAACCGCGCCGAACCGCCGACCTTACCCGGCGCTTCCTGCGCGCCCGAACGCTCACGCAACCCACGCAATATCAACGCAATCCCCCGTCGCGCCCCAACCCGGCGACGTCGATGGCCCTTTTCACACTGGCGGCAAGCGGATTCACCCGGTGACGCAAGGGCATAGCCTAAGGGACGAGTGGTTAACGCCTGCTCACGAAAAAGGGTGAACCGGCGCTAACGCTTTTGTGCGGAGCGCGAACGCGCGTGCTCGTGCTCAGCGCAGCCCGAACCACAGGGCGGCAATGCCGAGGAACGAGAAAAATCCCACGACGTCCGTGATCGTGGTGACGAACACGCCCGAAGAAACCGCCGGATCGGCGCGGAAACGGTCGAGGGCGAGCGGGATAAGGATTCCGCCGAGCGCGGCCGCGATCAGATTGCAGATCATCGCCAGGCCGATGACGATGCCGAGGTCCGGAATCCTGAACCAGGCATAGGCCGCGGTGCCGGTGATGACCGCGAATGCCACGCCGTTGAGGCCGCCGACCAACACTTCCCTCAGGATCACGCGCCGGGCATTGGCGTTCCCGAGCTGGCGCGTCGCGAGCGCACGCACCGCGACCGTCATGGTCTGGGTCGCCGCATTGCCACCCTGACTCGCGACGATCGGCGCCAGCACCGCGAGCGCGACCATCTTCTGCAGCTCGCCTTCGAACAGACCAAGCACCGATGATGCGAGGAACGCCGTCGCCAGGTTGACCAGCAGCCAGTTGAAGCGGCCGCGGGCGATGGTCCACACCGAGTCCGACAATTCCTCGTCGCCGGTCACGCCGCCCAGTGCCTTGATCTCCTTTTCGGCCTCGGCCGAGATCACGTCGACCACGTCGTCGATGGTGATGACGCCGACCAGCCGGTCGGCGGCGTCGACCACCGGCGCAGCGACGAGGTTGTAGCGCTCGAACAGGCGCGCCACGTCCTGCTGGTCGTCGGTCGCATGAATGCGGCGGCGCTCCGGGTCCATCAGATCGGCAATCGGCACCGGACGTTTGCTGCGCAGCAGCCGGTCGAGCGCCACGGCGCCGCGCAACCGCTGCTCGTTGTCGACCACGTAGAGCTCGTAGAAGCGCTCCGGCAGATCGTCGGTCTCGCGCATGAAGTCGATCGCGTCGCCGACCGTCCAGGTCTGGGCCACCGCGATGAATTCGGTCTGCATCCGCCGGCCGGCGGTGTCCTCGGGATAGACCAGGCTCTGCGCCAGCTCGGCGCGCTCCGGCGGCGACAGCTGCTCGAGGATCTCGGCCTGGTCCTCCTGCGGCAAGTCCTCGAGGATGCGGACCGCGTCGTCCGAATCGATCTCGCGGACGCCTTCCGCGACCGTCTCCGGCTCCAGCTCCTCGAGGATCTCCTCGCGGACCGTGTCATCGACCTCGGTCAGCGCCGTGAAGTCGAAATCGGGCCCCATCAGCTCGATCAGCCGCGGCCGCAGCTCGGCATCGAGCGCCTCGATCACCTCGCCGGCGTCGGCCTCGTGCAAGGTCCCGATCAGCTGGTGCAGAGCCCCCGCGTCGGCCGCTTCGACGGCCGCGACGACGCGCTCAACATAGGCCGCGTTGAGCGCTCCCTCTTCCTCCCGCAGGGCGGGCACCGACAGCGCTGCTTCGGCCACAGCGGATTTTTTTTCGTCGAGCATGCCGAACCTCAACGGGGGGTAAACAGACAAAGCTATTGCGCGCTTGTACGCTCCGCCTCGCGACGAGGCAATGAACGCCACGTCGTCCCGCCCTGCGCCGCTCGGCGTTCCCTCCTCGTCCCTCCCCGTGCACCGAACCTTAATGCGAGTCTGGTTGACTGAGTAATCATGCGTAGCCTTCGGATCACCACCGCTGCCGCCGCCCTCCTCGTCGCCTCCGGCCTCGCCGGCCACGCGGCCACGCCGACGTGTCCCGGCAATCCCGGCGCCATCGGCACCAGCCGCACGCTGGTCGTCGATCCCGCCGAGCACGCCCGTGTCGGCACGATGCAATACCGGGAAAGCCTGCCGCTCGAGGACAAGGAGGTCGTGCTCACCTTCGACGACGGCCCGATCCCGCCCCGCACAACGGCGGTGCTCGACATCCTGGCGGAAAATTGCGTCAAGGCGACATTCTTCATCGTCGGCCAGATGGCGACCGCGCACCCGACCGTCCTCAAGCGCATCCACGCGGACGGCCATACGATCGGCACGCATACGCAGAACCATCCGGCCGGCTTCCGCCGCCTGTCCGACGCACGCGCCGAGCAGGAGATCGAAACCGGCATCGCCTCGACGATCGCGGCACTGAACGATCCCACCGCCGTCGCGCCCTTCGTGCGGTTTCCCGGTCTCGGCCGCACCGACGCGATCGAGCAATATCTGGCGACGCGTTCACTGATGACGTGGAGCGCGGATTTCCCCGCCGACGACTGGTATCCCATCTCGGGAAGCAATGTGATGAAGCGTGCGCTCGACCGGCTGGAGGCCAAGGGCAAGGGAATCCTGCTCCTGCACGACATCCACGAGCGCACCGTCGTCGCGCTGCCCGGACTGCTCAAGGAGCTCAAGGCCCGCGGCTATCGCATCGTGCATGTGGTCCCGGCGACAGCCAATTTGGCGAAGACGCCGACCGAGCCGGCGCAATGGGTGATGCGCGGCACGACGGGTCACGCGTCAACGGCTGTCGCGCCACACGCGACCGCGGTGCAGGTCCAGGACCGAGGTGAGGCTCAGGCGCCGGGAGCTGCAACGGCGAGCAAAGCCGCCAATCCGCCGCTGCGCGTCGGTGCCAGGAAACGTGCCGCGCGCCGCCACGCCGGGCGCCACATCCCGCGGATGGGGCGAAATCACCAGGCGCAAAACGACACTTGGCCGCGATATTGGTGACGAACAGGAAGTGCGCTGAGCTTACTCAAGCTTGACGCCGGCTTCGGTCACGACCTTGCGCCAGCGGGCGACGTCGCCCGCGACGAGCTTGGCGAAATCCGCGCCCGTCACGTCGGGAATGTCGGACCCGTTGCGGTCCCACGCGTCCTTGATCGCCGGGACAGCAAACGCCGCCTTCACCTCTTTGATCATCCGCTCGACGATCGGAGCCGGCGTGCCGGCAGGCGCGAAGATGCCGTACCAGGTCGAGAACTCGTAGCCCGGCAGGCCGGCTTCGGCCGCGGTCGGAACGTCGGGAAGCGCCGTAACGCGCTGCGGGGCGCTCAAGGCGAGACCGCGCAGCTTGCCGTTGGCAATCTGCGGCGCCGAGGTGCCGAGCCCGTCGAACACCACCGGTACGTGGCCGGCCAGCAGGTCCTGCATGGCAGGGCCCGCCCCGCGATACGGCACGTGGTTGAGCTTCACCTTGGCCATGATGTTGAAGAACTCACCAGCGAGATGATGCGTGGTGCCGGTGCCGGCCGAGCCGTAGTTGATCTGATTGGCGCGCGTATAGTCGATGAACTCCTTGAGCGTCGTCGCGGCGACCTTGTCGGGGTTCACGACAACCACGTGCGGCACGCGCGAGATGACCGCGACCGGGACGAAGTCCTTCTCGATGTCGTAGTCGAGCTTCGGATAGACCGACGGCGCAATGGTGTGGTGCGCCGCGCCGATCAGGAACGTGTACCCGTCCGGCTGCTGCTTCGACGCGTAGGACGCGCCGAGCGTGCCGCCCGCGCCGGCTTTGTTCTCGATCAGCACGCGAATGCCGAGCTGCTGGTCGAGCTGCGCCGCCAGCGGGCGCGCAAAGGCGTCGGTGCCGCCGCCGGCCGCGAACGGGACGACGAATGTGATGTGCCGCTGCGGCCAAGTCTGTGCTTGCGCCTGCGGCTGAAGGCTCAAAAGAAGGCTGCAGCTGCCGGCAATAACGGCCAAGCGCGTCAAGATCGTTTTCATCTGCAACCTCCCTGGACGGACCGAAGCTCGTTGGCGATGTTTCTCTGTTTTTCCTAGCTGCCCACATTGGACATTTTGTAGGCGAAGCGAGCTAGCGCGCCCTGCCAATCAGGCAAGACGCCGCACGCCTTGGTGCGTCGGGCCAATCGAACGCCTCTCGCCCTCAAGCGTCTGAGGAGAAAGGCGTTTTCAACAGAGTGGTGCGGTCGAGAGGACTCGAACCTCCACGGGTTGCCCCGCTAGCACCTCAAGCTAGTGCGTCTACCAATTCCGCCACGACCGCATGTGGGGTGAGCCCCCGGCGTCCCGTGCCGGGGCGGCGGCGCAGGATGTAACAAATCGATCCTGGGGGGACAAGGGCAAGGAAAATTTGGAAATCAGCGTGCATCCGGCGCGCGCGGCAGCATTTCCTTGACCTCGACGGCGATCTTGTTCCCGCTGACGATCACCGTGCCCTTCGCCACCGGGAAGTTGTTGGCCAGGATCTTCACCTCGTCGTCCTCGCCGGAATCGAGCTCGATGATGGCGCCGCGGCCGAGGCGCAGCACCTGGTGCACGGGCATCGATGTGGTACCGAGCACAACCGCGATGTCGAGGGAAACCTTGTCGATCGTCGCCACAGTCTTTACGTCCTTGCTTTGGGACTTCCTTGGGGGCTTTCCTGGGAGCGCCCTGCCCCGTGAATCCACACTGACCGGGTATGGTTACTGAGTGGTTAAGACGCGCGACGAGCTGCCGATCGGGCTGATGCCGCTCGCAAAAACGCGTCCGGTCGAGTGGCGGATCGAGCCCGGATTGGTCCCCTACGAGACGGCCGTGGCGGCCATGGCAGCGCGTGCCGAGGCGATCGCCTCCGGCCGCGCAGCCGAGCTGGTCTGGCTCCTCGAGCACCCGCCGCTCTATACCGCCGGCACCAGCGCCAAGCCGCAGCAGTTGATCGAGGCCCGGTTTCCGGTCCACACGACCGGCCGCGGCGGCCAGTTCACCTATCACGGCCCCGGCCAGCGCGTCGCCTACGCCATGCTGGATCTCCGGCAGCGGGGGCCCGACGTGCGGCGCTACGTGGCGAGCCTCGAGCAATGGGTGATCCGCACCCTCGCCGCGTTCAACGTGACCGGCGAACGGCGCGCCGAGCGCATCGGTGTCTGGGTGCGCCGGCCGGACAAGGGCGATGGCTACGAGGACAAGATCGCGGCGATCGGCATCCGCATCAGACGCTGGGTGAGCCTGCATGGCCTCGCCCTCAACGTCGATCCGGATCTCGGCCACTTCGGCGGCATCGTGCCGTGCGGGGTTGCCGACCAGCGGTTCGGCGTGACCAGCCTGGTCGGGCTCGGGCATCTCGTCTCGATGCCCGAGGTGGATGCGATCCTGCGGCGCGAGTTCGAGGGCCTGTTCGGTGCGACGACGACGGCAATCGCCGCCGCCACCGTGTGATCGCTACGCCTGCTTCACCTCCGGACCAGCCGCCTGGCGCGCGCGGCGGTCGAGCACGACGAACGTGAGCACCGCTAGCACGATCACTGCCAGCTGAACTCCCGCCGACTCGATGGTCGGATTGAGGCCGATGGCGGACAGCCAATTGCTGAGCGCAAACTCGTCATACGGAATGATCTGCTGCTCCTGCAGCTCCTGGATGGCGCCGCCGATGAACTTGATGGCCATCAGGAACAGGAAAGCCGAGGTGATGATGAACAGCGGCCGCAGCGGCAGGCGCTGAGCGATAATGTTGATCAGGAAGAACAACACCACGAGGCCGACGGCGGCGGCAACGAGGCCCGCGATCAGGCCGACCGTGTAGCCGCCGGTCGTGCTGGCGAGCGCGTGGACGAACAGCACCGTCTCCGCGCCCTCGCGGAACACGGCGAGAAATGCGAGCAGCGCAACAGCGATGCCGGTCTGCTTGGCGAGCGCCTCGTCGGCCTTGCTCTTGAGGAAGCCTTGCCAGGCGCGCGGATCCTGGCGCAGGAACAACCAGCCGCTGACATAGAGCATCAGCGCGGCGGCGACGAGCATGGTGCCCGCCTCCATCAGGTCGTTGTGCTCGCCGTTGTTGAACATCGCGAATGCCCAGGCGGCGACCAGGCTGGCCAGCACTGCGACGCCCGCGCCGGCGTAGAGCGCTGACAGCCGGCTTTGCGCCCCGACCTTGTTGAGATAGGCGGCGAGCGCCGCGATCACCAACAACGCCTCGAGACCCTCGCGCAGCAGGATCGCCGCGGACTGCATGAATTCGCTGAGCATCACAACCTCTGCCAGATTTCCTGCAATCGATTTTCAATCCTACTTAGGCGCAGCTCTGCGCGAAGTAAACGGCCAAGTCATTGATCTAGCTCAGATTAGAGGAATTATAAGGAGCGCAGCCGACTCATTGATTGCGCATGTCCTTTTTGAAACACCGGTGTCCACTTTCCGGGACATGCGCCGATCACACTGTCGACAAAACCGAAAAGCGTTCGCCGCGTTGGCGCATCGAGAGCGAATCCGTCCCTGCGGGCGAAATGTCGACCCGATCGACACGCGCGGAGAACGGGCCTTTACGGCAGGCGGCGATGATGGTGTCGACGTCCTGCGCCGGGCCGGCGACGACCGCCTCGACGGTGCCGTCACGGCGGTTGCGCACCCAGCCGTCGAGCCCGAGCGTCGCCGCTTCCTCCTCGACAAAGGCGCGATAGCCGACGCCCTGCACGCGGCCATGGACCATCAGACGGCGGATGACGGACGCGGTCATGCGATCTCTCCGGTTTCTGGAGCCCGTGCGATACGCAAGCCGCCCGGTCTCCAACGCGCGAGGTCCGCGACATAGTCCGGCGGCAAGCGCCAGTCCCGCGCCGCGTCGAGCACAAGGTCGAGATAGCCGGGCTTCGGCCTGCCGGCCATCGCGCTGCGGCCGACATAGACCAACGCCGAGATCCGGCGCCCGCTCGCGCGCAACGGGACTTGGCGGCTGCGGTAAAGCCCGGTGTCGACGCTCTCATAGGCATTGAGCCCGGCGAGGTCGCGCGGCGTGATCCGCCACAGCACGCCGTGCACGCGCTGTCCGCGCGCCGGCGCAATCGAGGCATAGCCCGACGTCGTCACCAGGAACCGCCAGTCGTCGAGCACGGCGCAGCCGTGCGCCTGTGCGTGCGGGCAATGCGCGCGCATCAGCGTCCGGCTCATGTTCGATCCGTAGGCGAAATAAAGCATGGCAGTTATTATTATGACGCCGCGGTGGGGCGCGTGCCGGTCCAGATGGAAAAAATCATCGCGACGATGATCGGCGCCATCACCAGCGCCATGAATCCCAGCAGGAGATAGCCGAACTCGCCCAGCCCGGCATTGCCGAACAGCAGCGCCACCATGCCGAGCAGCACGAACACCCGCACCACGCCGCCCATCTCGGAGCCGGTGGTGCCGCCGCCGGCGCCGCCGTTCGCAGCTTGGCCCGGATCGGCGCTGATGATGAGCATGACCACCAGCATCAGCAGGATCATGCCGAGCATATAGAGGACCGCGATCGCCGCCGCGTGGCCGGCGGTGCGGCCGGCATCGTGCAGGCGCTTCGCATGCAGGATGAACCAGATCCAGGCGATTGCCGCCTGCACGAGCAAGAAGGGCCAGAACCCGAACCCGCCAGTCACGCCGCCGCCGAGCAGAGTTTGCGAGCAGAACACCGCCACATAGACCGCAATCACGGCGAACGCGAACGTGCGCGGCGCCAGGCGCCCCTGCGGCAACACCAAGGTCACGCAAATTCCATGATGACGGCGTCGACGGCGAGGCTGTCGCCCGGCTTGACCAGGATCGCCTTGACCGTGCCGTCGCGTTCGGCGCGCAGCACGTTCTCCATCTTCATCGCCTCGACGACGGCGAGCGTTTCGCCAGCCTTCACCTCCTGCCCCGCCGCCACCGCGATCGAGACCACCAGGCCCGGCATGGGGCAGAGGAGCTTCTTGCCGGTGTCGTTCGCCGCCTTGACCGGCATCAGCCGCGCGGCGCGCGCTTCGCTCTCGGTGTAGACGTAGGTCCGGGCTTCGGTGCCGCGATGCGCCAGCACGAATCCGTTGAGGATCGGCCGCACCTGGACCGCGGCCGGCGCGCCGTCGATGGTGCCGGACCACAGCGCATCGCCCGGCTTCCAGGGCGACCTCAGCAGACGCGGCTTGGTGTCCTCGCCGCGGAAGCGCACGGCGATCGCGTCGCCCTCGCGACCAACGTCGAGCCCGATCTCGGCCTCGTTGAGCCAGACCGCGCGGCGGCGCTCGCGCGTCACCAGCCGGCCGGTCATCTGCCCGGAGATGCGGCGTTTCCTTTCGCCGAGCACGTGATCGATGGCGGCGGCGACGGCGGCGAGCACGCGCGCCACCTCGCCCTCGGGCGACGGCGCGTGAAAGCCGTCCGGATATTCCTCGGCAATGAAGCCGGTCGAGAGCTTGCCCTCGCGCCAGCGCGGATGATGCATCAGCGCTGAGACGAACGGAATGTTGTGGCGGATGCCTTCGATGGTGAAGGCATCGAGTGCGTCGGCCTGGGCATCGATCGCGGCAATGCGCGTCGGCGCATGGGTAACGAGCTTGGCGATCATCGGATCGTAGAAGATCGAGATCTCGCCGCCCTCGTAGACGCCGGTGTCGTTGCGGACGGTGATGCCGTCTTTGCTTTCCTCGGCCGGCGGGCGATAGCGCACCAGGCGCCCGATCGACGGCAGGAAATTGCGCGTCGGATCCTCCGCATAGACGCGGGACTCGACCGACCAGCCGGTGAGCTTCACGTCGCTCTGCTTGATCGCAAGCTTCTCGCCCGCGGCGACGCGGATCATCTGCTCGACCAGGTCGATGCCGGTGACAAGCTCGGTGACTGGATGCTCGACCTGCAGCCGCGTGTTCATCTCGAGGAAGAAGAAGCTGCGGTCCTGCCCGGCAACGAATTCCACCGTGCCGGCGCTGTCGTAGCCCACGGCCTTCGCCAGCGCGACCGCCTGCTGGCCCATCTTGTCGCGCGTCGCCGGGTCGAGCAGCGGCGACGGCGCCTCCTCGACGACCTTCTGGTTGCGGCGCTGGATCGAGCATTCGCGCTCGCCGAGATAGATGACGTTGCCGTGCTTGTCGCCGAGCACCTGGATCTCGACGTGGCGCGGGTTGACGATGAATTTCTCGATGAACACCCGGTCGTCGCCGAACGACGATTTCGCCTCCGAGCGGGCGCGGTTGAAGCCCTCGGCCACCTCCGCCTTCGAATGGGCGATGCGCATGCCCTTGCCGCCGCCACCGGCGGAGGCCTTGATCATCACCGGATAGCCGATCTCGTCGGCGATCTTCACGGCCTCCTTCTCGTTGGCGATCTCGCCGAGATGGCCGGGGACGGTCGAGACCTTGGCCTTGGCAGCCGCCTTCTTGGACTCGATCTTGTCCCCCATGGCGGCGATCGCCTTGGCGTTCGGGCCGATGAAGACGATGCCGGCCTTTTCGAGGGCATTCGGAAACGCCTCGCGCTCCGACAGGAAGCCGTAACCCGGATGCACTGCCTCGGCGCCGGTCTTGCGGCAGGCCTCGAGGATCTTGTCGATGACCAGGTAGCTCTCGGCCGCCGGCGGGGGCCCGATCGGAATGGCCTCGTCGGCCATCTCCACATGGAGCGCGTCGCGGTCGGCGTCCGAATAGACCGCCACCGTGGCGATGCCCATTTTCCGCGCCGTCTTGATGATCCGGCAGGCGATCTCACCACGATTGGCGATCAGGATCCGCTTGAACATTGCTCCGGGTTCTTTGACCTGCGCATGTCCTTTTCGGAAAACCGGAAATCCACTTTTCCGGGACATGCGCCAAAAATTTGCCGGCAGCCGAGCGTTGGCTGCCTTTCAGGGAAATGTCAACGCTGCGGCCGCCTGCCCGGCGAAGTCCATTCCATGCCCGGGTGATGCGGCGCCGGGTTTGTTCTCAAATCTGCCCCAGATCGAAACGATTGGTCTTCCCCTGGCGGCAACTGGCTTGGCGCGGTGCAAACGTCTATATAAGCGCACCGACAATACCAGTTTCGGTCCCCAACCGAACGAACGTGACGGAGGTGAGCCATGGCTCTCGCAATTGGTGATACAGCGCCGGATTTCGAGGCGCAGACGACGGAAGGTAAGATCAAGTTCCACGACTGGATCGGCGACAGCTGGGCGGTGCTGTTCTCGCACCCGAAGGACTTCACGCCGATCTGCACGACCGAACTCGGCTACATGGCGAAGATCAAGCCGGACTTCGACAAGCGCGGCGTCAAGATCATCGGCCTGTCGGTCGACGCGGTCGACAACCACACCAAGTGGGCGCAGGACATCAAGGAGACACAGGGCTTCGCGCCGAACTATCCGATGATCGGCGACACCGACCTCAGCATCTCCAAGGCCTGGGGCATGCTGCCGGCGGCGGCGTCCGGCGACGTGTCGAAGCGCACGCCGGCCGACAACCAGACGGTCCGCAACGTGTTCGTCATCGGCCCGGACAAGAAGATCAAGCTGATCCTGGTCTATCCGATGACTACCGGCCGCAACTTCGACGAGGTGCTGCGCGTCATCGACTCGCTGCAGCTCACCGCCAAGCACAAGGTGGCGACGCCGGTGAACTGGAAGCAGGGCGAGGACGTCATCATCGCCGGCTCGGTGTCCGACGACGACGCCAAGAAGACGTACCCGAACGGCTGGAAGGCGCCGAAGCCGTATATCCGCATCGTGCCGCAGCCGCGCTGAGCTAGACGTACAAACCAACGTCCGGGGCGCGGTCAAAGCCGCGCCCCTTTCATTTTGAGCTGGCTCGCTATGACCGCGCCAGCACGTCTGCGACCCACAGCCCCCCGACCGACGCGACGCCGGTGACGAACGATCCCCAGGCGATGTCCATCGCCGCAGCCGGCCAGGTCCAGTGGCGCAGGATCGCCAGGTTGGTGAGATCATACGTGGCGTAGGCGAAGAAGCCGAACAGCAGGCCGTAACCGAGCGCCGAGCGCCATGTTGCTCCCTCCGCGCCATTGGCAAACACCAAAATGCCGGCGACATACATCAGATAGAACAGCACCGCGGGCAGGACCTTCAAATCGCCGAGGATGTCGCCGAGCTGCGCCTTGAAGAAGCCGCGCGCGATGACGCCGAGCCACAGCGCATCGAGCGGGGCGATGACCAGCAGCGTTGCAATATAAAGAATAACGTAACGTCTCATGGTTTTGCCCCTGGTGGCGGCAAGCTGGCCGCACGGGCAAGATACGGCGTTTCGGCTGACAGGTTTCGGGCGTCCGACCTGTCCCCCTGGACATCGAGCTCCGCCGCAGCAATTGAAGTGCAGACATTCCTCGAAGGAAACCCCATGCGTGCCGATAGCGACTTTCAGCCGCCATTCGCCGACTTCCTCGGCATCAAGGTCACCCGTGTCACACCCGATTGCGTCGAGGCCGAGCTCGTCGTGACCGAGGAGCTGAGCAATCGCTTCGGCGTGTTGCATGGCGGCGCGCTGATGGCGCTCGCCGACAATCTCGGCGGCACCGCGACCGTTGCCAATCTGCGCGAAGGCGAGCGCACCGCGACGATCGAGAGCAAGACCAACTTCTTCGCCGGGGTGCCGGTCGGCGACGTCGCGCGCGCGCAGTGCACGCCGCTGCATCGCGGCCGCACCACGATGGTGTGGCAGACGAAAGTAACGCGCGACGATGGCCGCCTGTGCGCGCTCGTCACGCAGACGCAGATCGTCATCCCCGCAAACGACAAATAGCGTCTGCCGACTGATTACCCCTAGGGCAGAACCCCATGGTCGGCGTGTGCGCAGCGACGAAGCTTGCGCATTGATGGCTGGCCGGGACCACGAACCTCTGCCATCATCGAGCGGGAAACGCTGGCGGTCTCGACACAAGAAACAGAAATCCCGCCGGCGGACACGCGCCGCGCATGCGGCCACGCATCAGGGAGGAGTCCATGACCGTCAGCCGTCGCAATTTCACGCGGCTCGCGGCAGCCGGTGCTGCCACCGCCGCCGTCGCGTCGCCCGCAGTCGCCCAGCAGATCACCAAGTGGCGTCTCTCATCGAGCTTCCCGAAAAGCATCGAAGGCCTGTGGGGCGCGTCGCCGACCATCGCCAAATTCGTCAACGAGATGAGCGACGGCAAGTTCGTCATCGACACGTTCGCGGCGGGCGAGATCGTCCCCGGGTTGCAGGTGCTCGATGCGGTCACCAACGGGACCGTCGAATGCGGTCACACCTACTCGGGCTACTACATCGGCAAGAATCCCGCGCTGATCTTCGACGGCTCGCTGCCGTTCGGTCTCACGGCGCGCCAGCATAACGCCTGGTACATGTATGGCGACGGCAAGAGGCTGGTCGACGAGATGTACGACGCCATGGGCGTGGTCAGCATCCCGTGCGGCAACACCGGCGGACAGAGCTTCGGCTGGTTCCGCAAGGAACTGAAGTCACCCGCCGATTTCTCCGGCATCAAGATGCGCGTCGCGGGCTTCGGCGGCCGCGTGCTCTCCAAGCTCGGCGTCATTCCCCAGCAGATCGCCGGCGGCGAGATATATCCGGCGCTGGAGAAGGGTGCGATCGACGCCGCCGAATGGGTCGGGCCGTATGACGACGAGAAGCTCGGCTTCCACAAGGTCGCGAAGTACATGCACATCCCGGGCGTGCTCGAGCTGTGCGCGAATACCTGCCTCTACATCAACAAGTCGGCATGGGCCAAGCTGCCGCCGAGCCATCAGGCGATGCTGCGCGCCGCCTGCGGCTACGCGCTGCTGGAAATGCTGGCGAGCTACGACGCCCGCAACGCCAAAGCGATTCAGCGCGTCGTCGAACAGGGCGCGCAGCTGGTGGTGCTGTCGCCGGACATCCTGCGGGCACTGCGCGGCGCGCTCGAAACCGTGCTCGACGAGGAAGCCGCCAAGAGCGATCAGTTCAAGCGCACCCTGGATAACTGGCGCGCCTTCCGCAGCGAGCAGCATCGCTGGTTCTCGATTGCGGACGCCCGCACCGAGATGTCGGTCTATGCGCTGACGGCGACGCAAACGCAGTAGCGGCCGTCGCATGGCTCTCCCGCCTAGGAGAGCCATGCATTCAGAGACCGGGATTTTACTCTGCGCCGCCCGCGCGTTCAGATCATATTGTCTTTTGGAAAATACACCGACGTCTCGAAACCATACCCGCACGCGTCGCACGACCACAGGTAACGAACGCAACGGTCACTGACCCGCTCGGACCATTCGGGGACGACCAGCGAGCTGCCGCATTGCGCGCAACGTGCGAAGTGACGTGGATGCTCCGTCGCAGCCGTGTTTACGGTCTCGACTGACATTCTTGCCTCCTGGATTTTTTTGGTTCCTCCAGAACCGGCAGACTGCCGCCCGCGTGTGGCGGACATGCGACGCTCCGATAAAATTTGCGATAGGACGGCGCGACGGAACGCCGCGAGTGACGGGTTTCCGACGCTGCGCCATCGGCGCGGGAACCGGCGGTATCATCCGATTCCGACAGAAGAAAAACATGCTGACGCAGTGCAGCACACCGCTCCGCTATGTCCTGACGCATGGCCACCTCGCAATCGCGCGGCAGGGAACTTCTTTCTGAGAAGCGTTCGCAGAAACCGCCGCTTGCGCTTGCGCTTCAATGTAACTACGACTGTTACATTGAAGGAGCGTCCGATGAGCGCCAACAGCCGGCTGACGGTGGCGATCCATGTCCTGTCGTTTCTGGTGCTTGCCGAACGCAAAGGCCGCCTTCCCGCGACGTCGGAACGGATCGCGTCGAGCGTCAACACCAATCCGGTGGTGATCCGCCGCATGCTCGGCCTGCTGCAGCAGCGCGGGTTGGTCAGCAGCCACCGCGGCGCCAATGCCGGATGGACGCTGGCGCGCGGGGCGGACGAGATCACGCTGCTCGATGTCTACGAGGCAGTCGAAGACGGTCCGCTGTTCGGCCTGCACGCGTCCCCGCCCAATCAGAAATGTCCGATCGGGCGCGGCGTGCAACCGACGCTGAAGAAGATCTACGGCGGAGTCGAGGAGCAGCTCCGCCGCCAGCTCGCCAAAACCAATGTCGAACAGGTGCTCGACGACACCATCGGCTGATCGGCCGTGACGGATCGAATCCGGCGGCATTGTTCGGCTTGTAATGTAACAATCTTTGTTACAGCAACGAAGCGGGAGCCAGCATGGACAAGCGTCTGCTTATCTTCGCGTTGGGGACCTTCGCGATCGGCACCGACAATTACGTGGTCGCGGGAATCCTCACGCAGGTCGCACGCTCGTTCGATGTCGGCATCGCCGCGGCCGGGCAGTTTGTCACGGTCTATTCCCTCGCCTACGGGGTGTTCACGCCGGTCATGGCGGCGCTGACCGCGCGCTGGCCGCGCCGGCGCGTCCTGCTGGCCGGCATGCTCGTGTTCGTCATCGGCAACATCCTGACCGCGACCCTGCCGAGCTTCGAGCTCGCGCTGGCGAGCCGCGCGGTGGCGGGGCTCGGCGGGGCGATGTTTACGCCGACCGCCGGCGCCACCGCGGCGGCCATGGTCCCGCCGGAATGGCGCGGCCGTGCGCTTGCCATCGTCATCGCCGGCTTGAGCGGCGCGACCGCGCTCGGCGCGCCGATCGGCACGCTGATCGGGGCCATCACCGACTGGCACATCACCATGTGGTTCGTCGCCGGCCTCGGCACATTGGCGGCGCTCGGGGTCGCCGTCGTTCTCCCGGATATCCGGATCGACGCGCCGTCCGGCCTGCGCGAGCGGCTCGCCCCACTCGGCGACGCCCGCGTCGCCGCGACGCTCGCGGCCACCCTGCTGGTCATGTTTGGCGTGTTCCTGGTCTACACCTATGTGAGCCTTGTGTTCGATCGCGCGACCGGCGGCGACGGCACGCGGCTCGCGATCCTGATTTCGGTCTGGGGCCTCGCCGCCACGGCGGGCAATCTCGGCGCCGGCAGCCTGACTGACCGGTTCGGCAATCGCCTCGTCCTCAATGTCGCGTTTGCGGTCCTCGCGCTCGACTTCGCGCTCATCCCCTGGAGCAGCCAAAGCTTTGCCGGCGCGATCATCGCGCTCGCGGTCTGGGGCGCGTTCGGCTGGGGCTCGGTGGTGGCGCAGCAGCATCGTCTGGTCGGGATCGCGCCGGCGCTGGCGCCGATCCTGCTCGCGCTCAATGCCTCGGCGATCTATCTCGCCATATCGGCCTCCGGCGCGGCGGGCGCGGTGGCGATGCGGCTCGTCGATCCGCATGACCTGCCGGTGCTCAGCACCATCCCGATCGTCGGCAGCCTGCTCGCCGCGGAACTGGCGTATCGGCTCATTCACAACGGCGGGGCGCGCATAGCTCAACCGGTACCGACGCCGCCGTGAGATGCTTGACCTGATCGGGCCGGCTTGGCTTAGCTGCGGCGTGCCCTCCGATCACGTCCAGTTCAATCCGATCCTGACCGACACCGTCGCATGGCTGGCAGGCTGCACGTCGCTGCCAGCCGACGTCGAGGCCAAGGCGCGGCTGCTCATCCTCGACACGCTCGGCTGCCTGCTCGCCGGTCTGCGTCACCCCGAAGCACAGCAACTCGGCCGCGCGCTCGCCCTCGCCTTTCCCGGCGACATGGCCTGGCCCGGATCGGACATCCGGCTCGGGCCGGCCGGCTGCGCCGCGCTCGGCGCTGCGGCGGCGTGCTGGGACGAAGCCTGCGAGGGCAACGCGTCGGCGCATGGCCGGCCCGCATTGCCCGTGGTGCCGACGCTGCTCGTGCTGGGCGCGCAGCGCGAGGCCACCCTGGCAGAGTTGCTCCTCGCACTGGTGACCGGGTACGAGGTCGGCACGCGCGCCGGTGAAGCCTGGCGGATTCCGCCCGGGCTGCATGTGGACGGCAGCTGGCATTCGCTCGGCGTCGCCGCCGCGGTGGCGCGGCTCGTCACCGGAGCCGACGCGATCACCGCGGCGATCGAGGCGGCTGCCTGCCAGATTCCGGCAAGCCTCTATCTCCCGATCACCGCCGGCTCGGTGGTGCGCAACACCTATGTGTCGCACGCGGCGCTGCTCGGGCTCCTGGCCGGCGCCGCCGCCGAGGCGGGCTTCGCCATGCCGAGCGGCGCGCTCGACGAGGGCCGCCGCCGCGTGCTGCGCGCGACCGAGCCGGCGCAGATCACGCCGGCCGGTGACTGGACCATCCGCGCGGGGTACCTCAAGCCATTCGCAGGCGTGCGCCACACTCATTATGGTGTCGAAGCCGGCTTGCGCCTGCGCGAGCAAAGCGGCTTCGCCGTCGACAAGGTGCGCGGCATCACCCTCGACATCTACGAGGAAGCGACGCGCTATTGCGGCAACCGCGCGCCGCGCTCAGCCATCCAGGCGCAGTTCAGCCTCTCGTATGCGATCGCCACCGCGCTCGTGCTCGGCGATCTCGGCCCGGAGGCCTACCTCCACGTCGGCGCCAATGCCACGATCGCGCGGCTCGAGCAGTTCGCCGTGATCAATGTCGATCCCAGGCGCACCGGTCGCGGCGCCACGCTGACCATCGAGCTCGGCGAGCAGCGACTGTCCGAAGAGGTCGACAGTGTGGCCGGTGATCCGGGCCGCGCCATGAGCGCCGACGAGGTCATCGCGAAGTTCCGCCGCTATGCCGAACCGACGGTCGGCACGTCCAGGGCGGCGGCGCTCACGGCATTCTTCTTGCACGCACACGGGCAGTCACCGATCAGCGGAGTTTTGTCATGAACGAGTCACCGAAGCGCACAATCGCAGCGCATGGATGGTCGCGGCGCGCATTGCTCGGCGCGGCGCTCACCGCTTCGCTTGCGCTGCGCGCAAACGCGCAGGCTTACCCGTCGCGCAATCCGCGCCTGATCGTCCCGTTTCCCGCCGGCGGACCGGCCGACGCACTGGCGCGCGTCGCCGCGGAGCAGGTCAGCGCGCGGCTCGGCCAGCAGGTGATCGTCGACAGCCGTCCGGGCGCCGGCGGCAATCTCGCCGGCGAGACCGCGGCGCGCGCCGAGGCCGACGGCTACACGCTGCTCGTCGCCGGCCAGTCGATCCTCGCCATCAACAAGGCGATGTACAAGACCATGACCTACGATCCGGCGACGGACTTCGTGCTGGTCGCCATGCTCGGCGTCATCGCCAACGTGCTGGTGGTCAATCCGCAGACCGTGCCGGTCAACTCGGTTGCCGAGCTGATCGCGCTCGCCAAAGGCAAGCCGGGCGCTCTCACCTACGGTTCGAACGGACCGGGCTCGCTCACGCATCTCACCATGGAGATCCTTGCGCGCGAGTCCGGCACGCAGCTCCTCCACGTGCCGTATCGCGGCGCCGCGCCGATGATGACCGACCTGCTGGGCGGCCGGCTCGACATGTGCTTCAACGGCGCGTCCTCGACGCTGCCGCTGGTGCGCTCCGGCCAGCTGCGCGCGCTCGCAGTGACGACGCGCGCGCGCAGCCGCTACAGCCCGGAGATTCCGACGCTGGTCGAGAGTGGCTTCCCGAGCCTCGACGCGCCGACCTGGTTCGCCGTGGTCGCCCGCGCAACGACACCGGCGCCGATCCTCGAGCGGCTGCGCAAGGAGTTCGGCGAAGTCATTGCGAGCGAGAGCTATGCCAAGGCGCTCGAGGCGCAGGCGATCGAGGTCTTGCCGGTCGCCCCGGAGCGGTCAGACGCATTCCTGGCCGCTGAGCGCAAGCTGTGGAGTGAGGCGGTGAAAGCGGCGGGGGTTGTGGCCGATTGAGATGAACCGGTCGTGATGTTCGCGAGCCTCCCCGTCCGGCAGTGAGACGCATCCATGCGGTCATGCTTGCGGTAACGCGGCATCGCCGCACCCGCGGCCATTCCCCTTTCTGTTCAAGCATGCTGCAATGGATCAGGCATGGCTCAGAGGGGAAGCGATGGGGCATTGGCGGCGCGGCGACGACATCAAGACTGAGACGGCGCCGGCCGGGGCAAGGATGCTCCGGCCCGTCGTGTTCGTCGCTCTCCTGTTCATGGCTTGCCTGGCCGGGCTGCTGACGAGCGCGTGCACGTCCGCGCCCGCGGCCGAGCCGAAGCGGGTCGTGCTGCTGCATTCGTTCGGGCGCGATTTCAAGCCGTGGAGCGAGTACGCGAGGTCGGTCCGCGCCGAGCTCCAGCGGCAGTCGCCCTGGCCGCTGGACGTTTCCGACCATTCGCTGGTGTCGGCCCGCTTCGCCGACGAGAACGCGGAACCGGCGCTCGTCGACTATCTGCACGCGCTGTTTGCCAGGCAGCCGCTCGCCCTGATCGTCAGCATTGGCACACCGGCGGCCGCCTTCGTGCAGCGGAACCGGGAACGGCTGTTTGCCACCACGCCGATGGTGTTCACCGCCATTGAGCAGCGCCGGGTGCAACGCGCCCGCCTCACCGCCCATGACGCCGTGGTGCCGGTCCGGATCGACTATCCTGCCGTCATACGGAACATTCTGCATGTGCTGCCCGGCACCCGGAACATCACCGTGGTGGTCGGCGCCTCTCCCCAGGAAAAGTTCTTGAAGGCGACGATCGCCGGGGAGCTGGAGCCGTTCGCGAAGCGGGTTGCGTTTTCCTGGACCGATCACCTGTCGTTTGCGGACTTCCTCAAGCAAGCCGCCGCGCTGCCGCCCAGCTCCGCGATCTTCTGGGAGCTGATGGCCGTCGATGCCGCGGGGGTGGTCCACGAAGGCGGCATGCCGCTGACAAAGCTGCATGCCGTCGCCAACGCGCCGATCTTCGCCTACGACGATTCCTTCTTCGGCCGCGAGATCGTCGGCGGACCGCTGCTGGTGGTCGCCGACAACGGCCGGCAGGCCGCCGCTGTCGCGGTTCGCATCCTCAATGGCGAGAAGCCCTCCGACATCACGACGCCGCCGATCGAGTTCTCGAAGCCGATGTTCGACTGGCGGGAGATGCAGCGCTGGGGCATCAGCGAAGCGAGCCTGCCGCCGGAAAGCACGATCCACTTCCGCGAGGCGACCGCCTGGGAGCATTATCGCACCCATATTCTCACGGTGTTTGCGGTGCTGCTGCTGCAGGGCGCGCTGATCACCTGGCTGCTCTACGAGCACTGGCGCAGGCACGCCGCGGAGGCGCGCTCGATGCAGCAGATGCACGAGCTCGCGCGCATGAACCGGATCGCCACCGCGGGCCAGCTCTCGGCCTCGCTCGCCCACGAGATCCGCCAGCCGCTCGCGGCCATTGCCAGCTCCGGCAGCGCCGCCCTCAACTGGCTGAACAACAAGGTGCCTGACCTCGAAGAGGTGCGGATCGCGCTGCAGACCGTCGTCAAACAGAGCCACCGCGCCGACGACGTCATCAAGAGCGTCCGCGCGATGTTCACCCATGGCCCGGCAGCGCGGACCAAGGTCGATCTCAGCGAGCTCGTGCAGCAGGTGCTGGCGCTCACGTCGCGATCCATCGCTGCAAACGGGATTGTGTACCATGCCAAACTTGCGGACGATCCGCCGCCGCTGGTGATGGCCGATCCGGTTCAGCTCCAGCAGGTGGTCCTGAACCTGGTCATGAACGCCATCGAGGCCATGGCCGCGTCCGACGATCGCGGCAGGACCCTCAATGTCGAAACGCGCATCGGTGAGCACGGCACCGTCCTTCTCACCGTCAGCGACACCGGGCCGGGTTTCGACGCCAAGGTGGCGGCCAAGCTGTTCAGCCCGTTCATCACGACCAAGGTGCAGGGCACGGGCATGGGGCTGTCGATCTGCAAATCGATCATCGAGCAGCATGGCGGCGAGCTCACGGCGGAGTCGCTCAACCCGCACGGCGCACTGCTGACGGTTGTTCTGCCGGCTGCCGCGGCGTGATCGAAGAGTGCGACACGCGAAGCGGCTGCGCCTAGTGTCCCGACATGGACGCAAAGCTCTCGGTCGGTACGTCCGGCGGATTGATTCATTCAGCGCCGCTGCCGGCTGGCAGGCCGGCGGAGTCGTCGCTGAGATAAACCGGCTCTGACATTCCCGTGAACCTCCCCCTACGCCGGTGCGACGCATATCCAATGGGGCTTTGCTTGCCGCACCGCGGTAACCTGGGAGGGGAACCATGGGCATCGTGCACCGGGGACTTGGCATTGCGTTCGTGGCTATCATCGCTGCGATCATCGGCACCACCATCCCCGCCGTGGCTGAAAAGCGCGTCGCGCTGATCGTCGGCAACTCGGCCTACAAACACGTTTCCCGCCTCGAAAATCCCGCGAACGACGCCAAGCTGATGGCCGAGACGCTGCGCGCGCTCGGCTTCACGCTGGTCGGCAACGGACCGCAGCTCGATCTCGACGAGCCCGCGCTCAAGCGCGCGGTGCGCGGCTTTGGCGATGCGCTCACCGGCGCCGATGTCGCGCTCTTCTATTATGCGGGGCATGGCGTGCAGGTGCGCGGCGCGAACTTTCTCGTCCCGGTCGGCGCCAACCCGGTCAAGGAAGCCGACGTCGACATCGAGATGCTCGACACCAACGTGGTGCTTCGGCAAATGGAGAGCGCCGGCACCAAGCTGAACCTGGTCATTCTCGACGCCTGTCGCAACAATCCGTTCGGTGGACGCGGCTTGCGCTCGACCGGCAGCGGCCTCGCGCAGATGCAGGCGCCGCAGGGCACGCTGATCTCGTTCGCGACCCAGCCCGGCGCCGTCGCGCTCGACGGCAGCGGCCGCAACAGCCCCTACACGCAGGCGCTCGCGGCGGCGATCCGCAAGCCTGGGCTCGATATTTTCCGCACCTTCAACGAGGTCGGCCTCACCGTCGCGACCGCCACCAACGGCCAGCAACAGCCATGGGTGTCGCTGTCGCCGATCAAGGGCGACTTCTATTTCGGCGGCGCGCCGGCGGCACCGGCCGTTGCCGCGCAGGTGCAGACGCCGCCCCTCGTCGACGCGGCCGAGCGCGCCTGGGTGGTGACGCAGAACACGACCAGCATCGCCGTGCTGGAAGACTTCGTCCGCCAGTTCGGCGCGACGCCGTTCGGCAGCATGGCAAAGGCGCGGCTCGAAGAACTGAAGAAATCGCAGACCGCGGCCGCGGCGGTGGTCGTCCCTCCCCCGCCGCCCGCGGCAGCGCCGAAGCCGACGCCCGCCGTCACGGCGGCGCCGGTCGCACCGGCCGTACCGCCGCAAGCGGCGCCGAAGCCCGCGGTCGGCATATTCTCCTCCTCCGCTCCGTCGGCCGCCGCCGGAGTGACGCCGCTCGCCGCGGATCGCGAGCGCGCGCTCAAGCCGAAGGACACGTTCAAGGAATGCGACGCCTGTCCCGACATGATCGTGGTGCCGGCGGGGTCGTTCACTATGGGATCGCCAGCCAGTGAGACGTTGCGCGCCAGCGACGAAGGTCCGCAACACCGTGTGACCTTCGCGAAACCCTTCGCCGTCGGCAAGTTTGCCGTGACGTTCGCCGAATGGGACGCCTGCGTGGCGGACGGCGGCTGCAAAGGCGAACGGCCTCCTGACGACAGGGGCTGGGGACGCGGCCGGCTGCCGGTGATCGAGGTCACCTGGAACCAAGCCAAGGCCTATATCGACTGGCTCTCGCGCAAGACCGGCAAGACCTATCGGCTGCTGTCCGAAGCGGAGCGCGAATATGTGACGCGCGCTGGCACGACGACCGCGTATTGGACTGGCAAGACTCTCTCTGCGTCACAGGACAACTTCGACGCCCGCCAGACGGTGCCAGTCGACTCCTTCCAGCCCAATCCGTTTGGCCTCTATCAGGTGCATGGCAACGTATGGGACTGGGTCGAGGATTGCTGGAACGAAAGCTACCAGGGCGCGCCGACCGACGGCTCGGCCTGGACGAGCGGCAATTGCGGCAAGCGCATCGTCCGCGGCGGCGCATGGAATGAAAACGTGCGCTTCTCACGCTCGGCCTATCGCGGATCGTTCGACCCGACGACTCGCCTCTACGGTACCGGACTTCGCGTGGCGCGGTCGCTGGCGCAGTGAATTGATCACCGGCGAACTCAGATCGCTGGCTCGCAAACGGAAACGACCTCGTCGGGCTGAAACAACTGCGCCATGAACGAGTCGCCGTCCTCGATGACGAGGCCGACGTCGGCCCTCCCATCTGAATGATCGATGAACTCGACGGACGTCACGGTCGCCGTGATCTTGAATTGACTGTTGAGCGGCAGAAGGACTTGCATCCCGGCGCGCACGACGCCGGAGCGGATCCGTCCCGCCAACACCGTGCCACGGTTTGGAATTCCGAAGACCGCGATGATCTCGAATTCAGCGTTGCCGCGGCCAGTCATGCGCGCTCAGCGCGAGAACGACACGCTGCCGTCCGTGATCTTGATCAACCGCCGGCCGTCGGCCGAGAGCTTGTAGGGCCCACGCACGCCGAACGAATCCCACGTGTGATAGTAGATGCCGCCGTTGCAGGTCCATCTGCCTTTGCTGTGCGGGTGCATGATGCTGCCGTCGGCATTGATCCTGGTGTCGTTCCGTCCGTAGAGCTTCGAGGCCCAGCTGGTCCAGGTGCCGACGATGCTGCGACATCCGCCGGACGACCCGGCGTCGGAATGCCGTTCGCTGCGGCTTTCTCGGCGGCTTTCCCTGCGACTCTCTCTGCGGCCTTCCTTGCGGCTTTTCGCGGGTCGCGCGGCCTCGGGCGCGGGCGCGGGCGCCGGCGCCGTGTCGCCGGATACCGATTTCTCCTGCTTGCCGATGCTGCCGCCGGTGCTGCCGGCCTGGGCCGCGGCACTCGTCGCGCCGGCGAACGAGACGGCCGAGGCGAGCAGCGCGCAGGCGAGCCAGCGATGCGCGAGCCGGGGCCGTCCGTCAGTCATGATCGTGGTCATCGGTCCAATCCTTTACGTTAGTTTCCCGCCTGGAACCGCTCCGCGCCATCGGCGCAAACCGAGGCGATGAGGCGGCATGTCTTGCCGCGCTTGCCGCAATCGGCGAGCGCGGCTTCCTTGGCCTTGCGGACGTCGTCACGCGCGACGATGGCGAAGCTCGACTCGGAGTGGGCGAAGGCGCCGCAATTGGCACCGAAGAAGCTGATCTCGACGGTGCAACGCGAGGCGTCGCCGCACGACGAGCGGGCGTTGGCGACCGCGACGCGGCGCGTGTCCTGTGCCCACGACATGCCCCACTTGCTGCCGTTGCGCGCATAGACGATCGCGCCCCACGGCTTGAGCCCGCCGAGCTCGCGCAGCCGCCGCAGCAATCCCTCGGTGGCGGCGCCGGTCGGCGACAAGTTGCTCTGCTGCTCGAACTCGCGGATCGCCTGGCGCGCCGTCTCGCCGAGCGGGCCGTCGCGCGGTCCCGGATCGAAGTTGAGCTCGAACAGCCGGTCGCGGATCTCCCGCAGCAGTCCTGGATCGCTGACCGCCGCCTTGTCGTTCGGGTGATCAACCACAGCGGCTTGCCGGGCCGTCGCGGTCTGTTGCTGGAGACTGATGCGCGCGATGTCGGCGAACTCGCCGTTCGGATAGCGTTTCAGATAGGCCTCGAACAGCAGCGGATTGTTCTGATCCTTGATGGTGTTCCAGAACACGATCTCGACGTTCGGCTCCGGCGCGGGCGGCGGCGCAGGCGGAGCCACCGCGGGCACGACCGGCGGCGGCGCCGGCGGGGCCGTCGCAGCGAGGGGCGGCGGGGGCGGCGGCGGAATGAAATAGAACTGGCCGGTCAGCGAAGAGTGCTCCCACGGCACCTGCCTGCCGTCGGTCAGCTTCACCACCGCGTTGCGGACCGTGATCATCACCTCGCCGAGCGACAGGCCCGGCTGCTCGATCGCCTTGAGCAGCGCCGCAGTGAACGGCGAGTTCCGTCCCTCCCCATCGAGCGCCACGTTGCCGGGCTGGGTCGCGAACGCGATCAGCGTGCCGATGCCCGATTCCACCTGCGCGAGACCGCGCACCAGCGAGGCCGAGCGCGTGCCCATGCCGCGGGCCAGGTTCTGGATGAAGGGATTGTCGCGGCAGGCATCGAGAAACAGGATGTTGGTCCGCGTCTCGCGCTCCATGTTGCGCAGGACCAGATCGAGGTCGATGGTGACGAAGTCGAGGTCGGACGTCGTCGTGATCTTGGCGTCGACCGGGATGAGCCAGTTCTTGCCGGCCACCTGCAGGCCATGGCCCGCATAGTAGAACAAGCCGACATCGGCTCCAGCGAGCTTTTCCGCAAAGACCCGCGCCCGCTCGCGCATCGCCGCATGGTCGAGATCGAACCCTGTGATCACCTCGAAGCCGACCCGCTTCAGCGCTTCGGCAACGTCGGTCGCATCGTGCTTCGGATTGATGAGCGCCGTCGTGTTCTTGTACTCGGAGTTGCCGATGACCAGCGCAACGCGCTTCTCCGCGCGTGCCGTGTCGGCATACACGCCCACCAGGCCGGCTGCGACGAGCAGCAAGATTGCGAGACGCTTCATGGCGAGCTTCTGACAACCTTGGCGGCGGAAAAGCCGCGGCGATAGGGTCGTTGAAAGTACCGAACCCGCGAGCCGCGCTCAAGACCAAGGCCCGAAGGCTGGGGTAGTAGCATGCGTCGATCGCGAAACGTGTGACAGCCGTCACACGCGCGCTGACGATTGGTCGCCACGGTTGGATGGCAGGTTCAAGCGCCGGTCAGGATCGTCTGCGCCGTCTCGCCTCCGCTCGCCAGCGCCGCCTCGACTGTGCCCTGGTCGGAGCCCGCATAGAGCGCCTCGCCGGACAATATCACGGCGCTGCCGTCCGGATGCCGCAGGGCCGCCTGGGCCTCGCGCGTCCTCGGCGTGGCGTAAGAATAGGCACCGCGCGCGCACGGGTCGTTGCCCCAGTTGATCGCCCGCGCGGCGACGAGGTCCTGCCGCAGACTGACGAGCGGCCGGCCGAACATCTCGGCGAGCGAGGACAGTCCCATGTGGACGAGCTCGTTCTCGTCGAGCTGCGCCACCTTGTCGGCCTTGGGTCCGGCATACCAGCCGGTCAGCACCGGATGGCGGGCCGGATATTGAGTCCACCAGGTCGGCACCGCCGCGTCGGAGAACAAGAACGAGAGGTTGTCGAGCTCCTGCGCGCGATGTTGCGCCCACCATGCGGTCGCGAACCGCAGCAGGATCTTGACCACATTGCCGAAGCCGATGTCGGCGCTCCGCGCCACCCGCGCACGCGCGGCCATGGGCAGCGCGATGGCGCGCAGGATCGGCAGCGGCACGGTGAGAACGACGGCATCCGCCGCGACGACGGCGCCGTCGCGTGTGCGCGCGGCAATGCGCCCGCCGCTCTCCTCGATCGCAGTCACCGCCGCGCCGAGATGGATCGCCGCGCCGTGCCGGCGGCACTCGGCGGCGAGAAACGCGATGAGCGCGCCATAGCCTGCCGCAAGACGGCCCTGCCGGCCGAGGCCGCGGCCGAGCCATTCATCACGCAAGGCCAACGTGCTGGCGCGTTCCGGATCGGCGGCGTCATAGCCCTCGACCATCCGCTTGATGTCCTGCCGCAGCTCGCTGAACTGCGGATCGCCGAAATGCAGCTCCAGGAATTTGGCGATCGGCAGATCGTCCTGCAACGCCGCCAGCGCCTGGTGAAGCTCCGCCGCATGGGCCATCGGCCCCTCGTCCCGCGACAGGATGCCGTGCTCGGCGCTCCAGGCCGAGCCGCCGAGCGGCGCCAGCGGCAACCCCGCCTCGCGCATCAACGCGCGCGTCACCGGCGCCGCGCCGTGCACGAACTCGGCGCCGCCCTCCGCCGCATAGCCGAACTGCTCGGCCGGAAGCGGGTCGATACGCCCGCCGCAGCGGTCGCGCGCTTCGAGCACGGTCACCTGCTTGCCGGCGAGGGCCAGCTCGCGGGCGGCCATCAGGCCGGCCGCGCCGGCGCCGACGATCAGGAGATGGTTTGGCGAGGAACGAGGCATCGATCACCGAGCATATGTCGAGACTTGCAGCCGCAACAGCCCGACATGGTCGGTGAGGTCAAGGGCTCGCTCAATGATCGCGGGCCGCACTTCGCTCGGCCTGACGCTTGATATGCGCCAGCACGCGGGCGTTGTTCTCGGCGACGACCCGGCGCGCCAATGGCAGCCAGTAGAGGACCGGCTCGAGCCTGAGCGCATGCGAGGTGCGCTCGAGGATGTCGGTGCCGCCGTCGGCCCGCGGAACGAGCTCGAAGCTGGTTTGTATCGTTCGAAAGTAGCCGACCACGTGGGGCGCATGGACGTGTGCATGGGGACTGAGCTCGTGCATCGCCGGAATGTCGTCGAGCACCGTGAATGCGAGCTTGCGGCCGGGCACCCACTCGGTCACCCGCTGACGCGAGACCCCGGTCGAGAACACGCCGATGCGGGTCGCGCCGACCCCCTCCCCGATCACCTCGCCGCGCACCGGATAGGCGACACCGAGCCGGAACGGCAACGCCACCGGCGCGTCCGTGAGGTCGATCCGCACCAGCGATTTCCACACCGTGTCCGCGGATGCCCCGACCGCGATGCTCGCGGAGGTTTCGAACTGCATGCTCGCCGGCAACGCATGCTCCACCGCGAAGACGAGCGGCAGCACGGCGACGGCGGACAGCGTCTGCCGCGGCGAGCTTTTCCGGCTGAGCGCAATCGCGCGCCCCAACTGACCTCCGATCAACGCCAGCGCGATCTCGAGCGGCGCCGCCATGACGATGCAGACAATGCCTTCGAGCGCCACGGCGACGAGCGCGACCGCGCCGAGTAATGTGGCGAGCGCCACCCACTTCGCGGTTCCCCAGCCGCCGGCGTCGTAGTCGCGGTTGACGAAGTAGCCCGTGGTCGCGCCGATGACGAACGGCGCGACCATGAACACGCCGTAGCCATAGGAGCTGAACAGCAGCGCGCCGACGGCGACGGCGAACAGCGTCATCCCCATCCCTGCGAACACGCCCTGCGCAGCGGCGATCCACTCCGGCTTGCTCTGATCGCGCAGCGTCGGCGCAGCGCCGGCCGGCCGCGACGGAACAACGCAGAGATAGAGGATAGTGGGAATCTGCACGACCGGCGCCATCGCGAATACCGCGATCCAGCGGCTGACATCGGCATCCGCGGCCCGGCGGAACGCCAGCACGGCAAGCAGCCACGTGACGGCAAAAATGCCGGCAAGAGCGAGGATCAGCGCGACATCGGAGGCGCCGTTGCGGACCGCCAGCCATCGCAACGGCGTGAACAAGAACCGCCAATCGTCAGGAAGCGGCCAGTTCTGCAGCTTGAACACCAGCGCGGTGACGACGTGCTGGGCGAGGAACACGCACCACGCGCCGAGCGCGTATGGACCACGTGTGATCCGCCCGTCGAATGTGAGGAGGCTGAGCACGGGCGCCCCTCGCTACCCGCCGAGCCGCACCAGGTTGGCCCGCGGCGGCAAATGCTCCGGCGTCTTCACATTCCACACCAGGCCGAGCCGCGCGAGCGCGCAGAGAACCCACCAGCCGGGATCGGTCTCGCCCGCCTGCACACCGAGCCGCGCGGAGCCGGGGAACGCGTGGTGATTGTTGTGCCACGCCTCGCCCATCGTGATCAGGCCGCAATACGGCACGTTGTAGCCCTGCACGCCGGCACCTTCGAGGTGCCAGGAACGCGGCCCTTGATTGTGGGCGAAATAGCCGACCAGCCAGTGCCCGGTCACCGACATCGCCACCCGCAGGCAGATGCCCCACACGACCCACGGCAGCCCGCCGACGGCAAAGAACAGCACGGCCCACGGGATCTGCTGCGCCATCCAGGTCGAGTCGATGAAGCGATAAAACCGATCCTCCGCGACGCGCCGCTCCATCACGAGACGCGGCGGATGCGCGAGCTTGAGCTCGCAGTGCAGCTGCCAAAATCCGTCGCGCAGGATCGACGAACGATGCGCCAGGTAAGGATGGCAGTGCGGCTTGCGCTGCGCCCAGTCGCGGATGTCGTGCTGCCGGATCATGCCGTAGGGACCGGCCATGCCGACCATTGTGCCGAGATAGACGAACAGGTGCTCGACCCACAGCGGGCAGTCGTACGAGCGATGGATCAGACGCCGGTGCATTCCGAGCGAATGGCCGAGGCACACGGTGACGGCGGTGGTGACGACGAACAGGACAACGGCGTCCCAGCTGAAGAAGATCGGGCCGCCGACGAGCCCGATGCAAGTCATGGACGAGATCCACAGCGACTTGACCGGCTTCCAGTGCACCGTGCCGGCGACTGCATCGGTCGCCTCCGCGTCGAACATGCGCGGCGAGCGGAACGTGCTTTCGGAGCGCACCAGCGCGGCCTCGACGGCATCGAAGGCTTCAGGTTTGCCTGTATCGGGCAAAGCCTCGCGCGAAACGGCAAGCGTCGACGCCATGGCGTCCTCCTCCGGCTCGTTATATAACGGCGCTTGCAATTAGTTATATAACTAGGTAGCTATATAGGCAAGTAGAATTTCGCTGGTGTCCCGGCTCCGAAGCCGCCCTGCTTGCTGCACGCTCGGGAGCGAATTTCGGATTCGTCGGACACCGGCGTCGTTTGGTTCAAGAATTCGCTTGAAGGACTCGCGGCGAGAGTGATGCGAATGTTCGAACCACGACACTAGCGCGGAGGTGCAATGTCGTCCGACAAGATCTTTGACGCGCTGTCGTCGGCGCCACGCCGGCGCATCCTCGCCTATCTGTCGAAGACCGACATGACGGCGGGCGAGATCGCGCAGCGCTTCGCCGACGTGATGTCGCAGCCGTCGATCTCGAAGCACCTGTCGGTGCTGGAGAATGCCGGCCTGGTGCGGCGCGAGAAGCGCGGGCAGAACATGCACTACTGGCTCAACGAGGACGCGCTCAGCGCGACGCTGGTGCATTTCCTCGCCGAGGTGTGTCCACGCTCGCGCCCGTACCGGAAGGACAGCGCAGAGGCCGCGAAGCGGAAGAAGAAAGCGCCGGGCGGCGATGCCTAGACGCGGGCGCGTGCTGCAGCGCGGCGCACAGGCACGTGGCGTGCCACAGTCGCTGGCTGCCAGTGTTGCCTGTGCCGACATCATGTGCGAACCGGTTGCGCAACACGCAGCGACTGCCGCGGCCACGGAACAGACCAGATGCAAGCCCACGACGTTGTCATCATCGGTGCCGGCCACAACGGTCTGACGTGTGCCGCCTATCTTGCCAGAGCCGGGCTGAAGGTCGGGGTGTTCGAGCGTCGCTCCATCGTTGGAGGCGCGTGCGTCACGGAGGAATTCTATCCCGGCTTCCGTAACTCGACTGCCGCCTACACGGTGAGCCTGCTTCATCCCCGTGTTATCGCGGATCTCGGTCTGCATCAGCACGGGCTGCGCATCGTGGCGCGCCGTGCCCAGAATTTCCTGCCCAGTCCGGACGGCGGCTATCTGCTCGCCGCCGAAGGACGCACGCAGCAGGAGATTGCCAAGTTCAGCCGCAGGGACGCCGAGCGGTACGAGGCTTTCAACCGCGAGCTCGATGCGATCGCGCACGTGTTGCGCGACCTGGTGCTGCAAGCCCCGCCGAACGTGACCGAAGGACTGAGTTGGCGCAGCCTCGCGGAGATCCTCCGCGGCATCGGCGTCGCGCGCAGTCTTGCGCGACTGCCCATGGAGCAGCGGCGCACCTTGCTCGAGCTCTTCACCACGTCCGCCGCTGATTATCTCGATGCCTGGTTCGAAGGCGACCTCATCAAGGCGCTGTTCGCGTTCGACGGCGTGGTGGGAAACTACGCCAGCCCGTACACCCCCGGCACCGCCTACGTGATGCTGCACCATGCCTTCGGCGAAGTGAACGGCGTGAAGCGATCGTGGGGCCATGCGGTCGGAGGAATGGGCGCCATCACCGAAGCGATCGCGAAGGCCGCCCGCTCCCACGGGGCCGAGATCGAAACCGGCACCTCCGTCAGCGAGATCATCGTCGAGAGAGGTCGCGCCGTCGGGATCGCGCTGGAGGACGGACGTGCAATCCGCGCCGGGGCGGTCGCGGCCGGAGTCGATCCGCTGCGCCTCTACACGCGGCTCATCGCCCCGGAGGTGCTGCCGAGCGAATTTCTCGCGCGCATCCGACGATGGCGGTCAGGTTCGGGCACCTTCCGCATGAATGTGGCCTTGTCTACCCTGCCGCGCTTCACCGCACTTCCGGACATCGGCGACCATCACACCGCCGGCATCATCCTGGCTCCCAGCATGGACTACATGCATCGCGCGTACCACGACGCGCGGACGGAGGGCGCAAGTCGCGAACCGATCGTCGAGCTGGTCATTCCCTCGACGCTCGACGACAGTCTGGCGCCGGCCGGCGCCCATGTCGCCAGCCTGTTCTGCCAGCATGTCGCGCCTGCCCTGCCCGGTGGCCGATCCTGGGATCAGGAGCGCGATGCGGTCGCCGACCGCATGATCGCCCTGGTCGACCGCTACGCGCCCGGGTTCGGCGCCAGCGTGGTGGGCAGGCAGGTGCTCAGCCCGCTCGACCTCGAGCGAACCTTCGGCTTGACCAATGGCGATATCTTCCACGGCGCTCTGACCCTCGATCAGCTGTTCTCGGCGCGCCCCATGCTGGGCTACGCCGACTATCGCGGCCCGCTTGCCGGTCTCTATCACTGCGCGTCAGGCGCACATCCCGGCGGCGGAGTAACCGGGGCACCCGGCCACAACGCGGCCCGTGTCATCATCGGCGATCTGCGATCGCGCTTTCGGCGCTCAATCAATGCCCGCTGACAGATCGAGCAACACCGACGCCGTGCAACCGTGATCGTGAAGCCCATTCGCGGCGGCAACGCCGTCCGCATTCGCGTTGCGCCGGGCGTCTGGGTCCCGGCTCTCGCTTCGCTCGGCCGGGACACGAGTCAGAACCCCTTGTCCCGGGCGAGCGCAGCGAGACCCGGGACCCAGCGCCTCCAGATCGATGCCTCAACTGCGCAATCCCGGCGCCTCGTGGCCGGTGCGCGCGACGTACTCCGTGTAGCCGCCACCGTACTGGTGAATACCGTCGGGCGTGAGCTCGAGCACGCGGTTGGACAGCGCAGCGAGGAAATGCCG